>Ga0207700_10002715_pt1 | contig 10205 bp, 9 predicted proteins | sample LARL82metaG_FD_184348 | JGI IMG/M metagenome (GOLD analysis project Ga0207700, IMG submission 184348) | Corn, switchgrass and miscanthus rhizosphere microbial communities from Kellogg Biological Station, Michigan, USA - LAR L8-2 metaG... | ecosystem: Host-associated > Plants > Roots >...
AGTCGTGCAGAATCCAAACCCGTATCGAACGAGACACACGCGAACGCCCGCGGCGCGCGCCGTTTTCAGATCGACGGCGGAATCGCCGACCATGAGGGCGCGATCCGTGTCCGCAGCGGCGGCGGACAGGAGATAGCGCAGTCCGCGGGGATCTGGCTTGCGGCCGTGGACGGTATCCCCGCCGATGACCCACTGAAAATGCCGGTCGATGTCGAGTCCGCGCAGGATCGCATCGGTGTGATGCTGCGGTTTGTTGGTGAGGACAGCGAGCGCGGCGCGTCCCGCGAGCGCGTCGAGCATCTCGCGGGTGCCTTCGTACAACGTGGTGTGCGTGAGCAGCCGCTCGCCGTACAGCTCGAGAAACCGCCGCAGGTCACGCTCGACGTCGAGCTTCACGCCGCCAGCCGCGAGCGCGCGGCGCACGAGCAGCGCTGCCCCCTCGCCGACCATCCCGGCGATGGTGTCAACGGGCAGCGCCGCACCGCCGTGCTCTGCGATCAGTGCGTTCGCTGCGTCGGCCAGGTCCCGCCGCGAGTCGATCAGCGTCCCGTCGAGGTCAAAAACGATCAGTCGCGCCACGTCTATGCGGCGTCGGAAGGCTGGTACAGCGCGCAGATCGCCCCGGCGGGATCCTTGATCACGCAATAGCGCCCACCCGCATACGATCGCGGCGAAGTCAGGACGGTCCCGCCCAGACGCTGGCACTGCTCGAGACTGTGGTCGAGATCGTCGACCGTGATGTACACGAGCCAGACCGGCGGCAGATCGGCGTTCGAGCCGCGCGCGTGGCAGATGCCGGCAATCTCTTCGCCATTATCCGCTTTCATCACGAAGTCGGCGTAGGTGCCCATCGACAGCGGCACGGGGGTCCAACCGGTGACGGCATGGTAGAAATCGCGGACGCGTTCGGCGTCTTCGACGGTGAGATCGGTCCAGGTAATGGATCCGGGGCGCGGCGTGCCACCCATGTGGGAGCATCTTAATGCATCCAGACGTCCTACCTCTTAATCACCTGCAGGAGGCTGCTGAAGGCGTCGGTCCAGACGATCGACTTGGCGGCAGGAACCGGCGCGTCGGCGTACGGCGTCGCCGTCTCGATGAACTTGGCATTGCTGGTCACCAGCATCCACGTGCTGCTGTCGAGCGCGCGGTCGTCGTCATCGGTCGCCTCGATCGTGAGCGCTCTTCGCCCCTGTTCCGCTGCGAGGCCGCGGACGACCGGCGTGAGATCGAGATAGCGGTTGCTCACGTGGACGGCGAGCACGCCGTCGTCGCGCAGGACGGAGCGGTACATCGCGAACGCCTCCCTCGTGAGCAGGTGGACCGGGATCGCGTCGCCGGAGAACGCGTCGATGGCGAGGACGTCATACTGACGCCGGCCCTCGGGTGAGCGCAGCTCGCGCTCGAGCGACAAGCGCGCGTCTCCCTGGACGATTTCGACCTTTGCGCGCGAGTCCGAGAGGAAAGTGAAGTAGCGCCGGGAGAAATCCACCGCCGCAGGATTGATCTCGTAGAACCGAACCGTGTCACCCGGATCGCCGAGCGCAGCGATCGTTCCGGCGCCGAGACCGATGACGCCAATCCGCAGCGGTTCATTGGCCACGCGGCGCGGGTGGAGATCGATGGCGAGCTCGACGCCGCTTCCTTCACCGTAATACGACGTCGGTTCCGACCGGCGCGTCGGGTCGACAAACTGCGTGCCGTGCAGGATCCGTCCGTTTTTCAGCGTACGCAGGGCGGTGGCACCCGGGGGATCCTCCAGCACCGTGAGCACACCGTAGAAGTTCCTCGTGCGCGCGATTTCGGACGCATCCTCAGTCGCGGGGGATTTCAGCAGAAAAAAGCCGCACGCCGCGAGCGCAGCCGTGAGCGGCAGCCACGCGAGCCGCCAATGGCCGCGATTGAGCCGTGACCGCTGATCTCGAACGGCCGACACCAGCAGCAGCGTGAACGGGAGCAACGCGAAAAACTGGTACTCCCAGAGCCTGGTGAGCACGAGCGGCGCGACGATCGCGACCGCGACGCCGCCGATGCCCCCGCCGGCTGCGATCGCCAGATAGAAGGCCGTCAGATGCCTTGGCGACGGGCGGATCGCGACCATTTCACCGTGGCACACCATGCATCCCGAGAAAAGCAGCGCGAGCAGCGCCGCAACCTGCCACGCAAAACCCGGCTCGTCGCGATGCGCGAGGTACGCGGCTGCGCCGAGCGCTGCCAGCAGGATCCACATCCAGAACCAGCGGCGGTACGCTCCCGAGAAGCACAGGATGAAGGTCACGAGGTACGCGCCCAATGGAACGATCCACAGGAGCGGTACGACGGCGACGTCCTGGCAGAGCTCGTTGGTAATCGCGAGCAGAAGTCCCGTCCCGGTACACGAGAGCAGGATCCACATCACCATGTCCGGGCCGCGGATCCCGTCGGCCTCCGCATGATCGTCGGTGGACGACCGTGGGTCCGCATGCAGGTGCATGATCTGCACCGCCGCCCATGTGCACGCGCAGCAGAAGACGATGAATCCGGCGGACCAGAACAACGACTGCGCGCGGATGGACAGGAGTCGCTCGATCGCGACGGGATACGCGAACAGGCCGAGCAGGGATCCGAGATTCGACAGCGCGTAGAGCCAGTACACGGGATACGTTTTCCCGGCGCCGGCATCACACGCGGTGCTGGCGCGCGCGAACCAGTTCTGGACCATCGGCGCCGTCGCGGCGAGCAGCACGTAAGGAAGGCCGACGGTCGCCGTGAGCAGCAGCAGGATTCGTCCGATTGGATGGCTCGCGTCAACCGGCTTCCACGCCGGCGATGGAACGATCGGCAACGTAGCGGCCGCGATCAGGAGCAGCGCGACGTGGACCTTCCCCTGCGTCGCGAGCCCGAGTCGCTTCGTCACGTGCGCGTAGACGTACCCTGCCAGGAGCGCCGTCTGAAAGAAGAGCAGACACGTGCTCCAGACCGACGGCGATCCGCCGAACCACGGCAGCAGGAAACGCGCCGCCATCGGCTGAACGAGGAAGAGCAGAAACGCGCCAATTCCGACCGTGAGCTGGAAGGCAGCGGCGCCGGACCGTTTCACATCCGCGATTCTATTTCAGGCGCGCGGGCGAATCGTGACGCGCTGCCACGGACTGCGCGGCGTGAATCTCCGATAGGTTGAACCCCTGGAACATCTGGTCGTCCGGCTCGGCCGCTTCATACGGCACGTCATCGGCCGAGCGGATCCGCCATTTGCGCCAGATCCACAGCGCCAGGGCGATGCCTGTAAACACCTCTGCTGCCTCGAGCACCGCGCTTGGGCCGCCGTCGGCAAAGAGAGCGCGTTCGAGCGCGGCCATCGAATACGTGTACGTGAAAAACGCGGACAAATAGAATCCCCACAGTACGAGGATTCTCGATCGCCCCGGCACGTACGGTCGCGTCAGCGGGACGCCGCGGAAACTGAGCAGCAGCAGCTCGGCGAGAGCCAGCGTCAACGACGCGGAAAATGCCGTGTGCGGCGCCACCGTGTCGCGTCCCCAGAGAATCGCGGCGGATCCGGCAGCGATCGCGGTGACGGGCGGCAGCACCAGAAGCAACATCGTCTTGTGGACGGCCGCGTCCGCGCGCCGGACCGCGAGCGCGGTCGTCTGGAAAATCCACCTCGCCTGCATTTCGGCGGGAATCGTGAGGACGATGCGCACGCCGACCACGAGGGGAGCGCCGAGCATCAGCGGCGCCATGAGGACAGCGAGCGGGGGTCCTCCCCGTTCGGTCCATGCAATCGTGGGGCTCACCAGCGCAACTTGACCGAAGCGCGCGACATCGGTGATGAGCGTCGTGGTCACGAGCGCGAACGCGACGCCGACGTAGATGGCCATCATCATGCTGTGGCGTCCGCTTCGCGAAATCGCGCGCGTCGTGAACGCCACGATGGCCTGCTCCTCGGGACGCCGCACGGCAACCCAGCGGATCACACGGGCGCCCAGCCGCGCCAGTAGCGTATGCGTCGATCGCGGTGGGGTTTCGACGGCGCGAATGAGCAGACGCTTGTATCCCAGGGCGTAGACCGCGATCGTGGCGACAGCCGGCATCACGCCCGCGAGCGCCGCGCGCCACGCGAGCGTCGCCATCACCGGACGGCTCGTCCCACTGATCCATTCGTAGAGTCCGAGAAACCATGACAGCGGCAGGACGGCCAGCGCCCGCGCCGACGCGTCGCCGGCAAGAACCGCGCGGGTGACGAAACCGCGGATTGGTGTCATGAAGAGCAGCGCGAGCAGCACGACGAGCACGGCGGCGGCTTGGGCGACCGCCGCAAGTCGCCCGGCCGTGCGGCGTCCGAACGAGAGAATGACCACACCCTGCAGCGCGGTTACGCCGAAAAACACGAAGGAATCAGCGGCGACGGTTGAGACCAGATGGCCGACCATCGCCCGAGGCATCTGTAAGAAGCCGGCCATTGCGACGAGCGGGAAGGTTACCGCCGGAATCACGTTGAGCGCGATCGCGAACCCGCCGAACAGCATGAGCACGCCGCCAAGACGGCCGAGCATCTGAATCGACAGCGGCACGGGCAACGGCGTCAGGACGAACGCGTCGCGCCGCGCCGGAAACAGCGTATCCCACAGGACAACGGCGATGACGCCGATCGCGCCGGCCGACATCAGAATCAGGAGCATTCGATCGTTCCACAGGGTGCCTTCCACGCGGCCGGGAGCGAAGCGCCGCAGAAGCGGGTACTTCGAGAGGTACTGCGCCGTCAGGAAAAAAGATGGACCGACGAGGAATGCCCCTGCCCAGATGATCGCGACCGCCTGCATCCCGGCCGGCATGAGGTCGCTCTGCAGGAACCCGTCGAACGTCGCCTTCGCGATCGTTCGGGCCTGCAGGAGCTCAACGCGCGATAACCGCCACGATCTCATTGGCCACCGCATCGACGTCCGTTGTGAAGACGAGCGCCCGGAATGCATCCTCGAGCGACGCCGCGTTTACCTGCTCGCGCAGCGCCGCCGTCCCGGCGTGCGCGGCGACGCGGCCTTCGCGCAGGATCAGCACATCGGCGCAGACCTTCTCGACCATCTCGAGCTCGTGCGAGCTGTAGATCACGATCCGGCCCGTCGCGGCGAGGCGCGCGATCAGGCTGCGCACCACGAGCGTAGCGCCGACGTCGAGCCCTGAACACGGCTCGTCGAGGACGACGATAGATGGATTGTGGAGGAGGGCTGCGGACAGCAGGATCTTCTGCCGCATGCCTTTCGAGTACGCGCTCATCGGCGCGTCGCGATCGAGCTCGAGGCCGAAAATCGCGAGCAGTGCATCGATCCGGCGCGCGCTCACGCTATCGGGCAGGCCGCGCAGCCGCGCGCAGAACGTCAGGTATTCCGCGCCGCTCATCCACGTGTAGAGTTGCGCCTCCTCCGGCACGTATCCGAGGCCCCGCTTGTAGCCAACGAGATCGGCGCGAATGTCGCTGCCATTCAGCAGGACCAACCCGCCGGACGGCTCCAGGAGACCGGTGAGCATGCCGACCGTCGTCGACTTGCCCGAGCCGTTCGGACCGAGCAGTCCGAGCACCGAGCCGGGACGCACCTGAAAGTTGACGTCCCGGACGCCGGTTATGGCTGAGTAGTACTTGGTCAGACCGCGGGCTTCGAGCATGATAAACAAGACTCCCAACTCCGCAACTTTCCAACGGCCAATTCCCGCGACGTGGGCGCGTTGAGGGATTGGGAGTTGGGCCTTGTGGCGTTGACGCGGTTTCGACAGTCTATCGGACACCAGAACCGGGTCAGGGTTCCCGACCAAAGAGGGACGCTTGCTGCAGGATATTCGGTTCGGCTTGCGGACCGCCCTGAAAAACAAGGGTGTGACGGGCATGGCAATCGCGTGCCTCGCAATCGGTATCGGCCTGAACACGATGATTTTCAGCGTCACCGATGCCGTCCTGATCCTCACGATGATGGGTTCGGTGACGATGGTCCTGCTGATCGCGTGTTTCAACGTCGCGAACCTGATGCTGGCGCGCGCCGCGGCGCGCTCACGACAGATGGCGATCCGGACGGCGCTCGGCGCCGGACGGGGGCGGATCCTGCGGCAGTTGCTGACGGAGAGCGTCTTCGTCGCGCTGTGCAGCGTGCCGCTCGGGCTGCTGTGCGCCAAGGGAGGCCTCAAGCTGATGGATATTGTCCACCCCCCAAAGGCGAGGTCCCGTACTTCCTCCATTGGGCGATCAACGCCCGCGCATTCGTATACTCCATTGCGGTAGCGGCGCTGACCGGGATTGTCTTCGGCCTCGCGCCGGCAATTCAGGCGTCAAGGGCCGACCCAGGAGATCGGCGTCCGCGTCGCGCTGGGTGCGAGCCGCGGCAGCGTGTTGAGTCTGGTTGTCTCACACGGCGTCCGCCTCGCGGCTGTGGGCGTCGTTGTCGGCCTGATCGGGTCGTATTTCGTGATGCCCGTGATCGAGTCGCAGCTCGTGCAGGTGAGCCCGACGGATCCGCTGAGTTTCATCGGCGTGTCGATCTTCCTCACGGCTATCGCCTCATTCGCCAGCTACGTTCCGGCGCGCCGTGCAACCGCCGTCGATCCGCTTGTCGCGCTCCGCGCTGAATAGGCTTTAGTCATAGGCATTCGGCATTCGGTAGGCATTCGGCATTGAGTAGAATCCCGATAATGAAGTCTCTCCTTGTGTTTCCGGCGGCCATTCTCGTGGCGTCTTCAGCGTTTGCGGCAAGGTCGATGTCGATCAACGACTTGCTCACCGCGGTGCGCGTCGGCGACCCGCAGCTCTCGCCGGATGGTCAGTTCGTCGCGTACGTGCGCACGACGACCGATCCGGCGACGTTGAAGCGGAATGCGGACATCTGGGTCGTCGCCGCGGACGGATCTGCCGCGCCGAAGCTGCTCGTTGGCGGCGACAAGGCGGAGAACACGCCGCGCTGGTCGCCGGACGGCAAGCACCTGGCGTTCATCTCGACACGCGACGGCGCGTCGCAGGTCTACGTCGCGGACGCCGACGGGACCCACGTCCGGCAGGTGACGAAAGTCGATGGCGGCGTCCAGCCGCCGCTCGTGTTCTCTCCCGACGGGACCACACTTGCGTTCGTCGCCGACGTGAAGATGGCGCCGGATCCGCCGGTCGCCGTTCATCACATGACGCGGCTCTTCTATCGCCACTGGGACGAGTGGCGCGAGAACGTACGGCATCACGTCTTCGTCGCGCCGGTCGCCGGTGGTGACGCGAAAGACCTGACGCCGGGCGATTACGACTCGCCGCCGACGCAGCAGGAAGACGCCGCCGTGACCTTCACGCCGGACGGCCGCGAGGTCGTGTTCGTCAGCAACCGCGAAGGCAACGACAAGGAAACATGGACGACGAACAGCGACGTGTGGAGTGTGCCAGTCACGGGCGGCACAGCAAGAAAGTTGACGGCGAATCCCGCCGCAGATCTGCAGCCGGTGTTCAGCCGCGACGGCAAGCGGATGTTCGTGCGCGCGCAGCGGCGGCCGGGGTTCGAGTCCGACCGGTGGTACATCGACGTGTACGACACGTCGACGTGGCAGAAGCGCACGCTGTTCGAGACGCCCGATCTGTCCGTGAGCGATTTCAAGGTCGCGGCTGACGGAAGCGCGGTCGCGTTCATTGCGGCGAACAAGGCCGAGGACAACCTCTTTCACCTGGCGCTCGACGGTAGCGGCGCGTCCGGACAACCGCAGCAGCTGACGAAAGGCGGATCCATCAGCGCGTTCGATTTTGGATCGAACTTCGCGATCGTTCTGAAGGCCACGCTGACGGCGCCGCCGGAGATCTTCCGGATGACGCGCGAGACGATGAACAGCCCGCAGCAGATCACGCACGAGAACGAGGCCTGGCTGAGAGACGTCACCTTCGAAAAGCCCGAGCGCATGACGGTGCCAGGCGCAGGCGGCACGCCGATCCAGTACTGGGTCCTCAAACCGCCGGGCTTCGACGCGTCGAAAAAATATCCAGTCGTGTTCATGATCCACGGCGGGCCACAGGGGGAATGGGGCGACTCGTGGTCGTACCGATGGAATCCCGCGCTCTGGGCGGCGCAGGGATGGGTCGTCGCGACGCCGAATCCCCGCGGCTCATTCGGGTTCGGACAGAAGTTCGTCGACGAGATCTCGCAGGACTGGGCCGGCAAGGTGATGACCGATCTGAACGCAGTCTTCGACGCCGTCGTCAGGCTGCCGTACGTCGATCCCGCGAAGCAGGGCATCGCTGGCGCGAGCTACGGCGGGTACGCGGTCGACTGGCTGATCGCGCACACGAGCCGGTTCAAGGTGGCGGTCACCCACGACGGTGTCTTCAATCTCGAGTCGATGGCGCTGGCGACCGAGGAGAACTGGTTCGTCGACTGGGAATTCGGCGGTCCGCCGTTCAGCGCGAAGGCACGAGAGCAGTACGCGAAGTTCTCGCCGCACAAGTTCGCAGAGAACATCAGGACGCCGACGCTGGTGATCACCAACGAGCAGGACTTCCGCGTTCCGGTGGACCAGGGGCTTCAGCTGTTCAGCGCGCTTCGGCGGAACGGCGTTCCGTCCGAAGCGTTGTCGTTCTCGGACGAAGGGCACTGGGTGATGAAACCACAGAACTCCAAGTACTGGCACGAGGCGGTTTTTGCCTGGATCAAAACGTACCTCGGATAAGACGAGCCCACAGCTGCGCCTGCCGTTCGAGATCGCGCCGGCCGCGCCAGGCTACCGTGTGCACTTCATCCGCATGCGGCAGGCGCGGCGTTACGTGATGCGGCTGCGGCCGGACGGAGATCTGCGCGTCACGATTCCGCCCGGCGGATCGCGCGCCGAGGCCGAGCGCTTCGTCGAACGGCATCGTGCGTGGGCGGAACGGCAGCGGGCACAGATGATTGCCGCGCGTCGGCCGGCCGGCGAAATCCGCGCCCTGCGCGCGCGCGCCGCGAAGGAGCTTCCGCCGCAGCTGCTTGCGCTTGCCGCGGCGCACGGGTTGACGATCGCGCGCGTCACGATACGTGATCAACGGTCGCGATGGGGATCCTGCTCGCCGAACGGACACATCGCTCTCAACTTCCGGCTGCTCCTGATGCCGGCCGAGGTGCGCGAGTACGTCCTGATTCACGAGCTGATGCATCTGAAACAGGCGAACCACTCGCGACGGTTCTGGCGCCTCGTCGAGGCGGCGTGTCCGCGTTTCCGCGACGCCGAGCAGTGGCTGCGCCGGCATGGACCGTCGCTGTTCTAGACGAAGCCCATGGGGTCATTCATGCAACTGCCCGGATCGCTCTGCACGCTGCGCCCCTGGCGTCCTGCCGACGCCGACGCCCTCGTGCAGTATGCGAACAACGCGAACGTGGCGCGAAATCTTCGCGATCGTTTTCCGCAGCCTTACACGATTCGCGACGCGAACGGGTTCATTCATTCGTGCGCGACGGCACGCCCGCATGTCTCCTTCGCCATCGAGGTCAATTGCGAAGCGGTCGGCGGCATCGGCATCTCGCCCGGCACCGACGTGGAGCGATTTTCGGCGGAGATCGGGTACTGGCTCGGTGAACCGTTCTGGGGACGCGGGATCACCGCCGAGGCGGTTCAACTGATGTCCGCCTATGCGTTCAGCACGTGCAACCTTCTGAGATTGTTCGCGCTGCCGTTCGCTGAGAACCATCGGTCAATGCGGGTCCTCGAAAAGGCCGGCTATACGCGCGAGGCGATTCTTCGCTCGAGCGCGGTGAAAGACGGTGCCGTCCGGGATCAGGCACTTTACGCATTGGTCAATCCGCACTGGCGCCTGCAGCGGGCTGGGGGCTGAGCCAGGGGCTGGCCCGGGCGGGGTGGCGTTCGGATCCGGGATTCCGCAGTTCGTCATCGAACAAACGATCTCGTTGATCGTCCGAGATCCGGCGAAATTCCGATGGCACGGCCGTCGCAGTCAGCCCGCTGACCGGGCCTACAGCCCCAAGCCCTGACACCCACATGGATCACCTTCGCCAAGACCTGTCCTACGCAATCCGTCGTCTCTCCAGAACACCGACGTTCACGGCAATCGCTGTCGTGACGCTCGCGCTCGGGATAGGCGCGAACAGCGCCATTTTCTCGGTCGTGAACGGCGTACTCCTGCGACCGCTGCCGTACCCGCAGTCGGATCGGCTGGTCGGCGTGTATCACGTGTCGGAGGGCCGCCGGTCCGTCATGTCCGGCCCCAACTTCGTCGATGCGGCGCTGCACGC
>Ga0207700_10002718_pt1 | contig 10198 bp, 9 predicted proteins | sample LARL82metaG_FD_184348 | JGI IMG/M metagenome (GOLD analysis project Ga0207700, IMG submission 184348) | Corn, switchgrass and miscanthus rhizosphere microbial communities from Kellogg Biological Station, Michigan, USA - LAR L8-2 metaG... | ecosystem: Host-associated > Plants > Roots >...
GGGCTACGACTGGCCGGCGCACGGCTGGCACGAGTTCCGCGACCCGAACGAAGAGTGGGAGCTCACCCTCTACCGCTACAACGCCAACGTCGTCCGGCAGATCAACGCGAACATCGATGCGGCCAGGGAGACCAAGGCGTTCGACCAGTGGAACCCGAACTGGGTGCGGTTCGTGGCCACCAACGTCGGCGCCTGGATGCACGTCGAGCACGGCCTCGGCCTGTACGTCTTCGCCAACGCCAACCGGCGCGCGCCGACGAACATGCACAACAACGCGATCTCGGTGAACTCGATGCACCGCATCCGGTTCGCCCAGGATCTCGCGCTCTACAACCTCACGCTGTCCGAGGAGGTCCCGGGCTTCGACGGCGCGGCCCACATCGAGACCTGGAACTCCGACCCGAACTGGCAGGGCGTCCGCGAGGTCGCCGAGCAGCTGACCGCGATCGACGACTGGTGCGAGGCGATCTTCGCCACCAACGTCGTCTTCGAGCCGCTTGTCGGCGAGCTGTTCCGGAGCCACCTGGTGCAGCACGCGGCGCCGCACAACGGCGACTTCGTCACCCCGACCGTGGTCGGCGCCGGCGAGTACGACTACGCGCAGCGGGACCTGCGCTACACGCGGGTGATGTTCCAGCTGCTCACCGCCGACCGCGAGTTCGCCGACCACAACAAGGAGATCCTGCAGCGCTGGCTGTCCACCTGGACCGAGCGCAGCATCACCGCCGCCCGCAAGCTGCAGCCGCTCTGGTCGCAGTCGGACGCCCGGCCGCCGCGGTTCGAGGAGGCGATGGACACGGTGAAGAACCGCTTCCTTGGCATCGTCAACGACCTCGACCTGCAGCCCCCGAGCGAGCTCTCGCACTGACCGCCGATCCGAGGAGGAGAGTCTGAGATGACGTCGTTCAAGACTGCCGAGAGCCCGTTCAAGTCCGACAACACCGCGTCGAACAAGTGCGGTTTCACGCTCATGAACAACCAGGTCGGCGCGGTGATCGCGCAGGTCATGGAGACCAAGGACAACGTCACGGTGACCCCGCTGCCGTCGATGATCCGGGTCGACGCGGTCGGCCGCATGGACGTGGTCTACGACGAGGTCTCCGAGGCGCTGGGCGAGGAGCCCGGCTTCTTCGACGCCGCGGAGTTCGAGGAGAACATGTCCACCCACTACGGGCGGATGGTCCACCTCGACGACCGGACCATCATGTTCGCCAACCCGGAGGACGCGGCCGAGTACCTCGACTTCGACCTGGTCGCCCGCAGCTGAGCTCCGTCGAGAACAGCAGATCAAGACGCACCCGACCCATCCAGGACCCCGACGCTCAGGAGGAACGCCGTGTACGAGAAGGACGGCGAGAAGTACTTCATCGTCGACAGTCACATGCACTACTGGGACGCCACCCCGCAGAACTGGGTGGCCGGCCAGGAGCAGTTCGCCAAGGGCTGGATCGAGTGTTTCCACGCGTACCAGGGGCTCGGCCCGGCTGAGACCCACTGGACGCTCGAGCACTTCGAGGGCTACACCGAGGACGACCTGATGAAGGACGTCTTCGAGGACGGGTACGTCGACGTGGCCGTCTTCCAGCCCACGTACCTGAAGCAGTGGTACACGCAGGGGTTCAACACGACCGAGCGCAACGGCGCGCTGGCCGACAAGCACCCCGGCAAGTTCATCGTCAACACCCGGTTCGACCCGCGTGAGGGTGACCCCGGGTTCAAGCAGCTCGAGGAGAACGTGGCCCGGTACGGGTCGAAGGGCCTCAAGCTCTACACCGCGGAGTGGTTCGGCGACTCGCGCGGCTGGAAGCTGTCCGACCCGGAGGCGTACCGGTACTTCGACAAGTGCCAGGAACTCGGAATCAAGAACGTCCACGTCCACAAGGGCCCGACGATCTGGCCGCTGGACAAGGACGCGTTCGACGTGTCCGACGTCGACCACGCCGCGACCGACTACCCGGAGCTCAACTTCATCGTCGAGCACGTGGGCCTGCCCCGGATCGAGGACTTCTGCTTCATGGCGACGCAGGAGCCCAACGTCTACGCGGGGCTGTCCGTGGTCATCGGCGGCCTGATGCACGCCCGCCCGAAGTTCTTCGCGAAGGTCATGGGTGAGCTGCTGTTCTGGGTCGGCGAGGACAAGATGACCTTCGGTAGCGACTACGGCATCTGGGAGCCGAAGTGGCAGATCGAGGGCTTCGTCGACTGGGACTACCCCAGCGACGAGTTCTCGGACTACCCGCGGCTGAACACGGCCGGCAAGAAGAAGATCCTCGGCCTCAACGCGGCCAAGCTCTACGGCATCGACGTGCCGGCCGAGTGCCAGCTGCCGGCTGAGGCCGGGACGCCGGCGGCCGAGGACGACGCTCGGCTCGTCGACGACGCGTCGGCCACGGTGTGACCGTGCTGGAAACGGCGCCGGCCGGCCGGGGCGCCCGCCCCGGCCGGCCCACCGTCGTGGACCGGGTCCTGGCAGCGCTGGACACGGTCCGCGACCCCGAGCTGGACGAGCCGGTGACCGTGCTTGGCTTCGTGGCCAGCACGGCCGTCTCCTGCGACGGGGTCGCGACCGTCCACCTGCGACTGCCGACGTACTTCTGCGCGCCGAACTTCGCCTTCCTCATGGTCGCCGACGCGTTCGACGCGGTGAGCGCGGTGCCGGGGGTCAGCCGGGCCGAGGTCGTGCTCGACGACCACTTCGCCGCGGCCGAGATCAACGGGGGAGTGGCGGCCCGGGCCGGCTTCGTCGGCTCGTTCGGCGACCAGGCGGCGGCCGAGCTGGACGACCTGCGCGCGGACTTCCTGCGCAAGGCCGTGCTGGCCGGCACCGACCGGGTCTGCCGGCCGCTGCTGACGGCCGGGCGAACGCCGGCCGAGCTGGCCGAGCTCACCCTGGGCGACCTGCCGGCCGCTCCCGAGCTGGATCGGCTGCGGGCCCGCCGGGCCGAGCTCGGCCTGCCGGCCGGCGACGCCGCGCCGCTGCTGGTCGACCCCGCGACCGGCGCGCCGGTCGAGCCCGGTGCGCTGCCGCTGCACCTAGGGCGGGCCCGGGTGACCCGGGTCAGCCTCGAGGCCAACGGTGGGGTGTGCCGCGGCATGCTGCGCAGCCGCTACGGGGACGTCCCCGGTCGGGGCGAGGTCCCCGACGATGGCGGGACCTTCATCCCACTCGCTGTGCTCACCGCCGACGCTGACAGGGAGACCGACCGATGAAGGCCGTACGACTGCACGGATACCACCAGAACCCGCAGGTCGACGACGTACCAGAGCCGGTCGCGAAGGGACCGTTCGACGTCGTCGTGCGCATCGGTGGCGCCGGCGTCTGCCGGACCGACCTGCACATCATGGAAGGGCAGTGGGAGGCCGCGATGGCCCCGTCGCTGCCGTACACGATCGGGCACGAGAACGCCGGCTGGGTGCAGGAGGTCGGCTCCGCGGTGAGCAACGTCGCCGTCGGGGACACGGTGATCCTGCACCCGACCCCCACCTGCGGCCTGTGCCGGGCCTGCCGGGCCGGCAACGACATGCACTGCGCCAACAGCACGTTCCCGGGTCTGGACTCCGACGGCGGGATGGCCGAATACCTGCTCACCTCGGCCAGGGCCTGCGTCAAGCTCGACCCGAGCACCCAGCCCAAGGACGTGGCCGCACTGGCCGACGCCGGCATCACCGCCTACCACGCGGTGCGCAAGGTGGTGCCGCTGCTCTACCCCGGCACCACCGCGGTCGTGATCGGCGCCGGCGGGCTCGGCCACATCGGCATCCAGTGCCTGGCCGCGCTGACCGCGACGAACATCATCGTGGTCGACCGGAACCCGGACGCGCTGAAGCTGGCGGCCACGCTCGGCGCGAACGACACCGTGGTCGCGGACGGCAAGCACGTCGACGCGGTCAAGGACCTCACCGGCGGGACCGGCGCCGACGTCGTGCTCGACTTCGTGGCCGAGCAGGGCGCGGAGAACGAGGGCTTCGCCATGACCGCCCCCGGCGGGTCGTACTCCGTCATCGGGTACGGCGGCGAGCTGAAGGTGCCGACGCTCGACATCATCTCCACCGAGCGCAACGTGATCGGCAACATCGTCGGCACCTACAACGAGCTCGCCGAGTTGATGGTGCTGGCGGAGGCCGGCAAGGTCACCCTGCACACGAAGACCTACCCGCTCGACGCCGCCGTCGACGCGCTGGCCGATCTCGACGCGGGCAAGGTCCGCGGCCGGGCCATCCTCGTGCCCTAGACCCGACCGGAGGACCAATACATGGCGAAGGAACTGCGGTTCGGTGAAGACGCCCGCGGGCAGTTGCTCGCGGGCGTGGGGAAACTGGCGGAGGCGGTCCGGTCCACCCTCGGGCCGAAGGGCCGCAACGTCATCATCGAGAAGATCACCGGCTCGCCGGTGGTCACCAACGACGGCGTGACCATCGCCCGCGAGATCCACCTGAGCGACCAGTTCGAGAACATGGGCGCGCAACTGGTCAAGGAAGCCGCGATCAAGACCAACGACGTGGTCGGCGACGGCACCACCACGGCGACCGTGCTGGCGCATGCGATCATCCGCGAAGGCATGCAGGCGATCGCCGGCGGCGGCAACCCGGTGCTGGTCAAGCGGGGCGTCGACCTCGCCGTCGGCCGGCTGACCGAGCACCTGCAGACGGTGGCCCACCCGGTGGCGGACGAGTCCGACTACGCCCGGGTGGCGGCGATCTCGGCCAACGACGACGACACGGTCGGCGCGGTGCTGGCCAAGGCGCTGCACGCGGTCGGCGACAGCGGCACGGTCACGGTCGAGGAGTCGCCGGTCCTCGGCATGAGCGTCGAGTTCGTCGAGGGATTCGAGTTCGACAACGGGTTCGTCTCGCCGTACCTGGTGACCAACCCCGCCTCGCTGGAGGCGGTGCTGGAGAACCCGTACGTCCTGCTGTCGAGCGAGAAGATCACCAGGGTCCAGCAGCTGATGCCGGTGCTGGAGAAGGTGATGCGGGACCCGCACCCGCTGCTCATCGTCGCGGAGAACATCGAGGGCCCGGCGCTGTCGATGATCGTGCACAACCACGTCAACGGGATCTTCCCGTGCGTGGCGGTACGGGCGCCCGGCTTCGGTGACCGGCGGCTGCGCAAGCTGGAGGACATCGCCACCATCACCGGCGGCGAGGTGCACGGCAAGACCTCCAGCTTCACCCTGGAGAGCATGACCCCGAACCAGCTCGGGCGGGCCGCCAAGGTCCGGGTCACGGCCGAGCGGACCGCGATCATCGGCGGGCACGGCTCGCCGGACGCGATCGACTTCCGGCTCAGCCAGCTTCGGGCGGAGCGGGAGCGGGCCACGTTCGGCATCGACGAGGACGTGCTCACCGAGCGGATCGGCGCGCTGTCCGGGAAGGTCGCGGTGATCAGGGTCGGCGCGCCGACCAACGCCGAGCTGGCCGAGCTGCAGCATCGGGTGGAGGACGCCCTCGGCGCCACCCGGGCGGCGATGGCCGAGGGAATCGTGGCCGGCGGCGGGGTCGCCCTGCTGCACGCGGCGCCGGTGCTGGACGAGCTCATCGACAGTGGCACCGTGTCCGACGACTACGCGATGGGCGTGCAGATCGTCCGGCGGGCGCTGTCCGAGCCCGCGTACCTCATCGCGGCGAACGCCGGCTACTCCGGGCAGGAGGTGGTGGACAAGCTCACCGGGATGGGCGTGGACGAGGGCTTCGACGCCCTGCAGGGCCGGTACGGCAACATGGTCGAGATGGGGATCATCGATCCCCTGCGGGTGTGCCGGTCCGCGCTGCAGAACGGCGCGTCGGTGGCCGGGCTGCTGCTCACCACCAACACGCTCATCGCCGAGGAGCAGACGCCCTGGGGTGGCAGCCGGGCGTTGATGACCGAGTTCGGCCAGCTGGACGAAGGCCTGCACCAGCCGTCGCCGGACGCCAGCACACCGCAGTCGCTCGGGCTCGGGCCGTCGGTGGGCTGACGTGCCGACGTCACCGGTGACGCCGGCGGGGGATGTACCCGCCGGCGCCACCTCGGCCGGCCCGGAGCCACCTCCCGTCACACTGTCCACACTCGACCAGCTGCGCTCGAAGGGCCGGCTGCGCGGCCTGGTCCCCCTGCTCGGGCCGGCGTTCGTCGCCGCCGTCGCGTACGTCGACCCGGGCAACTTCGCCACCAACATCGCCGCCGGGGCCCGGCACGGCTACGCGCTGGCCTGGGTCGTCGTGATGGCGAACGCGATGGCGATGCTGGTGCAGTACCTGTCGGCCAAGGCCGGCATCGCCACCGGGATGGACCTGCCCGAGCTGTGCCGGACGCACTTCCGCCGGCCGGTCTCGCGCGGTCTGTGGGTGCAGGCCGAGCTCATCGCCATGGCGACCGACCTGGCTGAGTTCGTCGGCGCCGCGATCGGGCTCAACCTGCTGTTCGGCGTGCCGCTGTTCCCGGCCGGCCTGATCACCGCGGTGGTCGCGTTCGGCGTGCTCGCGCTCGAGCAGCGCGGCTACCGCCGGTTCGAGCTGGCGATCGCGGCGCTGCTCGGGCTGGTGCTGCTGGGTTTCGTCTACGACCTGCTCGCGGTCGGGGCCCAGCCCGCCGAGCTGGCGCGCGGCCTGATCCCCAGCTTCGGCGGGGAGGGCGGCCTGCTGCTGGCCGCCGGCATCATCGGCGCCACGGTCATGCCGCACGTGGTCTACCTGCACTCGGCGCTGACCAAGTCGAGGGTGGCCTGCCGGGACGACGGCGAGCGGCGCGAGCTGCTCCGGTTCACCCGCATCGACGTGGTCGTCGGGCTCGGCACGGCTGGCCTGATCAACCTGACCATGCTCGTGGTCGCCGCCTCGCTGTTCGGCGGCACCGGCCGGTCCGACGTGGACACCATCGAGGCCGCGCACGCCGGGCTGGCCGAGATGGTCGGCGGCGGAGCGGCGCTGGCCTTCGCGGTCGCGCTGCTGGCCTCCGGGCTGTCCTCGTCCTCGGTCGGCACGTACGCCGGCCAGGTCGTCATGCAGGGCTTCATCCGCCGGCGGATCCCGCTGCTGCTGCGCCGCGCGATCACCATGCTGCCCGCGCTGCTCGTGCTCGCGCTCGGGCTGCCGCCCACCGAGAGCCTGATCCTCTCGCAGGTGGTGCTCTCGTTCGGGATCCCGTTCGCGCTGGTTCCGCTGGCACTGTTGACCTGCCGCCGGGACGTGATGGGATCCTTCGTCAACAAGCGCAGCACGACCGTCGCTCTCAGCGGCATAGCCACGCTGATCATCGCGCTCAACGTGGTCCTGCTGTGGGAGACGTTCCTTTGAGGGGAGGGGTCTCGTGTACGCGTTGTCGGAGCTCGGCCGGCTGTCCCTCGGGCTGCTGGTCGCGGGTCTGGCCGGGGTGCTGCTCGCGCTGCTCTACCGGCGCGCGTGTGCCCTGGCGGACTGGGACCTGATGTCCTCGCGGGTGCGCCGGCGGGTGCACGCCTGGGAGCGGCGGGTGCCGATGTTCTCCGCCGGGGCCGCCGTCGTCGCCGGGATCGGCCTCGTGCTGGTCCTGCTGGACGGCTTCACGTGACCGGGCCGACCGTACGCCAGCTCGGCACCCCGGCGGCCTCGGCGCTGGCCGACCTGGCCGCCACCTTCGAGGAGCTGCAGACCGTGCTCGGCTGCTGCGAGCGCCTGCTGGCCCAGCCGGCACCGGACGAGCTCGCGGCCGAGGCGCTCTGGACGACCGCCCTGCTCTCGTACGCGCGGTGCTTCGCGCCGGGGGCGCGCGGGGTCGGGCTCACCGTCGAGGACGTGAAGAAGACCAAGCTGGAGGGCGCGCTCGAGGACTGGCACGGGTTGCTGCTGCGGATGCGCGACCACTACGCCGACGCGTCCGTCGACCCCCGTGAACGCTTCACGGTCGGCGTCTCCCGCAACTCCGACGGCACGCCGGCCGGGATCGCGGTCACCGGGCTCCGGCAACCGCTGCCGGACGACGTCACGGTCCGGCAGACCGGTGCGCTGGCGTATGCGCTGCTGCACCTGGTCGACACGCGGATCGGCGCCCAGCAGCGGCGGGTGTTCGCCGCTGCGGGCGCCATGAGCCAGGCTGAGCTCGACCAGCTGCCCGAGGTCGCCGTCGAGCTCAGCGTCTAGAACCGCGTCCGGGCCGGCGTCTCGGCCGGCGTCTCGGCCGGCGTCTCGGTCCGCGTCCGGGACCGCTCTGCCGGTTCGGTCGCCGCGGGCTCGTGCTCGTCCGGGGCCGTGACGTACCGGTCGGCCGCCTTGGGCGCGCGGAACAGGACGAAGACCGCGGCGGCGACGAGGACGGCCGCGCCGGTGAGCACGGCGGCCGAGACGCCGTCGACGTAGGCCTGCCGGGCGGCGGCCGCCAGTCGCTCGCCGGCCGGGCCGAACCGGTCGACCGCCTCGGCGGCGAACGCGACCGACGACCGCGCGCCCTGCACCACCGGGGCCGGCAGGCCGGCCAGCGCCGGGGCCAGGCTGTCCCGGTACGTGGTGGTGAGCAGGCTGCCGAGAACCGCGATGCCGAGCGCGCTGCCGAACTCCCGGGACAGGTCGTTCATCGCCGAGGCGACGCCCTGCTTCGATCGCGGCAGGGAGGCCGTGATCGCGGTGGTGCCGGTCGTCCCGGCCAGCCCCATGCCGACGCCGAACAGCACCAGCCCGACGTAGAAGGTGACCGGGTCGAGCTGCACGCCGAGCAGCGAGATGACCGCGAGACCGGCGGCGATCGAGGTCAGCCCGGCGGCCGCGACCCGGTTGGGGCCGAACCGCTCGGCCAGCCGCGGCGCGATCCTGGCGCTCGGCAGCAGCACGAACGGCAGCGGCAGCAGGGTGAGCGCCGCCTCGAGCGGGCTGCGGCCCACGACGAACTGCAGGTATTGCAGGACGACGAAGAAGAAGCCGAACGCGGCGAAGAACTGCGCGGTCACCGACAGGGAGCCCGCGCTGAAGCCGCGCAGCCGGAACAACCGCACGTCGAGCAGCGGCGCCGGGGTGCGCAGCTCGCGCAGCACGAACCCGACCAGCGTGACCAGCGCGACGGCGCCCGCGCCGATCGTGGCGGCCGAGGTCCAGCCGCGGTCGGCGCCCTCGATGATCGCGAACACCAGGCTGGCCACGCCGAGCAGGGACAGCAGCGCGCCCGGCACGTCAAGGCGCCCCGGCCGGGCCTCGCGCGAGGTCGGGATCAGCGCGACGGTGCCGATCAGCGCCAGCACGGCGAGCGTCACGTTGAGCGCGAAGAACGAGTTCCAGGCGAAGAACTCGAGCAGGATGCCGGAGCCGAACAGGCCGATCACCGCGCCTCCGCCGGCGACGCCGACCCAGACCCCGACCGCCCGGCCGCGCTCCTCGGGCGGGAACGAGGTGGTGATCACCGACAGGGTCGTCGGCATCACCGCGGCCGCGCCGGCGCCCATGAGCATCCGGGCGGCGATCAGCATCGCCGGGTCGTCGATGGTGAACGCCCACGCCGCCGCGGCGCCGAAGATCACCAGACCGGCGATCAGGATGCCCTTGCGCCCGTACCGGTCGCCGAGCGCGCCGGCGGACAGCAGCAGCCCGGCGAACACGACCGTGTACGCGTCGACGATCCAGGTCAGCTGCGTCTGGCTCGCCCCCGTGGACCGGGCCAGGTCGGGCAGCGCGACGTTCAGCCCGCTGACCGCAGAGACGACCATCATCAGCGCCAATGCGACGACGGCGAGGACGGCCCGGCGGCGGGCGGGGGAGAGCTGAGCGGTCACGGGACCCTCCTCAGGAAGTCCGTACGTACAGAATTCAGCACGTGCTGTATTCTGCACGCGTGGAATTCATTCGTCAACAGGTACGGTGGGCGCCGTGACCGAACAGTCGCGCGGCCGGGCCCGGTCCGGACGGCGGCCGGGCGACAGCGGCACCCGGGACGCGATCCGCGCCGCCGCCCGCGAGCAGTTCGCCGAGCAGGGCTACGACCGCACCTCGATGCGCTCGGTCGCGCTGCAGGCCGGCGTCGACCCGACCCTGGTCAGCCACTTCTTCGGCTCGAAGCAGAAGCTGTTCGCCGAGGTCATGCAGCTGCCGTTCGACCCGTCGGCGGTGATCCCGCGGGTCGTCGCCGGCGACCGGGCCGGCATCGGGACCCGGCTGGCCGGCTTCGTCGTCTCCGTGCTCGAAGCCCCGGAAGGTGCGGCCCGGCTGACCGGGCTGGTCCGGGCGGCGGCCAGCGAGGACGCCGCCGCGGCAGTGGTGC
>Ga0207700_10002721_pt1 | contig 10193 bp, 6 predicted proteins | sample LARL82metaG_FD_184348 | JGI IMG/M metagenome (GOLD analysis project Ga0207700, IMG submission 184348) | Corn, switchgrass and miscanthus rhizosphere microbial communities from Kellogg Biological Station, Michigan, USA - LAR L8-2 metaG... | ecosystem: Host-associated > Plants > Roots >...
CGCCGGCATGATCGAGAGATATGAAAACGCGTTTTATGCCTGTCTTTTGTTCATCTCCGGCGGCGCGATCGGCGCGTTTGCTTCAATCGATTTATTCTTCTTTTACGCGTTTCACGAACTCGCGCTGATACCCACATTTTTGTTGATCGGAATCTGGGGCAGCGGCAACCGGGTCGCAGCGGCCTGGAAAATCACAATCTATCTGGCAATCGGCAGTTTCATTCTGCTGCTTGGCCTGATCTTGCTTTACCAGAGTTTTCCTCTCCCCTCGCGGAGTTTCGATATTCGCGTGTTGCAGACTGCAGCCGGAATGGGCCAGATCTCTCCCGACGCGCAACGGCATGTTTATCTGCTGCTGCTTATTGGTTTCGGAATTCTCATCTCGCTCTTTCCGTTTCACACATGGGCGCCGGAAGCGTACGCCGCCGCGCCGGCACCCGCTGCGATGCTCCACGCAGGCGTCTTGAAAAAATTTGGGTTGTACGGGCTTTTGCGTCTAGCCATTCCGATGCTGCCCGAAGGCGCCCGTCACTGGGCGACTCTGCTCATCGTGCTGTTACTCGGCAACATCATCTACGTCGGACTGGTTACCATCGCGCAGAAGCGGCTCGATTGGATGCTCGGTTATTCGAGCGTGATGCACATGGGTTACATTTTTCTCGGAATCGCCAGCTTTGGTGTTCTCGGCGTGACCGGCGCTGTTGTGTTGATGTTTGCTCACGGTCTCTCAATCGCACTGCTATTTGGTATCGCAGGCGAATTGCGACGGCGAACGGGCACGTTGGCTTTTGATGAACTCGGCGGACTTGCTAGGGTGATGCCTTTCGCCGGGCTGGCCTTTGGACTTGGCGTGTTCGCCGCAATCGGTCTTCCGGGTTTTGCCAATTTCGCCGGGGAAATCATGATCTTTTTTGGCGCGTTCAGGAACGGCTGGGAAATCGGACGGCTTCACATTTTCCAAATCGCAACTGTGCTTGCGCTATGGGGCGTGGTGCTATCGACGGTTTACATGTTGCGCGCTTACCGCAAGACGTTCATGGGCTCTATTCGCGAGCAATGGCAACAACTGCCCGATCTTAGCCCAGCCTTACGCGTGCCTGTCACGCTGCTCGTGGCAGCACTTCTCTGCTATGGATTTTTTCCGCAAATTTTTGTGCGGAATGTGGCGCTGACCTTCGGGACTTTTCTCTCCGCGAATACAAGCCATTTCGCGAACATGCAGCGTTATAGTCACGGCGCTGTTAGCGCCAACGGCGCGGAATTCATCGCTAGGCTGGGGCAAGCGCCCGAGGATCCATGGAACAAGAAAGTGTCAGCGCTGAAGGCGCGACTCATTGAATCGCGCCTTCAGCGCCCGTACTGGTATGATCGAATCCCTGGGGCGTCGCCCCAGGCTCGTATGACGAAAGCGCCGTTGGCGCTAGACAAATATGGCGCTGTACATCGTCTGGGCGCTGCGGCCGTGACTGATGAAGACGCTCCGCAAGCGCGTCGCCACAACGATCTGGCAACCAAATGACTTCGATCACCGCGCCCCTACTTGAGATTGCGGTGCTGCTGCTTGGGATGGTGATCCTGATGATCGAAGCGTTTGCCGGGAAAATTGACAAACGCGTTTTAGCTTTCGCTGCAATCACAGGGCTTGCGATAGTTCTTCTCGCTAGTTTCTTTGTCGCTCCCTCTCCCTCGCCGTCTCACGCAACCGGTTTCTGGAATTTTTACACGGCGGATCGGCTTGCAATCTTCTTCAAGCAGTTTGCGCTGTTAACCACCATTCTTGTGCTGATTATGATGATCGATTACGCGCCAGTGGTGCGCAGCTCCTTTCCAGGCGTCACGGCGCAGGCAAGTCTCGGCGAATTTGTCGCGCTGCCTCTTTTCACCTGTGCCGGCCTGATGTATCTCGTTTCGGCGGTCGACTTCGTTTTCATCTTTGTCGCGCTTGAGCTCGTAACAGTGTCGTTCTATGTGCTGGTCAGTTTTACCCGGCGCAATCCCACGACGCTCGAAGCGGGAACGAAGTATCTGGTGCTCAGCGCGCTTTCCACTGCGTTTCTCGTGTACGGAATTGCATGGATTTTCGGCGCGACCGGCCAGACAAATCTCTATCGGCTGACGGCGGCACTGGCGAATCTTGGCAGCTACTCCGGTGCAGCGTTGTTAGGCATGGTATTTGTTCTGGTCGCGCTCGGTTTCAAGATTGCGGCCGTCCCCTTTCAAATCTGGGTGCCGGATGTGTATCAGGGTGCGCCAACGCCAGTGACTGCGTATCTCTCCGTCGGTTCGAAAGCGGCAGGGTTCGTCGTGTTGATACGTGTTTTGCAGCCGTTCATGAAGCTGCCGCAAACACAACGGCTGATTTTTGTGATCGCGTTGCTCACATTGATCTACGGCAATCTCGCAGCGCTGCCGCAGACGAACCTGAAACGACTGCTCGCGTACTCGAGCATTGCCCATGCGGGTTATCTGCTGATCGGCGTGGTCTGTTTCGACGTCCGCGCCATTAGTTTCTATCTAGTCGCTTACCTGTTGATGACACTGCTGAGCTTTGCAGTGCTGATAATCGTCGCGCAGCAAACTGGTGAAGAGATTTCCGATTTTGATGGCCTGGCCAAACGTTCGCCGTTTCTCGCATTCGCGATGCTAATCGGGATGGTCTCACTTGCCGGGGTGCCGTTCACGGCGGGATTCCTCGGCAAGTTCTACATCTTTTACGCAGCAGTTTTACAGCGTCAGATCGCGCTCATCGTCGTGGGTGTGATCACGGTCGGCTGCGGATTCTACTACTACCTCAAGGTTGTACGAGCGATGTACTGGCAGAGTGCAGACAAAACGGAAAAAATTCCGATCAATGGTTTATCGCGAGTCGCAATCAGCGCATTGATGATAGCAACGGTCTGGCTGGGTGTTTATCCGCAGCCGATTTTTGACGCATTAAGGCGCTAACAGCAACTTCGCTCTAGCCTGATTCCCCGTCGCCTCATGGCCGTGGTGGTGGCGTCGGCCGCGCCCGCGGAGAAGGGAATGAAGTTGGCGTCGGCTGCGGAGGCAAAGTGCACGCTGGAGCGCACAACGCGCCTGAGTTGTATTGGGTAAGCGTGCGCGCGGCGCCACTCGGTCTCAGGAATCCATGGCCCACTGGCGGAATGACCAGGTCCCCTATCAAAGTATCGACCTCTACCAATGTTTGCTGGATACAACTCCCGTTCCCGCCACTGACAATATTGAGTTTTGCGGCAATTTCCTGACGAGCCAGTTGAACTAATCCATTGCCATGGATTGGCTGCTCCAGAATCGACAACAATTGTTGCTGGTTGTAGGTGGTGTTCCCAAGCTGTAACTGACTCACCGGCCACTGACGAGGGTGATTTTTCCAGTACTCTGCTGATAGAACACATCCGCTGGGCGGTGTCAGCGTAGGAGTAGCTGTCGGCGTTGGAGTCGGCGTGAAAGTAGCTGTCGGCGTAGGTGTAAAAGTAGCTGTCGGTATAGGCGTAAACGTAGCCGTAGCTGTTGGCGTTGGAGTCGGCGTGAACGTCGCTGTTGCTGTTGGCGTAGATGTAGCTGTGGCAGTCGGAGTTGACGTTGGTGTGTGAGTAGCGGTAGGCGTTGGAGTCGGCGTGAAAGTAGCTGTCGGCGTAGGTGTAAAAGTAGCTGTTGCTGTTGGCGTCGGTGTGAATGTCGCTGTTGCCGTTGGCGTGGATGTAGCTGTCGCAGTCGGAGTTGACGTTGGCGAGTGAGTAGCGGTAGGCGTTGGAGTCGGTGTGAACGTAGCTGTCGGCGTTGGCGTAAATGTAGCCGTAGGTGTCGCGGTCGGAGTGTGCGTCGCTGTTGGTGTTGGTGTTGGTGTAAACGTCGCTGTTGCTGTTGGTGTTGGCGGTGGAGTCGTCGCGGTAGGAGTTGTAGTAGGTGTGGGCGTTGGTGTGGGTGCGCCGAAAATACTTATGCACTGTGAGAACTCGGAGGTTTCAATCGGATTGCCCGAACCATCCAGCCTGGTTGCTGTCGCGGTCGCGACTGTGTGCCCCGTTGGGAGCGGAAACGTTAGGGGACCGAAGTTCACGGTGCAATCCGAACCGCTGGTGACCACGGTCGAGCCGAGGAAATGCTGTCCCTGACCGAACCCGCTTGGATCGCATTGCCCGTTCGAGAAAAACTCGAGACGAAAGGTGGTGCTCGACACGCTATCCAACGATCCAGAAAGGATAACATTGCCATTGCTAAACGATGCCGATGTAATCGCCGGATAATTCTGCTGGTCATTCGCACCACTGGGGGTGTCGCAGTGATCATTTGGCGTCGGGACGCTAGCTCCGCAACCACTCGTAGCCAGTGTAATGCCAAGGCGGGCGTTGTCGTAAATGGAGTTGCTGAGAATAGCCCATCTAGTGTTATCGCCAGTGAAGCCGGCAATGCTGACGCCGTTGAAGCCGTTAAACGCGATTATGTTCCCCTGACCCGCGCTGGTGCCGCCGATTATCCCATTGCTCGTTAGGCCAACGGCGATACCACAATTTCCGTTGCCTAGCGGCATAGTTCCGGTGATGTCGGTGCCGATCTTATTCCCTTGGATAACCGTTCCTGTCGGGCTACCACCGATTTGGATGCCGTCTGCGCGTGCATTTAACACATTGCCTGCACTCGGTGCACTGCCGCCGATCACAGTATTGATTGATTGCCCCATTTGGATGCCGTTAAAGAGTGCGTAGAAAGCCACTGTACCCGTGGCATCAGTGCCAATCAGATTTCCCTGGACCGTGGTGGCATTCGCGCAGTTAAAGCATACGCCGCCGATCGTAATTCCGTTCCCGGTCGCGTTGATGACGTTGCCGGCACCTGACGCGCTGCCACCGATTGTGACTCCGGTCCCTTGCTCGACATCGATTCCGGTAGTCAACGAGCCGATCGCTGCCGTCCCCGCGGCGTTGGTGCCGACATAATTGCCTTGGATGAGCGTGTTGCCACCGTCGTTTAAGATCAGGGCAAATCCACCGTTGGACGCGATCACGTTTCGGGCGCCGGGCAACGTGCCGCCGATAGTGCTGCTGTTCATATTTGCGCTTACCTGCACGGCGGTACCGCTGCCGACCACGGTGGCGCCATCCGTGTCCACGCCGATGAAATTACCTGTCACAACATCGTTGTTACTGCCCACGAACACCAGTGGGTTGTTAGGATTGCTGGCGAGACAGAGACCCTTGACGGTGGAACCGGAACTATCCCCAGGCAGTCCACATCCCGGGCCAGAACAGAGTCGAATCACCTGATCGTTACTAGAATCACCGATGACCTTGATCAGAACGACGGCGTTATCGCCAATCGCGAGCGTGTTCGCACTTGCACCCGGCTGCGTATAGCCATCGATGATCACCGGCTGGCTGAGTCCGAAACAAAAGCCACCCGATCTGCCAAGGCAATCAGTAAGTGCGACCGTGCAAACGTGCGTCGCGGGATCGCAATCCGGATCGCTCGACGGAATGTCGAACGCGATCAGGTTTGTCGCACCCATTGGGGGCGGGTTGGCGTTCGACGCGTTAACGGCCTGCCGCAACGTGCAACCTGTGCCGCATGTGGTTCCGTCAGTGTCGGCTGTCGATGTTACTGTGAATGTCATCGCGGGTGTCGGCGTTGCTGTTGGCGTAACATTCGGCAAGTCTGTCACTGTTTGATAAGAAGGCACATCTGGCCGCTCCGCCAATCGGTTTTGGCCAAATCCAACCAGTGCCAGGGAAACGCCGATTAGGAGAAAAGCTAAACCGAGCAAGACACGAGAAATGAGGAACGCTGCTTGTGAACTGGAATTTTTTTTCATGAGTTTTAGTCAGCGATCACACGCGAAGTCTTTGATGGGTTGACTGAATGGAGGCAAACGCAGCCAGCGTCAGCGGCCGTACACATAGTTGATGATATCCTGGAGTGACGTTGGGCCGGTGAACCAGAAGGTTCCCTGGCCATGGATTCCGCTGAGTGGGCCAGTGCCCTCGCCGGCGGTCGCCACCTGGCTTTGCCAGTTGCCACTTCTGAGGCTGGCTTCGCCGCGATATCCGAGCGTCCCGCCGCCATAGCTCAGAATCTCATTGAAATGAAGGTCGAGGTCGCCGTTAACGGAGGTGCGCTGAAGCAGATGACCTGCGGTCGTGCCGGTGACCTCGGAATGGTCTGCGAGACAGATGTCATGCAAGCCGGTGAAATCGAACTCGACGAAGGTTTGCGAATCAACTTGCCGCACTTGGAAGTTCGACATGCCTGTGAGCAGAATCGTCCCGGAACACGGTTCGGGGCTCGAAGCAGTCGCCGTCAGAGCAAGGGCCGTTAGGATAAGCGATGTACACAGAAATATGTGTTTCATGGAGTTCTCCTTCGTTGGTGTGATTTCTGCGTTTGGATGTTTCTCATTCATTATCCTTGTCCCGGGAATCCGCGGCGAAGTTCCGAAAAATTTTCAAGACAACTGAATCGTTTTCTGAAATAAGGGGATCGGTCGGGCTTGAAAATCGACGCGAAACAGATGGCCAATCATACCCCCGGACAGTTCATCACGACGCGCTGGAGCGTGGTGCTTTCCTGCTCTGACTCGAAAGTAGAAAGCGTTGCGGCGCGCGATGCATTGAGCGAGCTATGTAAGACCTATTGGCGGCCAATCTTTGCCTATATTTGCCGCCGCGGTTACTCGCCTGAGGATGCGGAGGATCTCACACAAGATTTCTTCACCAACTTGCTTGAAGGGCCTCTGCTTCAACGCGCCGATCCGGAGCGCGGTCGGTTCCGTTCACTGCTGCTGAAGGCACTACAGGATTTCCTGGGACACGCCACGGAGAAACTGCATGCACGCAAACGCGGCGGAGATGTCAGATTTGTATCGTGGGATGATTGGATTGCCGAAGCACCGTCGCAATTATCGGTCTCGCCACAAGCGCTCAATTCGTGGTCACCAGAGCGTCTTTACGATCTGCGCTGGGCAGCAACGGTTGTTGAACAAGCCCTTCGACGCTTACGCGAAGAATGCCAAAGTAAAAAACGTCTCAGATTGTTTGAGACATTGAGTCTTTATCTCGCCACGGATCGAGCAGATGTTTCCTATCAAAATCTCGCTACAATGTTGGGCATAGCAGAGTCGGCAGTGAAAAAACAACTTCACAATTTGCGTCGCCGCTATCGTTGGCTCCTCTGGGATGAAGTTGCTCAGACCGTCCAAAACCCAAATGATGTTGAAGGGGAAATTCGGCATCTGTGCGCAACGCTAGCTGCCGGTATGCAATAAAGGTGAAGCATAAAGCCTCGCTTACCTATACGGTTACACCGCTGAACTGCGTATGATTAGCTCGACGGAACGTGGCGTTGTAAGCTTGTAACTTTTCTAAGTTTTTGATGTCCGCTCTGAACCTGCTATCCGATTCCGTGGCTGGCGTGAGCGACACTGTACCGACCTGCCCGCAGTGTGGCCTAACAACACAGTTGGACAATGGTCTTTGCCTTAACTGTACGCTGCGGCAAGGACTTGATGACGACCGCGAGGCATCTCGCGAGTCATTTGAAGCGGTCCTGTCCGAAGACGAAGTGCAAGACACTCATTGGCGGGTCGGCAATTATGAAATTCTGGAGGAGATCGGCCGCGGCGGAATGGGTGTGATCTACCGTGCGCGGCAGCGGCATTCACGTCGTATCGTCGCGCTCAAGCGAGTTGCGTCCTATCACCTCGATTCACGCGAGACCCTGGAACGTTTTCGGCGTGAAGCTCAAGCGGCCGCCAGTCTCGATCATCCGAATATTCTTCCGATCTACGAAATCGGCCAAGCTGAAGACGGGTTGCCGTTTTTCAGCATGAAGTACGCAGCTGGAGGAAGCTTGCAAAAAGCGGCGGCCGCTCTACGTAAGCAACCGCGAGAATGCGTGCGGCTTTTGGCTCAGGTCGCGCGCGCTGTCCAATACGCGCACGAACATGGCGTGTTGCATCGTGATCTCAAGCCGGGAAACATTTTGCTCGACGCTCACGGCGAGCCGTTCGTGACGGACTTCGGATTAGCCAAATGGCTCGATACCGGTACCGATCTGACGCGGACGCTCACAATTTTTGGCACCCCTGGTTACATCGCGCCCGAACAGGCCAGAGGGCCGGCGGCTAAGCTTACTCGAGCAGCGGACGTTTACAGTCTCGGGGCAATCCTGTTCGATCTGTTCACCGGTCGTCCGCCTTTTCTCGGCGAACATGCACTGGCCGTAGTCCAACAAGCCAGCGAAAAGCCAGCACCCAAACTGCGCTCGCTTGCACCATCGTTAGATCGCGAGTTGGAGACGATCTGCGCACGGTGTCTGGAGCGCGAACCACAGGCGCGATATCGCTCTGCAAGCGATTTGGCTGTCGATCTGGAACGCTGGCTGGAAGGTCGCCCAATCATCGCGCGCCGCGTCGCACCGTCGGTGCGCGCCTGGCGCTGGGCAAAACGTAACCCTCAGTTGGCTGCTGTGACAGCGGTGGCGTTTTGTTCAGCGATGGCCGCCGCGGGTTTGCTCTTCTCTCGCGATGGCCTGCTCTCTCAGTCCAAGTTGGATCCAAGACTGCCAGCAACGACCGCACAGGTGAGGACAATGGCAGTGCTTCCCTTCAAAATAACGGCAGACTCGGCTGATGAGTATCTCAGCGTCGGTTTGGCCGACACCTTAATCACACAAATCGGGAGAATTCCACGGATTCTCGTTCGGCCGATAGATGCAGTGCAGAAATATGCTGGCGTGCGCACACAAGATTCGGTCGTCGCGGGCCAACAATTGCGTGTTGAGGCCGTTCTCGATGGCACCGTGCAACACGAGGCTGATACACTTCGCGTAACAGCACGCCTGCTGCGAGTCGGAGACGGTGCAGTGCTCTGGTCTGGGAAATTCAACGAGAAATTTACGAACGTGTTTGCGGTCCAGGATGCCATCTCACAAGACGTTGCCAAAACGTTGATCCGGAATCTGAGCGATGAGGATCGAAAGCTCCTCACAAAGCGCCACACGGACAATGCCGAGGCATACCGAGCTTATCTGAAAGGTCGCTACTTCTGGAACAAGCGGACACCAGAGGCGTTGGAGCAAAGCCTTGGATTCTTCAGGCAGGCACTTGATCTCGATCCGACATATGCGACGGCCTATGCCGGTCTAGCCGACACATACGCCTTATTAGTCTGGCAGGACGAACTTCCTCAAAAGGATATCTCCAGGGCGAAAGCTGCGGCGACGAAGGCGCTGGACATCGATGAAACTCTCGCGGAACCGCATGCGTCCCTCGGTTTCGCGCGATTTTGGTACGACTGGGACTTTGCGAATGCGGAGTCGGAGTTCCGTCGAGCCATCGAGTTAAACCCTGATTACGCGACAGCACACCATTGGTATGGCGAATTCCTGGGACTCACGGGCCGGTTCGACGACGGCTTTAAAGAACTGAGAGTGGCGCAAGAGATCGATCCGTTGTCGCCCATAATCAATACGGATCTAGGCAAACTGCTGCTTTTGTCGCGTCAAGCAGATCAGGCGGTCGCGCAACTGCAAAGCACGCTGGAAATCGATCCCGACTTTCCGCTGGCGCATTTGTTTTTGGCCCTAGCCTACAATCAAAAAGGGCTCCATGAACAGGCGATCACAGAATTGGAAAAACAAGTGAATAGTCCCGCCGCCCGGACGATCTTCAAAGCCTCGCTGGGATTTTTGTATGGGCAATCAGGGCGCAGAGCCGAAGCAACCGCCATTCTCAATGAGTTAGAGAAGGAAATGTCATCGAAACAATTTTTTTCGCCGTTTGAAATCGCATTGGTTCATATCGGTCTGGGCCAAAAGGACAAGGCTATGGAATGGCTCGAGAAAGCGAAAACCGAGCGTGATCCCTTTCTGATCTACATCAAGGTAGATCCCAATTTCGATAGCCTGCGCGACAACCCGCGCTTCAATGCTTTGGTGCAACAGATGGGTTTGTAGCCGCTCCCGGACTTCGGTCAGCGCAGGCTAGCCCCCGAGGTTTGCGACTGCCTGCGACGAAGCTGTTTCAACGATTGTCGTATTCGCCGCGCGACCTTGCTTTCCTAACCGCTCTGTGGACCAGAAAGGGTGAACTATAGCCGAGGTCCTTTTCAAATCGAGGGTCGCCACGGAGCGCGTCCCAGAACGGCATCAGTTTCAATTGGCCATGGCTGAGGTCGCTTGGGTTACGAATTGCGATA
>Ga0207700_10002722_pt1 | contig 10193 bp, 10 predicted proteins | sample LARL82metaG_FD_184348 | JGI IMG/M metagenome (GOLD analysis project Ga0207700, IMG submission 184348) | Corn, switchgrass and miscanthus rhizosphere microbial communities from Kellogg Biological Station, Michigan, USA - LAR L8-2 metaG... | ecosystem: Host-associated > Plants > Roots >...
CGACCGCCGCCAGCAAGGACTGGCTGGCGGCCAGCGCCCGCATCGTGAGGGGCAAGACCGTCCTCAAAAGCGGCGGCAAGGAGCACACGCTTCCCCGGGCCGACCTGTCTCGGCTCATTCGAGACGCCAGCTCACCCTAAGGTTGGGCGAATCGGACAAGCCCGCACACCCACCGGCGCCGGTTCGGCTGCGAAGCCATGTGACCCGCGCCCCGGCCCTCTGCCAGCCGGCCATGAATCCGCTGCCGGCTAGAACTCCTGCCCGCTGGCCACCGTGTAGCCCTCCAGCTGTGCGGGCACGATTAACTGCGAGGCGTTGGAGGAGACCGAGAGTGGCTACTGTTCTTTGCGATTTGCAAGTGATACATGGTGTCGAAACTGGAATCACCATCGGAGATGCCCAGCCCGTTTGGGAGCAACCCTTCTCAGCTGGGGGTCGCTACAAGAACGGGAACGCCGTCCTGGTCTTCATGGTCAGAGGCCTCACTGGTACAAATGGATCCGAAGTCCGGCTGAACAATAATTTTGTCGGGACGATCGCCCCTTATCCTGGGGCCAACCCAAGCCATTGGTTCATGCAAATGATCAATATCACTGGTGGTCCGCTTCTTGACGGTAACAATGAGCTGCAAGTCAATGCGGCTCCGAACACGAATCCCAGTCCAGGAAACATCTTCGAGGACTTCCAGCTGAAGAACATCATTTGCATTTTCCAGCAATCAACGTAATGGCCAACAATTAGGTTCCTCCTGCCTTACCCAAGGAAGAACTTTAGGCGCCACTGGTGCCAGCGACACCGCTCACCGCGGCGATGTGGTCGATGATGTCCGGCCAGAGCACTCCCGGCCAGGAGTCTTCGACGCCTTCTGGCGATTCGCCGTCGAACGCCAGGCCGTCTTCCACCGCCGCGCGGCCGGCGAGGCGCCGCCAAGGACCAGTAATCCGGTCATCGGCCGGTACAAGTTCACCAACGTCTATCGGGCCGCCGAACGCACGTCCCAGGCACTGATCAACTCCGTGATCTACCGCGGCCGGCAGGACACGCCCCAAGACATGGTGTTCCGGATCCTGCTGTTCAAGATTTTCAACCATTCGCCGGACTCCGCGAAGGAAGCCGCCGAAGCGGCGGAACTGGCCGAGGCCGTGTCTGGGCCAACCGATGGTTCCGGCGGGCCATTCACCGTCGGTGACTTCCTCCGCCCGCTGCCTGTTCGATCGCCCGGGCGCTGACCGAGGCCCGGTTCACAGGCACTGCGCCCGGCATCATCGGTGGCACCGTGAGGTTGCCCTGCTTTGACGGACTGGGCTGATGACTCGGTCAGGCGTTGCAGTCGCGGGCGGTGATCGACCGTGCGGTCGGCATCATCATGGCCGAGTCACGCTGTGACGCCGACCAGGCGTTCGCAATGCTCAGCCGGGCATCGAACAACCGCAATATCAAGCTCCGCGACCTAGCCACCGAGATCGTCACGCAGGTTGGCGGGCGGCCACCGCCCCATTCAGCAAACCTCGCGTGGCGTTGCCGGCGGCCAACGCCACCCACGCCCGCCAGCTCCCCAAAGCCGCTCCCCGCCCAGCGGGTTAGAGAAGTTTCCCGAGCCCGCCGAGCTGGTTACCGAGACTGCCGGTGTCAAGGCCGAGCTTCGATAGCAGATCGTTGTGCTGGCCATTATCGGTATCTACCTGATCCGGGAGCTGCTGGCTTGCCTGCTGAGCCTTGTCATGGTTGCCCTGGCTCTCCAGCAGCTGCACAATCTGGTCTTTGCTGATGTTCACGAGCTTTCCTTCCTAGGACTGGGGTGAGACGCCCAGGGGGCGCCCTCACTTCTGCGAATGCATTCTTGGCCTTCAGCCTGGAATGCGGATCGACGTTGCCGCCAGCATCTGTTCCTCGGTCCTCGTTGCAGGCCGACTCGCTGACTTCCACGTTCCCCGCCGGCAGTCCGCCCCGCGGTCCACGCCGAAGATAACGCCGCGGCGATGTCGCTCATGAGTCACCGGCTGTCCGTCCCAGGTCGATGACCTGGCCCGCGGCGCGCACACGGAGCTCCTCCAGAAGATCCGCCTGACGCCGGGCCCTGGAGATGAGCTCATCCAGCCGGCCGGGGTCGAGCCGCTTGTCCGTCTCCGCCAGAACCCGCAGCGTGCGCCACCCTGCGGCCTTGCCCTCTACCCCCAGCCGCAGCATTTCCAGCTCTTCGAGACCGCTGAGGGGCGACCGGGCCAGCAGATAGCCGTTGAGCTTCAGCCGGGCCGCCTTCTCGCCGATCCACGCGGCGTAGACCTTGTAGGCGCGGACCGGGATGTCGAGTGCGTCCATGATGTCCTCCAGCACGGCACGATCCTGCGCGACTTCGGCGGCCAGACGCTGCACCGCGGCGCCGGCCCCGGGGCCGCGGTGTGATCGCGCCACCCGGCGTGCCAGCTCGAGACCGCCGGTCGCACCGGCCAGATGATCATTGAGATAGATGCCGAGCAGGTCGTGCCCAGATCGCCCCGTTCGTGCCGCAGTGCCTGCTCCTGCCATGACCCCTCCACGCCGGACTCTCGATGTATCCTCACTCTCTGCCACCTCAGGCGCGGCTTATGCGTCGAAGGGCGCACCAGCTCGCGTTCAGCCTGCCGCACACGACGGGTGGCCACCTGCGGGTCGTTCGGCCGCATGGATACCGTGTGGTCCCCAAGCGGTCCCCAAAGAATCACGCGAAACCGAATAGCTGATCACCATCGCGCAGGGCGGACGCAGCGGGTCAGGCTGCGTCGAGAGTGATAACGGTTGTCCAGGGAGAACGCGCGCCGAGCCGCCTTCTGCGAGAGTGTTCGTGGCCCGGCTGGCGATGCCGAGGACGCGCCCGAACGGATGATCTGTATGCGGCTAGACCGGTAGTGGTCTTGTCGGTCCAGTAGCTGACGGCGCGGCAGCATGGCGTAGGAGGTCCCGCTGACGGGCCACCGGATGGCTTCAGCCGCTGATTGTCTTGGCTGCCTGAGCCGCCGTGGCCAGGGCGGCCAGGTGGTCATCGATGGTGTTCAGGCCGGCGCCCATGGTGTTGACCGACAGGTGGGTGGCGTCCGCGTCCTGCCACTGCCGCATCGCCGCTGCCAGCTTGTCCCGGTCCTGCTGCCACCGCAGGCGTCCTTCCATGCCGAGGCTGGCCGGGTCGCGGCCGGCTTCCACGGCCGCCTCCGTCACGATCTGGCGGGCCTGGTCGAGCTGCGGGCCCGGAGCCATCTGCGGGAACCAGCCGTCGGCAAGCCGCCCGGCGCGGCGGTAGGCGCGCGGTGACTGGGCGCCGACCCACACCGGGATCGGCCGCTGCACCGGCATCGGCGCCAGGCCTGCCCCGGTGATCCGGTCGAAGGTCCCGCTGAACGTCACGGTCTGCTCGGTCCACAGTAGGCGCAGCAGCGTGATCTGCTCCTGCAGACGCTTGCCGCGGGTGCTGAAGTCCTGGCCGAGGGCCTCGTACTCGACGCGGTTCCAGCCGATGCCCACACCCAGCCGGAATTTCCCGCCGGTGAGCAGGTCCACCTCGGCCGCCTGCTTGGCGGCCAGCACGGTCTGCCGCTGCGGCAGGATGATGACCCCGGTGACCAGTTCCATGGAGGTCACCGCGGCCAGGTAGCCGTACAGGACCATCGGCTCGTGAAACGTGGAGTGCACGTTGTAGGGGCCGTCCCAGCCCGTGTGCACCGCGGGGTCTGCGCCCACCACGTGGTCGTAGGCCAGCACATGGGTAAACCCGAGTTCCTCGGCCCGCTGGGCCCAGGCGCGCACCGCGCCGGCGTCGCCGCCCAGTTCGGTCTGCGGGAAGACCACACCGATCCGCATGCCACCTCCGGTCCTTGAAGATTATCCGGGACGGCGGGGCTACCCGGGCAGGTCAGGTCAATCGCGTCCGCCATCCCTCCGGGGAGCCCAGGCCTTGAGATCGCGGGGCGGCACCTGGTCGAGGGAGCTGCCGATAACCATGTCACGGCCGGCCCGGGTTTCGTGCAGGCGATCGCCACAGCCGTTCGGCCATTCCTCGTCATGCGGCTGGAGGACGACGGGTACGCTCGGCTCCGGCTCGCGTCATGCCGGACCAGGAAGGTGAGCTGCTTATGGCGCGCTCGAGTCCGCTGCTCGGTGTGACGGATGCGACCGGGCGGCTCGGCGGGCGGGTGGCGCGCCGCCTCGCCGCCGTGGGCGCCGCCTAGCGGCTGCTCGTGCGCGACCCGTCACGAGCGCCGCAGCTGCCCGGGCCGTGCCTGCACGGGCACCGTTCGCAGATCTGGGGGCAGTCCGCGCCGCGCTGGAGGGGGTGCCGACCCTGCTGGTGGTGTCAGCATCGGAGACCCTAGACCGGGTCGACCGGCACATCTCGTTCATCGACGCCGCGATCGCCGCTGGCGTGGAGCACCTGGTGTACATCTCCTTCTACGGCGCCTCCCCGACCTGCGCATTCACTCTGGCTCGCGACCACTATGCGACCGAGGAACACATCCGTGCCTCTGGCCTGCGGTTCACGTTCCTGGGCGACAACCTCTACGCCGACTTCCTGCCTCCCGTGCTCGCTACGGCGCTCCGCGCTGGCAGGTCGACGCATGGGTCTCGACCTACGTCGCGATCGCAAACGGCGAGTTCGCCGGCGTCACTGACGACATCCCCGGCTCACCGGTCACCCGGCGACCTCGCTGGCCGAACTGCTCCGCCACGGCCGGGGCGCCTATCACCGCTGAGCTGCCAGTTCCGTCGGGCCGTGCGAAGTCAGGCCAAGGACTGGGTGACACCCGGTAACTGGCACCGGTCGGCGCAGCGAGCATGGAACGCCGTTCGGCGCGGCTCCACAGATGTGGTCGGAGCCAGTGCAGGCCACGCAGATCGAACAACCTGTGCGCGGCCACAGCGTGGCCGGCACGGCTGACCGACGTCCCGATTCGGCGAATGACGGGGGCACCTCGACGGGGAAGGGCTCCACTCGGCAAGCTGGGCAGAGCGGGATGGGGCGGCGGAGCACCCGGTTTCGGTGCGCATCGCTGTGGGGTGCCGCACCGGCGGGCTCGCAGGCGCAGTGGTCCGGGGGCAGGTGAGGACGGTGGGGCGATAGCGGCGGCTGATAAGGCGGATGACGGGTTGGATAACGCTGGCGGGACGCTCGTGCCGCTCTGCGACAGGGCGTGAAGATGGCAGCGGGTTGACCTGGAGGTTGGCGGTGGCGCTGAGGATCGTCTGCATGTGCGGGTATGTCATCCGGGGCGATGACGACGACGAGCTGTGGAGGAACGCGCAAGAGCATATGGGTGTCTTGCACCCCGAGCTGGTTGGCAACGTGACGCGCGAGGACATCCTCGCGCAGGCCGAGCAGCTCTAGCTGTCGGCGCTTTCCAGCAGTCGTCGGTGGACAGTTTGCACGGTGGGGCTGGGCGCGATCCCGAGCTCGTCTCGGAGCAGGCCGCGTAGCCGCTCGTAGGCGCGGAGCGCTTCGGCGACGTTGCCGCGCTGCGCGAGCGCTTCCATGAGGAGGCGGTGTCCGGTCTCGCGGTAGGGCGCAAGCTCGGTCAGCATTCTGGCGCGTTCCTCGGCTTGGGCCAGCGCCGGGCCGCCAAGGCCGAGGCTGGCGGCGGCGAAGCACTCCAGGCCGCGCAGCCGAACCTCTTCCAGCCGGCGCCGCCATTCGTCGATCCAGGGCGCCTCCAGCCCGGTGAGGAACGGCCTGGTAGCGACGTGATAGGCGATCCCGGCCGGCCCCCATGCCTGCGCCCACTGTCCCTCCGCGATGCTGGACTCCGCCCGATGGGCCCCCTCCAGGGCCGCCTCGACATCGACGAAGCTCGCCGGCGGCATGAGCAGTTCGATCTCGGTCCGACCCTGGAGATGTTCGGCACCCAGACTGTGCCGCAGTTTGGACAGCTGCACGCTCAGCGCGTTTTTTGCCTCTGGGGGGGCGTCTTCCCCCCAGCCGGCCATGAGCAGCTGATCGCGGGGCAATGGGCGCCCACGGTTGAGGACGAAGTAGGCGAACAGAACTCGGCCGATGCGCCCGGGCAGCGTGTCTTCGACGCGGCAGCCATCGATGTCGGCGACGAAGCGGCCGCACAGCTGGATTCTGGCCTTAGTCCACTGGCCCATCAGACGCCCTCGGGTCCACTGTCCTTATTCCCCTCGTGATGGCAAGGATACGGAAAGGTCGGGGAAAGCCGGGAGAACGGTTCGCGCAAGCCGCGGCCGCAACCATGTTCTCGTCATCGACGGCCAGAGCCGTGAAGGAGGAGTCATGGAATCCAGGAACGTCCAGACCTACCGCGCTGGTCACGAGGCCTTCAACCAGAGGGACTTCGTGGCCATGACCGGGCAGTACGCCGATAGCATCGCCTGGACTGATCACTCGCAGGGCCGGACGTTCAGGACGCCCCAGGAGTTCAAGGACGACTTCCTGGCAGGGTGGGTTCAGGCCTCCGCCGACATCCGAATCACCGGCCCTCGCTACCTCGACGCTGGCCAGACGGTGGTGTGTACCTTCACCGTCGTCGGCACGCATGACGGGCCGTTTGGACCGTTCCCCGCTACCGGCAAAAGGTTCGCGTTGCCGCTGTGCGAGATGTGGCACTTCGACTCCGGCGGCCGGGTCGCCGGTGGGGACCTCTACTACGACCAGGTCTCGCTGCTCACGCAACTGGGCCTGATGCCGCAGCCGTCCAGCACGTAGGCAGTCTCAGTAGCGGAAGCAAGTGACACAGCTCCGGCTTAGAAGAGAAGGCCGACCCAGATGCTGGGACCCGTTCTACCGCGCTTTGGCCGAGGCATCGCGGCCGTGCCGGAGCGGCTGCCCGGTGTGGCGGGCCTGGCAATAGGGCGGGACAGGCCGCCCTAATGGGCGCACCGGTCGGCCAAGCTTGGCTGCTGGCGGCCGCCGGGCCTCGGCGGCTCCCAGCTGTTCCCGCGCCGGGGATCGTCTGGGTGGGACGTTCCCGTTTGAACGCGGCCGGGTCGCGGTGATCCAGCCCTCACGCGCTTACTGATCTCACGCGACGGTGACGACGGCCTTGCCGCGCGCGTGCCCCTGCTCCACGTGGCGCAGTCCCTCGGCCGTGTCGGGCAGGGGGTAGGCCCGGTCGACCACCGGCGTGAGCTTGCCGTCCTCGATGAGCCCGGTCACGGCGAGCAGTTCCTCCCGGTTCTGCCGGGACGGGAGCGGGCGCAGCCGCTGCGAGACGAACGCGTTGGCCACGGCCGCCCGCACGATGCCAGCGACGGGCCCGAACACGTGGCCGGGCGAACCGCCGCCGTTCAGCACCAGGGTCCCCTTCGGGGTGAGCGCCCCGCGCAGCCGGGACAGCGGGAGGCTGCTCACGTTGTCGAGGATCACGTCGTACCGCGCCGGCCCGCTGGTGAAGTCGTCCGTCGTGTAGTCGATAACGTGCGCGGCACCGATCGAGCGCATCAGCTCGACGTTGCGCGTGCTGCACACTCCGGTGACCTCGGCGCCCAGCGCCGCCGCGATCTGGACGGCGTACGTGCCCACCCCGCCGCTGGCCCCGATGACGAGCACCCGCTGACCGGCTGTCACCTCACCCACCTCGCGGATCCCGCGCAGGGCCGTCGTCGCCGCTACCGGGACCGCGGCCGCCTGCTCAAAGGTAAGGCTCGCCGGCTTGGGCACCACCAAGTCCGCCGCGGCGCACGCGTACTCCGCGAACGCGCCCCGGCAAAAGCCCAGCACCTCATCGCCGGTCCGCAACCCGCGCACGTTTACGCCGGCGGCCTCCACCACACCCGCCGCGTCGATCCCCGCCACCCGGGCCTTCGGCCGGGTCAGCCCCACGCCCATCAGCCGCGCGACCAGCGGGTCTCCGCGCAAGATGTGCCAATCGGCCGGGTTGAGCGCGGCGGCGCGCACCCGAACAAGCACATCATCGGCCCCGGTCTCGGGCAGGCCGGTATCGGCCAGCCGCAGGACGTCCGGCGGGCCGAACCTGTCCTGGACGACAGCCTTCACCGGGTCCCGCCCCTTCGCCGTTACGCTGCGCCGTGGTGATCGATACTAGACCGCCCCGCTGTCGGCGGAGCATCACGACCGCCTCCGCCGGGATCCTAGCGAGACCGGCAAGGCAGTCACCCTGTCAGGTGACCGGAGGGGGCAACAGAACCGCGAGGAAGACGGCTAGGCGCAGAACCCAGCCTGTGTCGCGACTGAGCCGGGCTGATCTGTGGGGTCAGTGCGTGGTCCGGCTTGCACCGGGCGGGCCTCCCAAGGCTGAGCCCGGCGCGGGAGCCGGGCCGCGGCGCCGCAGGCGCCGCCTAATGGGCAGATTCGGCACTGCCGACCGTGGTGCCGACCGTGGTGCTGTGGTGCTGCGCGGAGTGCCGTTGTGATCTCGTCCAGCTCGGTTGCCACAACGTCCGCGTCCACCGGCGTCAACGGGACGTCCTCGCCGATGTCAGCCCGGCCTTTGAGCAGCTGGCCGCGGCCCGCCGCCTCCCGTCAACCGTCCTGGCAGGCGTTGGTTGGTATGATGCGGTCTAGCCTTGAAAGCGATCCTTGCTTTGTAAGACTCAAAATGGGGGGACCGACGTGAACGCCTACTCCGACCCTGCGGCAACGGCAACATTGCTGCCGCTGGAACACCTGACCGCGATTGGAAAGTTGCTCCCCAGCGGAGCGATGATCATCGGCGGGGTCTATGCAGCAGCGGGGACTACCCACACAGACACTCTCCCGCCAGACATGGATGTCGAAGTCATTTATGCTGCTGATGACCACACAATTCATACTGCGCAGGTTCATTATGTGGGTCCAGGGCATTACGAAATTACAAGCGATGTCGTCACCGGAAGTTGGTAGCGCCACCCAATCAAACAAAAACTAGTCGGCGTGCGCTGCCGACGGCCCTCCTTGTCGGCTGACCACCCGGTGCCAGCCATTCCCGACCTCCAAACGGGTCACAATGCAAGCGGGGATAGCACGTCCGGCTTTTCCGAGCTCGCGGCATGCCGGAAAAACGGTGCGTGCCGCAGGCCAGGGTCTAGATACTGCGGTCCTGACAGACAGGCCAGGATTTCGCAGCCGATGACCGTACGCCAGCCGATTGCCTGGATGGTACGGCTTTGAACCTTGGTTAGCAATCTGGCTCTACGAGCTTGACGGGGTTGGCCGCGTTCATGCTGCTGATCTTTGCGGTCGGGGGCCCGCAATGTAGCTCAGGATACGGCGTTGGTAGTTGCGCAGATTCCGATAGCTATAGCCGACCCGCTTTGGTCTGGCAGCCACGTTGGCAGCCAACCGCCAGGTCTTAGAGACCGCTTGAAAATTGGTCAGAGGCCGCAGGCCCGCCGTGCCTAGATCTTCCTGGGTGTGGCGGCGTGTCACCGTTGTGACGTAAGAGGCCCCTGGTAATCGTATGGGTGTCGAATTCAGCGCGATATGGATTCTCCGCTTGATCACGTCTGAACGCTGCGGCGAACCTTTGCCGCGCTTAGGGGCGTCAGGTGGCCGGTTTATGCGCTTGTTCACTTGCGGTCTTGGTCTCTTTGGCGATCCACGCGAGGTAGTCCGGGTTGCCGTCGATGATCGGTCGCGTGGACACACCGGGGACTTCGTAGGGATGCTCGCGGCGGGCCGCGGCCATCGAAGGCCATGACCCTTGGCCAGGCGGTCCAGCTCTTGGCGATGCTGAACTCGACCGCTTGCTTTCGGCTCTCGGCCTACGTGGTGCTGCCCTTGTTGACCGGTGTGCGCACGGAGGAGGCCCGGGCTCTGGTGTGGTCTGAAGTTGATTTGGACGCCGGGACCGTCGCGGTCTACCGATCGGTGCGGACCAAGGGAGATACCAAGACGCGGCGGTCGCGGCGAGTTCTCAAGCTGCCTAGAAAGGTCGTCGCGGCGCTGCGGGCACACCGCAGGCGGCAGACGACGGAACGTCTGCGGGCTGGCGATGCGTGGCGGGATCATGGGCTCGTCTTCTGCCGTGAGGATGGGACTGCCCTGGGTCGCTGGCAGGTGCGCCGGGAGCTTGGCCAGATCACCAACGCGGCCGGGCTGGGGGAGCAGTGGACTCCCCGCGAGCTGCGTCATTCGTTCGTATCGATTCTCAGCGCGAGCGGTGTGCCGCTGGAGGACATCAGCCAGCTCGTCGGGCATGTTTCTACCAACGTCACCGAGAGGGTGTACCGGCACGAGATCCGCCCTGCGCTGACCAAGGGCGCGGTGGCCA
>Ga0207700_10002723_pt1 | contig 10192 bp, 8 predicted proteins | sample LARL82metaG_FD_184348 | JGI IMG/M metagenome (GOLD analysis project Ga0207700, IMG submission 184348) | Corn, switchgrass and miscanthus rhizosphere microbial communities from Kellogg Biological Station, Michigan, USA - LAR L8-2 metaG... | ecosystem: Host-associated > Plants > Roots >...
AGTGCAGCGATACTTAAACCTAAACGCCGAGCAGGGACAAGTCGTGTACCATTTCGCGGTCGGTCATCCTGTTCCCGACCCGCGTTTGGAAGGTTGAAACCAGATCGCCAGCATCTGGCATGTAATCCTCAGTTTGAAATCCGCTGTATACTTGCGGGAAGTTGTGAAGTAACACCGTTCCCTCAAATCTTGTGCTATTCACACCGCCTCATTGGCAATCTACTTCAGTTGGGTGAAAAAGCGAGCTGACAAGCCTTTTCTTATAAAGCGAACATCGGCGCGGATAACCGATAGGATCGGGGCGGATATTTTGCCACTGTGCAAAATGGGACTGCACGACTTCCGATCTAAATGGCAGTATTGGTTCAGGTTGAATAAGAAAGAATCCAACAACGCGACACGTGCCAGCACGGACACAATGGATTTTCGAGCAAGCCGCCAGTACAGGAGATCCTGCCGGATGAAAAGTCAAAGTGAACTGTCCGACAAAGCGCTCATTGTCAATGCGCGTGCAGGAAATCGTAACGCGTTCGGGGAACTCGTCCGCCGCCATTCTAGGCAAGTCTTCGGACTGTCTCTCAAGATGCTCAGGAACCGCGAGGATGCCGAGGACAATTTACAAAACGCCTTCTGCAAAGCGTATGGGAAGATTGGGCAATTTGAGGGGAATTCGCAGTTCTCGACCTGGTTGCTGCGCATTGCAATCAACGAAGCGCTGATGACGTTGCGAAAACGCGGACCGGGAGAAGTGGCCACCTGTACCGACCGCGATGGAGCTGCGAACGTTCCCCAGATGAAGGCGGAACCCAGGGACGTGCACGCGGATCCCGAGCGCCAGTACCTCGTGAAGGAATTAGCTTCAAAAGCTCTCGATGTATTGCCGCATCCACTTAAGCACACGTTCATCCTTCAAAAACGAGAGGGTTGGACGAACCGGGAATTGGCGCATACCCTGGACATCACCCCAGCAAGCGTAAAATCCCGGATCTTTCGGGCACGCGTGAGACTGCGCCAGCGGATTCTAGATCTGTCGAAGACAGAATCGATTGCGCTTCAGGCTGAAACAGGGAGAAGTGAGACCACCTAGCCAATTTGCGCTTGGCCCTCTGCAGCGCCGGTACCAGCCATTCCTGGTAAATACGAACACCCTAAAAATGCGGCCTGATTGCTGGTCCTTCGTGTGCTGCCAGCCCAGCTGACACTCTTCGCTGGATCCACGCAACGAATACTCTGAAAATTTTTGCATGTGATGGTGCCTGTAAATGATGCATTCGAAGAAACCGCCGCCGGAAGACCCTGAATGGTCCGCCCGAACTCGGATGCCACCACGTTTGGCCGATTTGTAGATACTGCTCAAGGAACGGGAATATCGGCTTCGATTGGGCGAGAGGATTGGTTCGGATTCAAGATCCCCGGTATCTTTTTTGCGTGAACGAGTTCACATGGTCGCCGCGATTTGGTTCGCTTAAACAGGATTGCCACATTACGAAACGAACCCGTTTGTGCCGATTTGGTAGCCGGTACCGCGAATGGTCCGAATCAACCGACGATCGTACCCAGAGTCCACCTTGCGGCGAAGATAGTTAATGTAAACGTCCACGACATTCGTCATTGGCTCCACGTTCAGCCGCCAGACCTGCTCAACGATGGTGGACCGCGTGACGGGATGCCCGTCGTGACGCATCAACAACTCCAGCAACGAAAACTCCTTCGGGCTCAAATCGATCGCATGGCCGGAGCGATGCACGCTGTGGCTCAGTCGATCCATCACCAGGTCTTCGATCTGCAGTTGCGCGCGCGCAGCATGGCTGCCTCGGCGCAGCACAGCACGAATTCGCGCCACCAACTCTGTAAATGCAAACGGCTTCGGCACAAGGTCGTCCGCGCCTGCGTCCAGGCACCGTGCCCGCTCGTCGACATTTTCCAGCGAAGTCAGGAACACCACTGGCAGCTCCGGTTTTTTCGCGCGGATGTGCCGCAACGCTTCGATTCCCGCGGCGTACGGCAGCGCCAGATCGAGCAGTGCAAGATCGCAAGGACGCTCGGCCACCAGAGTCTCTGCTTCTCTGGTTCCTGGAATTAAGTCCACTACAAACTGCTCGGCTTCCAATTTCTGGCGAAGAAAATCAGCCAGCGGTACGTCATTCTCAGCAACAAGGATGCGCATTTAGTCTCACACTCAATTGAACTTGGAAGGGGCGCAAGAAGAATGGTGAATATAATTCAATAATATGTCAATACCATAAGTAGGCAGAGCTTAGAATTGTATTAAAAGCTAACTATTGAAACGAAGAGATAAGGATGAGTTGGTGCCGCGGTCCCAAATTTCCGCGAACAAATCCCAACCGGACGCGACATATATAGATCGCGCATGCCGCCAAAACTCAAATTGACATCCCCTCCCAAAATGCCGCGGCCCGTGTTGCGCAGATGCAATGCCTAGCAGTCTCCCAGCTGACGGACACCGCCAACGCAACGATAGCTACATGCCTTCAGGCTCTGGCAGCTCGGCTTTACTCCTGGCCGAAGAGTCCAAAAGTCAGCGTCGCCTAGGTGAACTCGCCGCAATTCTGAGTGCTAACGCAGGACTCAACATCACCGGATTGTTTCTAGCGCCTCTTTGCAACCTTTTGAGCTAGGAAGAGGATCAGTTCCCTGTCGGTTTGGTTCATCTTGGCGAGGAGTGGGTTGAGCTTCCTCATCAGACGCTCACCGGCTGGGGACATATCCCAGCTGCCTTTTGAACCGTTAGTTTTTACGCTGCGAGGAGTGGGCGGTTCGTGGCCGTCGAACATCAACTGATACATCGGTATTTCGAGAGCACGAGCATACTTTTCAAGAGTTTCCAACGACGGAACTGTATGACCATTCTCAACCCGGGATGTGTAACAGCGAACCAAGCCGGTTCGTGTTTCGATATCTCCCTGAGAGAGCTTCTTTGCTTCCCGGAGCGTTTTCAGGCGGTCGCCAATAATCATAGAGACCTTCCTCGAAGTAGATCAGTTAAACAGAACTATGATAAACAACTTTAAAGCTATTTCAAGAGTAAAAACTAAAAGTAAGCAATTTTATGGTGTTAAGCGCTCCGGGGGTTGGGCTTTACGGCTAACTAACTTTAAGTCCTTAATAAAATATTTGGCACTGTTTTGCCATAACGGTGCTTCGTCGGAAATGCAGTTCAGAATCAAAGCTTTCCGCCGACAGACTGCGAAGCGATTTAGGTATAAAGTGAGAACAATCAATTTGTGGCTGCGCAGTCTGCACCACGTGTTTCGAGTGCGAGCACGGCGGCTCCCCGCTGATTCTAATCAGAATTATAATAAAACTATACCGTATTAGATCCTACAATCATGGTACTATACTAGTACTATATGTTCCTTATTGAACAGACATTGCTAATCGCTCTCGCGTAACCTCGGCCCTGAGTTAACTCACTAGTCCGGGGAGCAGTTGTGCACGGGAAGGGGCTGCTACCCCGGATTTTGCTACGGCTGGACATGTCATCGAGTATTGGAGGCTTTCCGATTGAGAATGAGCGCACCAGAGCCTATCTATACGCAGCGCGCCAGATTGGTGTTTTGTTCTCTGCCCTGTCCGCTAAAACTTGATCACGACGCGACATCTATGAACAGAGGGCCGCGATGAGTTTACTTGTGAGTGATCATACCGTATTTCCTGGGCAATCTGTTCATACACTCCTCCGAATCCCAAAACGATTCACCGGAACATTACGAACCGTGAGAGTCTTCGACGGTCGCCTGTCCCAAGGTGAGTACAAAAACGTTCCGAGCCTAGGTTCGGGAGTTGGCGTTGAATTTTTCTTCGTGGAGTTCTTCCGACAGTTCTTAGCTCAAGGCGTAGACAAATCCGAAAGAAGGAACCATGGTGAAACTTCAGGCGTTTCAAATTGCTGCCCGCAAAGCCGGCTTCATCGAGGTAAGCGAATCCGGGGCAGGAACTACCTTATGGCTCAAGAAAGGTTCGCCGGACACGGCTCGCGGTACATTCCAACGCATGTGCATCGACAGTATGACCAATAGTGCAACTATCTATTGGATGACCGCTCTGGGGAAACTTGATTCGAAGACCTTTCGGGGCGTCCCTGCGCTGCAAGAATGGTTCGCGCTAAGAGTGGAAGCGATTGTGCAACGATGAGAGGCAGTATGCCTTCGCCGGTCCTGCCGCTGAAAATACTCTTGATTGAAAACGATCCGGCTGCCGCCAATGACATTCGCACGGCGCTCACCGTGGCGGCGGGCAGTTCGTTTGACGTGGAATGGGTTCGACAGCTTTCTGATGGTCTTGAGCGCTTGAGTGAAAAGGGAATTGCCGCCGTTTTGCTCGAATTGTCGTTGCCCGATAGTCAGGGTCTCCAGACCTTCGACAAGCTGTTCACCGCCGCGCCCGACATCCCGATTCTGATCCTCGGCGGCACCGCCAACGAGGCGCTTGCGAAAGAAGCTGTGGGACGCGGCGCGCAGGACTATCTCCTGCCAGGCCACCTAGATAGCTATTCACTGCCGCGTGCACTGCGCAACGCGATCGAACGCAAGGCCGTCGAAGATGCGCTATACGTGGAAAAAGAACGCGCGCTGGTCACCCTTAACTCGATTGGTGACGCCGTTCTCTGTACCGACATTTCCGGTAACATCACCTATCTCAATCTGGTTGCAGAGTCCATGACCGGTTGGCCCCGCGAAGAAGCCATCGGCAAACCACTGGCCGAAGTCTTCCAAATTATTGATGGCGCCACGCGCAAGACCGCTCGGGATCCCATGGAGATGGCCGTGGCGCAAAATAGGACGGTCGGACTAACTATGGATTGTGTCCTCATCCGCCGCGATGGATTTGAATCCGCCATTGAAGATTCCGCCGCGCCGATCCACGACCGGGCAGGCCTCGTTATTGGAGCCGTGATCGTTTTCCATGACGTGAGCGCGGCACGCGCCATGTCGCAACAAATGACGCACTCCGCGCAGCACGATGTGGTTACGAATCTGCCCAATCGCCTCTTGCTCAACGACCGCATCTCTCAGTCGGTTTCCCTAGCTCGCCGCCGGAACAGACCCCTCGCCGTGCTCTTTCTGGATTTGGATCATTTCAAGAAGATCAACGATTCGCTGGGACATGCCGTCGGCGACCAACTTCTTCAGTCGGTTTCCAAACGATTGCTGGCTGGCGTTCGCAACTCCGACACCGTCAGTCGCCAGGGCGGAGACGAATTTGTGATCCTGCTTTCGGAGATCAGCCATCCGGAAGATGCGGCCACCAGCGCAAGGAAAATACTCCTTTCGCTCAGCGCGCCCCACTCCATTGAGAGTCATAATCTGGATATCGCTGGCAGCATAGGGATCAGCATCTACCCTGAAGACGGAGAGGAGGCCGAAACTTTAATCAAGAATGCGGATACGGCGATGTATCACGCCAAGGAAAGCGGGCGCAATAATTTCCAGTTCTTCAAGCCGGAGATGAATCGGCAGGCGGTGGAGCGGCAATCGCTCGAAGGCAGCTTGCGCCACGCGCTCGAGCGATGCGAGTTCCTGTTGCACTATCAGCCGAAAGTAAATCTCTCCACAGGTCAGATCACCGGAGCCGAAGCATTGATACGTTGGCAGCACCCGGATCGAGGACTCGTCTCTCCGGCCCAGTTCGTGGCGATCGCCGAAGACTGTGGCCTGATTCTCCCCATCGGCCGGTGGGTATTGCGCGAAGCCTGTAGACAGGCGCGCGAATGGCAACGAGCAGGCCTGCCGTTCATGCGGGTTGCCATTAATGTGTCTGCCACCGAATTCCGCGCCAAGACTTTTCTCGAAGAGGTTAGCACCACCCTGAAAGAAACCGGCTTGGAGGCATGCTATCTCGACCTCGAGCTCACCGAGGGCGTCCTTATGCACAATGCCAAATCCACGTCCTCCGTGCTTCAAGCACTCAAGAGGATGGGAGTACACCTTGCAGTGGATGACTTCGGAACCGGCTATTCCAGCCTCAGCTACCTTCGGCAGTTTCCGATTGACGTTTTAAAAATTGACCAATCCTTTGTCCGCCAGATCTCTGAGGATCCGAATGACTCGGCTATCGTCCGAGCCATAATCGATATGGGCAAGAACCTCAAGCTGCGGGTGATTGCCGAGGGCATTGAAACGCAAGAACAATTGGCACTCCTTCAGACGTGGAACTGTTCGGAAGGACAAGGCTACCTCTTTAGCCGTCCGGTGCCCGCCGCCCAATTCGCTCAATTACTACAGTTGGGGGTAAGAGAAACTGTCGTCTAACAATGACCGAAGTAAGAGAGAATTCACGTTGGAGGAAGCTGTGACATCGATTTGTGGACTGTATGATGACTGCGTTTATGACAGCGTAATAATTGTTCAAGTAAGAACGGTCCACAACGCTTGGTTGTGCGAGTGAAGAGCTTCTAGTGGAGGACCATGACAAACCTTCAAGCATTTAAAGCTGTGGCGTGTGAGGGCGGCTTCGTGGTGGTCGAAAAATCCGAGGACAGCAGGGTCCTGTGGCTGAGGAGAGCGACGGCGGGAAGCGAAGATCGGATATGTATCGACTACCCGACCAACACTGCCACTGCGTACTGGGCAACTATTCCGTGGAAGATTAACTCGAAAATATTCCGCGATGCGACCACGCTGCAAGTGTGGATCCTATCAAGGCCGGTGGTTGAGGCGCGATCATGACAAATCACGAGGCTCTCTTGCGACTATCCGTTAACAGCCACGACCATCTGGCCGTAGCCTCGCTGCTCGATAACAACTCCAACCTGATCCGTACCACGGTGATCCTCTACTTCGGAACGGAGCCAGTCGGGGTCAATCTGGAGTTTGCGCTTACGCAGCGCATGGCCAGCTACGCTCGCTTATATGAACCTTCCGAAGACGCCGACGCTTGGCTTACACGGTACGCCAATGCGGCCTGCGATCGCCTGCGTAACGACTCGATTTACCACCAGGCGAACAGAGATTAGGTTCGCATTAGCGATGACAGGCGGCCGTTCCATGGAGGCGAAACAGCAGCGCACTTGATAATTTCCCCTCAAGAATCCGGCGAAAATCGCTCCCGGAACGGGCTCCACATGCTTGGGAGTTCGTCAGAACGCAAGCTAAAATAAGGCTAAAGTCATCGCTGTAGACATCATCCGGTCTCTTCGCACCAATCGAACATCGTATCGCCACGGCGAATCGAGAAAGATTGATCTTATACGGGACTGACGCTTGACTCCATGGAGGCGTCCGCCAATGAGCCACAAAGACCAGCGCCCGCTGCCTGTTACGTATTGCATGAAATGCGGGAAGGCGGGACATAATATCGCCGCGTCAAAGATCCCTTGCGGACAAACGATAACTCGGAAGCGGTGCCGCGGAGCTGTTCGCAGGGCGACAGGCGTGAACGATTGGAGGGAATGTCCAACTTGTTTCGCGACTGGATGGGATGGCGATAAGTTCTGCACTCAATGTAACGGTGACGGTTGGTTATTTGCCCGATAGGGACTCGCATGAAACTTCGCATTCTGATCCTAACGGGTCAAACAGGTCAGTCGTGGTTTAATCCGGGTGCTTGGGCATGAATAACGTGCTTCCAAATCGCGTCCCGACGACACAATAGTAGCAGTAGGTGGCGTCACGGAGATTTAACCTTAGTATCGTTCTTTCGTGCTGAACAACGTCCTAAGCACAAACCCTGCTCTGCGTGAACATGCCCTCGAAACTGAAAAAGCCGGACAGCGAGCCGCCTCATTGACCAAACTGTTGCAGGCGTTCAGCCGGCGCAGGTTCTTGCCGCGGTCCTCGATCTCAACACACTCACTTCCGATATGGAAAAGATACTTCCGCGGCTGTTAAGGGAAAACACCGAGGGCGCTGGCGCTCGATTCTGAGCTCGGCAATGTGAAAGCAGACCAGAGGCAGATCGAGCCGATCATCATGAACTTAGCAGTAAGATATCACTTGACCTGCGCGCATTGCTCTGTGACAGTGATCTCCCCTTATCTAGATCCTGCCTGCCTCAACCTTCCCAGGCGCAAGGAGAACGTGCCGCGCTGCTCGAGAGTGCGTAGGCAAACCTGTGGCTGCGGAAAATCACCGGTTGCGGGAAGGAAGCGCCTGATCTAGCCATTACAGCCGAAGCAAAGCAACGCAAAAGGACCAATTAAAGCGATGAAATTGCGCAGCAGAACGCTACTTAGCGTCGCACTCTCGCTGGTGAGCCTGGTCGCAATCCTGTACTCGGTCGCGCGGGTTTCTATGATGCGCAGTTTTGCAGCCCTCGAGGCGGATGACACGCGCCAGAACCTTGCACGCGCTACCGCTGTTTTGGCCGACGATTTTTCCACACTCGACAACACCGCCCGTGATTACGCCGCCTGGGACGATACCTGTGCATTCCTTGCGGGCAAGAATCCCACCCTTCCGATCACCGAATTCCCCAATGAGTGGTTTCCGCGCTTGCGGATTGATTTCGTCATCATCCTCGATCTCTACGGCCGGCAGGTGTTTGCCAAGGCCTACGACCCTGCCGCGAGAGAAGAGAGGGAAATTCCGCAAGGTCTCCGCGCGAATCTTGTCCCCGGCTCACTGCTGCTCCGCCACGCCTCTTCTGACAGCAAGGTATTGGGAATCATGCTGCTTACCTCCAGCATGGTGCTGATTGATTCGCAGCCCATTCTCGACAGCAAAGGTCGGGGCCCAATTCGCGGCACGTTCCTGATGGGGCGCAGTCTGAATGCCACGGAAATCGCGCGCCTCGCCGACATCTCCCACCTCTCGTTGACCTTGCACCGCCTCGATGCGACCGGGTTGCCGGGAGACATTGAATCCGCACGCGCCGCGCTCACCACGTCCTCGCCTACCTTGCTCCGCCCGCTCAATTCCAAGGATATCGCCGGGTATGGATTGGTCGAAGATATCTATGGAAAAGACGATCTGATTCTGCGGGTAGTGATGCCTAGAAAAATCGTGCAACAAGGAAAAAAGAGCCTGTCCCATTTCTTGGTGTCGTTGCTGATGGCGGGATTCGTGTTTGGCCTCGTGACCATGCTACTGATGGAAACCTTGGTGCAGTCACGTGTCATCCGGCTGAGTGCCAGCGTGGCCGCCATCGGCAACAGCGGCGACCTCTCCGAGCGCGTCCCCCAGGAAGGGCGCGACGAAATTGCCGGCCTCGGCGCGGCGATGAACCGCATGTTGGAGGCGCTCGAACTGTCCCGCCGCGAGCTTCACAATGCCAAGGAAGACGCGGAAGCCGCCAACACCGCCAAAGGCGAGTTCCTAGCTGTGATGAGCCATGAAATCCGCACGCCGATGAACGGCGTCATCGGTATGACCGGACTTCTTCTCGATACCGCTCTCAACGTCGAACAGCGCGAATACGCCGAGACCGTGCGTCTTTCCGCCGACGCGTTGCTCTCGATCATCAATGACATCCTGGACGTTTCGAAGATCGAAGCAGGTAAAATGACTGTTGAGCCTATTCCCTTCGACCTCCGGCTAGCCGTCGAAGATACCGCCGAACTCATGGCCTCGAAGGCGCAGGAAAAGGGGCTCGACCTCATTCTGCGATTTTCACCCGAGACCCCTTCTCGAGTGGTCGGCGACCCGGGCCGGATCCGGCAGATTCTCATCAACCTTTCCGGCAACGCCGTCAAGTTCACGACCAAGGGACACGTTTACCTCAGCGTGGAATGCGAGAAGCGGACTGGCCAGCAGGCCCACCTTTGTTTTTCAGTCGCCGACACCGGCATCGGCATTCCGGCCAGCAAGCTCGACCACATCTTCGAACCCTTTACGCAGGCCGACGCTTCCACGACGCGTAAGTACGGCGGTACGGGGCTGGGACTGTCGATTTCGAAGCAGTTGGTCGAGCTCATGGGCGGCAAACTGGGCGTCGAGAGCAAAGTTGGGGCGGGCTCCCGATTCTCGTTCACTCTGTGCCTTCCCGTCGATCTCACCCGGCCGGACACCGTGCCAAGCGATATGGATATGACCGGCGTCCGCGTGCTGTGCGTGGACGATAACCCGACGAACCTTTTGGTCCTGCGTGAACAATTCAATAGCTGGGGCCTGCGCAACGATTCGAGCAGCTCCGCCGAAGAGGCTCTAAACCTATTGCGTGCCGCGCAGTCCGGCGGCGACCCTTATCAGATCGCGGTTCTTGACCGGCAGATGCCCACGATGGACGGTGAGGA
>Ga0207700_10002726_pt1 | contig 10184 bp, 11 predicted proteins | sample LARL82metaG_FD_184348 | JGI IMG/M metagenome (GOLD analysis project Ga0207700, IMG submission 184348) | Corn, switchgrass and miscanthus rhizosphere microbial communities from Kellogg Biological Station, Michigan, USA - LAR L8-2 metaG... | ecosystem: Host-associated > Plants > Roots >...
CGTACCCCGACACCGAGCAGTAGATGAGGCGAGGATGCTTCGGTGCGAGCGCGGCGTAGTCGAGGCCGAGGCGGCCGAGAGTGCCCGGACGAAAATTCTCGACGAGCACGTCGCTCATGGCGATGAGCTGATCGAGGAGCGCGCGGCCGCGCGCGTGTTTGAAGTCGAGCGTGACGCTTTCCTTGTTGCGGTTGATGCTGAGGAAGTACGCGCTTTCCGTTCCGAGGAACGGCGGCCCCCAGTGCCGCGTGTCGTCGCCGCCGCGCGGCTGCTCGATCTTGATCACGCGCGCGCCGAGATCCGCGAGCATCATGGTGCAGTACGGCCCGGAGAGTACGCGGGTGAGATCGAGAACGGTCGTACCGGTCAGAGGGCCCATGACTCTGGACTATACTGGCTTTCTCGCGAAATCCGTGACCGCTGCGAACCTGGTCAGAATTCCAGCCGGAGATTTTCTCATGGGAGCTCCCGATGCGGGCTCCGATGAACGTCCGGTTCACCGCGTCCACGTCGACGAGTTCCTGATCGGCCGGTTTCCGGTGACCAACGACGAGTACGCGAGGTTCGTTCGCGCGACCGGACACGTGGCGCCGTCAATCAGCGAGCTGCCCCTCATCGCTTCGGAAGGCCGCGACCACATGTTCAGGGAACTGGCCGAGCCGTACGTGTGGCGCGACAGCGAGCCGCCCGAGGGACGCGGCAATCATCCCGTTGTTCTCGTCGGGTTGAACGACGCCCGCGCCTACTGCGAGTGGCTGGCCGAGTCGACGGTCCGCCCCGTCCGTCTGCCGACGGAAGCCGAATGGGAAAAGGCCGCACGCGGCGGAGCGCACGGCACGAAGTACCCGTGGGGAGAAGTCTGCGACCCGTCCCAGTGCCACTACCTGATCGACGCCGCCGACAAGAATCGGCGAGGCACCTGTCCAACTGGCACGTATCCGCCGAACGGCTATGGTCTCTTCGACATGATCGGCAACGTCTGGGAATGGGTCTCCGATTGGTACGGCGCCAATTACTACCCTCACGACAAGATCGACAACCCTCGCGGACCTGACGCGGGCAACCTGCGCATTCTTCGGGGCGGTTCCTGGGTGAGCGACGATGTCGACATGCTGCGATGTGCGTATCGGCACAAGGTCCCGCCCGACACGTACGCATACAGTGTCGGCTTTCGCGTGGCGTGTTCAGCGTGACGCCAGCCGATTACCAGCGAGCGCGCCGTGTGTTGATGCGCCGGGATCCGATCCTCGGAGCAGCCATCAAACAAATCGGGCCGTGCGGCATGGCGGACCGGCAGCGCAAGGATCACCTGACCGCCCTGACCGGCGCGATCGTCAGCCAGCAGTTGTCGACCAAGGCCGCCGCGACAATCTTCGGTCGATTCGCCGCGTTGTTTCCAGACTCCCAGATCCCGCACGCGATGGTGATTCACGAGGTGAGCGACGTCGCTCTCCGTGGAGTTGGCTTCAGCAGTCAGAAGATCGGGTACTTGCGCGATCTCTGCGCGCGGATCGTCGACGGACGTCTGGTGCTGGAGGAGCTCGACGTCCTCGACGACGAGCTGGTGATTGAACGTCTGACGGCGGTGAAGGGATTTGGCCGCTGGACGGCCGAGATGTTCCTGATGTTCCGGCTCCACCGGCCCGACGTCCTCCCGGTCGGCGACCTGGGTATCGTCAACGCGATTCAGCGGTTGTACAGATTGCGGAAACGTCCGGATCCGAAGCGGATTCTCAAGCTGGGTGAAGCGTGGCGCCCCTATCGGTCGGTGGCCTGCTGGTATCTCTGGCAGACGCTCAGAAACGAGCCTTTAACCACAAAAGCAGAAAGCCCGCGCCGATCGCGATCAGAGTCCCGCGCTCGCTGAACAGCGTCTCGCGCCACGAGAACGCGGCAACGACTGGTGTCGGGGTCTCTGGCCGCGACGACAACGACGGCAGCCATCGTGGCACCCGCGCGACGTACTGCTCGTACGGCTGGCCGATTCGTTGCGCAAGCAGTCCCTCTTCCCAGCGCACGATGGCGTGATATTCGAGCGCAAGCAGGACAATCGCGACCGGTGCCAGCCAGACGAGCTGAGCGACGATCGCAAAGCCGGCCCACAAGAGGATGTTGCCGACGTAGAGCGGATTGCGAATCAAGGCGAACGGACCGCTCGAGATGAGCGGGCCCAGGCGGTCGCTTCGCGTTCGCGAGATCGCGCCGATGTGGTGCACCGCCCACAGCCGGATGGCTTCGCCGACCGCGACGACGAGCGCGCCCATGATCCACAATGGCGCGCCCGGAGCGTCCGACTCTGGCGGAACGAGCAGGAGCGCGGCGACGAGCGGGAGGGGCAGCCAGGTCCTCTGCCGGAAGAGCCAGCCCCCAAGGCGGGACGCGAAGGTCAACGGTTTGGGATTATAATATCGGACTGGATTAGTCGTAGATACAGCCCATGGTAGCCGGCCCCCCTGTACCTGTCGTACCTAGCATCGGTGCGTCCATTCTCGACCTTGTCGGCCGCACCCCTCTGATTCGGCTTCGTCGGATCGAGAAGGAGTGCCCCGGCGTCGAGATCTACGCCAAAGCTGAATGGCAGAATCCTGGTGGCTCGGTCAAAGACCGGGCGGCTGCGCGCATGATTGCCGAGGGCGAGACGTCGGGCAAACTCGACCGCGCCAAGACGATCCTCGACGCGACATCCGGCAACACGGGCATCGCGTACGCGATGATCGGCGCCGCCAGAGGATACAAGGTCAAGCTGTGCGTGCCCGAAAATGCCAGTCACGAGCGCAAGCTCATCCTGAAAGCCTTTGGCGCAGAGCTGGTCCTGACGAGCCCGCTCGAGGGCACGGACGGCGCCATTCGCGAGGCGAGGCGTCTGTATGCCGAGAGTCCGGACAAGTACTTCTACCCGGACCAGTACAACAACGAGGCGAACTGGCGGGCGCACTACGACACGACCGGACCGGAGATCATCGAGCAGACCGCCGGCACGCTCACGCATTTCGTCGCCGGCCTGGGGACGAGCGGCACCTTCGTCGGCACCGCTCGCCGTCTGCGTAAGTTCAACCCGGGGATCAAGCTGATCTCGTTTCAGCCTGCGACGGCGTTCCATGGACTCGAAGGGCTGAAGCACATGGAGTCGGCCATCGTACCGGGCATCTACGATCCGACGATCGCCGATCAGGACCTTCGAGTCGAGAGCGAGGACGCGTTCGCGATGGTTCGCAGGCTGGCTCGTGAAGAAGGCGTGATGGCCGGGATCTCGTCCGGCGCGGCAGTCAGCGCGGTACTGCAGGTCGCGAAGGGCCTTACGAGCGGCATCATCGTTACGGTGTGTCCGGACGGCGCGGAGAAGTATCTGACCGAGAAGTTCTGGGACGAGTGATGGCTGAGACGAAGACTAAACAGGCACTGCAGATCGACGCGAAGGTCGACGGCGAAATCCGCCGCCACGGGGAAGAGACGTACCCGCACGAGTGTTGCGGCGCGCTGGTCGGCACCGGGAATCGTGTGACGGCGACCGTGGCCCTGCCGAACACGACCGAGGAAGGCCCGCGCCGCCGGTTCATGGTCCGCCCGTCGGATTATCGGGTGGCCGAACAGAAGGCGACCGAGCTCGGCGGCGAGCTGCTGGGCTTTTATCATTCGCATCCGGATCATCCGGCGCGGCCGTCGCAGTACGATCTCGATCACGCCTGGCCGACGTTTGCGTACATCATCGTGGCCGTGGCACAGGGAAAGTCTGACCTGATGACCGTGTGGTATCTGAAAGAAGACCGTTCCGCTTTTGACGAGGGCGAGCTCAATGGCAACTAAGATTCTGATTCCCACGCCGCTCAGGCCGTTCACTGACAAGAAGGACGCCGTCGACGCAGAAGGCAAGACGATCGGCGAACTTCTCGCGGACCTGACGACGAAGCATTCGGGGCTGAAGGCGCATCTCTACAACGACCAGGGAAAGCTGCGCAGCTTCGTCAACATCTACATCAACGACGAAGACATCCGGTACCTGCAGAAAGAACAGACGCCGGTCAAGGCCGGCGACACCGTGAGCATCATTCCTTCGGTTGCGGGCGGCGAACCGCAGACCGCCGAAGCGCCGGCCGCGCTGCCGGAGTTAACGAAGGACGACTACAAGCGTTATAGCCGCCACCTGATCCTGCCGGAAGTCGGCGTGGAGGGTCAGCAGAAGCTCAAAGCGGCCAAGATCCTCTGCATCGGCGCGGGCGGTCTGGGATCGCCGGTCGCGTTGTATCTCGCCGCAGCCGGCGTCGGCACCATCGGCATCGTCGACTTCGACGTCGTCGACTTCAGCAACCTCCAGCGCCAGATTCTGCACTCGACGAACGACATCGGAAAGCCCAAGCTGCAGTCGGCGAAAGAGAAGCTGCTGGCGATGAACCCGCACATCAACGTGGTGACGCACGACGTGGCGCTGTCGTCGGAGAATGCGCTCGAGATCTTCAAGAACTACGACATCGTCGTCGACGGGACCGACAATTTCCCGACGCGGTATCTCGTGAACGACGCGTGCGTGCTGCTCGGCAAGCCCAACGCTTACGGCAGCATCTTCCGGTTCGAAGGTCAGGCGTCGGTGTTCGCGACGAAAGAAGGCCCCTGCTATCGCTGCCTGTATCCCGAACCGCCGCCGCCCGGACTGGTTCCGAGCTGCGCCGAGGGCGGTGTTCTTGGCGTGCTGCCGGGCGTCGTCGGCTGCATCCAGGCCACGGAGACAATCAAGCTCATCATCGGAGCGGGCGAACCGCTGATTGGCCGCTTCATGATCTTCGACGCGCTGCGGATGAAGTTTCGCGAGCTCAAGCTGCGGAAGGATCCAGACTGCCCGGTGTGCGGCACGCACCCGACGGTCACCAAGCTGATCGATTACGAGCAGTTCTGCGGTGTGCCGGCCGCGGAAGAGGCACCTATGTCAGGCAGCACTACCGAAATCTCGGCAATCGAGCTGAAGAAGCGGCTGGATCGGGGCGACAGGCTGACGATTGTCGATGTCCGTGAGCCGCACGAGTACCAAATCAACAAGATTGCCGGGTCGGTGCTCATCCCGCTCGGCGACATTCCCAAGCGCTACGTCGAGCTCGACCCCAGCGACGAGCTCATCATGCAGTGCAAGGTCGGCGGACGCAGCGCGAAGGCGGCCGATTTCCTGCGCTCGAAAGGCTACAAGAAGGTGCTCAACCTGACGGGGGGCATCCTGGACTGGATCGACAAGGTTGATCCGAGTCAGCCGAAGTATTAAGATTGAAATCGGACTTTAGCGGTCGGATATGCTGAGGCTCTCAAAGAAGGCCGATTACGCGCTCATGGCGATGAAGCATCTGGCGCTTCGAGGCGACCAGGGCTCGTCGTCTGCGCGGGAGATCGCGGCGCTCTATGACATCCCCATCGAATTGATGGCGAAGGTGTTACAGCGCCTGGTCCGGCGGGGACTGCTGGCGTCCCATCAGGGCACCAGGGGCGGATATCAACTGGCGCGCCGGCCGGCTCAGATTTCGGTGGCCGATGTCATTCAGGCCATCGACGGACCGGTCACCGTCACAGCCTGTTCGACCGACGACGGGCAGTGCGAGCAGTTTGCAAAGTGCAATGTGCGCGATCCGTTATGGCGGGTTCGCGAACGAATTCTGACGGCGCTCGGCGAGTGCACGATCGCGGAACTGGCGGCCGATCCGCCGATGCCGCAGACGACGAGGGCCGTTTTTCATACGCATGTAGGTGAGCAGGCCTGAAGGCCTGCACTACTCGCGCGGCGATCGTGGTGCAGACCTTTAGGTCTGCTTGAAGGTTGAAAAGCAAATGTCTGTGAAGCTCCCGATTTATCTCGACTACCACGCGACGACGCCGGTCGACCCTCGGGTCGTCGAGGAGATGCTGCCGTACTTCACGAAGCAGTTCGGCAACGCCGCCAGCCGGAACCATCCGTTCGGGTGGGAGGCCGAAGAAGCGGTTGAGAAAGCCCGGAAGCAGGTGGGCGATCTGATCGGCGCCAACGCGAAGGAAATCGTGTTCACGAGCGGCGCGACGGAATCGGACAACCTCGCCATCAAGGGCGCGGCCGAGATGTACCGCGAGAAGGGCAACCACATCATCACGTGCGTCACCGAGCACAAAGCGGTGATCGACACGTGCAAGCGTCTCGAGAAAGAGGGCTTCCGGGTTACGTATCTGCCGGTCCGCAAGGACGGCCGGATCAGCCTGGACGATCTGAAAGCGGCGATTACCGACAAGACGATCCTCATCACGATCATGACGGCCAACAACGAGATCGGCGTGATCCAGCCGGTTGCCGAGATTGGCGCGATCGCGAAGGAGAAGGGGATCCTGTTTCACACCGACGCCGTGCAGGCGGTCGGCAAGGTTCCCTTCAACGTCAACGACCTCAAGGTCGACATGGCGTCGATCAGCGCGCACAAGATGTATGGCCCCAAGGGCGTCGGCGCGCTGTACGTGCGGCGACGAAATCCGCGCGTCCTTCTGGCGCCGCTGATCGACGGCGGCGGCCATGAGCGCGGCATGCGGTCGGGCACGCTGAACGTTCCCGGCATCGTCGGCTTCGGGAAGGCCGCGGAGCTTTGCCGGCAGGAAATGGAGTCGGATACGAAGCGGCTGAGCGGGCTGCGCGATCGGCTGAATGCCCGGCTCCACAAGGGGCTCGACGAGATCTACATCAACGGATCGATGGAGCACCGGCTGCCGCACAACCTGAACATCAGCTTCGCGTACGTCGAAGGCGAATCGTTGCTGATGGGCATCAACGACGTGGCGGTTTCGTCAGGCTCGGCGTGCACCTCGGCCAGCCTGGAGCCGTCGTATGTGCTCAAGGCGCTCGGTGCGGGCGACGATCTCGCCCATTCGTCGATCCGGTTCGGGCTCGGCCGGTGGACGACCGAAGAAGAAATCGACTACGTGGCGGACAAGCTGACGACCGTGGTGACGCGCCTTCGCGAGATGTCGCCGCTCTACGAGCTGGCGAAGGAAGGCGTCGATCTTTCAACGATGCAGTGGCAGACGGAAGGACACTAAACAGTTATGGCTTACTCAACGAAAGTCATCGATCACTACGAGAACCCGCGCAACGTCGGCTCGCTGCCGAAAGACGACGTCAACGTCGGCACGGGCCTGGTCGGTGCGCCCGAATGCGGCGACGTCATGAAGCTGCAGGTGAAGGTCAATCCGCAGACCGGCGTCATCGACGACGCGAAGTTCAAGACGTTCGGGTGCGGGTCGGCCATCGCCAGCTCGAGCCTCGCGACGGAGTGGCTCAAGGGCAAGACGGTCGAGGAAGCGCTGGCGATCAAGAACACGGACATCGTGACCGAGCTGAGCCTGCCGCCGGTCAAGATTCACTGTTCGGTGCTCGCCGAGGACGCGATCAAGGCGGCGATTGCCGACTACAAGAAGAAGCAGGGGACGTCGGCCGAGAAGGGCGCTGGGGACGACACTCACGCTCAGCCGACTGCGTAATGACGATCGAAATCTCCGAAACGGCGGCGCACAAGATTCGCGCGTTGATGGCCAAGCAGGGCATCAGCGAGGGCGGACTGCGCGTCGGCGTGAAGGGCGGCGGCTGCTCTGGCTTGAGCTACACGTTTGCCTGGGAGAAGGTGGCGCGGACAGGAGACGAGGTCTTCGAAGGGCCCGAAGGCGCGAAGATCTTCGTCGACCGCAAGAGCCTGCTGTATCTGAACGGGACCGTGCTGGACTACGACACGAATCTCATCAGCAAGGGATTCGTCTTCAACAACCCGAACGCCAAGTCCACCTGCGGCTGCGGCAGCTCGTTCGGGGCATAACGAGGTTCCACGTTCCAGGTTCCAGGTTCGGCGTTCGTCGGCCAGTGAACCAGAACCCTGAACCAGGAACCCGGAACCACGAACCATGACTTCCCAGACTGCACCGACGCTTCAAGTTTGCCGCGATTGCGGCGGCGGCGCCCCCGTCGACGCGCACTTCTGCCCGCAGTGCACGAAGATTCTGTCGATCACCCGTCACGGTGATTACTTTTCGTTTCTCGGCCTTCCGCGCAAGCTTGCCGTCGACACGAACGATCTCGAGCAGCGCTTCCGGGGCTTGAGCCGTCAGTTTCATCCGGACTACTTCTTCAACGCCCCGCCGGCCGAACGGCGGGCGAGTCTCGAGCGATCGTCGTACCTGAACGACGCGTACCGGACGCTGAAGCAGCCGGCCGCGCGCGTGGAGTACCTGCTCCAGCTCGAAGGGCTTGCGGCGCGCAGTCCCGAAGAGGCCGCCAGACAGGTTCCGCCGTCGCTGCTCGAGGAAGTGTTCGCGCTGAACGAGGAGCTCGACGAGATCCGCGAGCTGCGCGCGTCGGGAACGTCGGCCGATCAGTTGAAAGACAGGCTTGAACGCGCGCGCGGTCCGATCGAAGCCAAGCGCGCGTCTCACGAGTCGCAGCTCGACGAGCTGTCGGCGGGCTGGGACGCCCTGCTCGACCGGGATGCGCCCGCCGACGAGCGGCGCCCTGTGCTCGAGGCGTTGCGCGAACGCGTCCTCGAACGCAACTACATCAATAACCTGCTGGCCACGATCGAGCGCGAAATGGCCAGTGCAGCGTCTATCGGATAGCGCCCGTCGCCATGTCCAAAGTCGTCGGCATCGATCTCGGCACCACGAACAGCCTCGTCGCCTACGTGAACGACGGCGCGCCGGTCGTGATCCGCGATCGCAGCAACGACGGCCTGGTGCCCTCCGTGGTGTCGGCCGCCGAGGACGGCACCATTTTCGTCGGCCGCGAGGCCCAGCGCCGCCTGCTGACCGACGCCGCGCGGACGGTGTATTCGGTGAAGCGCTTCATGGGCAAGGGGCCGGACGACGTCCGCCACGAGGCGAGCCTTCTGCCGTTCCGCGTCTCCGGCGAGCCCGGGGGCGTCGTGAAGATCGGCCTCGGCGACCGCGAGTTCACGCCGCCGGAAATCTCGGCGTTCATCCTGCGCGATCTGAAGCACCGCGCCGAGGAGTTTTTCGCGGCGCAGGGCGAAGTCGACAACGAGGTCGATCGCGCCGTCATCACAGTGCCGGCGTACTTCAACGACGCTCAGCGCACGGCGACCCGTGATGCCGGACGGATCGCCGGCCTCGACGTGATGCGCATCATCAACGAGCCGACGGCGGCGTCCCTTGCGTACGGCCTCGACAAGCGTCATCAGGGCCTCATCGCCGTGTACGACCTCGGCGGCGGCACGTTCGATATCTCGATCCTCAAGGTCGAGGACGGCGTGTTCCAGGTGCTGGCGACTGGCGGCGACACGCACCTGGGCGGGGACGACATCGACCTGCTGCTGATGCACCGGGTGTTGTCGGAGGTCGGCTGGTCGCAGCCGGCAGAGCGCGTTCAGGAGATTCGGAAGGCCGTCATCCAGACGAAGTGGGATCTGTCCGATCGCGAGGAAACGGAACTGAACGGCAAGCGCTTCACGCGGACCGAGTTCGAGACGATGATTCGGCCGATCGTCGATCGCACGCTGGAGCCGTGCCGACAGGCGCTCGCGGACGCCGGCCTTCAGGCCAGCCAGGTCGACGAGGTCGTGCTCGTCGGTGGATCGACGCGAATTCCGCTCGTCAAGCGGCTCGTCGGCGAGCTGTTTGGCAAGACGCCTCACAGCGAGCTCAACCCCGACGAGGTCGTGGCGCTTGGCGCGGCCGTGCAGGCCGACATCCTCGTCACGGGCAACCGCGAGATGCTGCTGCTCGATGTGACGCCGCTGTCGCTCGGCATCGAGACGATGGGCGGCGTGATGTCGAAGATCATCATGCGCAACTCGACGATTCCGGCCACCGGCAGCGAGATGTTCACGACGTTCGCCGACAACCAGACGGCGGTCGACATCCATGTACTACAGGGCGAGCGCGAGCTCGTGGCCGACAACCGATCGCTCGCGAGGTTCCGGCTGCGCGGCATCCCGCCGATGCCCGCCGGACTCGCGCGCGTGCAGGTGCAGTTTCAAATCGACGCGAACGGGATCTTGAGCGTGACCGCGCACGAGCTGCGCACGGACGTCGAGCAGACGATCGAGGTCAAGCCGTCGTACGGCCTCACCGACGACGAGGTCGAGCGCATGCTGCTCGACTCGTTCGAGCACGCGGAAGCCGACTTCGCGGCGCGCCTGCTCATCGACGCGCGGAACGAGGCCGAAAGTGTCATCATGGCAACCGAGAAA
>Ga0207700_10002727_pt1 | contig 10181 bp, 6 predicted proteins | sample LARL82metaG_FD_184348 | JGI IMG/M metagenome (GOLD analysis project Ga0207700, IMG submission 184348) | Corn, switchgrass and miscanthus rhizosphere microbial communities from Kellogg Biological Station, Michigan, USA - LAR L8-2 metaG... | ecosystem: Host-associated > Plants > Roots >...
ACGCACTCACTGAGATTCGATAGGTAACCGAAAGTTGGCTTGGGTTAAGAGGTTCAAAGTTGTACATGGATATGCGCCTACAAGACCAAATCCGAAGGAACAAGCTTTCAACCGTTCGCGGTAGAGCTTGGGCTCACTTGCTCAAGGTCCAGACGTGGGAGAAAGGGTCGAGTCTGTGAAGTATCCCGTTGCTCGACCGTGCTTCACACGTGGATCGCTGTCTGTTCCGATGTATTCAGCAAGAAAATCAAGAAGCCCTTTTAATTTTGGCGTGAGTCGAGATGAACCGGAAAAAAGTGCACACAATGTGATCGGCTCCGGCCTCCACAGTGGAAGAATCGGAACAAGCCGATTCATGTTGTCCGGACGCCTTGCCAGCCACAGCGGCAGGACGGTAATGCCAAGACCGTCCAGAGCAAACCGCAGATTGATGCCAGGATCACTCGTCACGACGTGAAATGAAATGTTTGGACTGATCTCTTTGGATCCGCGGGACAGCTTCCAAACTCCGGAGCCGGCACACCGATGGGCGGCGAGTTCGTCGGGATTAGCCGGACTACCGAATGCGTTCACGTCACGCAACGCCAAAGTTTGGGGCAAGCTGCTGGGCAAAGAGATCACATACACAGGTCATGACTTCGACCGGTGGGAACAGACCATGCGCGGCCAAATGCCTGCCTGGATGGCATTCGATCTCCGCATGATGTTCCAGGGATACTTCGATCGCGGGTTTGCTTCGACGGAGACAGAGGTCGCGCGCATCTCCAGGCTTCTCGGCCATGCACCTCGCAGCTATGAGGATTTTGCCGCAGAGACAACAGACCTCTGGAAGGCATGACCGACTTCGACGGGACTTGGGTTCCACGTGACGAATAAGAGACAACAGATTGCGGAGTTTCGCAGTGAGTCGGTCAGCGTGAATGGCGTAAGCCTTCACTACTGGATCGGCTGGGATCTGAATCGTCCACCTATACTGCTATGGCATGGGCTCTTGGGAACCGGATACTCGCGGCATAGGTGATGCTACTTCTCGCAGGAGCAGGCTATGAGTCCGAGAATCAACCGCTGTCAGATTACCGAAATCGCAATCGCCGCCAGTTTCTTATCGGCATCACAGTCGGCCCGGGCATTTGCATTTTCAATCTTCGGTCCGCAAGTGGACGTGGACAACGCCTCAAGGAGAAGCGAATGCCAGAGACACAAACTCAATACCCTCCCCTTCCGCCCGACGATCTCAATCGCACCTTGACTTCTGCGAATCCCGATCGTGAAGGCAAACAGCCCCACATCGGTCTCGTCGGAGATACCTACACCATCACCATCGATGGAGAAGACACAGAAAGCCGATTCTGTGTGATCGACATGCACATCCCTCCCGGCGGTGGCCCTGGGCCACATCGCCATGACTTTGAAGAAACATTCATCGTGCTGGATGGGGAGATCGAAGCCACATTTCGAGGGAAGCAATCTGTCGTCCATGCGGGCGAGACAATCAACATCCCGTCCAATGCTCCGCATATGTTCCACAACACGTCGGCAAGCCCCGCGCGACTGATCTGCATCTGTTCCCCGGCTGGACTGGAGAAATTCTTCCGGGAAGTCGGCGTCCCTGTGGCCACGCGCACCACAGCTCCGCCCAAACTCGACGACAAACAGATGGCCGCGTTTCTTGAGAAGGCGAAGGCGTTTGCGCCCAAGTACCACACCGAACTTCTGAAAGAAGCCTAGGTACTTCTTACTGCAGATATGGGCCGCACATGGCGCAAACGAACCACAGGGACTTTCACCGGGAGATGCGCTTTGCCCGACGGCAAAGTGATCGCCCCAACCGGTCCCGGCGATTACGGAGGGTCCCTCATAGAGGGGGTGGTACTGATGTCTATAGCCATCGACGGCAGCATCGATGTGACCACCAGAACGTTCAGCAATCGCCCGTTTTCCTGTCCTCGGCGTAATGCGGTCGAGGTTTGGCCCCATCCGATGATGTGACAAAAAAGGCAGAAGGTCACCTGTTAAGCCGAGGAAACGGTGACGAACCGCGACAAACATACAGTTTTCGGGAACCAAATCCAACAAATCAAACAAATGGCCTGCATTTCGTCCCTTGGATTGCGACCTTCGTCACTATGTCGCTGACTGCAGGAAGCCCGTTGTTTGGCCCCCAGATTGCCTTGACTAGGGGCAAGTTCTCTGAAGTTTTTTTCTCAGATAGAGAGGATTTCAATAATGCGAAGGCTGTCAGCTGTTGCCGCTGTGTTGTTCTTTGCTCTGGTTACAGTCCAATTTCTGAAGGCGCAGGATGTTGCCTCGGTCACGGGAGTCGTCACCGACTCAACCAATGCGGTTATTCCAGGCGCGCAGGTTGTGCTGTTGAATACCACGACCAACCTTTCGTACAGAGCCGAGACCAATGCGATTGGGTCCTACTCGATCGTGAACGTGCCACCGGGACCAGGTTATCGCATCACTTTTTCGCGCGATGGGTTCACTCCGTCGGTGATCACCGACGTATACCTGAACGTGAACACCACCCGGACCCAAAACGGCCGCCTGACGGTAGGCGGTTCGATACAGACCGTCGAAGTATCCGCGGCCAGTGAAGGCATCACCTTGAACACGACTGATGCGACTGTCGGCAACAACTACGAAGTCCAGATGGTGAACGAGCTTCCCGTTCAGATCCGCGATACTCCCGCGGCCCTGTTTTCGATTCAGCCCGGCGCAACCGGCGACGGAGCCATCACCGGCGCCCGCACCGACCAGAACAACGTTACGCTCGACGGCCTGGATGTGAACGATATGGCCACGGGCCAGTTTGGAGTAATCACGGCTAACGCCCCGGTGGATTCGGTCCAGGAGCTGCGGGCCGTGACAGGCAGCCCGCTTTCCAGCGATGGACAAGGCGGCGGCGGCCAATTCGTGATGGTGACCAAGAGCGGCACCAACAAATTCCACGGCAACTTGTTCGAATATCATCGCGACACCAGCACCGAGGCCAACGACTGGTTCAACAACAACGCCGGCGTGCCCCGGGCGAAGCTCATCCGCAACCAGTTCGGCGGAAACCTCGGCGGACCGATCATGAAGAACAAGGCCTTTTTCTTCTTCGAATACAACGGACGTCGCGACAACCAGGGAGCGCAGGCTGAAAGAACCGTGCCACTGGACGAGTTCCGCCAGGACAATATCCAGTACATTCTGAAAAATGACCCAAGCGGCAACACCTGCATTGGCACCAGCCGTGCCGATACGACGCCGCAGTGCATCGGGATGATCAATTCAGCGCAGGTTGCCACCCTCGACCCGCAGGGGGTTGGCTTCGATGCATCGCTGATGGACTTCATCAACAAGCGCTATCCGCGCGCGAATGACCTGAGCTTCGGCGATGGCATCAACACTGGCGGATTCCGGTTCAATGCCCCGGTTATTCTGAAAGAAAACGATTATGTCACCCGTCTCGATTACACGCTGACCAACTCGATGAAGCTGTGGGCTCGCGCCAGCGTGCAAAGCCAGCGCCAGGGCGATGCAGTGAACTTTTCTGCTCCGATCCAGTTCCCCGGAGACCCCGTCACGCACGCGATCAATAATGCGAGTTATGGATACGTGGTGGGACACAATTGGACGATCGGCTCAAACAAAACCAACCAGGCGCTCTATGGCGTAACGCGCTCGAGGCTCAACTTCCCGGCTGAATACAATCCCACCGGGACTGTGCAGTGGAGGGGCGGCTTTGGCGGGAACGGCACGGGCGGCTCTATCCTCAGCGACCCTTACGCAAGCGCTGTCAATGCACAAGACCGCAATTACCCCATTCCGGTAGTCCGCGACGATTTCAGCTGGCTCAAGGGCACGCACACCCTGCAGTTTGGCGGCCAGTTCAAATTCATCAAGACTTACGAAAATTCGTATTTGAATTACGATGAGCCCTTGATCGGATTGGGCGGCAACATTACAGCACTGAATTCCACTTTGCGGCCTGCAAACATTCGCACCGCCGGTACGATCGCCTCGAACACTTATGACAGCGCCTTTGCGTTGGCGCTGGGACGATTCGCCGACATTAACAGCACCTATGTTTATGACAATTCCGGGCAGCCTGTTCCGCAGGGTACCGGATCGGTGCGCCAATATCGCTATTACGAGTTGGAGAGCTACTTCGGCGACACTTGGAAGGTCACTCCGCACCTGACCATGTCCTATGGAGTTCGTTATTCATGGTACTCGGTTCCTTACGAAACCAAGGGACGCGAATCGATACAGGATTTTACCTTCGACGACTACTTCAGCAAGCGCCTTGCACAGAGTTCGGCGGGGATTTCGGGCGATACCGCGCTTCCCTTCATCACCTACTCGCTGGGCGGCAAGGCGAATCATGCGCGTGGCTATTACGGTTCGAGCCTGGCCAATTTTGCTCCGCGGGTTGCGTTCGCCTACAACCCGAGCTTTGCTCCTAAGACGGTCTTCTCGACAGGGTTCGGAATCGTGTTCGATCACACCGTAGTGAATGCGGTCCAGTTCCAGCAGGACCAGTACTCTTATCTGTTCGAGAGCAGCGCCAACCGGCCTTTTGGGGTTCCATCGGATCCGGTCGCCTCTCTTCGGAGCGATCCACGATTCTCTTCGATCACCTCTATTCCGACGCCGCCAGCCGCGCCGGTGATTACGCATTCGTTCGAGCCGTACGTCGATGCCGACGGGGTTCCGTTCGGCTTGGCCAACGGGCAGGCCTTCAACGAAACTATCGACCCACACCTGCGGAACCCGTACTCAATCGAACTGGCCTTGGGTATTCAACATGAATTCCCGCGCAATTACATTCTGAAGGTGAGCTACGCAGGCCGTCTCGGGCGCAAGCTTCTGGCGCAAGCCGATGCCAATCAGCTGATCGACTTTCCGGACAAGACATCGGGGCAGTTGATGTCAACGGCTTTTGCCAACATCACCCAGGAAGTGAGAGCAGGAGCCGATACCACCAACCTGCCAGCCGAGCCGTGGTTCGAAGATGTGGTAATCCCCGGGTTGGGCCAGTCGTTCGGGTATCCCAACAACACATCTCTGCTGGCCGACAACCAAACTCTGCCGCTCCAGGGACTAGTGGCCAACGGAGACTTTGCCGACTTCATCGAAGCGCTCTCCGCCTTCGGCGTGGTCGATTCGAACGTGGGCATGGGCTCCCAGTTCTCTGAAAACACCTTCTATACCAACAAGGGAACCTCGAGCTATCACGGACTGCTGGCCACACTGCACAAGAATCTGTCGGAAGGACTGCAGTTCGACCTCAACTACACCTACTCGCATTCCATCGACAACGTCTCGCTGGTTGCCAACACTCCAGCCGTCGGAGGCTACGGATTCATCTGCGATGTGGTTCGTCCTACCGAGTGCCTCGGAAACTCCGACTTCGATCAGAAGCACATCATCACTGGCGACGTTCTCTATGACCTGCCTTTTGGCCGGGGCAGAAGCTACGGAGCGACCATGCCATTCTGGGCCAACGAGATTCTGGGCGGCTGGAGCATCAGCGCTCTACCTAGCTGGCACAGCGGAATCGCGTTCGGCACAGTTTCCAATGCGTTCGTAGCGGGGTACGCCAACAACGCCCCGGCCATCCGGACGGGAAGCTGGTCCAACGTGGCCCCGCACGCCCACAAAACTGACAACTCGGTCAGCCTCTTTGCCGATCAAACCAAGGCTTTGAATTCATTTACCGGACCGATCGGATTCAAGATCGGCACCAGGAATGACCTGCGCGGCCCAAACTTCGTAAACTTTGATATCGGCGTGGGCAAGGCATTTCCACTGTACGGCGACAACCTGAAGCTAAAGTTCCGCGTCGACGCATTCAACGCCTTCAATCACGCCAGCTTCTCGATCCCCTCCACCAACGACATCACTTCCGGCAACTTCGGGAGGATCACCGGCACCGACAACAACGCGCGCGTGCTTCAAGGCGCGCTGCGACTGGAGTTCTAAAAGGCAGTCAGTTCTCAGTTCGAAAGTGCCCGTCGACGGTGCGGGTAGCTCTGCTCTAGGCTGGACGCGGAAATGGCGCGCATTTCAACGCGCTTCTGCCTCCGGCCGACGACCAAGCTCTCGCCCGCCAGGCAAGATCACAAACGAGCTGGCCCGCCGTGCCAAAGCAGCCACCCTCCACGGTTTACCCGCCCACAGCGAGGCGCTCGAACTCGAGCGCGCCGAAGAAACTCGCATGGCTGCCAACACGAACTGCAATTGGCCCGCCGAGCGCGGTCAACAGGGATCTTACGGTAAGCAGATTCTAGAAGAAGTACGCCACGAATTTGCTTCACGCGAAAAGGACTCGCCACTCTGTCCGAAGCACGCTGAAACTCCCTTCCACAAGACCATCCTGCGAAGCAAGCCTAGCCGGTCCATCGACGACAACGCCACTGCTATTCGTTGGTACCATGAATGGTTCTTCCATTGGACATATCACGCATTTCCCAACAGAGATATCAGAGATGCCGCACTGGATCTGGCGCTGCAGATGCAACCCGGCAGATAACGCCATCGAAGCACAAGGGGGGTGCGGGGTACGGCAAAGATCCTGATCGCTTTCCGTTTGAGCGGCCGACAACGTTTTCGGCGCACCTTCTGCACACCGGTCCGCGCACGATCCCGCGTGACTCACAATCAGAGAAGCCGTGGGACTTTCGAAGTCACACACGGTAGATCACCGGTCCAAGCAAGGAATTCCAGTCGCGCGAACCTTCAACATCCGGCGGCGGGGTCGAGCTCCTTGCCGATTTATCAATCGGAACCGGCTCCCCCCATAACCTGGATCCATTTCTTGCCTGCGTAGCTTCGCCATTTCCAGGGCTTGAAGCACAAATGAGTTCCATGCGAAGACGCGGTGATATCCAAAGAATCGATTCTTCTCATCGGTCGGCAAATACTCCTGACTCGTTGGATAATTCTCGTCGATGTGGAGTTCAGCCCAGAGTCTGTTTGCAATCGCGCGCTCGGCCTTTTCCCATCCATGGAGCTTCCCTGTGACATACCCGCAGATTTCAATCCTCATCCAACTGCCACCGTTGTAGTACACGCCGTCGGCAGCTTTGCCGGCATAGCCGGCAGCGTAGGAGTCGCTGACCATCGGGTGCCACTCTTCGTTGAAGTAGCTCCAGTCTTTCCCTCCTTGCGGGAGGCCGATGAAGATCGGCCTTACTGAGCCACCTTCTTCAGGGAATGGGCAATTCTTGCGCGGCAATATGACTGGAATGCGGTTGAGGTGACTGACAACCATTTCATCCGTCAGAATCTTCCGTTTGAAAAGCCACAGCGATAGAAACTCGGGGAAGATATCGGCGAAGCCAATAGCGTCGCGAATATTTCGTGCCGGGCAAAGGAATCCAAGCTTCGCGTCATAGTAACTGCGATAGCCTTCTTCTGCTTTTGCAATGTAGTTCTCTGAAATAGTTGCGCTTAGTTCTGGAATCTCAAGCTCACGGATCACTTTCAACAATACGGCCAGCATTCCCTGGTTTTCACACAGAATGCTGGTGCCCTCGGGGTAATGGATCACGTCGAGTTGACCCATGACAAACTGTGCCGTACAAACAGCTTCGCGTTTAGGATCGTAAGCAGCAAGGCAGTATTCCGCCGCTCGGCGAACTTTTTCCATGGGAAGCCAGGTACCAAATCGACGTCGATTGAGGAGCGCCCACATCAACCAGAGTGGCGTTGAGTCGTTAGACTTGCGTTCCAGGTTCGCAATATTCGGCTCAACCAGGGTGTTGATCGCTCCGTCCCTTCCCTGGTTGTCCGCCCAGAGATTGAAAACTTGCTCGTTCAGCGTGCGATCATGAATGCCGTTGAGAGCGTAAAAGCTATCGCGCAGGTACATCTCACCTGCGGCGGAATACCAAATGCTAGGCGCCAACATGGGACGCAGACCCTGCTGATCTGCAATCCAGCTCAACATCATGACGTCCGCATAGAGCACCTTCTCGGTGTCGCCCCCTTTGAAACCCAAGCCTTCGGCAAGGTGAAGCTGGCTTGCGAGTCGATATGCGCCTAAGGTGTCGGATACCGCTTGGCTGACGAAGATGAAGGCGGTCTTGATTTGCGGGCGATCCATCTCCAAACGATGGTACGGTTCACTTCGAGTCGCGATGCGGGAAACCTCCAGATCTCGTATTTCAAACGAAGGCAGCCCGCCACCGTCGGAGAGTTCCGCAGCATCAAGAAAATCGGGGAGTGACAAAGCAATTGCAGCGCCCGTGCCTTGCAGGGCGGGCACAATAAACGAATGGTGAAATTCTGTGAACACTGATGGGGAAGCTGGCGCCGTGTCATTGAACAGCGTGAGATCGCCAACCTTGTGAAACTCGTCGTCTGTATCCCAGGCATGAATAGATATGGGAACCACAGAGCGATATTTGAGGGACACGGAATAGACTTCACCACCCGAGGCCGGCAATGGAATGAGAACAACATCTTTCAATGTGACGGGAGATAATTTGACGACGGCGTCCTGTTGTTGGACTTCGATTTTGCCGCTTTTCTTCCATCGCGCCGGAGCGAAGAGATCGATTCGGTTACGCGAATTCAGTCCGGTCATTTGGACGGTGGACTCTCCAAATGTCTGCTGGATGTATGAACCTTTGGCTGCGCGATTCGCCACGCTTGGAAGATAGTAGAGGTTCAGGTCTGGAATGCTGGCTGGGGCGGGCTTCACAGGCGTCCCATCACGCCGGATGATTCGGCTCCATTGATTGCGATATCCGGAATCGGTGAGAAGGCCTACCGTCACTCCACCCTGAGTACGAAATCCGGCAGCTGGGAAATACTCATGCAGCGCCCCGCCTTTGCAATCCGCGTGATCGAAGCTCCAGAGCTTTGCGGGTGTTGTCTCAGGTTCCAAACGATTCTTCATCTGGTAAAGCAGCACGAACATATCAGCCTGACATAGCTGAATTGTCCTCTTGATAACTTCTATCGATACGATTCCGTACCTGACTTCGACGAAGACCGTTGTGCGTAGATTGGGGAGTTGCATTTCTCCGGAAAGAAGAACCTGCCTTTCGTCGCCCTTCCAAGATGTGGCTTTCCAATCATCGACCCGGTCTTCGAGACTTCTTTCTTCGTTTTGGAAGACGGCTGAGAATTCCCCGCCCTGATGGTGCCGCGCGATGGCACGACCGCGATAAAGGATCGCGACTCCGTATCCATGTTGAGCATCGCCGGTCACCTCAAAAGAGACGCGATCGGTTTCGGATGATGGAGTAGCATATGCGGATTCAGGCAGCAGAGTTGCCACCGAAGTAAGTGCCGAAAGGGCGAGAAACTCGCGGCGGTCCAGTCTTATGTGAGAGACCATATTTGCTGATTTCCTTTGTTGTTCAAGGCTCGCAACCTGCATGTTGGGTTTACGTAGACGGATAGCATCGATACGGTCACGGTGCGGGAGTCGCTGCAATCTGGGGTTGGAAGCTTCCCGCCCGCTCGCGCTGTCTGCGCAGAACTTCCTCACGTTGTGTGTTCACGAGATTCTTGGTCTGCAGCGCTTCCCGCTGTGATTCTGCGTGAAGCCCAAGGTGCGCATAGACCTGGCTCAACTGATAATGGGCTGGCGCGAACTGAGGATTCAGCGCGACGACATGCTCCAACGCCTTTCGGGCGTCCGGCCAATCCTGTTTCGACGCGTAGAGCTTCCCCAGTTCAAACGATGGTTCGGGGGACTTGGGCTCCAACTGCGCCGCACTTTCAAGTGCAACGATAGCTTCTTCCTCGCGGCCCAATCTGCTGGCCAAAAGGCCAAAGTAGTATTCGAGAAGATAGCGCCCAGGCCTTTTGGAGCGTGCCGCTTCAAGGATTTCAATGGCCTCTTTGTCATTGCTTTGTCGCGCATAGGTTTGCGCCAGGCCAACATATCCTGCATCGAGCTCAGGATTGTCAGCAAGCGCCGCATTGAAGGCCTCGCGTGCGGCGGCATAGTCGCCCTTGATCATCTCAACTGCGCCCAACCTCAGTTTTATCGGGGAAGTTGAAGCAGTCTCGGTAATTCCGGACTGAATGAATTGGATCGCCTCATCATAGCGGTCCATGTCCATGAGCAGACGCGTGTAGTCGAGCGTTCGGTCCGGATTGGATGGATCGGCTACTGCGGCAGCGCGATAGGCCTCCAAGGCCTCGGGCATGTTTTCTTGCATTTCGAA
>Ga0207700_10002728_pt1 | contig 10181 bp, 8 predicted proteins | sample LARL82metaG_FD_184348 | JGI IMG/M metagenome (GOLD analysis project Ga0207700, IMG submission 184348) | Corn, switchgrass and miscanthus rhizosphere microbial communities from Kellogg Biological Station, Michigan, USA - LAR L8-2 metaG... | ecosystem: Host-associated > Plants > Roots >...
GGCCGCTTGTCAGTGCGGCCGCACGGGCAAATCCTTGCTCAGCTGAGGATGCCGACTGCCTTTCCAAGAAAGACCACGATGATCGCCCCTATAATTGAAAGAATGATACCCGCTGGATGAAACGGCGCTCCGTCTGCGGGCTTGGAGAACAGCCTGGCGATTAGACCTCCAACGATTGATCCGATAATACCGAGGATGACGGTTAAGTACCAGTGACCGGTATGAAAGCCGCCGACTTTCTCGGCTATGAAGCCTGCTATGAAGCCAATGATGATATACCAAAGGATGTGTAACATAGTTGCTTTTTTTGGTGGTGTTGACGTCCGGTGCGAGTCCAGTTGTCTCGGTTTAATCCAAGGCCACGCAGAACCCGCATCCGACAAGGGATGCAGTCAGATTGAATCGTATCTCCGCCCGCGATGCGAGCTAAACATTCCGAAGCCATTATTTTGCTTTGCGCTTACACGTCATCATTCGAGCCATAGGCGCTGCGTGTCACGTTTTTCGGCCGTTTGGGGGCTCGTAAGGAGCAGGGCGTTAGGGGGGCGTGGGCGATCTGTATAACTCGGTTCAGTTTGGCTAAGCGACCTCCGAGCAAATAAATTCCTCCTACAGCCAGCGCTTCCGCTTAAAATAAAGGAGCATACCGCCGGCAACGACAGCCATGACCAAGAGAATTGCCGGATAACCGATCGGCGAAGAAAGCTCGGGCATGTTCAGGGGACCGCTATTCCGATCAAAATTCATCCCGTAGACCCCAGCAATGAAAGTGAGCGGGATAAAGATCGAAGAGATCACGGTCAACACCCGCACAATCTCGTTTGTACGCATGCTGAGACCGGAAATGTAGAGATCCATGAAATTGACGGTGGCGTCCCGGTAGCTTTCCAGAAGATCAATCAGGGCCAGCGAATGATCGTACGTGTCGCGGACAAAAGGTTTGGTCCGATCGGATAGCAGGTCGCTATCATCATGCCATAGGCGTAAAAGCAGATCTCGTTGCGGCCAGACGGCGCGTCGGAGCAACGCTAAAGCCTCCCGGATTTCGTGGACTTGGCGGAGATTTTCCCGGGTCGGTTTTTCCAGTAGGCTCTCTTCGAGCCCGTCAATTGCCTCACCGATTTTTTCGGCTGCCGGGAAGTAATGGTCGATCACGGTATCAATCAGAATGTAGGCAAGATAGTCGTTGCGAAGAAAACGGGCGTTACCAACACCTTCACGGAGGCGCTTACGAACCGGCTCAAATACGTCACGGCCTGGCTCCTCTTGAAACGTTAGAACAAACCGTTCGCCAACCAAGACACTGAGCTGTTCAAACGCGAGCTCCAGCTCGTCACTTTGATAGACCATCTGCAACAACACAAAGATCTGGCGATCGTAAGCGTCCAAGTGCGGCCTCTGCCCAAGCGTAAGAATATCCGCAATGGCGAGAGGATGGATCTGAAAACGGCGTCCGAGCTCCTGCACCACATCGACCGAACCCAGGCCTTCAATATTTACCCAGGTAACCTTTTCGTTTTCGGGGCAATCCGAAAGCTCGTCCACTGCGCCCACTTGTTTCTCGACAAAAGAGCGAGCGTCGTACTCGATGAGTTTAATGCTCGTTGGATGGGCTTCGGCAGGAACAGAGACAGCCGTCGGCGCCGAACCGGGTGGCGGGTAGTGGAGCTTGTGCATGGTAGGCGGGGTGGATGGGGCGAAGTAATCAGTAGTCAGTGATCAGTAAACAGTAATCAGAAGAAGGAGCTAGGAGCTAGCATCTAGGAGCTACGAGGGGCGCCCGCCGCGGCACAGGTGCGCACGGCGTTGCTCGAACGTTTTGGGGAAAGCGGCTGGTAGAGTACAGCACGAATAGGACCAATAGTCCTTATGGGACTTATATGTTTGTGCTCCTCCTAGCTCCTAGATTCTAGCTCCTTCTTCTGATTACTGTCTCACTGTTTACTGATTACTTTTCGGCGCCTCTCCTACCCAGCCACGCCCGCAAAACATGCGACTACTAGCGCGGTCGGCGCCAGATTGCTGCATCGAAGCAGGACAAGATGTGCCCAAGCCAACCGAGCCAAATCAACCAGAGGAGGCCGCTAACCAAGAAAAATGCCAGAGCAGCTAAAATCCTACCTTGGGTCAGTTGGCCCAAGCCAGGGATAAAAAAGCTGCAGACAGCCGCAAGAACGTTACCAGCAGAACCTTGACTCATACATCAACAGAACACTTTAACTCTGCCAAAAGTTGCTGCCATCGGAATCGACGGGATGTCCCGCGACTCAACCCGGTTGGACGACGATGAAGGATTGTTGGCCGTCTCGGTCGAGAACAACCACCACTGGACGACTGGGATCGAGTTGTTGGGCAATTTTCTGAAAATCTTCGGCGCTGGCAACCGGCTGATTATTGATTGCCTGGATGATATCGCCCGCCTGCAGCTCCTGGGAAAGCTTAGAGGATGGATCGACACTCATGACAAAGACGCCCTGAGTATCCTCGGGAATATTTGCCTCAGACCGTAGTTGGGAGTCTAGCGTCCGAACCTCAACCCCGGCGAAGGCTCTCACACTGTTGTTGTTGTGCCGGCCATTGGAAGGATTGCGGGAAAGGCGGCTTCCGATCTGTGCCGGTTGCTCAACGATCTGAGCAGAAACTGTTTTGGCCTGACCTTCTCGCACCAGACCAATCGTGACGGTCGAACCAATATCCGTCTCCGCAATCCGGTTCCCAACAGCGGCTGAATCTCTTACTTCGTGACCATTAATTTTCTGGATAATATCCCCCCGGATAATTCCAGCCTTCTCAGCGGGCGACCCAGGCTCGACATCGGTCACCATGGTACCGATCGGCGGGTCCAGTTTGAATTGTTGGGCCTGATCATTCGTTATCTGTTGTACGGATACGCCCAGATAGCTTCTTACAGCTCGTCCTTTCTCGATAATGCTCTTGAGCGTGCGTCGAACCAGGTTCGAAGGAATAGCGAATCCGACTCCCTGATTTCCACCCGACTCTGAATAGATAACCGAATTGATTCCTACGACTTCACCTTTTACGTCGACCAACGGACCACCGGAATTGCCAGGATTGATAGCAGTATCCGTTTGGAAAAACTCAACCGAACTGTCGCTGATTCCTCGACGATCCCGAGCGCTGATGATGCCCTGGCTGACGCTCTCTCGAAGACCAAACGGATTACCGACCGCGAAAACGATTTGACCGACTTTGACCTGATCGGAGTCCGCCAGCGAAAGAGGCGTCAAGTTAGGCAGATTGATTTTTAAAACAGCGACATCAACCTGCTGATCGCTACCGACCACGGTTGCTTTGGCCTGCCTGCCGTCGTTGAGGTCGACTAAAATGTCATCGGTACCCTGGACCACATGATAGTTGGTTAAAATGTGGCCCTCCTTCGAAACGATGAAACCGGAACCCAGCGACGCTACTCTCTCTCGTCCGGAGGATCGGTTATTAGGAAAGCCAAAAAAGAACTCAAAAGGATCAGGCGCCCGCTGAACGGTCTTCGTCGTGGTGATACTCACCACACTCGGCACGACCGCATCGAAGAGCTTGGTGTATTCCTCGTTTAACCGTTGAAGGATATCGACTGAGCCCAAGTCGATCTTCGGCCCTGCCGCTGGAGTAAACTTCTCGACTTTAGCCTGGCCTACCCCGGGTTCCTTGGTTTGCCAGACGTAAATCAACGAGATGGCCAGTGCCAGAAAGAGAACGAAGACAAGAAACTTCAAAAAGCTCTTCATGCTGATTTACTCTAGCTAGCTAAGGTCGTCCCCCCTTTTGTACTCTCATCTACGATACGCAAGAAACGCTGATTTCCAGCTGATTGCAGTCCTGGGTCACGGTCTAATATTGAACGGGCTATCCCTCGGGCTTCGTCCAAGAGATCGGCATCCTGCAGGAGATCGGCTACTCGCAGCGGCGGAAGCCCGCTTTGCGCCGTTCCCAACAGGTCACCTGGGCCACGAAATCTAAGATCGGCCTCTGCAATCTCAAATCCGTCGTTTGTCTTTTCTAAAACAGATAGTTTAGCCAAAGCCAACGGATCTTTGGTATCTGTCATCAGAATGCAATAACTTTGATGCTGGCCTCGGCCAATCCTGCCTCGAAGCTGGTGCAACTGCGCCAAGCCGAATCTTTCCGCGTTCTCGATTAACATCACCGTGGCGTTCGGCACATCGACCCCGACCTCGATGACTGTGGTCGCAATCAGCACCCGGATTTCACCCTGGCGGAAACGTTGCATCACATTCTCCCGCTCCTCCGGCGCCAACCGACCGTGCAGTAGCCCGCACTCAGCCGGTTTCAGCAAGTCAGCCCAGCGATCAAACTCGGTCGTAGCAGCTTTTACGCTTAGCGCGTCGGATTCCTCGATGACTGGATAAACAATGTACGCCTGCCGGTTCGCCTGTAGTCGTTCTCTCAGGAAATTGGCAGCTTCAGGGAGTTTTCGCGATGAACGCACTCCCGTGATCACGGGTTTTCGGTTGATCGGTTTTTCGTCCAAAGTAGAGACTTCAAGATCACCGTAGAGCGTCATAGCCAGAGTGCGGGGAATAGGCGTTGCGGTCATCACCAGCAAATCGGGTACCGGCTCCCGCGCCAGTAACCGGCCTCTTTGTAGAACGCCAAATTTATGTTGCTCGTCGATCACTACTAACCCGAGTCGAGGCAGCGGATCGCTGTCGTAGAGAAGAGCATGGGTGCCAACGATGATCTCGGGGTCACCTTCCAGCTCCAAAAAAGCACCCTCTTTTCGTGGACCCGTCCTCAAGCCGATCCGGATTCCCATCGGCTCCAGCCAAGTCTTCAGAGTTTGGTAGTGTTGCTCGGCTAAGACTTGGGTTGGCGCCATCAACGCACTTTGAAATCCGGCTTCTGCCACCTCTAACATAGCGGCGGTCGCCACCACGGTCTTACCGGCGCCAACGTCACCATGCAATAACCTCGCCATCGGCCGATCCGCCGCCAAATCAACGTGGATTTCCTGAATCGTACGTCTTTGCGCCGCTGTCGGTTCGAACGGTAGTTGTTGAAGAAATTCTTGGACTCGGCTGCCCGAACTGGAATGCGCATGGCCGGGCTGGCCAACGAAATTTCTGCGCCGATTTTCGACCACGATCTGGATACCAACGAGCTCCGCCAAAGCCAAGGTTTTTCGGGAGCGCTGCAGCTTTGTCCACGAGTCCGGAAAGTGCATTTGACTGATGGCTTCCCGGTACGAAGCCACGTATCCAGGCAGGACCGGTTGATCTTCGATCCCAGCGAGACGCGTGACGGCTAAATAAATCAGCGTTCGCAAGGGGCGCTGGCGCAGACCTTCGGTCAATGGGTAGACCGGTGTTATCCGATTCAGGTGAATCAGGTTCTCTTCTTCTTCCTCGACAATCTCGAATTCCGGATGATCAAAATAGATCCGGCCCCGGCTTTCTTTGGGACGTCCAAACACAACTAAGGTCTGACCGGCAGCTAACATTTTTTGGACGTAGTGCTGATTGAACCACCGGCACACGAGCCGTCCACTCAAAGCTCCGCTCTCTCCCTCATCCAGAGTCGCCTCCACAATATTTCGGCCGGAGAAATAACGCGAAGTCACCTTGTGCAGAATGCCCCGAACGCAGATCGGCTTGTCGGAGCTGCTAGCCGGGAATCGACTAAACTCGGCTCGATCTTCGTGCCGTCTCGGATAGTGCTCCAGCAAGTCGCGCCAGGTCTTAATTCCGAGCCGGTTCAACGGGCGCACCATCGGCGATGGCACCCAATCGAGTTCGTCGATAGTGGTGGCTAAAGCGTCCATCGGGGGCAGGAGTTCAAGGAGTCACAGGAGTTAAGGGAGAGGAGTCAGGAGTCAGAATCCAGGAGCCAGGAGGCGCCAGGGTAAGGACGTGGTAGGAGACGAGCCACCTTTTTAAAGTAATCAGAAAGTCAGTAATCAGTAATCAGTGTTCCTCAATGCCTCATTTTTTCCAGATAGCGATTATTGATCACGACTACTACCTCAGAACGTGCAAGTTCGTCATGTAGCCTTTTCGAGACTCCCGCGCCTCCTGACTCCTGGATTCTGGCTCCTGGCTCCTCTACTTGAACTCTTTGAACTCCTTGCGGATTGTGCACGGGGCCATGTTAGCCAAACGAATCATTCCTTGCCTCGATGTAACCGAGGGGCGCGTCGTAAAGGGCACAAAATTTGTTCAACTCCGGGATGCAGGTGACCCAGTAGAATGTGCAAAAGAATACAATCGGCAGGGTGCTGACGAGCTGGTTTTTCTCGATATCACTGCCAGCTCTGATCATCGGAAAACGATGATTGACGTGGTGGAGCGCGCCGCCGAACAATGTTTTATGCCACTAACGGTTGGGGGCGGCATTCGAACCCTGAGTGACGTCCGCGATATGTTGTTGGCGGGAGCGGACAAAGTGAGCATGAACACAGCGGCGATCCAACGCCCCGAGCTGATCACTGAAGCAGCCGGAGCATTTGGCGTCCAATGCATCGTGGTGGCCATCGACGCCAAGAGGGAACCGTCTGGCGGCTGGCGGGTCTATACCCATGGAGGACGCAAACCGACCGAGCTCGATGCGATCGAATGGGCCTCAACCGCGGCCCGCCTTGGCGCCGGGGAAATATTACTTACCAGTATGGATGCAGACGGAACCAAAGATGGTTACGACCTGCAGCTCACCGCAGCAGTCAGCACAGCGGTTACGATTCCCGTTATCGCCAGCGGCGGAGCCGGGCGTTTGGAGCATTTGGAAAGAGTCCTTCGCGAAGGTCACGCAGACGCCGTATTAGCCGCCAGCATATTCCATTTTGGCGAATATTCGGTAGCGGATGCCAAACGGTTTCTTTCGGATCACGGAATTCATGTGCGGTTGTGAGGGAAGGAGCCAGGAGTCAGAACCAGGAGCCAGGAGACGCTGGGTAAGCTGGCGTCCTGCGAGAGGACAACGTCTTGTTAAAGTAATCAAGAAATCAGTAATCATTGTTCCTCGATGCCTTCCCTGATTGCCTCGGAAACATGCCTGCTCGGAATCACAACTCGTCGTTTACCCTGGGCCTCCTGGCTCCTGGATTCTGACTCCTAGCTCCTTTAAAATCTGTGAACTCCGCTATCTGGGAACTTTCCGCGACCCTGCCAAGCAGGGACCTCGTCACGCGAGCGGGTGAACTTCGGCTACCGGTTTCGATTGTTCGGTTGCTGGAACGCAGAGGGTTTCAAGATACTGCTGCGATTCACAGTTTCCTCTGGCCGCGGCTCCGTGAGCTGTCTGATCCCTTTCTCCTGGCCGGTATGAGGCCGGCTGTCGAACGGATTTTTCAGGCGGTGGATCGGCACGAACGGGTTGTTCTCTACGGAGATTACGACGTCGACGGCATTACCTCCATAACACTTCTCGCTCGTGTGTTGGGAGCCTATGGAGCCACGCCGGCCCTATTTCTGCCGATGCGCGTCGAGGAAGGGTATGGTTTGACCGCAGACGGCGTTGCCCGGTGTCTCCAAACGCATCAGCCGCAGTTACTAATCGCGTTGGATTGCGGCACCTCCTCGGCTGAACGCATTGCCGAGATTGAGGCAGCCGGAGTCGATGTGCTCGTAGTCGACCATCATGAGGTCCAGCACTCCATCCCTAGGTGTCGGGCCTTCATTAATCCGAAGACCGGTGCTGACCACAGATATTTCTGTACGGTCGGTTTGGTATTCAAGGTGTGCCACGCCTTGCTCAAGGAGCGACGCCTCCCCAATTTCGACTTGAAGCAGTACCTCGATCTGGTTGCCATTGGCACGATTGCCGATCTCGTTCCGTTGGTCGCCGAAAATCGGATGCTCGTTTACCACGGACTGAAACAGTTAGAGACCACCCAATGGATTGGTGTCAAAGCTTTGATGCGCGTCGCCGGAATCAATGCCCCGGTCCGGCCGGATGATGTCGGTTTTCGCCTTGGGCCCCGGCTCAATGCGGCCGGGCGGATTGGCTTGGCGGAGGCCGCGCTGAACTTGCTGATGACCTCCGACGATGCGGTCGCTGCCGGTCTGGCCGCAGAGCTTGATCAACAGAACCGGGCTCGCCAGCAACTGGAACAGCAAACGTTCGAGGCTGCTTGTCGGGCTCTAGAACAAGATCCCGATTTCGCGTCTCATTGTGCGATCGTAGTGGGTGAAACCGGCTGGCATCCAGGCGTGGTGGGAATCGTAGCAGCGCGTCTGGTTCGCCAGTATTACCGGCCAGCCTTGGTCATCGGATTTGATGAAGATGGGATCGGCAAGGGAAGCGGCCGCAGCATCCCTGGTTTTTCGTTGGTGCAAGCTCTAGACGGTTGTTGCGATGCGCTGACCCAATATGGCGGCCACGAAATGGCGGCCGGGTTTTCCTTGCCCTCTGAACAACTTGCTGTATTTGCCGGTGCGTTCAGAGCGTTCGCTAAGGAGACCCTCAGCCCGGAACAGCTATCACCAAAGCTGCGAATTGACTCGCTAGTTAACGGCAATGAACTCAGCTACGATTTCCTCGTTGCGCACGAATTGCTCCAACCTTTTGGGCTCGGAAATTGGCAGCCGCTGTTGTTGCTGCAACGCGCGGAACCAACCGGGGAGGTCAAGATCTTGAAAGAAAAACATCGGGCCTTCGGACTGCGTCACACTGGCCGTGTCTTGCGTGCCATCGAGTTTAATTTCAGTGAGCCGCTCCCGGCGCCACCTTGGGATATCGCTTTTTATCTGGAGTCTGCAGTTTTCCGGGACCAGATCCAAATTCAGCTTCGGGTAGAAGGGATCAGGCCGTCAGGGGCGGGATAAGGGCCGCCTCGAATCGTTGGAGCACGATCATTATCGCGCGACGCCGGATGGCGATTCCCTGTGGAGCTGTGCACCGACAAAATCGATCAATTGCTGTGGGAAGAATGGCTTTCGCAGCAGCAGCTGTTTCTCGACCATTATCGCTGCACGATCATCTGCCTCCGACAATGCGCCGGTGATAAACACGACGGGCAGAGCGGGGTCAAGCTGCTGAATCCTTTTTGCCAGGTCTTGCCCGTCTATGGATCCGGGCATGACGATATCGGTGAGGACGAGCTCGATCTCGCCTTGTTGCTGTTGCACGATCTTCCAGGCTTCCTCCACTGTGGTTGCCGTGATGACCCGATAGTTCGCCACCTGCAAGACATGTTCGATGTACTGCAGAATAGACGGTTCATCGTCGGCCACTAAGATGAGTGGCTTCCCCGAATTTTCGCCGCAACCGGATTCGACCATGTTTTCCATGATTTCAAGAAATTCGTTTTCTCTGTTTCCTCAAATAATCGTGGAAAGTATAGCACTTTCTTTCAATCATTAACACCCCACTCCGTAGCAGTCAGGCCGCCCCGGACGATTTCAGCCCCTGAAAGGCCTCTCTCGCCAGCACTTCGGCGAGCTCAGCCGGATCGCTACCTTTTTTCCTCCGGGGCCAGCGAGGCGTTAATCTTTGTGACCGGCGCCCCGGTCGAAGCTAGGGTGGGTATCCGCAATGCCGCCGCGTAGAAGTTGAAGACGGGCCGGCTACGGAACGTCAGGTTGTGCGCTTGAGCTAGAGTTCCGACCGTTTGCAAGCCCATCCCGTTTCCTATTTCACCATGCGCCTTGGCTCGTACCCGGTTTAGAACAATCAGAGTCACTGAACCGTTGCTCACGTGTGACCGTAACCGGATCTCCCCCAGCCCGTGGGAAATCGCGTTTGAGAACAAATTGTGGAGGATCAATCCGAAAATCTTCTCATCCAGCTCAGCTTCTAACTCTGTTGACAGATCAATGGAAAGCTTGCGCTGTTGTCTCACGGCCAGAAGGTTATAATGGGTTGAGATTTCTTGCACCACCTCAGCAATTTTATGTCTTGTTTTGACAGGCCTAATTTTCTGGGCCGCCACTTTCGCTAGATAAAGCGCGGTATCGACGTATTCCGTCAGCCGGCGGATCTGCGCCGTCATCACCTCGAGAAACTGTGGCTCGAGTCGCTTGGCCTCATAGTCGAGCTGTAGCTGAAGCAGAGTGAGGGGACCCCGCAGTTCATGAGCGACCCGGGCCGAGTACTGATCCAGACGAGTCCGGTTCTCTCTGAAGATTCTGAGCAGATCATTAATTTCCGCAACCAGCATTTGATACTCGCGATCACGGTTCATGGAGGCTACGTCCGGAAATCCTGCG
>Ga0207700_10002731_pt1 | contig 10172 bp, 6 predicted proteins | sample LARL82metaG_FD_184348 | JGI IMG/M metagenome (GOLD analysis project Ga0207700, IMG submission 184348) | Corn, switchgrass and miscanthus rhizosphere microbial communities from Kellogg Biological Station, Michigan, USA - LAR L8-2 metaG... | ecosystem: Host-associated > Plants > Roots >...
TCCTCATGCCCCCCTCAATCTCGGATTGATCACCACGTAAAGCACATCCGCCAGCAGATTGAGCACGACATAAAGAAACGCCGTAACCAGCACGACCCCCTGCACCACCGGATAGTCACGGTTGAACACCGCATCGACGATCATCTTGCCGAACCCCGGTATGCTGAACACCTGCTCGGTCAGCACCGCGCCCGAGAACAACGTGCCAAGCTCCAGCGCCCCCAACGTCACCACCGGGATCAGCGCGTTCCGCAGCGCGTGGCGGATCACCACGATGAATTCGCCGAGCCCCTTCGCCCTCGCCGTGCGCACATAATCCTGATCCAGCGACGTCAGCATCGCGGACCGCGTATGTCGCATCAGGATCGCCGCGATCGCGTTGCCCAGTACGAAGGCCGGCATGATGGTGGTGGCAAGCGACTGCTGCCAGTCCTCGGTCAGCGGCACATAACCCGACGGCGGCAGCCAGCCGAGATCGACCGAAACCAGCAGGATCAGCATGATGCCGAGCCAGAACGTCGGCGTGGACAGTCCGGCCAGTCCCACCGCATTGGCGACGTAGTCCCAGACTCCGTTGCGATACACTGCGGCGATGATGCCCGCCGGCACGCCAATCAGCACGGCAATCGCAAACGCCATCGAGCCAAGCTGCAGCGTCACCGGCAGCTTCTGGAAGATCAACTGCGCCACCGGCTGCCGGATACGCCAGGAAAAACCGAGATTGCCCTGCAGCACGTTACCCATCCAATGCACGTACTGAACAGGCAACGACCGATCGAGCCACAGCTCGGCGCGGATCTGCGCCAGCACCTGCGGATCGCCACGCTCCTCCCCCGCCAGTACCAACGCCGGATCGCCCGGCATAAGCTGTTGCAGACAGAACACCAGGACGCTGACCAGCAGCAGCGTCGGGATGACCTGCGCGATGCGCGTGCCGAGATGCCCGCGCACTACTTCGCCATCTCCAGACCCTGAACCCGGATCATCCCGTCAGGCACCGGACGGAAGCCATTCAGCTTCGCCGAAATACCGACGATGTTGCGCGGGATCCACAGATAGGTGATCGGCAGGTCCTGCCGCTCCTGCGTCCACATCTCGGCATACAGCGCCCGCCGCTTGCCGATGTCGGTCATGCCGCGCGCCTCATCGAGCAGCTTGTCCACCGTGGGATTCGCATAGTGGCTCACGTTGTTGCCCTGGGCGCCGTGCAGGAAGGCATAGGTATTTCCGTCGATATCCAGCCGGCCCGACCAGCCGATCATGTAAGCCTGATAGTCGCCGCGCTGCGATGCCTGTAGCGAGGACGCGAATTCGATCGCCTGGATATGCACATCAAAGCCGGCCTCGGCCGCCATCGATTGAATGACTTCGGAGGCCTGCAGAATGTCCGGGTCGTTGAACGTCAGCAATTCCAGCTTGACTGGCGTTGTGACACCGGCCTCCTTCAGCAGCGCCTTTGCCTTCGCCACGTCGCGCGTCGGGACCTGCAGCGCGGAGTCATAGAACGGCGATGACGCCGGCACCGCCTGCACGCCCGGCGAATACATGTCGTTGAACACAACCTTCACCAGCGCCACCCGATCGATCGCCAGATCGAGCGCGTGCCGCACCAGCGCGTTCTTGCCATACGGGTTGTCCGCACGCGCTCCGTTCGCCAGGTTGTTGGTGATCCCGAAGTAGCCAAGCGCGTCCGACACGATCAGACGCAGTTTGGGGTCCGCCTTCACCGCCGCAGCGTCACTCGGCACCACGTATTCGGCGAGATCGACGGTGCCAGCCTTCAGGTTGGCCAGGCGAACCGACGAGTCCACCAGGACCTGATACACCACCTTGTCGAAGTGAATATTTTTGGCATCCCAGTAATCGGCGAAGCGCTCCAGCGTGACATGATCCTGCGGCACGCGCTCGACGAACTTGAACGGCCCGCTGCACACTGGATGTTGTGCGAAATCCTTGCCTGCCGCCTCGGCCGCCTTGGGCGGCAGGATCATTCCCGCGCGATCGGTGAGCTGCGCCAGAAACGCGCCCGACGGGCTCTTCAGAGTCACGCGCACCGTGCCGGGATCCACGACATCGACATGATCGACCGCGCTGATCTCGCTCTTGCGGAAGCTCCCCTGCATCGTCAGGTGACGCTCCAGCGAGTACTTCACTGCGGCGGCATCCAGCACCTCGCCGTTCTGGAATTTTACGCCCGGGCGCAGATGAATCACCAAGGTCCTGTCATCGGCCCATTCGTAGCCGGTCGCGAGCTGCGGCACGATGTTCAGCTTCTCGTCGATGTCGAACAGCTTGTCGCACAGCCCGGCGAACACGATACGCCCGACATAGGTCGTAGCCAGCGTGGGATCGAGCACATCCAGGTCCTGCCGCAGCGCGATGCGAAATGTCTGCGAGAATGCCGGCGCGGCGGTGAGCAATGCGCAGGTTGCGGCCAGCAGGAGACGGCGCATGGTGAAGCTCCCAGACTTGTTGTTATGGCGGTCAGGTAGGCGGGATTCCCTCGCGCGCAATGGCGGCGTCGATCACCGCGGGATCGAATACGCCGCAGGCATTGTCGGCGCCGGGAAGAAAGCGCCGGAACACCGCGAAGCGCTCCAGGCTCACCGCGTAGAGCCGGCGCAGTTCGCGGAGCGGGTCGGGATGATCGTCGGTGCGGATGTCGAGGTCGGGATAGCAATCGCGCGTGCAGATCTTGAGCGCTGCCGACTGCTTGCCGCGCCCTGCCCGCTCGCCCGCCTCCAACGCGGCCATCAGCCGTTCCGCAAGCGGCCCGGGAGCGCCCACGAACGCATCCAGCGTGCGTTCCACCACGTCCGCCCCCGACAGCATGTTGCCGGCAACCGACACGTCGGTGCCTCGTACCGAACCGCACCAGGCCACACAGTTGTTGCCGGTGTGCTGCGCGATGCGGCCGCTGGCGTCGATCATGTGCAGTTGCCTGTGCTCGCACCCCGCGTCCTCGGCCAGCAAAGCCGCGGCAACGGCATCGGGCGCCTCACCCGCGCGGAGCCGCGCCATGCCATGCATGGCGTACATCGGATTGATCAGAGCCTGGGTGGCAAGCGCTGCGACACCGCCCTCGACATGGGTTGCCAGCGCCCCCACCGCGAAGAACCGTGTCGCCACCGCGGCGCCCAACGCGCCGGTCGCGGGATCACGCGCCAGAATGGACCAGGTCATGTCAGCGATCCTCGCCGCTCAGCCGACTCGCCGCAAGCCGGTTAGGCTCGCTGGAATGCAGCCCCGCGTGCCGATCGCGACTGACCTCGTCCTGCTGGGCGCTGGCCACGCGCACGTCGAGGTGCTGCGCCGCTTCGCCATGCGACCGCAGCCCGGTGTCCGGCTGACATTGATCGGCCGCGAGCCGGAGACACCGTATACCGGCATGCTGCCCGGGCTGATCCGCGGCGACTACACTTTCGACCAGGCCCACATCGACCTGGCACCGCTCGCGGCAAGCACCGGCGCGCGCCTGATCTTGGCGGAGGCCACCGCCATCGACCTGACGGATCGGCGCGTCGCAGTGACCGGACGTCCCGACGTGCCGTTCGATCTGCTGTCGATCGATGTCGGCGGCGAACCGGCGATGCCTCCGGCTGGCGGAGTGCCGGTCAAGCCGATCGGGCAGTTCCTGGCACGACTTTCGGCGCTGGAGGCCGGACTGCGCCCGGGAGCGCGCCTCGCCGTCGTGGGTGGTGGTGCCGGCGGGACCGAACTGGCGCTCGCCCTGGCGCGACGCTACCGCGAGCAGGTGCGGGTCGTGCTGGTGTGTGACACCCCAGAACCGCTGGCTGGCGCTCCGTCCTATGCGCGATCCGTCGCCCGCGCCGCACTGGTCGATGCCGGCGTGGAACTGGCCTGCGGGGTGCGTGCAGGCACCTGGGCCGAAGGCAGGCTGGCGCTGTCCGATGGCAGCTTCCTGGAGGTCGACACCGCGCTATGGGCGACTGGCGTGACAGGACCGGCGATCCTCGCCGCCTCTGGCCTCGCCTGTGACACGGCCGGCTGCGTACGCGTGGATGCAACGCTCCGCAGCGTCAGTCACAAGTTCGTCTTCGCCGCCGGCGACTGTGCCGCGATCGAGGCCAACCCACGGCCGAAAGCCGGCGTCTGGGCAGTCCGCGCCGGCGCCCCGCTCGCAGCGAACCTTAGGCGTGCCACACGAGGGCGAAAGCCGCGCCGCTGGCGCCCACAGTCGGAAGCACTGGCCATCGTCGGCCTCGGCGACGGACGTGCGCTGGCGTGGCGCAACGGGATCGCGGTGTCCGGCCGGCCGGTATGGCGATGGAAGAACTGGATCGACCGGCGCTGGATGCGGATGTACCAGGAGCCCATGGCGCCAATGCAGGGTGATGACCCGATGCGCTGCGGCGGCTGCGGCGCCAAGGTCGGCGCGGAGGTTCTCGCCGGAGCCCTGGCCGGTCTGTCCCACCTCCCCGGCGCCGATGTGCTGATCGGGCTCGATGCGCCCGACGATGCGGCGGTCATGCTGCCACCGCCCGGCATGGCGGTGGTGCAGAGCGTCGATCACTTCCGCGCCTTCATCGACGACCCGTTCGTGTTCGGCGAGATCGCCGCGGCGCATGCGCTGTCCGACCTGCATGCGATGGGCGCACGCCCGTGGACGGCACTTGCGGTAGCGAGCGTCCCGTACACCTCGGGCGACAAGATGCGGACCGAGCTGGCCGACATGCTGCAGGGCGCCACCGCCATCCTGGCCCAGGATGGCTGCTCGCTGGTCGGCGGGCACAGCGCCGAGGCAGCGGAACCCGCCTTGGGATTCGCCGTCACCGGCCTGGCCGATCCGGCGAGGCTGACGCTGAAATCAGGACTGCGACCGGGTGATGCGCTGGTGCTGACCAAGCCGTTGGGTACCGGCATCGTGCTGGCCGCGCATATGCGTGGGCTGGCGCGTGCCGAATGGCTGCAGGCAGCCATTGCATCCATGCGGATGAGCAACGCCGCGGCGTCGCAGATCCTGCGCGAGTTTGGCACCACGGCGTGCACCGACGTCACGGGCTTCGGCCTCGCAGGACATCTGTTGGAGATGTTGAAGGCATCCAGTGTCGCGGCCGTGCTCTGGCCCGCTCAGATGCCGGTACTGCCAGGGACACTCGAACTCGCTGCGCATGGCGTCGAGAGCACGCTGGCGGTGGAGAACCGCAGATTGCTGCCTGATGCAGGCACGGACCCGCGGACTGCGTTGATGCTCGATCCACAGACATCGGGAGGACTGCTGGCAGGTATCGCCAGCGACCACGCGGAGGCGTGTGTTGCCGCTTTGCGCGGAGCCGACGTTGCCGCCGCGATCATCGGTGTAATTGAGCACGGCGAACCCGGGATCCGGCTCGGCTGACCAACCGGCGTCCCCGCATAAGTGCCACTGAGATCTGTGGGAGCTGAGGCGACGAGACGCGCGGGTTCTCCAGCCTGCATCGGCGGCAGACTCTGGCACCGCGTCCGGTGCGCGCGAATTCTGGCCAATGTCACGAAGCGTCCTGGCGTTCCCTGCATGTCCCATGTCCTGTAGGGGATGGCCGTCTCACGGGTTCGTGATAACACAAGCAAAAACTACAAACCTGTCGCCGGTCGAGGCATCCATATTGGGCTGCCTCAGCTCGGCTCCAACATCGATGAACTGCAGATCACGAGCCGGGTCACTGGAACCTATCGTGATAAGCAAGTTGATAGCTCGATAAAAGCCCTGCTCGATTAGGAACAACATCACCTACTTAATAACGTTACCGCCGCATTAATGCGCCGCAGTGTTGACAATACCTCACGCCGTTCTGTAACCAGAAGGTTCCGAACTCTCACAACTCCGCGCAGAAGGAGCCTCCAAGCAGGCACGGAGCATTCCTAACTGGGGGACTAACAGGATGTGGGCTTCGGCGAATCTCACCGTAAGGCTATTTGCCCTTGTCGCTATAGCGGTGTTGCCGGCCTTGGCAGTCGAAGTCTATGACGAAATAGAAACACAAAAGATGAGGGCGCACGAAAGCGAAGAACAGGCCTTACGCTTAGTTCGACTTGTAGCAGGCGAGCTATCACAGACGGTCGAAGGTGCGCGCCAGTTATTGACGGCACTCGGCCAAACACCCTTTGTCCAGGCTGGAGAAGCCAAGGCGTGTAGCGCTTTTTTTATTGATTTAGCGCAGGCTTATACCCAGTACACCTTGCTTGCCAGCAGTCGTCTCGATGGAGGTCTTATTTGCGCCAGCGAAGAGCCTGTAGACCTCAATAATTTTCTCAAGTCGGTGCTGCACGTCAGTACCTTCACGGTGGGCGGATATACCATTACTGGGGGCGCTAAGCGCAAAATCGTCCCTATCGTCCAACCTTATCTAGGATCCGATCGGAAGATAGCTGGTATTGTAGCTGCAGGACTCAGCGTTGATTGGTTAAATAACTCTGTCGCACACCAGCCGTTGCCCCCACGCTCAACGATTTCTGTCATAGATCACACGGGCACCATTGTTGCCCGATATCCCGAGACCGAACGCTTTGTTGGTCAAAAGGTTTCGGGTGACAGTCACACTGTTTTGTTAAGCGGAAAAGAAGGAGTGCGCGAGAACATTGGCTTCGACGGAGTCCCCCGAATGTACTCCTACGCTCCGGTGCCCGGTACTCAAACCGGCCTAGTGGTATCCATAGGTCTTGAGAAGCGCGAGATACTTAAGGGGGCGGAATCTGCAAACTGGCGTGGTGTTCTTACCATTGCTGGGTCCGCAGTGCTCGCTTTCTTGCTAGCAGGTCTAGGTGCACGCGCCTTTTTGCATCGACCTGTGCAGGCATTGCTCGAAACTGTTGAGCAATGGCGGAAAGGTGATTTGCACGCGCGCGTCAATCTTCAAAGCAATCGCTCCGAACTCGGCCGGCTAGGTTCAGCCTTTAACGCAATGGCTGAAGCGGTAGGCGACCGCGAAGATGAACTTGAACAGCGGGTTCGCAACCGGACTTCCGAACTGGAACAGGCGATGGAGGCACAACGCGCCACCGAGGCCGCGCTTCATCAGGCTCAGAAGATGGAGACAATCGGCCGCCTGACCGGTGGCATCGCTCATGATTTTAATAATCTGCTCGCCGCAATCGCGGGAAACCTGGAATTAGCCGTGGACGCATTCGAGAAGGGCAACGCTGCTCGTCCACGCCTTGATGCCGCATTGACTAGCGCCACGCGCGGGGCGACGATGACGCAACGGCTTCTAGCCTTTGCGCGTCGACAGCATTTGCTTCCAGAAGTGGTCGACATAGCCAACTTCGTGTTGGAACTCAAAGATGTCCTTCAACGATTGGTCCGCTCGGACATCGAGGTCAAAACGGTATTACCGGCAAACACGTGGTCTGTTAAGGTTGATCCCAATCAACTCGAGGCCGCTATACTCAACTTGGCTATCAATGCCAGGGATGCAATGCCTGGTGGAGGCATGCTCCGACTGGAGACTAAAAACGTATTGCTCAAGGGTCATCAAACAAGTGATCATCCACCCGATGATTTCGTTGCCTTATCCGTTCAAGATACCGGAACCGGCATACAGCCAGAGCACCTTGAGAGCGTGTTTGAGCCCTTCTTCACCACGAAGGAGGTCGGTGAAGGCTCTGGTTTGGGTCTGTCGATGGTGCAAGGATTTGTCCGTCAGTCTTCGGGATGGGTTTCTATTGAAAGTGTCGTTGGTGAGGGCACTACAATAACGCTCCATTTCCCACGCGCTTATGAAGACACCGGTAAGACCAATGACGTCGCCGAGAAAGAGATGCCCGTTGGAGAAGGTCAGATACTACTTGTTGATGATGACGATGAGGTTTGCGACGTCGTAGCCAGTATGCTGATTTCGCTTGGCTATTCGGTAACTACTGCCCATGACGCTGAGCAAGCACTTCGGCTGTTCGACGACACAGAAAACATCGATATTCTTGTTACCGATCTTGTAATGCCAGGTGGAACTAATGGAATTGAGCTGGCTCGAGCCGTCAGGCAACGCCACCCAAATTTGCCTCTTGTCCTGATCACGGGTTATAGCGCGACCCTATCGCACGACGAGCCCATCAGGGGGGCCGTCGTTCTCAATAAACCCTTTTTACGCCAGTCATTAGCTGAGGCGGTCCAGCGGGCCGTGCAGGCTAGTAAGCTCTTGGTTCCCGGTTTGGACGCCGTAGATCCGTATGACGTTCTTGATGCTACTGCCTAATAGCGGGCTGAGAGGCTGCATCGGAGTTGGGGCGCGAAGCAAATCTTAGAACAATCTTATCGAGGAGTTCCCACACCCCATCCAGAGCCGCAGCCATCTCCTCTGCATCTGCAAGGGTCCGCTCGATGAGCAAAGGACGCAGCTCAAGGGTATCTGCGGCGATTGAGAGAGCTTCCTTCGCATGGCGCTCCTCAACTTGATTGTCAAAGCAATCGGCAAAGTAGGGTTCCCGCAAGATGGCTGGAAAATGCACCGCCAGCGCATTTGCTAACGCTGTCATCCAGTTTACGGAAAGCATTTCTACAACGCACCATGCACCATGCGAACGAGGATATAAGGCCCCAACCCGCCTCATGAACTCTGCCAGAAGCGGGTCGACCTTATGGCTAAGTTCTTCAATCGAACCGAAGTCCTCATCGGCCATACGTGGGCAGGCACCGATGTGCATAAATGCCCGGGTCAGCTGATAGTGGTGTGTATCGCCGTTTGGAAGACCATCATCATCAACGAAAATTTGGAGTTTCCGTTGCCTCAGAGGTGGCGAATCCAAGTAGGGTAGATAATAGACAGCAGCGCGTGTTGCATGCATTGCTGCTTGATAAGCGAAATGAATCTCGGCGAGCAACTCAGGCAGAGTTGCAATTTCCGCAGGGAGTTCTGAGAGTCTGGAAAAGAACCTTGCATTTGTCGGTAGGTGGGATTTTGCAATGCCATCGATGGCGTCGAAGAATACGTCCCGAATGTTCTTGTCACCCATCGTCTTCTCTCTGCGCCAGAGGCAAGGCATCCTTATACCAAAAAAGCCATTCCGGACTACAAATCATCGGGGGAAGGAATTTTTAACTAGGAATTAACGGAGCTGCGACTCTATGACTTCCCGCCGCCGTTTTTTGCGCCCGTGCGACGCTTCTTCAGAGGTTCGAGCACCAACACACTGGCGGCAAGGTCAACGCGGCCCACGGTGAATGCCGGCGCCTCGGAGAGAGGCGGCAGCCGGCATAGACCGGTGTCATGCGGAGCGTGCGCACCTGGCGACCGGCCTGCGCTTTGAGCACGGGGTGCGTCAGATCGTACTCGAAGACTGCATTGCACCTGCAACAACATAGGTTGCCGACTCGGCGACATCACGCGGTTCGTAAATCCACGCCAGCTTATGGCGTAGCTTGGCTTTGTGCCGTCCGAACACTCCAGGTGGCACGCGATCCACGCGATCTGTCACGGTCCACAAGAACCCTCGCATCCACAACCAGCCGGAGCTCATCCGACGCTGGTCGCTAGACAGAGGAAGCTCTGTGCCGCATCACCGGTTCGGCGGTAACCAACCCGCACATCAGAGCATGATCGACCGTCGTTTCATGATCGTGCGTCCTGCCAAAGCCGGTTACGGCCGACTTCCTACGCTCGGCCAGGGAGACTGTCGTGTTGGCCGTGCACCCAGCGGCGGAGCGGGAGCGGACCCACGAGCCTACTCAGACTTGCTGCCACAAGCGGCACAGGCGGGCATTGTCCGAACTATGTCTCGGCGTTTACCCCAAAGCTCTCCGACCCTAGACCTCGCTCAAGAAATGCGGTTGCGATCGCACCGATCAGGCAGACAGTCGCGCAGATGCCGAAAGCCGCTACCCAGGCCACCAGTCGCGCCGTTCCGCCGAACCAATCGAGAGATAGGCCAAAGAGCAATGTACCGATGAACCCCCCGGCGAAGCCGATGCACGAGTACACGGCCACAATAGTACCTCTCAAGCGGGGCTCGGCGACAGCGAGCAGGCCCGAGGTGAGATTGGAGAAATTGCCCTGCACGACGAAACCTGCGGCCATCGCCAGGGCGACGACCACACCGTATGGCAGCATAGCGGCGAAGCCGAACATTGCATTCACCAGCGCTGATAATAGGAACACGCCCATGGCTGTGGCACGCAGACCAAGGCGCAATGACAGCTCATTGCCGTACAGGCCCGCTGGCACTCCCAGCAGGCCGAC
>Ga0207700_10002732_pt1 | contig 10167 bp, 9 predicted proteins | sample LARL82metaG_FD_184348 | JGI IMG/M metagenome (GOLD analysis project Ga0207700, IMG submission 184348) | Corn, switchgrass and miscanthus rhizosphere microbial communities from Kellogg Biological Station, Michigan, USA - LAR L8-2 metaG... | ecosystem: Host-associated > Plants > Roots >...
ACCCAGCCCGGCGCGTTCTCCGAGGCGATCGTCACCGCGATGGCCGAGTACGCCGAGCGCCCGGTCATCATGCCGCTGTCCAACCCGACCTCCCGGTCCGAGGCCCAGGCGGCCGACCTGATCGCCTGGACCGGCGGCCGGGCCCTCATCGCGACCGGCAGCCCGTTCCCGCCGGTGACCTACGGCGGGGTCGAGTACGAGGTCGCCCAGGCCAACAACGCGCTGATCTTCCCCGGCCTCGGGCTGGGGGTCACCGTCAGCCGGGCCCGCCGGGTCAGCGACGGCATGCTGGTCGCGGCGGCCGACGCGCTGGCCGGCATGGCCGACGCGTCCGCACCCGGCGCGGCCGTGCTCCCTCCGGTCACCCGGATGCGCGAGGTGTCCGCCGCGGTGGCCGAGGCCGTGGCCCGGGCCGCGGTGGCCGGGGGCCTGTCGGAGGTGCCGCTCGACGGCCTGCCCGAGCGGGTCCGCGCGGCCATGTGGGAACCCGCCTACCCCGAGGTGGAGGCCATCTGACGGCCCCGCGGCGCGGCCTCAGGCGCCCAGGGCCATGAAGGAGTGCGCCGTCGCCTCGGCGCTCGGGTCGTCGCCGACCGCCCGCCGCGCCGCCAGGAGCGCCTCGGCGAGCGGCGCGCCCCGTTGCAGGGCGTCGTGCAGCGCCAGCATGAGCGGCACCACGGCCCGGTCGTTGACCGGGAGGATGCTGGCCACGATCCCGGCCGCGCCGAGCGGGACCAGGCTGCTCACCAGGCCGAGGAGCTCGTCGGCACCCACCGGCGCGGCCACCCCGGAGTCGCAGCCGGCCAGGACCAGCCGGTACGGCGCGCGGCCGAGGCGCTCGAAGTCGTGCACGGTCAGCGGCCCGTCGTCGAGCAGGATGGACGAGAACATGGGGTTGTCCGCCCGGAACGACCCGTGGGCCGCGATGTGCGCCAGCCACGCGCCGTCCAGGGCGCCGAGCACGCCCTCGGCCGTCGCGCTGCCGCCGCCGAGCGTCACCGCGCCGGGATAGCGGTCGCGCAGCGCCTCGACCTCGGCCCCTTGAGTGGTCAGGCCCGGCCCTGCGACGAGGGCGGTGCGCCGGTGCGACGGCGGCGTCATCCGGCGGGCGCGCAGCCAGGTCGCCGCGGACGGCGCCACGGTCACGGCCCGGTCGCGCAGCGACGGCATCAGCGTCCACGGCACCGCCCGGAGCTGGCCCGGAGGGACGATCACGACCGGGCCGTCCCCGAGGCCGGTGACCGCGTCGCCGAGCAGGGAGTCCTCCAGCTTGGCCCCCCGGTGCTTGAACACCACCTCGTCCCCGGGCTGAACGCGCCCGCGGGCCAGGCGGCGCAGCACGAAGCGGGTCATCTCGACCTCGCGCTCAGGGACGCGGCCCAGCGTGTGCAGGCGTACCCGCCGGCCCGAGACGACGACCGCGTGCAGCACGTCGTCCACCGTGACGAGCTCGATCAGCGTGCTCGGCCCGAGCTCGGCGACGAGCTCGTCCAGGTCGAAACGTCCTTCCCCTGTGCGCTGGCCGCCGGGCAGCCGGCGCGTGCGGGCCTGGACCTCCGCCTCGAGCCGCCGCCGCTCACGCTCCAGGACGTTCCGGCGCGAGGCACCCATCTCGGTGTCTTGCAGCAGTCGGCTCACGCTGCGCAGCGCTTCAAGTTCAGCCGCGAGCTCCTGGTCGTCCGCCGATGGCGCGCTCCGGGCGGCCAGCGCGGTCGCTCGCCATCGCTCACTCCAGAACAGGAGCCGGCGTGCGTCGTGGCGCCGGAGCGCGTCGCGCTGGGCCAGCGTGGCCAGTTCGGCGCCGTGCGCCGTGCCGTACGCGCGCAGCTCGGTGGCCCCGAGCCGCATCTGGTGCTCCTCCAGGGCGTCCAGGCCGCGCGCGCAGGCGGCGAGAGTGGCCCGGGCGTTGCCCTGGGCCTCGGCCTGCAGGGCCCGCGCCAGCCAGGCCACGCTCCGGGGCAGCGGCGCCCCGCGGCGGCGGGACCGCGCTGCGCGCTCCAGGTGCTGGTCGGCCCGGGCCACGCTCCCCCGGCTCAGCGCGATGCGCCCGGCGAGCAGGTGCGCCTGCATCGCCTCACCCGCCTGGGAAGCCTCGAGGCGGGCGGCGACCTCGTCGGCGTAGCGGAGCAGGGCGGGGGAATGCTCGCCCGTGGCGTACCTGGCCTCGGCCAGGATGAGGCTGGCGCGCGCCTCCCACGAAAGCCGGCCCTGCGCCCGGAACAGCCTGCGGGCCTGGGCAGCGCGTTCCTTGGCGTCGGCTAGGTGGCCGGCGGCCAGGGCGGCGGTCGCGGCCGTGAAGAGCAGGTCCGCCTTCCGGTAGGTCAGCCCGCCCTCCGGGGGCAGCCGGCTGAGCGCGGCGCCGGTCTCCTGCGCCGCCTCCGCGGCCAGCCCGGCGGCCAGCAGCGCCGAGCAGCGGTCGATGGCGAGCTCGGGATAGTTCTCGCCTAGCGCGTCGTAGCGCCTCCCCGCCTCGTCGAAGTAGGTGAGCGCCTCGGGAAGATCGCCCCGGGTCAGCGCGACACAACCGTGATTGTGCCGGGCCTTGGCGTACTCGAAATCATGCCCGTTGGCGGCGAATAGCTCCTCGGCCCGGGCGTAGTCCGGGCCCGCCCGGCCGGGGAGGCCGAGCCCGAGGAAGATCTCGGCTCGGTGGGTCAGTGACCGGGCCTCCCACACCGTGTCACCCGCCCGGCGGAGGGAGGGCAGGGCGCGGTTCAGGTCCTGATGTGCCTCGTGCAGCCGTCCCAGGTCCCTGAGGACGGAGGCACGCCGCATGAGCACGCGGCCGGTCAGGTCGCCGCGCGAGGCCGCCACCGCCCGGTTCAGCAGCGTCAGCCCCTGCTGGGTGCGTCCCGTCCAGGCCAGCGCCGCTCCCAGCGTCGCTTGCACGTCGACCTCACGCTCGGGCCGGCCGGACGCGCGGGCCAGCCGCATCCCCTTCTTCAGCTCGGTGATCGCTTCCGGAAGCTTGCCGCGGTCGCGCAGGACGATGCCGATCGCGTGGTGCGCCAGCGAGGCGTCGTACGCGCTGGGCTGGCGCGCCAGCACCGAGCGCGCGGCCACCAGCGCATCCTGCGGCCGGGACACGGCGAGCGGCACCAGCTGGGCAGGGTCGGATGGCGCGCTCCCTGTATCAGGATCTCCATCTTCCACTCCGATAATGCTAGACAGTTCCCGACACCAGACAAAGGAATGGGGAATTTAGGTATGACCATTCATGATGAGGGACGGGACGGGCAACGCAGGCGCCTGCAGGCACAGGTCGGCCTGATCCTGTCGGGCATATCCGGTGTTACCGGCGGTCTCCGCGGCGCGGCGGCTCATCCCGCCGACTGGGCGGAGCGAGGCGAGGTGGCCTACCACCACCGCGAGCGCACCCTGCTGGTCAGGGACGCCGACGTCGACCGGGTGGCGGCGATCGTGTCCGGTGCCCCGGTCGCCCACGACAACAACGTGCGCGGCCTGACCAGGTTCGAGTTCTCCGCCGACGAGCGTCGCGGCGTGGAGGAGGCCTGCGCCGAGATCGACCGGGTCCACGGCGAGGGCGTGGCCACTCCCGATCACCTGCTCTACGTCTGCCCCGCCAACACCACCTGCCCGGCCACAGAGCCCGAGGAGGTTCCGGCCGACGCGCAGCCCGAACCGGAGGTGTCAGCCGAGCGGCGTGACGGAGAGGGTGTCCTGATGGTGCTGCCCGACAGCGGCCTGCTGCCGGGCGCGGACACCGAGCACGCGTGGCTGAACGGCGTCGGAGGCGAGCTGGAGAACCCGATCGGCGGGTACCCGCCCCGGATCCTTCCCTACGCGGGCCACGGGACGTTCTCGGCCGGCGTCGCGCGGGCCATGGCCCCCGGCGCCGAGGTGTGGGTGGACCGGACGTTCGCCAAGTTCGGCGCGGTCTTCGAGGCTGACCTGGTCAGGCAGATATCCGCCGCGCTCGGGAGGGGCGCGGATATCATCTCGCTGTCGTTCGGCACCTACAGCCGCAACGACCTCCCGCTGCTCGGCTTCGAGGTGGTGGAAGAGAGGCTGCGGAGCCACGCCGGATCGGTCATGGTGGCGGCGGCGGGCAACGACTCGATCAGGAACCCGTTCTGGCCGGCCGCCTATCCCTGGGTGGTGGGCGTCGGCTCGCTCAGGGCCGACCGGACCGGCAAGGCCTCGTGGAGCAACTACGGGCCGTGGGTGGATGTCTTCGCCCCCGGTGAGGGCCTGGTCAACGCGTTCGCCAAGGGCGACTACCTCTGCACCGAGCCGCCGAACGAGGGCAAGGGGCGCAGGTTCGACGGCATGGCCCGCTGGAGCGGCACGTCGTTCTCCACACCGCTCGTCGCGGGGCTGATCGCGGCCCGCATGTCCGAGACCGGCGAGACCGGCCGCCAGGCGGCGGACGCGCTGCTGGCCAGGGCCAGGACCCAGACCATACGCGGCGTCGGGCCGGTGATCCTGCCGGGGCAGGCTTACTGACGCCGGAGCGGCTCAGGTCGTAGCGGTCGCGGTCCAGGCCGCTGCCACCTGCGGCAGCACCGGGAGCGGCAGGGAGCCGCGGTCGAGGACGGCGGCGTGGAAGTCGCGGAGGTCGAAGGCGGCTCCTAGCCGGGACCTGGCCTCGTCCCGCAGCCGGAGGATCTCGCGCTGCCCGGTCAGGTACCCAAGCGCCTGGCCGGGCAGCGCGATGTACCGGTCGATCTCGGCATCGACGAATTCCTCGGGGAACGGCGAGTGCGCCAGGGCGAACTCGCGGGCCCGCTCCCGGCTCCAGCCGCGAGCATGCAGGCCGGTGTCGACGACGAGCCGGACGGCGCGGAAGGCCGCGCTGCCGAGCATCCCGAGGCGCTGCACGTCGTCGGAGTAAAGGCCGAGCTCGTCGGCCAGCCGTTCGGCATACAGGCCCCAGCCCTCGCCGTGCGGCACGACGTAGAACCCCGACAGCAGCAGCGGCAGGCCGGGGAGGAGCTGGACCCGGGCGAACTGCGCATGGTGCCCGGGCACCCCCTCGTGGAAGGCCGTGGCCTCCAGCGCCCAGCTTCCGGCCTGGCCGGGGCGGACGTCGTTGAACAGGTACGCGCCGGGCCGCGAGCCGTCCCTGGCCGGCGGCGAGTAGTACGGCGGCGCGCCGAACTCGGCCATATGCGGCGGCATCGGGTCGACGGCGCACGGCGGCGGCAGCGGCGGGCGGAACATGTCCGGCAGCCGTTCCCCGGCCCGCGCGATCGCGGCGGCCGCACGCGCCATGGCGGTCGCGCCATCCGGAGCGGCCAGCTCGGGGTCCTTGCGGAACCGGATCATGATCTCGGCGGCGTCTGCCGCGCCCAGCGCCCGCCGGCCGAGCCCGGCGAGCTGCTCCTCGATCTCCGCCAGGGCTTCCAGGCCTATACGGTGCAGCTCGTCGGGGTCGAACGGGAGCGTGGTGCCGTTTCTGACACAGCACGCGTACGCCGCTACGCCTCCGGGTACGTAGAGCAGGCCGGCCTGCTCCGGCCGCCGCGACCGGGGCAGCAGCTCGGCCAGCAGGTCCGCGTACCGGCCCATGGCCGGGCGTACCTGATCCCGGACGACGCCCTCGACATCGGCCTGCCACGCCGCCGCCCCTGCCCAGCCCTCGGGTGGCCGGTGAGCGAGCATCGGGTCTTGCTCCGGGTGCGACAGGTGGTGCTCGAGCTGGCTGATGGCGTCGCTGACGAGCGGGGCGACGGGCAGAAGGCCGTCCCGTGCGGCGGCTCGCAGCCTGGCCGCGTGCTGGTCGAGATAAGCGGGGATCTGCCGGCATCTGGCCAGGTAGGCGACGGCGCTCTCCGGGTCGCTCACGCTCGTGCGCGACGCGGTCAGGAGCACGAGTGACGGGCCGCCGAGGGGAAAGGTCGTGACGCTGAAGTCGAATACCCGGGAGTCGGCCACGGCCAGCTCGCGGGCCGCGGTGTCCCGTGCGGTCTCCAGGAGGACGCGGCTGGCGATGTCTCCCGGGTCAGCCTCGGTCCCGGCGCAGCGGGCGATGACGTCTACGATCCGTCCGCGCCAGGCCTGCTGGTACTCCGGTGCCAGGTCCGGTACCGCATCGTCGTAGCCGGGAACCGACATAAACGACGCCCCGAAGGGGTCACCACGGAGCAGTACACCGGCGAGTTCCCCGGCCAGCGTCTCGAATGCCGCCTCAGCCGTCATTGCGGATGCCCTCCTCCGAAAGCACGTACCGGTGCTCATGTCTGACCGCGGTCCGAAGGGCCTGCTCATCTCCGAATCCGCAGGATCGCGCGTAGCCTGCGAGGTCGTCCGGGACCGCCGTGCCGCGCTGGTCAGCGAAATACCACCGAATGGCGGCCTGCTCCTCGTCCGGCGCTCCGGGGGTACCGTCGTAGTCAAGCTTGACCCGAGCCCGGCTCGCCAGCGCCGGGTACTTACCGCTCAGGCGCAGGTCGTCGAGCAACTCGCCGAGGGCGCCGGGCTCGGCCTGCTCGCAGGCCCAGCGCACCATCTCGTTGGTGGCGATGAGCCGCTCGAGGTCCCCGGCTGACAGCTCGCTGTCGGCCAGGAACCGGTTGAGCTCGGCGTCCTGCTTGAGGTTCCGGCTGGTCCGGAACTCGGAGACGGCGTCGTCCAGCCTGTCCCGGTCGATCGCCGCGCCTTCGCGCCGGGCGAAGTCAGCCGCGAGGACCCGCAGCAGGCTGCGGCAGCAGGCCGCGTCAAACGCGTCCGGGCCGAGCAGGCGGATCTCGTCCAGCAGGCGTTCCGCCAGGAGCGGCGGGCCGGCTGCTCCTTCCCTGTCCCGGGTCACGCTGTCCGCGCGGTGCTTCGCCACTTCCCACATCGCCGTGTCCGGCATCTTCCAGCTCACCTGCTGCGGCGCCGGGTCAGCGGCGAGGAAGCCGCGCATCTCGCGGAGCATGGCCGTGGCGTCGGCGGCCTGCTGGTCGACCCGCCCGGCGGGCAGCCACCGCCGCAGCGCGTCGAGTTCGCCCGGGTCGGCCCGCGCCGCCTCCGCCGCCCGGAGCAGATCAGGCCAGGTCCGGTCGCGGTAGAACAGCGCCGCCGCAGCGGCCGTGAGGGTATCAAGGGTGGCGGCGGAGATGATGTCCCGGTCCTGCGCGGCCTGGAGCGTCCGGCGGATGTTCACCATCGCCTCGGACAGGGGCCGGTACCCCTGCCCGGCGGCTGCGTGCCTGACCGCTACCTCGTCGTCCCGGTCCAGGATCCCGTCCCGGTAAGCCTGGTAGACCCAGCCGGTGCCGCGCATCCCGAAGCTGTCGAGCTCGGCGGCGCGGAGCGCGCCCAGGCCGGCCGCGCCGAACACGTGGACGCCGTGTTCCATCACCCACAGGATTTCCTTGTGCCACACCGCGGGCATGTGGCCGAAGAAACCGTCGATGATGCCGATGGCCCGCGGGTGGCGCAGCCAGAGCCGGTACACATCCCCGGCGGCCACTGGAGGGAGGCAGACAGCGTCGAGCTCGGCCCGCGCGTCCTTCTCGGCGAGCGTGGGACCGAGGAACACGTAGACGTCGTTCATCGGCTGCCCATGAGCTGCGCGGCCCGCTGGCCGGGACAGCACTCCGGGATGGTCGTTACCGGCCCTTCCAGCCCGGGGACGATGACCCGGACGACCGGGATGCCGAAGTCTTCGTGAGTCAGGTCCACGGCCACCACCTCGCTGATACCCGCCGAGCGCAACGCGGCCAGTTCCCAGGCCACGTCGGCGTCGAAGCTGTCGCCGCCGAACACCGGGACCGCCGTGAAATCCTCGGTCCCTGCGCCGGGCGGATCCTCAGCCGGGTCGGCCGGCCGATCGCCGTCGGTCCCGTAAGCGTGCTCCCACCCGGAAGGATCATCCCGGGCGCCGGAAATGTAACCCAGGCGGCTCTGGGCGGCCTCGGTCAGCGCGCGCAGCAGCGCGACGTTCCGGTCGGGATGGCAGCCCATGCCCTCGGCGTCGAACGCCGGGACGGCTGGCGGCTGGCGCCGTTCGGCTATCCGGGCGCTGAAGGCCGGAATGCCGACGTCGGAGGTGATGTCCCAGACCGCCGCCGACATGCCCGCCCGGTCAAGGCGCCCGGGTGCCTCGAGGCACCCGGGGTCGTCCACGGTCCGCAGGTCGATCAGGCGAGCCGCCGCGTCCTGCGGCGCCCGCACGCTGTGCAGCGTGGCCGCGTCACGTTCCACCGTCTCGCAGATCGCGTGGCTGATCGCCTCCAGCAGGTGATTGCCGGAAGCCAGCCCGTTGGAGCTGGCGAGGAAGCACCCGGTCCCGGTCGGCCTGGGCACCGTATAGGCGGTGTGCACCATCTCGTACGGAACCCATCGCGGCGTCCCTGTCAGCAGTTCCCGTCCCTCGATCCACAGCAGGGGGGCGTCCGGATGGTACGCCGAGGCCGCCGTCCTGGGCAGCCGGTCGACGCCGACCAGCGGATGACTGGACCGCAGGTCGTTCACGCTGCCCAGGACGAGCGGGCGGGTGATCCGTTCGGCCATGAACCCTTCGATGCTCTCCATGACACCGGATGCCCGGGCGGCCGCCGGGTCGAGCCCCTTGCCCAGCGACACCGTGACCGACCGTGAACCCGGCCTGCACACCGTGATCACCGGGAGGCCGATGACGTCGAGCCCGGTGATGTCGGCCACCCGGGTAATGCCCATGACCGGGAAAAAACGGCGTACCGACTCGAGCGTCTCCTCGGGCGAGACGATCCGGTGGGTCCCGGCTCGGTGCTTCTTGCGCGCTTCTGCCACACCCGGCCGGGCGGTCAGCTGGTCCAAGCCGGTCATGCCGTCAGTAGCGGAAGCACATACTGATTGGCATCCTGCGCAAACCGGGCAGGGGTGGCTGGGCCGCGCTGGAGTTCCCGCCCCGCGGTGTATCGCCCGGGTAGCTGTAACAGGAGTAGGGCATTTTCAGCGGATCGCGCAGAGCGAGCGGTACGGCATGACCCGGCCCATTTCCCGGCGGCGCATCGACCGGGAAGCTAAAGCATAGTTTTGACATATGTGTCTCCTCGTCAGTACCGGAAGCATGTGGTAGACGTCTTCCCGCCCGGGCCCGGCTGAATGGCACCACCGGGCGGGATGTAATCCAGGTAGCTGAAGCAGGCCGAATTCGTCCTTCCGCCGCGCTGACCGGACGGCTCGTCAGCCGGATAGCTGAAGCAGGCCGTATTCGTCGGCTCGTGCCTGCCAGGCGACGCGGATTCCGGATAGCTGAAACACGTACTGGTTGGCATATACGCCTCCTGTTCAGTAGCGGAAGCAGGCGCCGCCCGGCATCCTGCGCACGTCAGAGAGGGACGGTTGCACCGCGTCATGGTCCCCGCCGCCTTGCGGTACGTCGTCCGGGTAGCTGAAGCACATGTTCGGGTAGCCGTAGCAGGTAAGCGGCATCCGCCGCACGCCGGGCCGGGGCCGCCGCGAGGCGCTGCCGTTCTCGTTGCCCGGCGGCGCGTCGGCAGGGTAGCTGAAGCACGGGCTGACTGGCATGAACGCCTCCTGGGTCAGTAGCCGAAGCAGGTAGCGGCCGGCAGCTGGCGCGGGCCAGGCGGGGCCGACGGCGCGGCGTCACGGTTCGGAGTGCCCGGCGGCACGTCTGAGGGGTATACAAAGCACCACGTGGCCGGGTAACTGAAACAGTGAGTGGCTGGCATCCTGCGCAGGCCGGGCATGGCCGGCCGCGCCGCATCGCGGTTCCCGCCGCCCGACGGCGCGTCATGTGGATAGCTGTAACAAGTCCAGGGCATGAAGGCCTCCCGAGATTGCGAGCATGTAGAGGCTGGGCAAAGGCCGTAGGTGCGGTCAGTAGCCGAAGCAGGTGCTGGATGTCTTGCCGCTTGAGCCCGGGCCCTGGGTGCTGCCGTCGGGCGGGATGTCCCACAGGAAGCTGACAGCGAAGGCTACCCTTCAGGGCACGAAGAGAACGATAGACGGACGACGGTAATAAAGCTCGCATACCGGACAGCAGGGCAATCAGTGCCCGGGAAGTCCTGGTGAAGATCATTTTATTCATGGATGGATAATTCCGCGGACTGTCCTTATCGCGTGAAGCGCCAAATACCCAGTTCGTTGCGGAGGTTACTGATGAGGCTGTGGAGGAACCGGGCGTTCGCGGTGTTCTGGTCGGCGCGGACGATCTCGTTCGCCGGCACCGGGATCACGATGGTCGTCCTGCCGGTGCTGGTGTACAGCGTG
>Ga0207700_10002737_pt1 | contig 10158 bp, 8 predicted proteins | sample LARL82metaG_FD_184348 | JGI IMG/M metagenome (GOLD analysis project Ga0207700, IMG submission 184348) | Corn, switchgrass and miscanthus rhizosphere microbial communities from Kellogg Biological Station, Michigan, USA - LAR L8-2 metaG... | ecosystem: Host-associated > Plants > Roots >...
CGGCACCGCGACCGGGGCATTGAGTCGGGTCGCAGGCAGTTGCAGCCGCCCTTTTTCAGCGCGCAACGCCCCCCGCCGCGCCGATCGGCAGGGCTTCACAACTTCGCTACACGTGAGGCCTGCACCGGAGTTAGACTCGCGACAAACGACCCATCCGGGTCGGTGGGAGGCCAGGCATGATTCAGGTCAAGCATCTGCTGGAACGCAAGGGCAGTACGGTCTTCAGCATCACACCGGATGCGCCGGTGCTCGACGCGATCAAGCACATGGCCGAACACCGCGTAGGCGCGTTGCTGGTGATGCGCGGCGACCAGTTGGTCGGCGTGATGTCCGAACGCGACTACGCGCGCAAGGTGATCCTGCAGGGCCGCTCCTCGTCGCAAACGGCCGTATCCGACATCATGAGCAGCGAGCCACTGACCGTCGGTCCGGATACCGACGTATTCGACTGCATGCGCCTGTGCACCGACAGCCGCATCCGGCATCTGCCGGTGGTGGAAGGCAAGCGGGTCGTCGGCGTGATCTCGATCGGCGACCTGGTCAAGGCGGTGATCGACGAACAGGCCGAAGAAATCGAGCATCTGCAGCGGTACATCACCAGCTAAAGCGGCAGCAGCCAAGGCGGCGCCAGCTGAGCGCCGCACGGGTTTCTTCAGATCGACGGTGCATCGGCGCCGCTGTTCCGAGCATGCTCGTCCGGCGCCAGGTCGGGCGACCAGCCGGCCCGGCGAGCCACCATCGCCGCCAGGGTGGCGACGCCGGCACCCAGCAAGGCCAGTCCGCCGACGCCCCAACCCAGCATGCGCAAACCGCTCACGGCGCTGGTTACCACCACGTCGCCAAAGCGCCATACCGCGGTCTCGACGAAATTCTTGCCCTTGTAACGCGTCTCACGCGGCACCCGCGTGTACAGCGCGTCCACCGCCGGCTTGGTCATGCCGTAGGCGAAGCCGCGTGTGATCACCAGCATCACCGCCAGCAGCGACACGTTGTAGCTGAAGAACCAAAAGCTGCCGACACCGATCAGCGCTACCCCCGCCAACAAAGCCACATTCACCACCGCTGGCAAGACCAGCCCCCAGCCGGCGCCGCGACGCACCAGCAACCACGGCGTCACGCTCAGCTGCAACGCCGCGCCGAGCAGGTTGGTGGCCAGATCGAGATCGTTGTAGAACGACGTACGCGCGACCGTGCTGGTGAAATGCGCCTTGGCGTAGTCGGCCACCAGCGCGTAGGCCAGCGTGCCGATGCCGTCGCCGAACAACATCAGCAAAGCCATGTAACGCAGGAACGGACGCGACCACAGCTCCCTGATGCCGGCCCACAGCGAGCCACCAATCGCCTCATCAGCACGGCTACCCGCTTGTCGATCGTGCTGCGCCGAAAGCTGCAGCAACAGCATCATCGAGAAGCTCAATGCCAGCGCCGAGACCAGCAACAGCGGCGCTACGCCGATCAACTGCACCAGAAGCTTGGTCACCAGCGGGCCGAAGATCGCGCCAGCCATGCCGCCGAGTGCGATCAGCGAAAACACCCGCCTAGCCTGGCCGCTGGAGAAGATGTCGGCCATGAAACTCCAGAACAGCGACACCACGAACAGGTTGAACACGCTGACCCAGACGAAAAACACCACGCCCAGCTCGCGCGCCCCGATGCGATCCTGCGCCATGAAGGCGGGTACGAACGCGAGCAGACACAGAATGAAGAAGCTGTAGCTCCAGCCAAGCAATTGCCTGCGCCGGAAGCGCGCCGCCAGCATGCCGAACACCGGCGTCAGCAGCAGCATCACCACGAACACCGCGCCGTAGAACAGCGGCAGCGACTGCGAACCCACCGCGCCGCTCAACTGATCCCTGACCGGCCGGATGATGTAGTACGAAGTCATTACGAAGAAAAACGCCAGCGCGGACAGCGTCGGCGCGGCAGCTTGTTCCACAACGGTTTGGCGGGGCAAACTCACAGGCACATCCAGCGTGGGGCGCGGCAAGACTAGCATGCACCCATGTCCATCCAGCCCTCGTCTATCCCGTCCACGTCCCTCCAGTGAGGAGCGATAGAGCCCTTGAACAACTACGACTACGTCATCGTCGGCGCCGGTTCGGCCGGTTGCGTGCTGGCCAACCGGCTCAGCGCCGCCCCAGGCAAACGCGTGTTGTTGCTGGAAGCGGGCGCGTCGGACTGGAATCCGCTGATCCACATGCCTGCCGGCATCGCCCGGCTGGCCAACAACCGTCGGCTCAACTGGAATTACCGCACCGAACCGGAGCCCGCACTCAACCAGCGTCGCCTCTGGTGGCCGCGCGGCAAGACGCTGGGCGGCTCCAGTTCGATCAATGCGATGTGCTACATCCGCGGCGTGGCGGCCGACTACGACGGCTGGGCGCGGGCGTGCGGCGATCCGCGCTGGTCATGGCAACAGGTGCTGCCGTGGTTCCTGCGCAGCGAGGACAATACGCGCGGCGCCAGCGCGTGGCATGGCGTCGGTGGCCCACTCGGCGTGGCCGATCTGCGCCACCACAACGTGCTGTCGGCGACCTTGATCGATGCGGCTGCAAGCGCCCGCTACCCGCGCAACGACGATTTCAACGGCGAGCAACAAGCCGGCTTCGGGTTGTACCAGGTGACGCAGCGTGACGGTGCGCGTTGCTCCACTGCAACAGCCTTCCTGAAGCCGGTACGCCAGCGCGCAAACCTGCACGTGCGCACGCATGCACTGGTCGAACGCGTGCTGCTCGAGCATGGCCGCGCGGTGGGCGTGCAGCTGCGCCGCGGCCGGCACGCTTGCGAACGGATCGAAGCAGGCGAGGTGATCCTCGCCGCCGGCGCGATCAACACGCCGCAACTGCTGATGCTGTCCGGATTGGGCCCGGCCGATCATCTGCGCGAACACGGCATCGAGGTGCTCGCCGACCTGCCCGACGTCGGCAGCAACCTGCAAGATCATCTGGATATCTGCACGCTGGACGGCAGCAAGCAGAAGATCACCTACGACCATCTCAATGAGCTGACCACCGGCCTGCGCTGGTGGCGCCACCGCGACGGACCGGGCAGTTCCAATGTTGCCGAGGCCGGCGGTTTCGTGCGCAGCCGGCTTGCCAACGATGAGCGCTGCGACCTGCAGTTCCACTTTGTGCCCGCCCTGCTCGACGATCACGGCCGCCATCGCCTGCCCGGCTACGGCTACACCTTGCACGCTTGCTATCTGCATCCGCGCAGCCGCGGCCGTCTGCGCCTGCACTCGGCCGATCCGGCACAGCCGATCGCGATCCACGCCAATTATCTTGGCGATCCGGAAGGCCACGATCTGAAGCGGATGATCGAGGCGGCGCGGCTGTCGCGCGACCTGTTCGACCAAAGCGCGTTCGATGCGTATCGCGGCGAACCGGTATTCCCCGAGCGGCGAATCAGCACCGATGCCGAGTACACCGATTTCATCCGGCGCAAGGCGGAAACCATCTACCACCCGGTCGGCACCTGCCGTATGGGCAACGACGACCGTGCCGTGGTCGACAGCGAGCTTCGCGTACGTGGCGTGGAAGGTCTGCGCGTCGTCGATGCCTCGGTGATGCCGAGCCTGCCCACCGGGAATACCAACGCGCCGACGATCATGCTGGCCGAGCGGGCCAGTGCGCTGATCCGCGGCGAGATCTAGACATCATCGCGTGAAGCGCAAACCTACTGCCTAGCGGCGTGCTGCTACACCGGCAGCGGGCAATGCAGGCTGGCGCAGATCACCCGCAGCAACTCGGCCTCCTCCACGCTGACGACGCCATCGGCATGGATCGCGCTGGCCAGGCTCTGGATCACCAGCTCCTTGGCCGGCGGCACCAATCCGTCGAGATCATCCAGCGCGCGCTCGAACGGCGTCTGCCACGCCGCCGGCGGTGCCGACCAATCCAGCGCTTCGCCCGGGAAAGCCTGCTGCATCGCCAGCAACCAGGCGCGACGCGCGGCGGCTTCGTCGGCATTCCCGTTCACGGCAACGACTGCGCAAACCAGCATCACGCTGCCACGGCACGCCGGCAGTTTTTTCAGCCCGTCCACCGGTGAGCGCCGCGGCTGTTGCGCCTCGATCAATTGCAGGCGCAGCAACCGGACCAGGCAGTACTCGTCGAGATCGACCCGGCCATCCGCCCGCACCAGCGCATCGAGCGAAGCCAGCAAGGTCTGCTGGCGTCCTGCCGACAGCTGTTTCAGCGCGGGGAACGCCAGCGCCGCCAGCGGCAACCGGGACTCCGGCGACAGCGTCGCCACTTCGAGCGCCATCGCCTGCACAGCCTGCTCCAGATCATCGCCAAAGGCATCGGCGATGATCCTGCGCTGCGCCCCCTGCAGTTCTTTCTCCGCCGATATGGCCAGGGCCAGCACAACGGTCAGTGCCGACTCCGGCTGCTGCACGGCTGCCGTCAACGTGGCCGGCATGGCCTGCTGCACGGCTGCGGCGCGCTGGAAGCGCGTCGAACCCGTAGTGCTGCCGACACCTTGCGCCAACACCACGGCGCCCAGCACGGCCGGCAATGGCGGCGGCGTGGCCACGGTGGGCGCCGGCGGCGGGTTCGCTGATTTATCGGCGAAAGCTGCCGTCGATTGCGCCTGAGCAGTCTGCTGCATCGACGCCGCCAATCGGGCCAGATCCTCTTCGCGAAAACCGGGCTCCAGGGCACGGATGCGTTGCAGCAGCGGTGGATGGGTGGCGAACAACGCGTTGAACGCGCCGGCCTCGCCAAACAACATGTGCGCCACTTCCTGCTTGTTCGCCACCTGCAGTTCGGAGCCTTCGCTGAGGATCGCGATCTTCTTCAGTGCGCCGGCGATGCCATCGGTCTGGCGGGTGAATTGCACCGCCGACGCGTCGGCCAGCGATTCGCGCGAACGGGCCACCGCGGCCTGGATCAGCCGCGCGAAGAAGTACCCGATATAGCCGACCACGATCAGCGCCAGTCCGATCATCCACACCTGGCCACCGCCACCGTCGCGCCGGCTGCTGCGGCCGCCGCCGAACCAGATCACCTTGCGCCCGACGATCGTCAGCACCAGGATGCCGAACAGCAGACCCATCAGGCGGATGTTGAGCCGCATATCGCCGTTCAGCACATGACTGAACTCGTGCGCGATCACACCTTGCAACTCGTCGCGACTCAGGTTGTCGAGGCAACCACGGGTCACGCACACCGCCGCGTCGGATGCCGAGTAGCCGGCGGCGAACGCATTGATACCGGGCTCCTCTTCCATCAGATAGATGTCCGGCACCGGCACGCCTGCCGCTATCGCCACTTCCTCGATCACATTGCGCAATTGGCGCAGCTGCGGGTCGCGCGTATCCGGTGGCACCGGCACCGCGCCGACACTCTCGGCCACCGTCTTGCCGCCACCGGACAGGCTCATGATGCGGAACAACGAACTGAGGCCGATCCCGGCCAGCACCGCGGCGCTGCTGGCCAACAGCAGCGACAGATTCGATCGCGCCGGCTCGCCCTCCATCGGGTGGTGGCCCATGGCGAACCACACCACCGCGTCGATCGCCGCCACGATCGCGATCACCGCCAACACAAACAGCGCAACCAGTCGTCGGCTGCTGCTGCGTACGCGCGCCTGTTGCGCAAAAAAATCCATGGAGGCTCCGGCGGCTGAACGTGTGCATCGCAACGACAGTCGCGATGCAGCGGCGATCAGGTAAAGGAAACCTTCGGCGCGTCACGCACAGCCGGGTCCTCGATCTTCAGCGGCTCGGCCGCGACGAAGGCGAAGCTGTTGGCCACGAACGACGACGGAAAGACTTCGCGCTTGTTGTTGTAGGTCAGCACCGAATCGTTATAGGCCTGCCGTGCGAACGCGACCCGGTTCTCGGTCGAAGTCAGCTCTTCGGAGAGCTGCATCATGGTTTGGTTCGCCTTCAGGTCGGGATACGCTTCCTGCAACGCGAACAAATGACCCAGCGTCTGGGTCAAAGCGTTCTCGCTGCTGGCCAGCTGCTGCATTGCGGCCGGATCACCGGGGTTGGCCTTGGCGCCGGCCAGCCCGCTGACCGCCGCGTTGCGGGCCTGGACCACGGCCTCGAGGGTGCCGCGTTCATGCGCGAGATAACCCTTGGCCGTTTCCACCAGATTCGGAATCAGGTCATGCCGGCGGGTCAGCTGTACATCGATCTGCGCAAAGGCGTTCTTGTAGCTGTTGCGAGAGGTCACCAGTCCGTTGTAGATCGCCACGAAGTACAAGACAATCAGAACGACAACAATCAGAACAATGATCAGGCCCATCGGTCGACTCTCCACCCTGAGGCGCTTCCCCACGCCGGAACAACACCAGAATATCATGCAGTTTCAGAAGATCTTCCTGTTGATCGCGGGCGTGTTCGGAGCGGCTTGCGCGCCGGTCCGCGCCGCCACTACCGCGACAACGTTGCCGACGGTCAGTGTTCACGGCACCGCCGAAAGTCTGCCGCCGGCACGCATCAAGCAGACCATCGACGACTACCAGCGCTGGCTGAACCGCATAGCCGAGCGACATGCCGTCGCCGGCCTGGTCACGGCGCTGGTGATCGACGACAAGGTGGTCTACGAAGGCACGGTCGGCTACACCGATGCCGTTACCAAACAACCGGTGACGCCGGAGACCGTGTTCCGGCTTGCCTCGCTGTCGAAGGCATTTGCCACTGCCATCACCGGCCTGCTGGTGGACGATGGCAAGTTGAGCTGGGATACCAAGCTGGTCGATGTGCTGCCGTACTTCAAGCTCAAGGACATGCAGGCAGCCTCACAGGCCACCGTGGCCGACATCCTGGGACAACGGCTGGGTCTGCCGCGCAACACCTATGACAACATGCTCGAAGGCGACATGTCCTACGAGGAGCTGGTGCGCAAGCTGGACGAAGTCAACCTGGTCTGCGGTGTCGGCCAGTGTTACGGCTACCAGAACGTCGCGTTCGGCATGATCGGCGATGTGGTGCTCGCACGCACCGGCGACTTCTTTTACCGCCAGGTCGACAAGCGCATCTTCTACCCGCTCGGCATGACCACCGCCAGCTACGGCCGCGAGGCACTGGAATCCAACAAGAGCTGGGCTCGCCCGCACCGCGCGAGCAGCCACGGCTGGATACCGTTCGAACCGAGCGAAACCTACTATCGGGTCGCACCGGCGGCGGGCGTCAACGCCAGTTTGCGTGACATGGAAAAATGGCTGATCGCACAGATGGGCGATCGCCAGGATGTGCTGCCCACCTCGTTGCTGGAAGTGCTGCATGCGCCGGGCGTGGTCACGCCCAGCGAAGTGAATGCCACGCCATGGCGCCGGGCACGGTTGACCAGCGCCCACTATGCGCTGGGTTGGCGGGTGTACGAGTACGGCGGCGAAACCCTGATCTTTCACGCGGGAGCCGTGGCCGGCTATCGCACCATGATCGGCTTCTTCCCGAAGTACCACGCCGGCGTGGTCACCTTGTGGAACTCTACCGGCCCGATTCCCAGCGGCTTGATGCCGATGGTGTTCGACGATCTGCTGAACCTGCCGCACGTGGACTGGGCCGAGATCGAAGGCAACGCCAAGGCGCCGACAGCGGCACCACAACGGAAAAAGCTGCCTAGGCACCGTCGCGGATACCGCTTCTGAATCGCTGCCTCCCGAAACGAAAGACGGCGCATGGGAAACATGCGCCGTCCGGTTGCTGCTCTCACATCAGTGCATGACGATCAGAGCTTGAACTCGATCCGCTGCTGCTTGACGCTGGCGACGGCCACGCCGTCCTTCTTCGCCGGCGTGAACTGGTAGCGCTGCACCGCATCTATCGCCGCGCGATCGAAAACGCGGCGCGGCTGTGCGTCGACCACCTTGATGTCGCCCGTCCGCCCAGCGGGATCGATCGTGAACGACACCAGCACCCAGCCTTCCTGCCGCGCGCGCATCGCTGCCGTGGGGTAGCGTGCGCCGACGGCCCTCAGCAGCACCGCATCGCTGGTCTGGCCAGCAGCGTTGCCACTGTCCGCACCGGCGGCCGCCGGGTTGCCGGCTTCTGTCGACGGGGTCGTCGACGGCTGCTGACTCGGCTGTTGCGCCGTGCGGGCCGACTGCGCTTTCTGTTGCTCGGCCGCCAATTGGGCCTTCTGTTGTGCAGCCAGCTGGTCCGCGGCCGCCTTGTCGGCCGCCGCCTTCTGTGCCGCCAGCTGCTGTGCCTTCTGCTGATCGGCGGCATCCTGCTGCTGCTTGTCCAGCGTCTTGCGCTGGGCATCCAGCTTGGAACGCAGGATGGTCAACGTGAAGTTGGTCGGATCGGCCTTGGCCAGCAGGTCGATCTGACGCTGCGCTTCATTGAAGTCTCGCGAGTTGATCGACTGCTCCGCCGACGTGGCGGCGAACGGGAACGTCTCGCGCAACGCATCGGATGCGACCTTGTTGCCCGGATCCTTCTCCAATACACGCAGATAGAACTCGAAGGCGTTATTGCCGGTCGGCGCCAGATAGCGCTGTTCGTTCATTGCGGTACGCGCTTCGGCCAGCAACTGGTTGACGTCCATCGCCGCCACGTTGGCGGGCGGTGGCGGCAGTGCCCGGGTAGCCGTGGATACCGGCGTGGACGGATGGCCGCCCGCATCGGCCATGACCAGCTCCTGATGCGGCTTGATGATCAGGAACCATGCCCCTACGGCCAACAGGGCGAAAACGGCGATGATGGCGATGACTACGGGCCTGATGGCCCCACGCTCATGCCGGCGTGTATCAAATACGTCTCGGGTATCCATGGTCTCTCGCTGAGTGTCGACAGATACCCGCGCTTTTTCCCCCTGTCGATCCAGGAGCGGCGAATCCCCCGGATTCACCGCAGCGCGGATAGGGGAAAGGTAACTCCAATGAGCCAGCACGGCAAATCGTGCGTGAACGCACGGTGCGGAAAGTGATTTTCTTCCAAGGGCCGGAGGCCGGACATCCGCCTGGCGATCAATCGGCCGGGGGTCTCTGCGCCCCTCACGGGATGGGCGCGGGCGGCCCTCTGCTGCCGTGGTGAATCTTTCCCGACCCCACAAACGAAGCGTCCCGGCCAGGCCGGGACGAAAGCTTCTCGAAATGCCCTCCCCGCGCTGGGCACCGCGGGGAGGGAAGTATCGGGTGACTTGTCTTATTGGAGGTGTTGCTTGTCGCGTGTAGCTTACTTCTTGGCCTTGGAGGCTTTTGCGGTCTTGGTGGCTTTCACCACCTTGGCCGGTGCAGCTTTCTTGGCGGCGGCCTTCTTCGGCGCAGCCTTCTTCGCGACCTTCTTCACGGCAGCTTTCTTGGCAGCCGGCTTCTTGGCGGCGACCTTCTTCACGGTGGATTTCTTGGCGGCCGATTTCTTGGCAGCCGGTTTCTTTGCAGCGGATTTCTTGGCAGTGGCCATGGTTCGTCTAAGCTCCTCATCAGTTGGCAGTGGTTGCCCAGTAAAAGCGTGCAGGAACGCCTCAACCAACAAGTCGCTGTTGGTGGCGTGCCGAAGATTGTTCACTTGGCGGTGAGTGCGCAAATCGGAGAGCCGCCGCAGAACATGCAGCGGAATCGAGACAGTGATCTTGCGTACTGCGTTGGCCTTTTCACCGTGCTCGACATAAGGCTTGATGAATTTTGCTGTCGCCATAAAGCACATTCCCCGTGATCTGTTGCGAAAGCTATCCCTGAAGATTTCACCTGTCAATTGATTTTAGTCATGAAATCAAACCACTGCACCCCTCCCCATACCGACCGAAAACCGGTTACGGCAAGGCCTCGAGGCCATTTGAGGCCATTGCCAATTGGACGTCTATACGTCCATATATTTTTCGATTGAAAACGCATATATCCCTCGAAACCGTTGCTGCACAACGGTTTCCAACAATCGACTCCGTCGCGAACAAAAAATATATCGCGCAAAATACCGCTCGCAGCAAGGCCGCATTCGGACCGCTTCATTGCCTCCGTCAGATGAACGGGACGCGACTGAAATTATTTTGGCCGACCCGCCGAACCGGGCAAAAAAAGTCCGTCACCCCGGCTCGCACGGACTTCGACCAAGATGACGGGCACCCCGGCGCTCGTCGCCGAAGAGCATCGGAGCGATGACATTTTCCGCCGCGATGACATCGGCGATGACACGCAAACTCGGCATCGACGTCGACACGATCTCGTCAAAAAAAGCAGAGCAAGGATCGTGTCGACGCT
>Ga0207700_10002738_pt1 | contig 10158 bp, 6 predicted proteins | sample LARL82metaG_FD_184348 | JGI IMG/M metagenome (GOLD analysis project Ga0207700, IMG submission 184348) | Corn, switchgrass and miscanthus rhizosphere microbial communities from Kellogg Biological Station, Michigan, USA - LAR L8-2 metaG... | ecosystem: Host-associated > Plants > Roots >...
GACATGGTGCACGTCTACCGCCGCGCCGACGCGGAGCTGCAGCAGCTGATGCGCCAGGGCATGCCGCTCACCTACGACAACGACGACGACTTCACCAACGTTCCCAGGGAAAGTCCCGACTACAAGAAGGTGGGCGGCGCCAACGGGATTCGCATCCACGCGCTGACCGTACGCATGGCTAAGCAGGCGCGCTGCTTCACCACCACCAACGAGGTCCTGGCCCAGCGCTACCGCGACGACGGTGTCGAGCGTATCGAGGTCATCCCCAACCTGGTCGCAGCCGACGTGCCGCGGCCGCGCGCCGGCCACAAGGGCTTCGTGATCGGCTGGGTCGGCGGCGTCGACCACCGCGCCGACGTGGCGCGGATCCCCATCAAGGAGGCGCTGGAACGCCTGCAGGCGAAGTACCCCGACGTCCACGTCGAATGTATCGGCGTCGATCTCAGCCTGAAGGAGCGGTACCGGCACGACGGCTTCGTCCCTTTCCGCGAGCTGCCCGCGCGCATCGGCGGTTGGGACCTCGGCATCGCGCCCCTCGCCGACATCCCCGCCAACCGGGTGCGATCCGACATCAAGATCAAGGAGTACGCCGCCTCCGGCGTTCCCTGGCTGGCGTCGCCGGTCGGCCCGTACGCCGGGCACGGCGAGGAGCAGGGCGGGATGCTGGTGCCCGACGACGGCTGGCTCGAGGCGCTGGAGGGCATGGTCACCATGGGCTGGTGGGCACGCCGCGGCGTCACCGGCAAGGCGGCGAAGTGGGGAAGGCGCTCGACCATCGACGCGGCGGCGGACCGCTGGGTGCAGCTTTTCACCAGCGCCGCGCGCTGAGTCCGCTCAAAGAGCCACCACACCTCCGGCAGGCTGGCGCGCATCCGACGACGCCAGCTCGACAGCGCGGCGGTAGACGCCCTCCCACCGCTCCGCCGCCGCGGCGATGGTCTGCTGCTGGTCCAGAGCTTCGAACCACCCGTCATCGGGCACCAGGAGACCGCCATGCGCCTCGCCGTGGCCGGCGTGCGGCCCGATCGGTGAGGCCAGCCAGGGAACCCCGCACGCCGCGTACTCCTTGAGCTTGACGTCGGATCGCACCCGGTTGAAGGGAATGTCCGACAGCGGGGCGACGGCGATGTCGAAGCCGGAGATGTGGTGGGGCAGGGCGTCGTACGGCACCACGCCGCGGTAGCGGTAGCGGCCCTTCAGGCCGAGGTCGGTGGACGAGCACATGCGGATGTCGCTCCGTGAGCCGCTGCAGCCGTCACCGATGGGGATCCTGGCCACGTCGGCCCGGTGCTCGGCGCCGGCGACCCAGCCGACGACGATGCCGTCATGTGGCGACACGCGGGCGGCGAAGCCTGGCGGCAGGTAGTTGCCGATCACCTCGACGGACTCGACACCGAACCGTCGATAGCGCTCCGCCAGGGCGTCGGTGGTGGTAGTGAAGACGTGGGCCGCACGCGCGATGCGCGCCGTGTTCTCGAACGCGCGCCGTCCGGTGGAGCCGCTGTAGTGCTTGTACATCGGGCTCTCCGGCGGGATCGTCGAGTAGTCATCGTCGTTGTCGTAGACAATCGCCGTGCCGCGGCGGGTGAGGTCCGACACCGCCTTCCACACGTCGGCGTCGACGCGCCGGTAGATGTGCACCACGTCGCAGCCGCGCAGCCGGTCCAAGTCCGGCACCCCCATCGGCGGCGGCCAGACCACGTCGTGGCCGCGCTGCTGCATCGCCCGCAGGGGCAGGATGGCGCGGTACAGCGCGTTCTGGCAGTGGTCGTGGACGGCGCCTAGCCTCATGCCCCGACTCACGGGGAGGTGCGCCGACTGCTACACCAGCCGCACCCAGGCGCTGCCCGACCAGCGCCACAACCCGTCGAGCGGGTGCCGCGGCCCCGCGCCGGCGACGCGGGCGATGAGCGTCGTGTGTCCCTGCAGGTCGGTGGCGAGCGCCGCGACGTCCTGTAGCGCAGGCAACGCGGCGGAGGTGCGCGTCCAGTCCGAACCGTCCCACACCCAGGTCTGCGGCGGCCCGATCGTCGAGGCGGGGTCGAAGCCGCCGCAGCAGGCGGCCATCAGCACGGTGCGGGCGTGGATGTCGTCCTCGGCGACGAGCGCCGGGATGGGCGGCGAATGCAGCGTCTGCCGTCGCGACCACGAAGCGCCGTCCCAGGTCCAGGTCTCGGTGCGCTGCTCGAAGGCGCCGGGGCAGCAGGGCACGGTGAGCAGCACCTCGCCGGTGGCGGGATCCCAGGTCATGCTCGCACCGCTGCGCAGCGGCGCCGAGAGGGCCGGGTGCCGCTGCGACCAGACAAGTCCGTCCCAGGTCCAGGTCTGCGCGGTGGGCAGCAGCTGCGAGCCGTCGGGCACCAGCAGCACCATCTGCTGGCGCGGCCAGTCCCAGGCCATGGGCCCGTTGACGCTTGGCGGTGGCACGCCGCCCACCGACAGACGCGACCAAGCGCCGTCGCGCCACTCCCACATGTCGCCCGCGTTGCTGCCGTCGGCGAGGCGGCCGCCGACTAGCACAGTGGCACGCCGCAGCGGGTCGTACGCCATCGAGGCGCCGGCGCGCGGTGGCGGCATGCGTCCCGTGACGACCTGTCGCGACCAGGACAGCCCGCTCCACACCCAGGTCTGGTCCGTGGCCTCCGCTCCGCCAAACAGCACCAGTCCTTCGCTCCGCGGATCGGCCGCCACCGCCGAACCGAAACCCGCCGCAGGCACCGCCCGGCTTGCCAACGCCTGCAGGGACTGCGTCCAGACGCTGCCGGTCCAGAACCACCGCTGGGTGAGCGCCGCGCCGGTGGACGCACCACCGTAGAGCACCGCGCGGCCGTCGACCGGGTCGTGCACCAGCAGCCCCACCACCGCCGGGCCGCCCGCGTCGCTCGCCTCGGCCCAGCCGTGCGCGGAGGTGAAGCTCCAGGTGTGGTGCACGCCGTCGTCGCCGACGACCACGTCGAGGACCGCGTGCGAGCCGGGGTCGTAGGCCAGCGCCGGCCGCACGCCGGGCACCACCGGAGGAAACCCCGCGCCGCCCGCACGCGACCAGGCGCTGCCGTTCCACACGAAGGTGGCCGCGTGGCCGCCACCGCCGTCGGCGACCATGACCACGGTGCCGTCCCAGGGATCCGCGACCAGCGCCGCACTGCTCACCCAGCCGGGCGCGGGCCCGAGCAGGGACCAGTCGCCGCCGGTCCAGCGCCAGGTCTGCATGCGCTCGCCGGTGGGCACGGCAGCCAGGGCGCAGCAGGTGGTGACCAGCAGGACGTGGCCGGTGCTCGGCTCGGTGGCGGCCAGCGCGGGGCCAGCCGGGGGCGCCTGGCGGGGCGCCAGCTGCGCCCAGCCGCCCGCGTAGGTCCAGGTGTCGTCGAGGCCGATGTCGCCGGCCGCCTCGCCGCCGAAGAGCAGCACGTAGCCGTCGGTGACGTCTGCCGCCATGGCCCCGGCCAGCCGGGCCGACGGCTGCGGAGAGCCGGCCGTTGCTCGCTGCCACGCCGCCGCCGGCGGCAAGGCGCCGCGCCAGGTGTCGTCGAGAGGCGCACCGTGGCCGGAACCCAACGCGGTGGCGCCGCCGAAGAGGACCACCTGGGCGGTGCGGTCCCAGGTCGCCGACATGGCGCCGACTCGCGGCACCGGCACCGCACCGAGAGCGCCGCCGCCACCCAACTGCGCCACCGAGGGGTCGATCTGCGACGCCGCCCGATGGGCGACCTCCCAGCCCGCGCCCCCCATGGCCAGCGCGGCGACGAGCAGCGACCCCACGGCCGCCCCGAGCCGCCGCGGCCTGCCGCGCATCCGCACCCCCAGCGCAGCCAAAGGCTTGGCCGTCCGCAACCGGGCCAGCGCACGCGCCAGCAAACCTTCAGCCGTCGCAGCCACCGGCGCCACCGGAAGCCCGGCCACCGGCACGCCCGGCGCCGTCACCCGCCGCAGAAGGTCGGACGCACCGGCCCCGCGAGCCACCACGGCCCACGATCGCCGCGCGTCCCGCAGCACCGCCAGCCGCGCACCCCGCACCGCGGCAGCCAGGTCGCCCGACGACAGCAACGCCGCCACCGCCGCCGCGCGTGCCTCGTCGACCTGCACCGCCATCACGCTGTGCCGAGCGCCGCCACCACAGCCGTCCACCAGCACAGCCGCCGCCGCCCCCGCACCCGGCCCGAGCTGCACCACCACCACCCCGCCGGCACGCGCACCACCTGCGCCCGCACCCGCAACCGAGAGCGCGAAGCCGAGATCCTCAGCAGCACCGGCCAGCCGCGCCACCCACACACACCGCGACAGCTCAGCGACGACGCAGAGATCCTCCAACCCGCGCTCCAGCCCCGCGCGCGAGGCGTCCGTCGCAATAAGCAGCGCGAAGGGCAGTCCGCACCCGGCGACGGCGTGCAGCCACGGCTCCTCCGCGGGCGCGGACAGTGGGGCTGCCACCAGTGCCATGGCGACGCGAACGCTCCGATATAGCGGCGCAGGCCATTGTGGTCCCCGACGCGGCCAAGCACCAGCATGGCCTCGCACGGCCCCGCACGGCCGTATACTCGGCAACGGCCTATGCCCCACCGGGCGACACACTCACTCCACGTCCTCGCTCGCGCCCCGGTCGCCGCAATCGTCGCGGCCACCCTCGCGCTGCCGGCGCACGCCCTAGCGGCGACACCACTGCCCAGCGCCGACGCGCCTACGCCCTACGTCGTCGCCATCGACCCCGGCCACGGCGGCAGCGCCGACAACGACAAGCCCGACCAGCCCTTCGACCCCGGCGTGGTCGGCGCCAACGGGTTGCAGGAGAAGGACGTCACCCTCGACGTCGCCAGGCGCCTGGCCGCGCTGCTCCGCGCCGACCAGGTCGACGTGGTGCTCACCCGCAGCGACGACAGCTACGTCGACATCGGCCCGCGCATGCAGACGGCCATCGACGCCGGCGCGCAGCTCTTCGTCAGCATCCACTTCAACTCGTTCACCGATCCCAGCACCGGCGGCGCCCTGATCCTCTATCCCAACGGCACCTCGCTGCCCTTCGCGCAGGTGATGAGCGACGCGGTGGCGGGCGACCTGCAGCCCTACGGCATCGGCAACGACGGCGTGCAGAGCAAGCCCGACCTCTGGGTGCACGCCACCATGCCCGCGGTCACGGTCGAGGGCGCCTACCTGACCAATCCGCGCGAGGCCGGACTGCTGGCGGACAACGGCTTTCGCGACGCGCTGGCGCGCGCCATCCGCGACGGCATCGAGAAGCAGGCGCCGCAGATCGCCACCCTCAAGGCGCAGATCACCGCCTGGAAGGCGACCCACCGCCCCACCGCCGCCCATGGCGCGTCCGCGACCACCGCGCCCGGCACCACGCCCGGCAAGGGCAGCTCGATCCTGCGCTGGTTCGTGGTTCTGGCGCTGCTCGCCGCCGCGGTGCGCTGGCGCCGACGCCTGCTCCCCGTGGCGCGCTGGGCCTACGCCACCGTCGACTCGCTGATCCGTCAGGACCCCGGGCGCACCCGCAGCGGCAACCGCCGCAGCGGACGCCGCACCCTCTCCGGCCACGCGCTGACCCTGGCCACCTCCTGGCGTCCGGACACGCCGCTGTCGCGCCCCATGTCGCAGTCGCAGCGCCGCCGCCGCAGCGCCCGCCGCCGCGCCGTGCTGGAACGCGCCGCGCGCCCGCAGCCGACCCGCCGCTCCGTCTACGACGAGCTCTGGTTCTAGAAACCGCCCCAATCTCGACGCGCCCTGACGCGCCGCGTCAACGGCCGGGAGCTTGGTAGACTGTGCGCCTCGTTGCCCAAGCCCGCCGCCTCGTGCAACCAGGAGCGTCATGACCTTCGAGCAGCAACTCCGCGTCCCCGGCCCCACCCCACTCCCTGAGCGCGTGGTGCGGTCGAGCAGTCGCCCGATGATCAACCATCGCGGGCCGGAGTTCGCCGCACTGCTCACCGACTGCGTCGAGGGCCTCAGATGGGCGATGCAGACGGAGAACGACGTCCTGCTCTACCCCGCCAGCGGCACCGGCGGGCTGGAGGCCGCGGCCACCAACTTGCTCAGCCCCGGCGAGAAGGCGCTCTTCTGCACCATCGGCTCCTTCGGTGAGCGCTGGGCCGACATCGCCGCCGGCTTCGGCGCCGACGTGGTCCGCCTCGCCTATCCCTGGGGCGAGCCCGTCGACCCCGCCGACGTCGAGAGCGCGCTGGAGCAGAACCCCGAGATCCGCAAGGTCTTCGTCACCCACAACGAGACCAGCACCGCGATCACCAACGACATCAAGACGATCGCCGGGATCGTCAAGCGACGCGGCCTGCTCATCGCCGTGGACTCGGTGAGCGGCGTCGGCTCGCTGCCGCTGCCCACCGACGAGTGGAAGCTCGACGTGGTGGTCACCGGTTCGCAGAAGGGCTGGATGGCCCCGCCCGGGCTGGCCATGATCAGCGTCAGCTCCGACGCCTACAGGGCAGCCGACGAGGCGAAGTGCACGCGCTGGTACTTCGACTTCGCCCGCGAGAAGAAGTTCCAGGACAAGCAGCAGACCTACACCACGCCACCCGTGGCCACCATGTACGCGCTGCAGGAAGGCCTCGCCATCATGCGCGAGGAGGGCCTGGAGAACGTCTGGGCACGGCACGCGCGCGTCGCCGAGATGACCCGCGCGGGACTCACCGCCATCGGCCTCGAGCTGTTCGCGCCCGACGGCTACCGCAGCAACACCGTCACCGCGGTGCACGCGCCGGTCGACACGCCCGAGGAGCTGAAGTCGCTGCTCGGCCATCTGCGCACCCGCTACGGCCTGGTCCTCGCCGGCGGCCAGGGACAGTTGCAGGGAAAGATCTTCCGCGTCGGCCACCTCGGCTACATCGACGAGCGCGACATCTACGCGATCCTGGCGACCATCGAGCAGGGCTTGCAGGACAAGGGACTTCTCTCCCGCAGCGGGCTCGCCGTCGCCGCCGCCCAGGCCGCTGCTCGCAGCGTCGAGCAGGCGCCGCAGCCCGCCGCCGTCGGGTGATCGACCAGAAGCAGGCACCGGCGACCCAGCTCACGCTCGACGCCAGCCACGCGCGCATCCTCGTCGCCGATCCCATCGCCGAGGACGGCGTGGAGCGGCTGCGCAGCGCGGGGCGCGTCGACGTCGCCACCGGCCTCAGCAAAGAGGAGCTGATCGCACGCATCGGCGAGTACGACGCTCTCGTCGTGCGCAGCGAGACCAAGGTCACCGCCGACGTCTTCGATGCCGCTGCGAAATTGCGCGTGGTCGGCCGCGCTGGTGTGGGTGTCGACAACATCGACCTCGATGCGGCGACGCGCCACGGTGTGCTGGTGCTCAACGCGCCGACGGGCAACACGCTCGCCGCCGCCGAGCACGCCGTCGCCATGATGTGCGCGCTGGCGCGCAACGTGCCCGCCGCCGACGCCTCGATGCGCGCCGCAAAGTGGGAGCGTTCGAAGTTCATGGGCTTCGAGCTGCGCGACAAGACTTTGGGCCTGCTCGGGCTGGGCAAGATCGGCTTCGAGGTGGCGCGCATCGCCGGCCAGGGATTGCAGATGCGCGTCATCGCCCACGACCCCATCGTCACCGCGGAGCGCGCCGAGCAGGCGGGCGTGGAGCTGGTCGATCTCGACACGCTGGTGCGGCAGAGCGACGTGCTCAGCGTCCACGTGCCGCTCACCGAGCAGACGCGCGGCGTCCTCAACGCCGAGCGGCTGCACCAGATGAAGCAGGGCGCGCGGGTGCTCAACGTCGCCCGCGGCGGCATCATCGACGAGCAGGCGCTCGCCGACGCGCTGGCCGACGGGCACATCGCCGGCGCGGCCATCGACGTCTTCACCAAGGAGCCGATCGCCGAGGACAACCCGCTGCGCTCGGCGCCCAACACCGTGCTGACACCGCACCTCGGCGCCTCGACGGTGGAGGCGCAGTACAACGTCGCCTACGACGTCGCCGACCAGATCGCCACCGTGCTGAGCGGCGGCGCGGCGCGCTACGCGGTCAACGCGCCGGTGATCCTCCCCGAGGAGATGGCCGAGCTGCGGCCCTACCTCGACCTCGCCGCCAAGATGGGCTCGCTGGCATCCCAGCTCGGTCCCGAGAAGCTGCGGCGGGTGATCTGCACCTACACCGGCGAGCTGGCCGAGCGCGAGACCATCGTGCTCACCGCCGAGGCGCTGCGCGGGCTGTTCGCCTCCATCACCGAGACGCGCATCAACCCCATCAACGCCAAGACGGTGGCCCGGCAGCACTCCGTCGAGGTGGAGGAACGCAGCAGCACCCGCTCGCTCGACTACGCCACCTCGATGGTGCTGGAGCTGGTCGGCACCGAGCCCCTCTCCATCACCGGCACGCAGTTCGAGGGCCAGTCGCGCATCACCCGCATCAACGACCTGCGCGTCGACATGCAGCCGCAGGGCATCTACCTGGTCGGCTCGCACCAGGACCACCCCGGGGTCATCGCCGGCATCGCCACACTTCTGGCCAGGCACGACATCAACATCGCCTCGGTGGAGCTGGGGCGCAACACGCCGCGCGGCCGCGCCGTGATGCTGATGCAGGTCGACGAGCCGGTCTCCAACGACCTGCTCGCCGAGATCCAGAAGCAGGCCGGGCTGGAGACCCTCCGGCAGGTCCGGCTCTAGGTCCTGCGGTGGCCCGCCTCCGCCCGCTCCGCGCCGTCCGCTACGACACCGGCCACGTCGACTTCGGCAGCGTGCTGGCGCCGCCCTACGACGTGATCAGCCCGGCCCAGCAACAGGATCTCTACTCGCGCGACCTGCGCAACGTGGTCCGCATCGACTTCGGCGCCGAGCTGCCCGACGACGTTCCGGGCACCGATGACCGATACACCAGGGCCCGCGGCCACCTCGAGTCCTGGCTGAACCTGGGCATCCTGCGGCGCGACGAGCGGCCCGCCCTCTACGTGACCGAGCACGAGTTCCTCGGCGCCGACGGGAACCGGCACGTGCGCCGCGGCATCCTCGGCCGCGTCCCGGCCAGGCCCTGGGACGAGTCCGAGGTGCTGCCCCACGAGCGCACCATGCGCGGTCCCAAGCAGGACCGCCTCAACCTGATGCGGGCCACGCGGATGCAGACCAGCGCCGTCTGGATCACCTGGGACCGCGCCCCCGGCATGCCGGCCGCCCTCGACGCCGCCACCGACCGCGCTCCCGACGCTGCCGGCGAGACGCCCGGCGAGCTCGACGTCGAGCAGCACCGCCTCTGGGTGGTCGACGACCCCGAGCAGCTCGCCGCATTCGACGCCGCCCTCGCGCCCGCCAGGCTGTACATCGCCGACGGCCACCACCGCTTCGAGACCGCCGCGGCCTACGCCGCCGAGCGCCGCGCCGCCGAGCCCGACGCCCCCGAGGACGCCGACTTCGCCATGACCCTGGTGTACGCGTGCGCGGCCGACGACCCGGTGATCGAGGTCTGGCCGACCCATCGGCTGGTCAGGGCGCCGATCGCCGCGCGGGAAGGCGCCTCGACCCCGATCGGGGTGCTCTCGACGCAGCTCGGTCCCGATTGGTCGGTCGCGCCCGCGCCCGACCTGGCCACTGCCACTGCGCAGGCACATGCTCTGCGCGCCACGCATCACGCCTTCGGCGTCGCCGACGCCCAGGGTGCCGCGGTCCTTATAACGGCGCGCACCGAGACGGCCTCCCCGGCCGCGGCTCTCGACGTCAGCGTGCTCGCCGACCGCGTCCTCCACGACGCGCTGGGCATCACCCCCGAGCAGATCACCGGCGGCGCGCTCGCCTTCACCCGCGACGTGGCCGAGGCCGAGCAGGCCGTGCGCGACGGCCGGGCGGCGCTGGCCTTCACGGTCAACCCGACCAGCACCGCCGAGATCATCGCCGTCTCCGACGCCGGCGAGGTGATGCCGCAGAAGTCCTCGTACTTCTACCCGAAGGTGCCCACCGGCCTGCTGCTGTCGCCGCTGTAGGCGCGGCGAACGCGGGTCTCAGCCCGCGGCGACCGGCACCTCGTAGGGACGCCCGCAGATCTGCTCGTAGAAGCCCTTCGAGCCCGACTCGGTCCAGCTCTCGACCACCCGGCCGCTGCCGTCGAAGCGGTCGAAGTAGGCCAGGGTGCCGGCCACCTTCTTGCCGGTGGGCTCGAGGCCGAGGTAGCTGCCCGTGTGGGTGCCCTCGACGCGGAGGCGAACCGCCGCCAGGTCGCCCTCGGTG
>Ga0207700_10002739_pt1 | contig 10155 bp, 7 predicted proteins | sample LARL82metaG_FD_184348 | JGI IMG/M metagenome (GOLD analysis project Ga0207700, IMG submission 184348) | Corn, switchgrass and miscanthus rhizosphere microbial communities from Kellogg Biological Station, Michigan, USA - LAR L8-2 metaG... | ecosystem: Host-associated > Plants > Roots >...
GTTCTGCTTCGGCGGCGGAATCGCCAACACCCTGGCAGTGCGCATGGGATCGGACCTTTCCGCGGCCGTTCCGTTTTACGGCACGCAACCTTCCGCGGCCGATACGGCCAAGATCAAAGCGGCGCTGTTGATTCATTATGCCGGTCTGGACAAGCGCATCGATGACGGATGGCCCGCCTACGAAGAAGCGCTAAAGGCCAATCACATGGACTACACCGAATATATGTACGAAGGCGCGAACCACGGCTTCCATAACGACACCACGCCTCGTTACGATGAGGCCGCGGCGAAACTGGCCTGGCAGCGCACGGTGGAGTTCTTCAACAAGCATCTCAGGACTTAGGCATTGATTCAGGATTTGCGATACGGGCTCCGCATGCTCGGTAAAACACCGGGCTTGACGGCGATCCTTGCTCTTACGCTGGCGCTTGGCATCGGCGTCAACACCGCGATCTTCAGCGTGCTGAATGGCTGGCTGCTGCGTCCGCTGCCGGTGCGCGCGCCGGAACAAATCATGGTGCTGGCTTCGCAGCAGAAGGAACGGGCCGGTAACACAGCATTCTCGTATGCCGATCTGGTGGATTATCGCAAGCAGAGCGGGGCAGCGTTTTCTGATCTGTTCGCGTACCGTACGGTAGTGGGCGGGCTCACGTTCCACGACCGGTCGGATCTGTTCGCCTATTGTGACGTGTCGGGCGATTACTTCGCGGCTCTGGGCGTGAAGCCGTTGCTCGGTCGCTTGTTCTTGCCCGGCGAGGGTGAACAACCGCGCGACAAAGCTGATGTCGTTCTGGGGTATGCGTTCTGGCAGCGAAACTATGGCGGTGATCCGGCCATCGTTGGAAAACAGGTTCTGGTGAATGGCAGGCCGGCCACCGTTCTGGGCATCACGCCACCGGAATTTCATGGCACGTCCTTCGCCTTCGATCTGGACGGCTACCTGCCGTTGAGCGCCGCCTCGTTGGAGCAAGGATCTGCGGGAGACATGAACGGATTCTGGACGAACCGCCGTAGTCGATCGCTGACCGTGATGGGAAGGCTGAGGCCCGGGGTGAGTATTCCGCAAGCGCAAGCTTCGCTCGACTTGGTCGCCGAGCGCTTATCGAAACAGTATCCGGAGACGGACAAAGGCATCACTGTTCGAGTGATCCCGGAGCGGTTGGCTCGGCCCGCACCATTTGTCGCCAGCTTCGTGCCGGTGATCGCGGGACTGTTTCTTGCTCTAGCGGGACTGGTCCTGCTACTGGCCTGCATGAACGTGACGAATATTTTTCTGGCGCGCGCCAACGCCCGGCAGCGCGAGATGGCTATCCGAGCTTCTTTGGGCGCAGGACGCCGGCGGCTGATCCGGCAGATGCTCACCGAAAGCCTTTTGTTGGCCGTGCTGGGCTCGGCCGCAGGCGTGGTGATCGGACAATGGGCCATCGGCGGGAGCGGCTCGGTGCTGCATTCGGTAACGTCGGACAGCGCCGGACATGCGTTTCACATCGATACCAGTTTCGATTGGAAGGTGTTCTCGTACACCTTGGCGGCGGCGCTGTTCACTGCAATATTTGTGGGACTGTGGCCGGCTTTGCGCGCCGGACGCGCGGACGTGAATCGGGTGCTGAGCGCAGGCGGGCGAAGTGATTCCGCTGGTGGCGGCCGTCAAGGATTCCGCGGCGTGTTGGTGGTGGCGCAAGTGGCCGGGTCGCTGATGTTGCTCGTAGTCGCTGGCCTTTTCGTGCGCAGCGTGCAGCGCGCCGAGCACACGGGGCTGGGCTTCGATCCCGACCACGTCTTGAACGTGATGATCGATCCGCACCAGATCGGCTACGACGAGGCTCGCACCAAGACCTTCTATCGTGAGCTGGAACGTCGCGCGCATGCGCTGCCGGGCGTCCAAGCGGTCAGCCTCTCCTTCACGGCGCCGATGGGTTTTCCCAGCCACGTCGGACCGATTTACGTGGAAACACATCCACTGCCGCCGGGACGCCAGCCGCCGGTGATTGCGTTCAACAGCATCGAACCTGCATTTTTCGACACTTTGCGCGTGCCGCTTCTCGAAGGCCGCCGTTTTACCGATGCCGACAGCGAAATGGCGCGAGCGGTCGCGATCGTCAACCGGGCCATGGCCAGGAAATTGTGGCCGGGTGAAAATCCGATAGGCAAACGCTTCAGCATCAAGAGCGCCGCTGGACCATTTGTTGAAGTAGTCGGCGTAGCGGGCGATGGCCAGTATTTCTTTTTGTCGCGGGACCTTCAGCCTTATTTTTATCTTCCGCTCGATCAAAATTACAGCTCGTTTCGATCGCTGCTCATTCGATCGTCCGTGCCGCCGGAGTCGTTGATGACTCCGATCCAGGATGAACTCCGGAAGCTAGAGCCCAATCTACCAATCTTCGATCTCCGCACTTCCGAGCAAATGGTCAATGGAATCGAAGGCTTGCTGTTGTTTCGCATGGCGGCATCTTTGGCGGCGATCATGGGGGCTTTAGGGCTGGTGCTGGCGGTGATGGGTGTTTATGGCATCGTGTCGTTTGCGGTGAGCGGCCGGACGCAGGAGATCGGAATTCGTATGGCGTTGGGCGCCGAGGCTCCGGACATTTTGAAGCTGGTTGCTCGACAGGGATTACAGCTCGTGCTGGTGGGCCTGGCGGTTGGCCTGATCGCCGCCTGGGCACTTACGCGTACGATGGCGAGCCTGTTGATTGGCATCAGCGCCACGGATCCACTGACTTATGCGATGGTCGCGATTTTGTTATCCGCGGTAGCCGTCGCAGCCTGTTGGATTCCGGCACGCCGCGCGCTCCGAGTCGACCCGATGGTCGCTTTGCGGTATGAATAATAGGACGCGCTAGACGCGCCTAGGAGCCCCATGGACCGTAGAACTTTCTTGCAGGTTGCCGCACTTCCCGCGGTTGCCGCCGCGCAAACCACATCGACCGTCGCCTCGGCGGGGCGGATGAAAGTGGGAACGCAGCATGGCCATTCGGACGAGATTCTGAAAGTGATCGCGGCCTTCGGCGTGAATCACATCTGCAGCGGGCTCCCGTCGGCGAAGTTCGATGAGAATTGGTCGGTCGAAGGCCTCACCAAACTGCGCGAGCGCGTGGAGTCGTACGGAATAAAACTCGAAGCCGTGCCACTGCCGCTCAGCTCCAGCTACATCACCAAGGCTGAAAACCCGAACATCATTCTTGGCAAAAGTCCAGAGCGCGATCGAGAGATCGACAACATCTGCGAGATGATCCGCAACTGCGCCAAGGCCGGCATTCCCGAGGCGAAATACAATCTCACGATTCTGGGCGTGGTCCGCAGCGGAACCAGCCCGGGCCGCGGCCGCGCGCGCTACAGCACGTTCGTTTACGATCAGGCCAAGCAGGACCCGCCACTGACAGAGGCCGGCGCCGTTAGCGAAGAGATGATGTGGGAGCGCATTACATATTTCCTGCGCCGGGTGGTCCCGGTGGCCGAGGAGTACAAAGTGAGGATCGCGTTGCATCCGCACGATCCGGCCATGCCCCGCGACCGAGGTTTTCGCGGCGTGCATCGCGTCCTGGGCAGCGTAGATGGGCTGAAGCGCTTCATCGACATCATGCCGAGTCCGTATCACGGGCTGAACTTTTGCCAGGGAACGGTGTCGGAAATGCTTGAGAATCCGCGCGTCGAGATTCACGACGTGATCCGCTATTTCGGATCGCGCAAGAAGATCTTCAATGTCCATTTCCGCAACATCCGCGGCGGCTTCCTCAACTTCCAGGAGACCTTTCCCGACGATGGCGACGTCGATTTCCTCCAGGCCATCAAGACTTATAAAGAGGTCGGCTACGACGGCATGCTGATGCCCGATCATGTTCCGAAAATCGAAGGGGACGCCAACGGCTACCAGGCATTCGCCTACGCGTTCGGCTACATCCAGGCTCTCATTCAGATGGTTTACTCGTGAGCGCTCTCAACACCGCGCGGGGACCCATCGATTCCGCGCAGCTCGGCGTTACGTTGATGCACGAACACATCTTCGTGCTTTCGACCGAGATCATGCTGAATTATCCGGAGGCCTGGGGCGATGAGGAGCGCCGCATTGACGAAGCCGTTGCGCGGCTCGACGAGCTGGCTTCGCACGGCGTCCATTCCGTGGTGGATCTAACGGTGATCGGTCTGGGGCGCTACATTCCGAGAATTCGGCGCGTTGCGGAGCGGACCAAAATCAACATCGTCGTCGCGACTGGAATTTACACCTACAACGACATCCCGTTCTACTTCCACTTTCGCGGGCCGGGCACGGTGCTGGATGGACCGGAGTTAATGATCGACATGTTCGTGCGCGACATCCGGCAGGGCATCGCGGATACGAATGTGAAAGCCGGCATTCTGAAATGCGCGACCGACGCGCCGGGCGTGACGCCGGGTGTGGAACGCGTGCTGCGGGCAGTCGCGCAAGCGCATCGCCAAACCGGCGTCCCGATCTCGACCCATACGCATGCCCGCTCCCGGCGGGGCCTCGAACAGCAGCGCATCTTCCGCGAAGAAGGCGTCGATCTTTCGCGGGTTGTGATCGGACACTCGGGCGACACCACCGAGATCGATTACCTGGAAGAGCTGATCGCCAACGGATCTTACCTGGGCATGGACCGCTTCGGCATCGACACCATCCTGCCGTTTGAGGACCGCGTGAACACGGTGGCGCGTTTGTGCGAGCGCGGGCACGCGGGGAAGTTGGTGCTGTCACATGATGCCGCGTGCTTTAACGATTGGCTGCCGGAGCGCGATCTTCCGGCCGTGCTGCCGCGTTGGAACTATCTGCACATCCACAAGGATGTGATCCCGGCGTTGAAGCAGCGGGGTGTCACCGATGAGCACATCCGAATCATGATGGTGGATAATCCGCGAGTGATCTTTGAAAAGCAGGGTGCTTATTAAGTGACTTATCCCTTCGACCGGTCCGGCGTCACTCGCGGCACCGACAACATCGCGCGTTACTCGAACCTGCCAAATTCGCTGCTTGAGATGCTTCGCGCGACGGTTGACCGGACACCACAGAATGAGGCCATCGTCGAAATCGGCGGCGAGCGTATCGATTACCAGGATCTTTGGGATCGCTCGGCGCGTGTCGCCGGCGGACTGAAGAACCAGGGCGTCAAGCGTGGCGACCGGGTAGCGATTCGTCTGGGCAATAGTCTGGAATGGTGTGTTGCCTTTTGGGGAAGTCTAATGTCTGGCGCCGTCGTGGTCCCTGTGAACACGCGCTTCAGTGAGCCCGAGGTGGAGTACGTGATCACTGATTCCGGATCGAGTTTTGTTTTTCTTCCTGGCCAAGCACTACCCGCAGGCGATCCCTTTGTCGCCGAAGGTTTCACGCGGCCCGACGTCGCCGCCATCTTCTACACCAGCGGGACAACCGGTTTTCCCAAGGGCGCGATGACCACCCACGAAGGGTTTCTGTCCAACATCGAAACCTGCCGGCGCGTGGCCGGTCTCCCGAGCGATGGCAGCTTGCGAACACTCGTTTCGGTCCCGCTGTTTCACGTCACCGGATGCAACAGTCAGTTGCTGCCGAGCTGTGCATCGGGCGGCGCGACGGTGATTATGCCGGCGTTCGAAGTTCAGGCGTTCCTGCGTGCCATCAATCAGGAGCGCATTAACTCTGTCACGACAGTGCCGGCCATCTTTTGGCTAGCGATCAACCAGCCGAACTTCGCTGAGATGAACATGCGGGGCGTTCGCTGGGCCATGTACGGCGGCGCGCCCATCGCGCCAGACCTGGTCGGTCGAATCATGCAGGCATTTCCGAACGCGCGCGTCGGCAATGGTTTCGGATTGACGGAGACATCTTCGGTGGCGACCTTTCTCCCGCACGAGTTTGCGCACACCCGGCCCGATTCGGTGGGCTTTGCGGCTCCAGTTGTCGACCTCGATCTGTTCGAGCGAGACTCGAGCGGTGTCGGTGAGCTGCTGGTTCGTGGACCGAACGTCGTCAAGGGCTATTGGAACAAGCCGGAGGCGACGGCGCAGACCTTTGTCGACGGCTGGCTGCACACCGGGGATCTCGCGCGCATCGATGAGGACGGCTTTGTCCAGATTGTCGATCGCAAGAAGGACATGGTCAATCGGGGTGGAGAGAACGTCTATTGTGTTGAAGTGGAGAACGCGGTGTACTCTCATCCGGCGGTGTTGGAATGCGCCGTGATGGGCGTCCCCGATACGATGATGGGCGAAAAGGTTGGGGCTGTAGTCGTCTTGAAACCTGGTGCCAAAGCGCGGCCATCGGAGATCTGTGAGTTCCTCAAAGGGCGGCTGGCCGACTTTAAGATCCCCCAGTTCATGATCATTCGCAGCGATGCGCTTCCACGCAACCCGGGCGGGAAGGTTCTGAAGCCGCGATTGAGAAAAGAAGCGGATTGGGGAGCGGCGTTGCGGTAGCGCGTACTGTGTTGGCAGTACAAAACTAAACCAAGCGTGACGAAGTACTAAGGCCGATTTGCGCTCTAATAGGCACAATTGCCGTCTAGCAACCGTTACCCATATGGACTAAGGTTGATGAGTAGACGATGGATTCCCGCCCGCAACAGGCCCGCGCGACGACGGTCCGGCTCTATGCCGTGGGCGCGATTTTTCTGATCCCGCTGTCGATCGGCGTACTGCTGGTCAATAGCAACGCCAGCCAGAACGTTCACGCCAACGAGATCAGCCGCGACGCCGCCAGCATGTACGCGCAAGGCATCGACTTTTCGAAGACCGCGAACCGCAACATCGTTTTAAGAGCGGCGGAGGGGATGGGTGTGAACATCGAGCAGAGTCAGGGTGTCTTGATCCTGAGCAAGATTCGCGTGGTGCACGATTCGGATTGTCCAGCGGAGCAGCCTGCGAACTGCTCCAATAAAGGATTCGCGGTGGTCACGCAACGGTACGTGATCGGCAATTCTGCCCTGCGGGCCAGCTCCTTTGGCACACCTGCGAAGGTCGATGCGGCCACTGGAAACGTGCGGAATTGGGCTGACGACGTCTCGGCCCGCGCGGAGGACTTCACCACGCGTCTGAACCCGGGTGAGTCGACGTACGTCGCCGAGTGCTACCTGATGGCACCCGAATCTCGTACCGGCGTCTACTCACGCTCGATGTTCTAGGGCGCTCATCTCAACGCCACGCGCTGAACGTCAACTGTCGGAACGCCGGCGAGGAGGCGATCGTCGGGCAAAGGTTGACCCACTTGTGAACGAATGGGCACGACGCCGGCCCAGATGGGCATCGAATAGTCCTCTTCATCGTCGATCGGCGGACCGGTGCGGACTTTGGCCGAGACTTCTTCGATCGGCAATGCCAGGACGCTGGTGGCCTTCAACTCTTGATCGGTAGGCTGCCGGGCCTCTTCCCACCGTCCCTTCACGATGTGATTGGTGAAGCAGCGGAGGGCCGCGCGTTTTTCTTCGGGATCGATTACCGGACGAGCTTTGCCGAGCACGACAACAGAGCGGTAGTTCATGGAATGATGGAACACCGAGCGCGCCAGCACGAATCCATCCACCAGCGTGACGGTTACGCAGACATCGATACCTTCGCCGGCCGAGCGCAACATGCGGCTGGCGGAAGATCCATGGATGTAGAGGTGGTCGCCGAAGCGGGCATAACCGGTGGGAATGACGAACGGTTGGCCGTCGATCACGAAGCCGACGTGGCAGATGTAGCCTTCGTCGAGAATAGCGTGGACCTGCTCTTTATCGTAAGCGGCGCGCTTGGGGAGACGCCGCACCTGGGTTCGGGCAGTGGGAGGATAAGTGTCCATGTTCTCTCTACTATACGTTGCCGGGGTGGTCGCTCGAAAGATCCACTTCTGTTAATCTGAAGCAGTCCACTTATGCGGGTCGCGATGGTCTTGCAAAGGGCATCTGTGACGCCGCTCCATCGCCAGATTTACGAGCAGTGGCGTACTGGCATTCTAACTGGACGCTTTCGGCGCGGCGAGCGCGTTCCTTCCACGCGGGAACTGGCCGCAACACTGGCGGTTTCACGCAGCACAGTAACCGAATCGTATGAGCAGCTCATCGCTGAAGGATATCTGGATGCCGCGCAGGGATCTGGAACGTTCGTTTGCCATGAGCTTCCGGACGAAGCCTTTCGCCCCGGGCGCGCCCGCGTCACGATCAAGGACGAAGAGCCGGCCATCCGCCTTTCACGCTACGGCGCGGGGTTGCGTGAGGACTTTGCCTATCCGCAAATACCTGCCGGATTCATTCGTTTCACGCACTGGAGGCCGGATCTGGAGCGCTTTCCGTTTGCGTTGTGGCGCAAGTTGGTGACCCGGCATCTGCGTGGCGCGACGCACGGGTTGTACGATTATGCCGACCTGTTCGATTACGCGGAGCAGTCCGCCGGTTATCAGCCGCTGCGGCGTGAGATTGCAGCTTACGTGGCGCGCTCCCGGGCGGTCCGATGCACTCCGGAGCAAGTGGTGATCGTGAACGGATCGCAGCAGGGCCTGGATCTGTGTGTCCGGTTGCTGCTGGACGCAGGCGACGAGGTAGCTTTCGAGAACCCCGGCTATCAGGGTGCGAGACAAATCTTTCAGGCGCATGGCACTCGGCTGCGGCCGGCTGGTATCGATGCCGACGGCATTGTGATCGGAGATCTGGGGCGGAAGACGCGGCTGGTATACGTGACACCTTCACACCAGTTTCCGACTGGCGTTTCCATGTCGCTGGCGCGCAGGCTGGAGCTGATCGAGTGGGCGCGCAGCCAGGGCGCAGCGATTATCGAGGATGACTACGACAGCGAATATCGTTACAGCGGCGCTCCTCTCCCTGCGCTGCAAGGCTTGGCGCACGGCGTTCCGGTGGTTTACATCGGCACTTTTTCGAAGGTAATGTTTCCCGGTTTGCGAATCGGCTATGTGGTCGCGCCGCAACGGCTGGTGCCGGCTCTGAAGCGAGCCAAATGGCTGGCCGACCGGCACACCTCGTTGCTGGATCAAGCCGCGCTCACCGATTTCATCCGCGAAGGTCACCTGGAGCGGCACATCCGGCGGATGCGGCGCCTGTATGGACGCCGGAGGCAAGTTTTGGTGGAGTCGCTGGCGCGTTATTTCGGTGCTGGAGCGAAAGTGCGAGGCGATGCGGCGGGTATGCATTTGCTGGTGAAATTCGATGACGATCGCATTGCCGAGCGGGCAGTGGTGAACAAAGTTCTGCTGATGAGCGCGGGCGCTTATTACCTGACGAAGGCGCCCCGCAGCGAGTTTATCTTCGGCTTCTCGTCTATCGGCGAGCGCACCATCCGCGAAGGAGTGAAGCGTCTGGCGGCCGGTTGATTGCTGCTATCCTGATCGCGTGGCGAGCATCTTTCCTTTCCAACCTTATCGCTACAGCGCGAAAGCCGGCACGGCCCAGAACCTGGTCACGCAGCCTTACGACAAGATTTCCGCAGCCATGCAAGCGCGCTATCTTGCGCTGAGTCCTTACAACCTGGTTCGCATTGTTCTGGGTGAGAAACGGGCTTCGGATACCGATGGCGACAACGTCTATACACGCGCGGCGGCGTGCCTGGATGCCTGGATGGAGAACGGAATTCTGGAGCAGGATAAGACCCCGAGTCTCTACGCTTATTACCAGCAATTCACGGTACCCGACACTGGACACAAAGTGGAACGAAAGAGCTTCATCGGATTGAGCACGCTGGAAGATTATTCAGCCGGTGTCGTCTATCGGCACGAGCAAACTTTATCAGGACCCAAGAAAGACCGCATGGAACTGCTGCGCCACACGCACGTCCACTTCGAGCAGATCTTCATGCTGTACGACGATCCCATATTGGCGGTCGACCAGATACTGGATCAAACGGCCGCCGCCACGCCCGACATTGAGGTAAAGGACGAGTACGAGGCAGTTCACCGCTTGTGGAAGATTTCGGATCCCGCGACCATCGCTCGTGTCCAAGAGAAGATGGCCGACAAGAAGCTCCTGATCGCCGACGGGCATCACCGCTACGAAACCGCGCTGGAGTTCCGCAACGAAAATCCGCAACTGCACGATGCCCAAAAGATGGCTATGGCCTTCGTCAACATGCACTCACCGGGCCTGGAGATTTTGGCTACTCATCGCGTGCTTAGCCACCTGGCCGGATTTGACGCGGCGGTGTTTCTCCAGAGAATCGGCGGACGGCGACTGGGGTCAATCGACGAAC
>Ga0207700_10002742_pt1 | contig 10153 bp, 10 predicted proteins | sample LARL82metaG_FD_184348 | JGI IMG/M metagenome (GOLD analysis project Ga0207700, IMG submission 184348) | Corn, switchgrass and miscanthus rhizosphere microbial communities from Kellogg Biological Station, Michigan, USA - LAR L8-2 metaG... | ecosystem: Host-associated > Plants > Roots >...
GTCACGTACGTCCACGGTCGGCTGCAACGGGCGCAGAGCCCGGGGCATTCCGACCACCGCGGCCCCACGCGGGCCGGCTCGCGCCACCCGTGGCCGTCGGCCCGGGCCGGCGGTGCGCGCCGGCCCTGGCGGCCGGGCCGGCGTCAGGCCACGTAGGGCTGGCCGGAACCGGCGGTCATGGGCAGCCCCGCGGCGTGCCAGCCGACCATGCCATCGGACACGTTGCTGGCGTCCCAGCCCGCGCCGGCCAGCGCCTGCGCGGCGCGCCCGGACCGGGCGCCCGACCGGCAGATCACATACAGCGGCCGGTCCTGCTCCAGTTCGGTGTAGCGCGCGCCAAGCTCGCCGAGCGGGATGTGCACCGCGCCCGGCACGTGGCCGGCCTCCCATTCTTCGGGTTCCCGCACGTCAAGCAGGTAGGCATCGGCCGGCACCTGTACCGCCGGTACCTGGGGGACCGGACCGCTCTGAGCCATGCCCAAGCCACCTCCTTGTGCGGGGTCGTTTGTCGTGGTTGTGGCAACGACGACATAAGAATGTCGTCGTTGCCACAACCACGACAATCAGGATCGCGGATCCGGGGTCAGGAGACGCCCAGGCGCGCCAGTTCCCCGGGGGGTGAGCGTTCGTTCGGCGGCTCCACGGCAGGAAGGCGATGCCGGGCATGCCCGGCGGCGCCGGGGCGTTGTGTCCGGATGGGGACGCTGCCCCGGAGCGGCATGGCATCCGGCTGCGTGGGCAGCATCTGACGTCGGATCGCTTCGAGAGGTGTTCATGGAGTACGTCAACCTGGGCTCGACCGGCCTGCGCGTGTCCCGTATCTGCCTCGGCATGATGAGCTTCGGCGACAAGAGCAGCAGACAGTGGGTGCTGGAGGAGGACGCGGCAGAGCCGCTCGTCAAGGCCGCGGCCGACGGCGGCGTGATCTTCTACGACACCGCGGACACCTACGCCAACGGCGCGAGCGAGGTTGTCACCGGGCGGCTGCTCGGCAAGCTGTTCCGCCGCGAGGACGTGGTGGTCGCGACCAAGGTGTTCAGCGCGATGTCCGACGCCGAGAACGACCGCGGCCTGTCCCGCAAGCACATCCTGGCCGGGATCGACAACTCGCTGCGCCGGCTGGGCATGGACTACGTGGACCTCTACCAGATCCACCGGTGGGACTCGCGGACCCCGATCGAGGAGACCATGGAGGCGCTGCACGACGTGGTCAAGTCGGGCAAGGCCCGCTACATCGGGGCGAGCAGCATGTACGCCTGGCAGTTCGCCAAGGCCCAGCACGCGGCGGAGCGGCACGGCTGGACCAGGTTCGTGTCCATGCAGAATCACTACAACCTGCTCTACCGCGAGGAAGAGCGGGAGATGATCCCGCAGTGCATCGACCAGGGCGTCGGCGTGATCCCGTGGAGCCCGCTGGCCCGCGGCGTGCTGACCGGCAACCGGACCAGGGACGGGCAGCGGCTCACCACCCGGGCCGGCTCGGACCCGTTCGGTGACAGCCTCTACAGCCAGGCCGACTTCGACGTGGTGGACGCGGTCGGCCAGGTGGCCGCCGAGCGCGGGGTGCCGCCTGCCCAGGTTGCGCTGGCCTGGCTGCTGCACCGGCCCGGGGTGACCGCGCCGATCGTCGGCACCACGAAGGCCGGCCACGTGGACGACGCGCTGGCGGCGGTGAAGCTGGACCTCGCCGAGGAGGAGATCCGCCGGATGGAGGAGTGCTACGTGCCCCATCCGGTGCGGGGCCACGGCTGAGGCGAGGTCGGCCAGCCCATGGACTGCTGTCATGCGGCTGCTCGGGCCGGTGACCTGGTGGGCGCCCCGCCCGGCACCGGGATTCGCGTTGCGGCGGGACCGCGCCAGGGCGGACGATGTCTGGATGACGTGGACCGCCCCGGAAGTGAACCGCCCCGACCCGCCCCTGGTCGCGGGGGAGCGAGAGTCCCTGGACGCATGGCTCGACTTCCACCGCGCCACCCTGCTGGGCAAGTGCTCCGGCCTGACCGCTGAGCAGCTCAAGGAGCATGCCATACCGCCGTCCGGCCTGACGCTGCTCGGCATAGTCCGGCACATGACCGACGTGGAGCGGTGGTGGTTCCGGGTGCACGCCACCGACAAGGACATGACGTTCCGCTACTTCACCGAGGAAAACCTCGACGCCGACTTCGAAGAACTCGACGAGCCGGACGCCCCGGCCGTGCTTGCGGCGTTCTGGGAGGAAGTCGGCGTGGTCCGGGACGCGGTCCGCGACCTGGACCTGGACCATGTCGTGCCCAGCCACGGCGACCATCCGGAGCGGGTGCGCAACCTCCGCTGGATCTACGTGCACATGATCGAGGAGTACGCCCGCCACAACGGCCACGCCGACCTGCTCCGCGAGCGCATCGACGGCGTGACGGGCGACTAACCGCCCGAGCCCGGGCCGGTACTTCCGCTGCGGCCGGGCCCGCGGCGCGGCTGGCTCCCGCTGCAGCGGGAGCACAGGCCGGACAGCTCCACGGTGTGGTCCATGGCGGTGAAGCCGGCCTGCGCCGCCACCTTCTCCGCCCACCGTTCCACCACGCGCCCCTCCACCTCGACGCTGGTGCCGCACTGGCGGCAGATCAGGTGGTGGTGATGGGCCTCGCTGCGGCAGCGCCGGTACAGGGTCTCCCCGCCCGCGTCCCTGATCGTGTCGAGCTGGCCGTCCTCGCTGAGCACCTGCAGGTGCCGGTAGACCGTGGTCAGCCCGACGCGCTCGCCCCGGCGGCGCAGCTCCGCGTGGATCTGCTGCGCGCTGTTGAAGCCGGTCAGGCTGCCGAGCACGGCCGCGAGCGCCTCGGCCTGCCGGGTCCCCCGCACTCTGGTCCCCCGGCCCCACGCAGGCGTGGCGGAAGTGCTCACAGCCGCACCGTAGCAGCCGGGCGGGGCTCCGACGCCGTGCCGCGGCGTGGGCCCGGCAACGCGGCCAGACGGCGGCCGAGCCAGGCGCCGCGGCCCGCCGCGCGGACCCCCAGGTACGCCGCGAAGGCCAGGCTGGTCACGTAGAAGCTGACCGGGTAGGGCGTGTAGAAGGCCAGCGTGAGCGAGGCCCAGGTGATGAGCACGGCAACCGCGGCAGACAGGGCGAGCGCGGCCGCCGGGCGCCGGAACACCCGCCCGGCAATGGCACCCGGCGCCACGAGCAGCGCGAAGATCAGCAGCACCCCGGACACCTGCACCGCCTCGGTCACCGCGAGCGCGAGCAGCATCATGAACCCAAGCCCCACGGCGCCCACCCGGATGCCGCGCGCCTCGGCTACCTCCTCATCGAGCGAGGCGAACAGCAGCGGCCGGTAGATCGCCGCCAGCAGGGCCAGCACCACGACGCTGGTCAGCACCGTGATCTGCACCGCGCCCGTGGTGATGCCGAAGATCTGCCCGAACAGCACGGCGTAGGCGTTGGTGGCGTTGCCCGTGTACAGGCTGATGAACAGGTAGCCCAGGCCCAGCGAGAAGGCCATCACCAGGCCGATCACCACGTCGCGGCCGCGCAGCCGCCGGCCGAGGACCCCCATCCCGACGCTGGCGGCCAGGCTGAGCACGCCGACCCCGAGCACCGGGTTGACGCCGAGCAGCACCGCCCCGGCGGCCCCGGCGAATCCGATGTGCGAGATCGCGTGCGCGGCGAAACTCGATGCGCGGAGCACGACGAAGTACCCGATCAGGCCCGCCACCACGGCAGAGGCCGTCCCTGCGGCGAACGCGTTGCGCATGAAGGCGAAGCTCAGCATGTTCTGGGCGTCGGCGAGCAGGTTCCAGCTCGGGCCGGAAAGGAACCCATAGCCCTGGCTGGCCAGCGCGCCGGTCATGGCCGCGGCCCCCGGGGCGAGTGCGGGTGGGCGGTCTCGGCCTCCAGGCCAACCACGAACACCCGGCCACGGGAGTCGGTGAGCACCTCGACCTCCGCCTGGTACAGCCGGGACAGGCTGGCGCTGGTGATCACTTCCTCGGGCGGGCCGACGCTGACCCCGCCCCCGGCGACGTACATGACCCGGTCGGTGACCCCGAGCACCGGGTTGATGTCGTGGGTGACCAGCACGACGGTGAAGCCGTACTCGGCGCGCAAGTCCGCGACGAGTTGGCTGACCTCCTGCTGGCTGCGCAGGTCCAGGCTGGCCAGCGGCTCGTCGAGCAGCAGCAGTTGCGGCCTGGCGACCAGCGCCTGGGCGAGCTGCAGGCGCTGCTGCTCGCCGCCGGACAGGCGGCCGGCGGCGCGGCCGCCCAGGTGTGCGGCGCCCACCGACGCCAGCGCCCGCGACACCTCTTCCGCCTTCTCCCGCCTTTTTCGCGGCGTTACGCTCATGCCCCAGCGATGTCCGTCCACGCCGAGACCCACCAGGTCCGCAGCCCGGACACCGAGGTCGGAGTCGAGGGTGCGCCGCTGTGGCACATACCCGATCGCGGGGTTGCCGCGCCGGGGCGGGCCACCGAACACGCGCAGCGTGCCGTGGGCGGGCCGGAGCAGGCCAAGCACCATGCGCAGCAGTGTGGATTTGCCGGCCCCGTTGGGCCCGAGCACGGTGAGGAACTCCCCGGCGGCGATGCTGAAGTCGGCCCCGGACCAGACCGTCCGCCCGTGGTACCCCGACGCCAGGGCGGTGGCCTCGATCACCGGGCCCGCGGCGGCGCGGTTCCCGGGCAGCTCGGGCGCTCCGCAGGGGACGGCTGCCGTCGCGGCGGGCTCCGCTGTTCCCCTCATCCGGCTCCTCCCTTCAGCGCCCGGGCCAGGGCGGCAAGCTCCGCGCCGAACCACCGCTCGAAGCTCTCCCCGGACGGCTGGATGGTCTCGGTGACGCCCACGACTGGGACGTGATGGCTGGCGGCGATCCCGCGGATGCTGGTGGTCAGCGCGGTGGCGGTCTGCTTGTTGTACACCAGCACGCGGGCCTGCCCGGCGGAGAGCTGGTGCTCGAACTCCACAACGCTGGCCACCGGCGGGTCGTTGCCTTCCGACACGGCGTTCATGAACGCCGGCGGGCTGACCAGCCGCAGGCCCAGGGAAGCGGCAAGGTAGGCGGAAATGCTCTCGGTGGCGGCCACGGGCTGGCCTGCGTGGTCGCGGTGGATCCGGTCAAGCTGCCCACGGATACCGGCGAAGGCCGCGGTCACCGCCGCGCGGCGCGCGGTGAAGTAGGCGGCATCCTTCGGGTCGAGCGCCTTCAGGTCGGCCTCGATATGGTCGCAGGCCATGGTCACGTATGCCGGGCTGTACCACAGGTGCGGGTTGTCGCCCGGGCGCTTGCCGAGCGTCGCGCCGACGTCGTAGACCCGGCGGCCGGACTCGGGGTTGGCGGCGAGCAGCTTGGTCATCCAGTCGTCGTAGCCGACCCCGTTCTGCACCACGTAGCCCGCCACGGCGACGGCGCGGGCGTCCTGGGCCGAGGACTCGTAGTCGTGCGGATCGGCGTTCGGGTCGCTGACGATGCTGAGCACGTTGACGTGCGAGCCGCCGAGCTGGCTCACCAGGCTGCCCCAGAAGTTCTCCGCGGCGATCACGTCGATCACCCGGGTTCCGCCCCGGCCAGCGGTGGCGTTTCCGGTCACGTTGTTCGTGCACGCGCTGGCTCCCAGCGTCAGCAGCACGAGCCCGGCGATGCCGGCTGCCCGGTTCCGCCGCCGCGCCCGCCCAGTGCCCATGCCCGTCCCTTCGCGCTCGCGGCGCCCCTTCGTCAGTTCGCCGTACTGAAAATGATACTGGAAATCATATTCATTTAGCCGGAGAACGCAAACCCTCGCCCGCGCCCCCGCCGCACCTACCAGCTCGTGATCATGACTTGGGTGGTGCTACAGCCCCCCCAAAGTCATGATCATGAACGGGCGGGCCGGAACGAGGGCCGGTGGGCGCCGGCGGCGGCGTTCGTGAGGCTGGCGGGGCGAAGATGGGGGTATGGCAGAGCGGCTGAAGAACGCGACGAGCCCGTACCTCCTGCAGCACGCGGACAACCCGGTCGACTGGTGGCCGTGGTCGGCGGGGGCATTCGCGGCGGCCCGTGAGCGGGATGTGCCGGTGATGCTGTCGGTCGGTTACTCGGCCTGCCACTGGTGCCACGTGATGGCCCACGAGTCGTTCGAGGATCCGCAGACCGCGGCGCTGCTGAACGACAACCTCGTGGCGATCAAGGTGGACCGGGAGGAGCGGCCCGACGTAGACGCGGTGTACATGACCGCGACCCAGGCCATGACCGGGCAGGGCGGCTGGCCGATGACCGTGTTCATGACCCCGGACGGTGCGCCGTTCTACTGCGGCACCTACTTCCCGCGTGCGCAGTTCCAGCACCTGGTGCTCGCCATCGCCAAGGCCTGGCGCGAGGACCGGGCCGGGGTCACGGGGCAGGCCGGCCGGATCGCCGCCGCGCTGGCGAAACAGGCCGGTCCGTGGCAGCGCGGGGACGACGCGGCCGAACTCGCCGACACCTGCCGCGAGGCAGTCGTCAGCCTGGCCCGCGGCTATGACGCCCAGCGCGGCGGGTTCGGCGGTGCTCCCAAGTTCCCGCCGTCGATGGTCTGTGAATTCCTGCTGCGGCAGTCCGAGCGGCCCGGCGCGCCCGGTGGAACACGTGCACTGGAGATGGCCGCCGGCACCATGACGGCGATGGCCAGGGGCGGCATGTACGACCAGCTTGGCGGCGGGTTCGCCCGCTACAGCGTGGACGCAGCCTGGGTCGTGCCGCACTTCGAGAAGATGCTCTACGACAACGCCCTGCTCGCGCGGGCGTACGCGCACTGGTGGCGGCGCACCGCCGACCCGCTGGCCGCGCGGGTGGCCAGGGAAACCTGTGCCTGGATGATCCGCGAGCTGCGCACCGCCGAGGGCGGGCTGGCCTCCGCGCTTGACGCCGACAGCGACGGCGAAGAGGGGCTGTTCTACACCTGGACCCCCGACGAGCTGCGCGACGTCCTGGGGCCCGAAGACGCCGGATACGCGGCGGAGGTCTTCGGCGTGACCCCGGACGGCACGTTCGAGCACGGCCGCTCGGTGCTCCAGCGCCGCTCGGAACCTGCAGACCCCCAACGGTTCGGCCGGGTCAGCGCCGCACTGCTGGCCGCCCGCGAGCAGCGGGTGCGCCCGGGCAGGGATGACAAGGTAGTCACCGCCTGGAACGGCCTGGCGATCGCCGCGCTCGCCGAGTGCGGGCTCCTCTTGCGCGAGCCCGGGTTCGTGACCGCGGCGCTGGAGGCGGCGGATCTGCTCACCACGCTGCACCTGGTGGACGGCCGCCTCGCCAGGACCTCGCGCGCCGGCGAGGCGGGACCGGGCGCCGGGGTGCTTGAGGACTACGCCTGCCTGGCGGACGGGCTGCTGGCCCTGTCCGGCGTGACCGGTCAGGGCCGTTGGCTGACGCTCGCCGGTGATCTCCTGGAAACGGCGCTGACCAGGTTCGGCGACGGCAACGGCGGCTTCTATGACACCGCCGACGACGGCGAGCGGTTGCTGTACCGGCCCGCGGATCCCGCCGATGGGCCCAGCCCGTCGGGGACCTTCGCGGCAGCCGGGGCGCTGCTGAGCTATGCCGCGCTGACCGGCTCGTCCCGGCACCGGGAGGCGGCCGTGGCGGCGCTGGGCGTGCTCGGGCCGATCGCAACCCGGTTTCCTCGCGCTGCCGGGTCCGGCCTCGCGGTTGCGGAGGCGGTGCTTGCCGGGCCCGCCGAGATCGCGGTCGCCGGGGCGGCGACGGACCCGCGCACCGCGGCACTGCACCGCGCCGCGCTCCTCATGGCGCCGCCAGGAGCCGTGCTGGCGCTCGGTGACGATGGCAGGGACGGCGAGGCCGCCGCCGCGGTGCCGCTGCTCGAAGGGCGTCACCCGGTTGACGGCGCCGCGGCGGTCTACGTCTGCCGGAATTTCACCTGCCGTACCCCTCTCACTGATCCCATGGAACTTCGGGAAGCCCTGCGATACCCCCCCGTGACCTGGGCTGGAGAAGAAATTGGGTCCTTCGGCCCTGGCAGGACGTCTAAGGCGATGGAATAGTGGGAAATCCTGAGGCGATTGATTGGGTATGGGACGCCGAGCGGCGACAAGGATGGTGAAGCGCGTGGAACTGGGCAGGAGCCGCCCCTCTGGGGGGACCCCGGCGCAGTGCCGGCCTCGACCCCGCCACCCCGCCCAAGGGGACCCGCGCTCGAACCGGCGCGCGCGGCGGCTGCCCGCGCCCGCGCTCGGGGCCGTCACCGCACTCATGGTCGTCGCGGCCGGCTGGCCGGGCATAGCGTCCGCAGGCATCCACACCACCGGCCCGGTCGGCCCTGGCCCCGCGCCCACGGCGCGGCCCTGGCTGCTCGGGCCCGCGGCGCCCGCGCTGCTGCCGGCGCCCGCCGCTCACGCTGCCAGGGCCGTCAGCACCGATGTCTACGTGGCCCCGCTGAAGCATGTGCTGCCGGTGGACGTGGTCGCGGTGTCGGACACCACGCTCCCCGCCGCGGCCGTTAACAAGGTCCGCCATCTGACCGACGTGCGCGCGGTGCAGGCCGTGGACGCGGCCCGGGTCCGGGTCAACGGCAGGTTCGCGGCGATACTGGGCGTGGACCCGTCGGGCTTCCGCCGGTTCGCCGCCAAACCGACCGCGAAGGACAACGCGTTCTGGCGCAGCGTCCAGGCCGGCGGCCTGGGCCTGTCCTACGAGATGGGCAAGCAGGACAAGCTCCCCACCGGGACGGCGGTCACGGTGGCTGGGCGCAGCGTACAGACGATGCGCGTCGGCAGGTTCGGCACGATGGGCATCGGCGGTGTCGACGCGGTGATCACCGACAAGGCCGCCCGCTCACTCGGCTTCCCCGTGCGCAACGCGATCGTGATCAGCGCCTCCTCGGCCCACCTCACCAAGCTGACCCGCGAGATCAAGAAGGCCCTGCCGCACGGCGCCGAGGTCGAGCAGCTCGTGGTGCAGACCGGCCAGGGGACCTCGGCCTCGGCGCCGGCCGGCTCGGTGCAGCCGACCGTCGGCGGCCTGGCTTCCGCGCCCATGATCCACGCCTTCCTCCAAGCGGCGGTGAGCCGGCTCGGTATGCCCTACATCTGGGGCGCGGCCGGGCCCACGTCCTTCGACTGCTCCGGCTTGGTGCAATGGTCCTTCCGCCAGGCCGGCGTGATCATGCCGCGGGTGGCCGCCGACCAGGCCCGCACCGGCCCGGCAGTGCCGGTGAACCAGCTCGCCCCTGGCGACCTGCTCTTCTACCACACCGACCCGACCGCGCCCGACTACATCTCGCACGTCGCGATCTACCTGGGCGGCGGCAAAATGATCCAGGCCCCGGAGCCCGGCATGAACGTCGAAATCGTCCCGGTGGACCTCGGCAGCGGGTTCGCCGGCGCGATCGATGTCTCCCCAGCGGTAGCCGCGCAAGTAGCGGCCACCTCGGTCTGAGCCTCCTCATCTGCTGGCTTGCGTTTCGGGCCTCGTCAAGCGGGCGTCGCCAGGGTTGATCTGAACAGCTGACAAAACGCTGTCCAGATCAACCCTGGCGCCGTCAGATGAGCGATCACAATCCGCCTGTCGTCCACCCCGAGCTTGCACGGCCCGCAATGAGGTGTAATTATAATTACATGAGTACAGAGCAGCGAGTGCGGCGACTGACGCTGCTGGGCAGATACGTGCGTGGTTCCTGGGGCGCCTACCTGAGGGGTGGTTTGCCGGGGAGCCTGAGGTGGTTGTGGACCGTGAGGAGATCACGGTTATTGGGGAGCTTCCTGCGGTGAAGGGGGCCGCCGAGGAAGGCGGGGAGGCCTCGGGGCAGACCGAGGCGGAGGCCATGGCGGCGGGGCGGAGCCGCCGGTTCCGCGAGGAGACCCGCGACACAAGGGTCGGGATCGCCCGCGAGGCGGAGATGCGGTTCGACCGCAAGGTTTCCTGGGGTGTCCTGAGCGAGGGCAGGAAAGTGATGTTCACCACACTCTCGGTCCCGGTGATGACCCGGTTGCGCCAGGCCGAGCGCCGGGTGCTGGACACCCTCGTCGAGGCCGGCGTGGCCCGCAGCCGCAGTGACGCACTCGCCTGGTGCGTGCGCCTGGTCGGCGAGCACGAGGACTCCTGGCTCGGTGCCCTGCGCGACGCACTGCGTCAGGTAGAACAGGTTCGCGCCGAGGGCCCCCGCTCGTGACCAGCGGCGAATTATCGCGAGCGGTTTAAACCATAGG
>Ga0207700_10002743_pt1 | contig 10153 bp, 10 predicted proteins | sample LARL82metaG_FD_184348 | JGI IMG/M metagenome (GOLD analysis project Ga0207700, IMG submission 184348) | Corn, switchgrass and miscanthus rhizosphere microbial communities from Kellogg Biological Station, Michigan, USA - LAR L8-2 metaG... | ecosystem: Host-associated > Plants > Roots >...
GAAGCTGTTCGGCGGCACCCCGGCCAGGAAGTTCACCCTGGCCAACAGCGAAGCCTACGACAACGGCGTGCTGTACGTGCGCTACCACCACGCCGCGTGAGACAGCCGGATCAAGAGCGACGCAGCGGCGCCGTGACGGCCCGGAAGCTCACGGCTGCCCCGGCTCCACCGAAGGGCTGGCGCGTGTCATCAAATCCGTCACATTCGCGGGCATCACGGCCGTCATCGCCGACACGATCGCGGGCTCGCTGGGCAACCACGCCACCGTCTTCGACGCCTGGACGTATTCCGGCGGGGGGTCTCAGACTGTCGGCCACTTCGATGAGCTTCTACAAGCACGGCTCCGTGAGTACCGACATTGCCGCCGCGAAATCCGCGGGCGAGCTCGGAAGCTAGCCTCCAGTGCCCCGCGCGATTCGCCCTCCGAAGCAGCCGATTACCGGCGAGACGCCAGCGTCCGAGCCCACCGGAACAGGCCCCAAAAGTACCGGTATGGGACTGATAGTCCCCCGCTTACGACGCCGTGACCAGCGAGAACGCGCCCGGAATGCCCCGGTGGCACTAGCCCTGACACTCCGGAGCCCCGGAACAGGGATCAGACGGAGCGATTTCTTTCAGTTCCAGGTCGTGGTGGACGTAGGCGATCTTAGGTCGCTCGCTGATCCCTGCGACGACGTCTTCTGTGTCGCCTTGCCGGCTCGATGACATCCGTGACAGGTGGACAAGGTATGAGTGCTGGACCGCGCTATTCGCTAGCTTCTGCCGATCTCCCGCAAGGTGCCGTCTGCCGTAGTTGAGGCCCAGCCCGATAACGATCGGGGCGTCGATGCGGCCAACCCTGAACTGCTCAAGGGCAGTTCTCTGGAGCTGGTTGGGAGCGAGGACCACCAGATCGAAGGAACCCCTGTCCGGTCGCCGGTCAGGTCAGGCTTCTTCCTCGGCCTGGCCTCAGCCATTCCTTGTGGATCAGCTGCGTTTAAAACCACTATCGCCTATCGGGTACCAGCCCCTGAGGTGCTCCCATTCGCCGAGCAGCTGCACGAGGCGGATGTGCAGCGAGTGCTCGACACGGTGGATGAACGGCTGCACCCGGAACTCGTCAATCAGTTTCGTGATGGACGCTTCGACAGCAGTCACCGCTTCCGCGACCCATCCATCACCCTGTGGAGGTGCCCGGACGATCTGTCCGGCCTTTCCGGGCAGTGCCTCAGCGTCGGCGGGCAGACCCTCCTGCTCGTTGTACAGATCCTGATCGTGCGTTCCGTCGTGAATCATCGACCTGAGTATGACTCTTCCCCGGCCGATTTGTCAGAACTGCTCCGCCCGCTGACCCACCCGGGAAACCCCAGCAAGCGCACAAGTAATGGCGGCCGCCGGGCGCACACCCTAACCGCTACCGATCACGGAACGCGGTCGAGCCATCATCCAGTCCCGTGCGATATCGCCGAATATTTCGCTTCAAGGGCATGGGCGCCACAGGCCAGATCTGCGCGCAGATGTCCCGGTTCTGCGTCCATGGGAGAAGGCAGGTGACTCAGAAACGGATTCGGCGGCAGCTCTCTATGGGCCTCCTTGTGGGATGATGCCGCTGGTAGTGACTCAAATCTCGTCGCGCCGCGTAAAAAACGTGCACTGTCTCCGTTGATGTCGTTATGCAGGGACATCACGGGTCCTCGTCCAATATCACTTACGTAGGAACGTTCCACTCACGTCCGACGGGGCTCGGCCAGCGCTATGCCGCGGACGCTGGTAAGAGCAGGATCGCGGCTGCCGCAATAGACAAGGGATTCAGCCTTCGGAGTTGACCTACCGCATAGAGAGCGCGACTATCCAGGAATATCCGGTTGATCGACAGAACGCCGCGCTTTGCCATCTCTATGTGAATTCGTTCTTTACCCGGGCCGGTCAGCGTCATGCGTTCTGGACGCAAATCATCCTTAACCCTCAGATGCGCGCGGACGCGAATGACCGCTCCCGGATACAGATCTGGAGGAGTCGCCTCATCGAGCGGCGGTATGTCTATTATGGTTTCGTTATGAGGAACATGCCATATACTTTGCGCAAAGTAGACGGGGTCAATTGAATTGCTATCGTTTATGACAGTGAGTCGGACATTGTCATTGCCAGCCCTTCCCTTTAGCCTTGGGAATAGCCTCGGATCGTTTAGGAGGCGCGCACTGACCGAGCGCATTACGTCCTCATCGAGATAGATCAGCCGATTTGACGGCATCTCCTCGATCTCCTCGATTAGGCCGGAAACGCCGTTACCAACCTCCTTTTGGCACATCGCCTGGCTGGCACCGGAGGGATTATTGTCACGGTCAGCGGCCGAGTCATCCGCAGCAAGATTGCGGATTGCTAGGGATTCGCCGCTAGCCATTCTCCAGCTCCAGCCCTCTGATCGCCTTTTCTTTTGTCTCGACAAGCAATATCTCGTTACCTGCAGAAAGGGAGAACGAGTCGACTAGGTGAAATTCATACTTTTTACCATCCGAAATCTCAAGCTGCTGGAGGAGTTGAGACTTGACCGTTTCGACGTTCAGATCGGAGTCGATCTCCACTCTGTAACGTTTCCCGTCGGGAGCCTGCAATCTCACATTAACAAACGTCATCTTCCCCCAACTCCTATCGACCGAACACACCATCAGTGACAGAATGCCATACCTTGGCGATCTCGACTAGTAGTCTGGGATTCGCATCCGCTAAGCCCGTCGCGCAGTATCGCAGTGAAGCTGTATTGATAGCCGTCGCTACGCGACCACCGCCAGCCCGACGGTCGCCGCCGCTTCCCGCCGAGATCCTGCCATAGCCGATCACGTGTGCCACCGGGCCGTGCCCGGAAGCCACGGACAGCCCCTCGCGCACCTACGGTCCAGCTAGGCAACCACAGGGATGCATCCCGAGAGAGGCACTTTAATCGCGCGTCATCGCCCAGCTCACCGCAACCTTTGCAGCGTACTGACGTCCCAGGGGGAGCAGACTATCTGTACACACGTTCGAGACCCAGAGTATTATGCTCGCATAAGCGTTCGAACGAGGGGTACCCGAGATGAAGACGGACGAGTACAGGATCACCTATCGCGACGGCTCGACGCAGCTGGTCAAGGCGACTCAGCAGCTAGCGCAAGAGCCCTGGCTCGTCTTCCAGGACGACTACACAGAGGTTCTCCGGATTCCGGCGGCTGACATAGAGAGCGTAAGGCGAGCGGACGTGCCTGACCGCGAACGGCCAGGCGCGGACCGTCTCCTTCACTAGGGAGGACCGCCACGGCCACCGGATCAGCATGGACGAGGTGGTCCAGCCACGCGCGGCTGAGGTTCCGGTTGCTGTGGCTGGTCAACGCACCATGTGCATCCGTCAGCGTCGGTCCATGTGATCCGCCAGGCGCCCAGCTGGAGTTCGGGTGCCGCAGCGTCGAGAGATATCTCCAGCGTGTGACTGTTTTCTGACAGGAGAATTCTTTCCTCCGCCCGCCTCGTGCAAGGGCTACCCAGCGGAACACCTTCGAGCCAAACCTCTGCTTCTATACCTATGATGGGCCGGTCGCCGTAATTGACAATTGGGAACCGCACCTCATAGCGATACAGGCTCCTGTCCATGGACGACATCTTAGAGATTTCTGGTGCGCTCACGATGACCAGCCGAGCTTGCGCGAGTTGGCGGGCCAGTCGCTCCGCCTGCGCTCGGTCGTTGGCTTCGTCTCGGTCCGCTTTCCTCAGCTTGTCATCCCTCCGTCGGTCCGTACCGGCCAAGTAAAGGGTCACAAGTGTGGTCACGACGGTAACTACAGCGAGCGAGATAGTTCCCCACCCGGTCAGGTAGTCCGTCAGGCTAGGTGCGTCAGCCTTGGCTACGGCTGGCAGTGAAATCGGTGCGAATGAAATCAGAGTGGCAGCGTACACGTGCTGATGTTAAATCTATTCGCCGGAGCGGGCAAGACCGCGTTGGAATAGACATTCGCAAAAAGTTTCACCTAAATACTCGGGAAATCATAAATGGAGCAGACTGCAGAGACGAGTAACTCTGGATCGAGTTGATGGCGTCGCCGCCTTCGTATCTCGACGGCGCGACAAACCTGGACTAAATGATCGCGACCATGTCATCAGGTCAATACGGTTCAGTTGGGGCGGACACACTTTGCCACCGGAGCTGGGCGTGCGGCCGCTGGGTGCCGTAGCCGCGCGGCTTCGTGCCAGTTTTATCGCCACCGCCTGTGCTGGCCAGTTGGGCTCTGAAAGTTGTCCGGCTCCTGCAGCATCAATTGATCCAGGCGTCGTATGTCAGCATCGAAGCCCACGAGCTGATGCCACAAAGTCCGCTCATCGGCAGGTTGAGACGGTGCATTGGGTCCAATCTATGGCCACGGCAGCACAGATCAGCCCAGTCTGTTTGAGGCAGTCGATCGTCGCGACAGCTGCGGCGACAGCACCGAACGGCGGATCTTTCGCGTACGGTCTCCGCTGGCGCTGACCTTGCCGTGATGAACGCCCGGTCGCCGATGGACGCCGAAGGCAGGGCTGATGAGGACCCACTCGCAGTATCTCCGGAGTCTGCCACCGAGATACTTGAGGGATCTGAGGCGTAGCAACGCCGTCGCCGCGTCGTTAAGCTCGGGCGCAAGCACGAACGACACCAGTATGCGCTGATCGAGCCAGCCGAATGTCCGCCCGCTCAGGCGGTCAGCGCGTACATTCCGCCCATGACGTTCTTCGGCGCGACTCTCCTCTCGGCGATAGCGACCGTGGTCCTTGCCGTGTTCGCCATCTTCACTGCCCGGTACGCGCGCCGGGCTTTTCTCAAGCAGTCGCAGGAGGTCAGCATCCTGCTTGAGCAGAACGAGCGCGACAAGGCCGAGCGCCGCATGGCGCAAGCTGCCAGAGTGTTTCTCGCGGCAGACCCGGACGCAGACCACCCTGTCAGGCCGTACGTGAAGAACGCAAGCGACTTCCCCGTCTACGACGCGCGGATCTCATACACCGACCTGCACGACACCGCAGACCGCGAGCACCTGGGGATGATCATGCCCAGCGCCACCCGCAGCGCCGCACGTGAATTCTCCAGCGACCTCAACGCCCTCGAATGCACATCGGTGACGTTCCGCGACGCGGCGGGAGTTTGGTGGACGCGGATGCCACGCGGCGAGCTCAAGGACGAAAGCTTTCCCGCCGCGCTCAGCGGCGCTAGCCTCGCCGCCGCCTTCGAGAGGGTAACCGGGCGCCGGATAAACCGCCGGAGAGCGACACGCCGGTTAGCTCCAGCGGAAGCACAAGCTGTGGCGTCACCACCGCCCGCGCATCGCCCTGAACGCCTCGTCGCGGGCGAGATTTCAGGCGGTCGCCGCATCGACGGGCACGCCCATAACGGCGCGACCACGGCGCCAGCTAGACCACCTGATGATTCGATCGGCCGCTACCATCGGGCAGCGTCCGCAGCCAGCGAGAACTCGACGGCCAGGATGCATTGGCTTTTCGGTGCAGTCGGTCCGCGCGGAAGAACCCCCAGCCGCCCCTGATGATCGTCCCAGCCTGCCGCGCGGCCAAGGAGCGCAGATCACCGAATATTCGCTCATGCGTCGACGTGCCATCTCACCGGTCCGGTCGCGCAGAACAGCCCTGATATGGACGCAGCTCACCATGTCCGTTCCGCCCCGCTCCCGGATCTCCAGCACCATCGCGCCGCATTGGTGACACCGGTGTACCTGCCCGAAGGTCGCCGGCTGGTAGCCCGGCGGGCGCTATCTTCGCGCCGGAAGCCGGGCGTCGAGCCAGCTGGCGATCCGACCTGACCGCGATAGGCACTGAGCGCGGCAACCGGGTGAGTCCTGACGGCGACGGCCCGATGGGGGTCACCCGGTTGCGGCTGTCCAAGCCGGTCATTGCCGCGGTAGCGGGGCACGCGGTGGCCGGTGGCCTTGAGCTGGCCTTGTGGTGCGACCTGCGGGTCGCGGATGAGACCGCCGTGTTCGGCGTCTTTTGCCGGCGCTGGGGCGTCCCGCTGATAGACGGCGGTACCGTGTGGCTGCCCCGGCTGATCGGCACCAGCCGGGCGATGGTCGTGATCCTCACCGGACGCGCCGTCGACGCTGCCGAGGCGGGCGAGATCGGGCTTGCCAACCGCGTCGTGCCGCCCGGTCAGGTGCTGGCCGCCGCCCAGGAGCTGGCGGCCAGTCTTGCCGCGTTCCCGCAACTCTGCCTGCGCGGCGACCGAGCCTCGGTGCTGGACCAGGAGGGATTCGACGAGACCGCCGCCCTGGCATCGGAGTTCGCTCACGGGCGCGATGCGCTGGTCAGCGAGGCCGCCGCCGGCGCCGCCCGGTTTACCGCCGGCGCGGGACGTCACGGAACCTTCGGCACCTGAGGTGCGGCGCCGGCTTCGCAACGCTGCCCGGGATCGGACCGGGCGCCGACTCGGGGCTGCCGCGCGTTCTCGCCGCCGCCGCGGTAGTCGCGGCCACCGTTCTCGTGCTCCCCGCCTGAGACCCGGTGATTTAGGAGAGCCTGGCGCATGATCCCCTGCCATGGGGGCAGGGGATCATGCGCCGCGATTGGGGCGGCGGAGGTTGCCAGCACCACCTCGCCTGCCGCGGCCGGGATGTCCGCCGGCCGGCCGGAGAAGTTCGCGGCCACCACTAGCGAACCGACTCGGTAGGCCCACTGGCCCTTGGGGGCCGGAAGCTGCTCATAGCCCGCGATGCCGCCGGCGAGTTCAGCGCGCCGGAGCGCCAGAAGCCGTCGGCACAGCCACAGCGTGGAACCGGGGGCGGCCGGCGCCGCGGTAGGCGTCGCGCGGTCCCGGCGCAGCCCACCGGCACGTCGACGTCGGTCATGCCGATCTCGTCGCCGTAGTACAGCACGGTGGTACTGGGCAAGGTTGCCAGGACGAGCAGCGCGAGCCTGATCTTCCGCTCGTCGCCGCGGCACCAGCGGGACGGGAACCGGCCGATGTCGTGGTTGGAGCCCATCCAGGCGGGGCACCCGCCGGGCGGCAGCGCCGCAAGCGTGCGCTCCACCATCGATGCCAGCGCGTGCGCCGGACTCCGCGAAGGCGAACGGGAAGTTGAACGCGAGCTGCAGCTCGTCGCAGCGGCCGTAAGTAATAGGAGGCCATCCGCTCGGGATCGGGGACCCATGTCTCGCCGAGCAGCAGCCGCGGCGGAAAGTAGCCGTAGTACTGCCCGCTCTCGTGCCACTGCCAGGCGGACCGCCCGGTGAAGTCCAGCCAGTTGTTCGGCCGCCCGCCGCCGGGCGCCGGATCGGCCCATACGTAATAGTCCCGGTGCTGAGCGTCCCGGCTCTTCGCGGCGTCGACGAACCACGGGTGCGCGGAACTGGTGTGGTTGGGAACCAGGTCGAGCAGCACGCGCATGCCGCGCCGGCCCGCCTCGGCGATCAGCTCGTCCAGGTCGGCTTGCGTGCCCAGCTCGGGGTGGACGCCTGTGCAGTCACTGACGTGATACCCCCAGTCCGCGTCCGGGGACGGCATCATCGGCGACAGCCAGATGCCGTCCACACCTAGCCAGCACAGGTGGTCCAGGCGCTCCACGATGCCGCGCAGGTCACCGTACCCGTCGTCATCGGCGTCGCGCCAGGATCGCACGTACAGCTGATGGAGGACCGCGCCCTGCCGCCACGGCTGGCCCTCCGGCGATGCGGTCAGCCCTTCACCGCCCCGGCGGTAAGGCCGGATACGACGCTGCGGCGGAAGATCAACACGAGGATCGCGATCGGGACCACCGCCACCACGCTGGCGGCGAAAAGCGTGCCGTAGGGGACCGTGAACTGCGATCCGAACAGCGCGACCCCGACCGGGATCGTGCGGTAGTCGTTGGAGACATTGAACGACAGCGCCATCAGGAACTCGGTCCAGCAGGCGGTAAAGGTGAAGATCCCGGCCGTGAACAGCCCCGGCCAGGCCTGCGGCAGGATGACCGACCAGATGGTGCGCAGCGGGCTGGCGCCGTCGATGCGGGCGCTCTCTTCCATCTCGCGCGGGATCGCCAGGAAGTAGTTGCGCAGGATCCAGATCGCGAACGGGAGGTAGAACGCGGTGTACGGGATGATCAGCGCCTGGTAGCTGTTCAGCCAGCCGATGTCGCGCAGCAGCGCGTACAGCGGCACCACCACCGCGATCGCGGGAAACACCGAGATCATCAGCAGGACCACCAGCACGGTGAACTTGCCGCGCATCGGCAGCCGCCCGAGCGCGTACCCGGCCAGCGTGCCCAGTACGAGCACCAGCGCGGTCGCCACCACCGCCACGATGACCGAGTTGATGATGTAGTGGCCGAAAGTGTTCTGGCTGAACGCCACCGTGAAGTTCTGCACGCTGAGCGGGTGCGGGAAATACTGCGGTGGCGACGCGCCGACGTTCGCCGGCGTCTTGAACGCGCTGGCGACCATCCAGTACAGCGGCAGCGCGATGAACAGGCATACCACCAGGACGGCGAGGTTGATGCCGTTGACCACACGGCGCCACCCGTGGCGTGAGCGGTTGCGCATTTATACCTCCGTGCCGGCCTGGGCGCGAAAAACCCTAAGGAAGATGAGGCAGCCGACCACCACCAGCAGCGCGGTGCTGGTGGCCACCGCCGCGCCCGGCCCGAAGTCCAGGTCACGGAACATGGCGTTGTACGCGAGGATCGCTAGCGGCTGCGTGCTGTAGCCCGGGCCGCCCGAGGTGAGGACGAACGGCAGGTCGAACAGGCCGAACGCCTGCAGCACCCGGAACAGCACCGCCAGAGCGATCGTGGGCCGCAGCAGCGGGAACGTGATCCGCCAGAAGGCCGTCCAGCCGGAAGCGCCGTCCACCTCTGCCGCCTCGTAATAGTCGCGCGGGATCATGACCAGTCCGGCGAGCACGATGATCGCCACGAACGGCGTGGTCTTCCAGATGTCGGCCACCATCAGCGCGGCGATCGCCGGCACCCGGGTGCCCAGGATCACCGGGCTGCCCAGCCCGATACGGGAGAAGATGTCGTCAATTACCCCGTACGTTGGGTTGTATATGTAGGCCCACAGCTCGGCGTTGATCACCGTGATCATCGACCACGGGATCAGCAGCAGCGCCATCATCCAGCCCCGGCCCGCAGTGAGGCGCTCCAGCACCAGCGCTACGAGAGTGCCGATCACCACCTCCACCGCGACCGTGACCACCGTGTAAAAAACGGTGAAGAACAGCGCGTACCGCCACTGCGCGGCGTGGAACATGATCGAGTAGTTACTGCCCGTGAGGCCGGACAGGGTGAAGCCAGACCCGGTAGCGCTGACGTTGGACACGCTCATCGCGATCGCATAGCCGATGGGGAAAATCGTCACCGCGGCGATCAGGATCAGCGCCGGCGCCGATAGTCCCCACCCGAGCCTGGCCTGCTGACGCCGGAAGACGTCGTAGCGCCTAGCGGGCGGCGGCGCGGCCGGGCCGGAAACGTCCACCCCGCCGCCCGGGGCGGGGGCCACAGAAGGTGTGCTCACAGTCGCTCCTGCTGTCAGGTGGTCCCGGCCGGGCGTACGGCTCGCCCGGCCGGGACCACGGCCGCCTCGTCAGAGACCGGAACTGCTCAAGGCCGAGTCGATCTGGCTAGACGCGGCCGACAGCGCGCCACTAGGTGAGGTCGACCCGGACAGCATCGAGTTGATGTTCGTGTAGATGGCCTGGCTCACCTTCGCGTACTGCGGGGTCTGCGCCGGCCGCGGGATGAGCCTGGTCTGCCCCACGATGGCCAGCACCGGGTTCTGGGCCTTCACCGCCGCCGAGTTGCGCACCGACTGAACCGTCGGGATCTCGGAGAACTGCGTGCCAAGGATGGTCTGCGCCGCCGGGCTGGTCATCCACTTGATGAAGGTGACGTCCGCGGCGGTGTTCTTGCTGTGCGGGTTGATGTACAGGTTCCATCCGCCGATGTTCGAGGTGCCCGGCGACGGCTGGCCGGAGAACGAGGGCAGCGGGGTCACGCCGACCTTGCCGACCACCGACGACGGGGACGATGCGGTCTGGGAGTAGCTCCAGCCGTAGTCCCAGTTGCGCAGGAACGCTGCCTGGCCGGTGGCGAACGCCGACATCGATTGCGCCTCCTGGAAGGTGGTGACCGCGCTCGGCGTGGCGCCGGAGGTGATCAGCGAGTGCATGAAATTGGCCGCCTGCGTCCCGGCCGCG
>Ga0207700_10002744_pt1 | contig 10152 bp, 8 predicted proteins | sample LARL82metaG_FD_184348 | JGI IMG/M metagenome (GOLD analysis project Ga0207700, IMG submission 184348) | Corn, switchgrass and miscanthus rhizosphere microbial communities from Kellogg Biological Station, Michigan, USA - LAR L8-2 metaG... | ecosystem: Host-associated > Plants > Roots >...
GCTCGAGTCCGGGCAATGGTCCGTCAAACGTCGCGCTTTGAGACGTGATTCCCATGATCGGTGTCGCCCCGGTTCCCGCCAGTCGTTATAACCCGTGACCTCCTAGGAAGACGACGACGACCGAGCCAGGGTCATTTGCGCGGACGGGCCTCTGCCGTCGCGCTGCGCGTAGCTCCCGTCGGCCTGGAGCTCGAAGGCCGTCGGGTCGCCGGTATACAGGCGGAGGATGTCGTCGAGCAGCCGCCGATGCGGCGCGTTCGCGATGGGCACGAGCAGCTCGACGCGCCGCCGAAGATTTCGCGGACGCAGATCGGCCGAGCCGATGAAGTACCGTGGATCGCCGCCGTTGGCGAATCGGTAGATGCGAGAATGCTCGAGGAATCGTCCGACCACCGACTCGACGCGTATGCGCTCCGACCGTCCAACGACATGCGGGCGCAAGGTACAGATACCGCGGACCACGAGATCGATCTCGACGCCGTCGCGCGACGCGCGATAGAGTGCGCGCACGATGTCCGGATCCGACAGCCCGTTGAATTTCGCCGTGATGCGCGCTTCGCGACCGGCACGCGCGTGGGCCGCTTCGCGATCGATGTGCTCGAGGATCGTCGGCAGCAAATGATGCGGAGCGACGAGGAGCGCACGCGACCGGCGGCGCGGCGGCTCGGACATCCCCGTCAATTCGTTGAACAGATCGGAAACGTCGCTCGTGATCGCATCGTCGGTGGTGAAGAAGCTCAAGTCCGTGTACTGCTCGCCCGACCGCGCGTTGTAGTTGCCGGTCCCGATGTGCACGTAGCGGCGAAGACCCGCGGCCTCGCGACGCACGACGAGCGCCACCTTCGCGTGGTTCTTGAACCCGACGAGCCCGCGCACGACGTGGCCGCCGGCCGCCTCGAGGGCGCGCGCCCAACCGACATTGATCTCCTCATCGAACCGGGCCTTGAGCTCGACGAAGACCGTCACCGCTTTACCTTGACGCGCCGCCTCGAGCAGCGCGTCGGCGACCGGCGACGGATTGCCGACGCGGTAGAGCGTGATCTTGATCGCGGCGACCGCCGGATCACGCGCCGCTTCGTGGAGGAAGCGAACGACGGTGTCGGCGAACGAGTCGAATGGATGATGGACGAGGATATCGCCCGATCCGACGGCGTCGAACGCGGACCGCGCGTCGGTGAACGGGCGGCGCGACTCGAGGCGCGGGTAGTACGCCGGCGGATCGACGGGGAGCTCGAGCTCCGTGAGTCCGCCCAAATCGACCAGGCCTTCGATCTCCTCGACGTCGGTGACGAGACACGCCGATTCCGAGCCGACGTGCTCGCGACGAACGTCCTCGAGGAGCAGCGCGCGGAGCACGGGCGGCATCCCGCGCTCTACCTCCAGACGCACCACGATGCCCTGCCCTCGCAGCGCCGTGGCTCGCTCGACTTCGTCGAGCAGGTCGTCGGCCGTCGCCTCGTCGAGCGCCAGCTCGGCGGTGCGCGTGACGCGAAACACGTAACTCTGCTCGACGCCGACGTCGGGCGGATAGATCGCGTCGAGATTGCCGCGGACGACGTCCTCGAGCGCGACGAAGACATGCTCGGCGCCTTCCGTGACGTCGAAGAAGCGCGGGACGCTCGCCGGGAGCTCCAGCTCGGCGAACCGCGGCGGACCGCCGGCTCGGTTGCGCAGCACGATCGCGAGCGACAACGACAAGTGGCTGAGCCGCGGCAACGGGTGCCCGGGACTCAGCGTCATCGCGAACGGGGTGAGCAGCGGCTGGATCTCCGTGTGGAAGCGGCCGCGCAACGTGTCGCGCTGCGTGTCGCTCAGCTCGGACCATGTGCATATTCGAATACCCGTCGTTCCCAACGCGTCGTAGCACTCGCGAAGGCACTTCGACTGCCGCAGCCCGATCGCCGCGACGCTCTCGGTGATCGCGGCCAGCTGCTCGGCCGGAGTGAGTCCGTCGTCGCTCGGCTCCTCGGGCGCACCACCGAACGCCGACAGTCGCGCCACGCGAACCATGAAGAACTCGTCCACGTTCGCGCTGACGATGGACAGAAATCGCAGACGCTCGCGGACCGGCGTCGCGGGATCTTCGGCGAGGGTGAGCACGCGATGCTGAAATCCGAGCAGGCTGAGCTCGGGATTGATGAACTCGGGCGCCGGATCGCCGTCGCGGTCGATCGTCGTGCGCAAAACAGAATCGGAGTAGCCGGATCCGCGCGGAACGTCCTCGAGGCGCGCCCATTTGACCGCCAACTCGGCACGCTCGTGGGTCGCCACGGTCGACGGCCGCAAGCCATGCTCCTCCTCGAGTGCACGCTCGAGCGCCGCGAGCTCTGAGCCGTCTCCGCGTAAACGGTGCGCGCACATTTGGAAAAAGCTCGCCGCGTTCGCGGCGCCGTCCTTGCCTCCGCGGTGGACGCTCACGCGATCGAGATGCACGGCGAGCCGCGGCCGCCGCAACCAGTCGCGCGCCACCGGCCGTGTGAGCCGATCGACTTGAAGATCGAGCTGCACCTGGAGGTGCGTCGGATCGACGATGCCGCGCAAGCGATGCACGACGGCGTTCCCCGACGCGATCGCCTCGGCGAGTTCGCTCGATCGCGTCATCGCGCTGACCCGCGTGGGCAGCGCACCGTTCGAGCCGGCGATGCGCAGCGACATGCTGCTCCGCCCGTCCGCGCCGACGCGCATCCGACAGACGATGCCGCGCCGCCGCAACGAACCTTCAGGCGTATCGAGATACAGATCGCGATGCAGCGATCGGCGCGACTCATCAGCCGGCACGCCGGATGGCAACGGTCCGGACGCGAGCGCCGCGAGTTGATCGGCGGATAACAACTCGCAGCGAAACTCCATCTTCATCACCGACAATGCGTGAGCTCGCCCCAGCGAGATGTCATTTGTGGCCGCCGAGACAGGCTTCGATGACACCGCGTTTGAACGCGCGCGGGTCGTTGAGGGTCTTGTAGAACTCGTCGTAATACTCGAGCGTCTCTTTCACGATGTCCGGCGTGAGCAGTTTGCCGATTTGGTCATGATACAGGGCGTAGATCGAGTCCTTCTTGGCATTGAACAGCGCGATGGCCTTGGGATATTCCTCGTCCGGCACGCAGTAGCCGCGATAGATGCGCTCGCGCACCGTCCTCGTCCCAAGGCGCGCATCCGGCGTCGCGTAGCGCGCGTTGACCGCGCCCGAGAAATCGAAGTCGTAGGCGACCGGGATGAAGTTCCCGGTTTCCTGTCCGACGATCTCCGCGTTGTGCAGCGCGCCGAGTGCGAAGTCGGTGTTGCCGATCAGATATTGGAAGAGGCCGACCACGACATCGGCAAACGGTTCGAGATCGTCGGGCGTCGCGCCCTTCGCCTTGAGAATTCGCCCATTGAGGCGCGCCGCCATCGGGCCGCCCTCTTCGCCGATGAACGCATAACGCGTCGTCAGCGGCTTGCCCGTCGCGCTGTCCATATACGTCACGTGCAGGAGACGCACGGCATGGCTCGCCGGCGTGAGCAGCCGATAGATCCGGTACAGCTGCATCTCCTGGAGCACGTACTGCTCGTAGTCGTCCTTGTCGCGGCAATAGTTCGTGAGCTTCGGTTGATCCAGGCCGTGGAAGACGGTGTGCTTCGTCGAATCCTTGTTGAAATTCAATCGGATCGGCGGAAAGTCGCAATTCTTGAGGCGCCAGATGCCGTGCGTCTTGAGACGAATCGGAATCGTCATTGGCTTGCCGGCGCTGTCGTTGAACGTCAGCGACCCGGGGCGCCATGGCGAGTTCTCGCCTTTGTCGCTGCGGATGCGCTTGATGTTCGTCGTCAGCGTGACCGTGATCGGATCTTCGCTGGTGAAGAACTTCACCATCTTGCCGGTGCTGTCGGGCTTGAACTTGGGCTCCGTTCGCTTCTTCGCGTCCTTCTTCGCTTGCGCGCCCGCGCTCGACAGCGCCACGAGCCCGAGAAGAGCGACGCGAGTCAGGTTCCACAATACATGCCTTTGCATCGCAGCCTCCGAGATAGACGTACGGGTGTTACTGCAGTTCGGCCGATAAGAGCTCGGCGCCGCCCGCGCCGCGCACGGCGTTGAGGACATCATCGAGATTCTTGCTCTTCTTGGGGGTCACGGTGTACTCAACGATGGTGATACCATCTTCGCCGGGGACCACGCTCGTGAGACGCCACTTCTTGACCGACTCTTGGAGTCGCTCCTCGACGAGTGCGCGAACGCCGGCGACGTTGCGCGTCTTGAGTCGGAACACTGCGTCCTCGCGCGGCGCGCCCTCGTCGCCTTCGGGATGATGCTCTCGAGCCCGACGCATAGCGCGTTGCGCGACCCCCTCGAGCTGCTCGGACGTCATGTCGCGCAGCACTTCGTCGTCGATGCGGGCGACGAACGTGCCCGTGCGCGCGAGCTGGCGTGCGCGTTGAAGCCGCTTCTCGGCGAGCTTGCCTTCGAGTGCAACCGGGGTGCGTCCAAAGTCGGTCATCCACAGCGCGACGACGACGAGGTTGATCATCACCGACATGACCATCGCAACCGGCAGATCGACCGCGGCCGCGATGCCGATGCCGGTCACGAGGAACACGTAGACGGCGTCCTTGCTGTCCTCGAGCGAATTGCGGAAGCGAACCGCGGCGGCGATACCGCCCAACCCGAACGCCAACGCGATGCTGTACTTCACCAGCACGACGATGCCCGCGATGCCGACCGGCAGCACGAGGAGCAGCTGCACGACCGACTGCTGATAGCCGCGGCGCGCCCGCGTGAGGGTGTAGATCCACGCCACCGGCAACGTGAGGAGCGCCGCGGCGAGCATGGCGAGCATCTCCGTCACGGCGAGCGTCCCCTGGTCGACCGGAGCGAGCACGCTACCCTTGCCGGCGCGCACCGTTTCGGTCGCCGACCCAAACAGCGCGTCGAGGGACGTGGCGGTGATCATCCGCGTGCGCGGCAAATAGCGCAGCACCACGACGCCGGCCAAGGCCAGCAGCGCGTAGTAAACCACACATCGGATGAGAACTTTTGTTGCCGGCGCGGCGCTCGAACCGTTGCTGCCAGTCGCCATTCGCGATGGTCCGGGAAGAGGGGCAACGCAATAATCGCGTTGCGACCGCCCCTTCGCCAGGCTAGCCCATCAGGAAGGTGGTCGGCCGGACGTGCTTCCTCCCCGCCGACCGGCGCCACTGCTCCGAGTGTTCTCGTCCGCGATCGCCTTCTCGGCGGCCGCCTCGAGCTCCTGGGCTTTCGTCACCTGTCCGGGCGACAACAGCGCGAACGCGCGGGTACGGGCCGACGAAATGTTGTCGCGAATGGCGCCCGTTGCCTCGCGCACGACGACCTGTGCCTCGGCCAGCGAGTCGCGACGGGCCGCCGTCGGCTCACTGAAGATCGGACCGCCTCGGAAGACTCGCTGCAGTGAGTCGAGCCTGCGCGTGAGCGGAACGTTGGTCGAGTCCAATGCGCGCTTGATGGCGACGATGTGCGTGAACTGCGAATCGTCGAGCGTCATCTCCTGACGATGCTCGATCAACAGATTCACCGCGTTCGCCTGCTTCGGAATGACCAACCCCGGCTCGTGCTCGAGGTTGCCGGGACGTCTTCGGCCGATCCCTCCGCCGCCCATGTTCCCCATCCCGCCACGCTGCGCCAGGACAACCGACGGCACCAGCGCGATAGCGAGGACGACTCGAGACACCCAACCAATGTGCATCTAACCCTCTCGTGAGCAGCGAAGGACTGACGCGGGAATGGTCGCGTCACGCCCTCATTTAACGTGTCGATTGGGCAAATGTTCCCGAGCCGACCTTCGCCACGGGCGTGGCGTACAGGTCGGACCGCGTGAGCGGGAGCATCGCGTCGCCGTCGCGCGGCTTGGACAGCAACGTCTGGAGCACGTTGAGACGGCCCTGCGCGAAGCCATAGCCGGCCGCCGCCATATAGAGGCGCCAGACGCGGTACGTGTGCGCTCCCACGAGCGCGATCGCCTCGGTGCCGCGAGATTCGAGACGTTTGACCCACTCGCGAAGCGTGAGCACGTAGTGCTCGCGCAGACTCTCGACGTCGCGCGTCTCGAATCCCGAGCGCTCGGCCGATTCGATCACTGAATGCAGGGGACCGAGCTTCCCGTCGGGAAAGACGTACTGATCGATGAACGCGTCGCGCCGCCATAGCTTTCGCTCGATCCGCTGGCCGAGCGAGAGCGCGTGAGACGCTTCGACGTTGACGATGCCGTGATTGAGGAACAACCCGCCCGGCTGAAGCACTTTGTGTACAGAGGCGAAGTACTCCGGCAGATGCGGCACTCCGACGTGCTCGATCATCCCGATGCTCGCCGCCTTGTCGAACACGCCGAGTCGGGCGACGTCGCGATAGTCGCACAGCTCAACGTGACAGCGCGACGTCAGTCCGGCGGCCTCGATGCGATGCCGCGCCAACGCAAGTTGCTGCTCGCTCAGCGTGATGCCCACGGCTTGCACGTCGTAGTGCGCGGCGGCATGCATGACGAGCGCGCCCCAACCGCAGCCGACGTCGAGGAATCGCTCGCCCGGATGGAGGCGCAGCTTCCGGCAGACGAGATCGAGCTTGGCTTCCTGCGCCTCGTCGAGGGTCATTTTGGGCGACGCGAAGTATGCGCAGGAGTACACCATCCGGTCGTCGAGCCACAGCCGGTAGAAGTCGTTGCCGACGTCGTAGTGATATTGAATCGCCGCGCGATCGCGTTGTGCCTCGTGCGGACGTCCCGTTGGTGCAACTGTGCGCTCGGCGCGACGTCGCCGGACGTCGGCGGCGAGCGCGTCGTCCTTGGGAAGGGCGAGCAGCTCGCGCACGATGGACGCGAGGACGAACGGAGACCTGAGCTGGCCATTGATGGCGTCGGCGATCGTGGCCGCTGCCGAAAGATCTCCTTCGACGTCGACGTCGCCCGAGAGATACGCTTCGACGATCGACAGCTCGCTCGGCGGGAGTAGCATGCGTCGAAGCGCGCCCGGGCGAGTGAGGGCAATCGTGAATCGTCGATCGGGCAAGCCTCCCGGTTCGACGCTGCCGTCCCAATAGCGTACATCGAAGCGACGGTCCGCCGTATCGCCGAACAGCGTTGCGACCACGCGTCTCGCGTGTCGCAACGCCGACGATTCGGCGTGGTTCGTCGCGTCCCTATCGTTTACGTCCGCGCTTTCCACGACGCGTCTCCGTCTTCCCCGTCGCGCGCATCACGTCGGTGCGATTGTCATCGATCAACTTGCCGAGCTCCCGCGCGTGCATGCCCGCTTGGGGTCCGACGTCCGCGACGGCGCCGCCGAGCCGGACGTCATCGCGGACGAGGTCGACACCGTTCGGCTCCTCGAGCAAGTCATCGACGTCGGCCTGGCGAACTCGGAAGCGTCCGTCAACGTCGCGACCGTTGTGCGTTTTTCCCCGATCAGTCATTTGCCTACTCCCGCTCAAATGCAAGGTCCCTGTTGCTCACACTCGAGTGTGAACCTCGCAAGGGATAGGCCCCCAAAGGCGGCGTCGTCCGCGCGCGCCGGTCGCTTACGACGCCGGATTCTGCTTCAGATGCAGCGCCCCGGGGTTGAACTTGAGACCAAGCACGTACCGGAACGACGTGAGCCAATAGGCGTTGCCGCTCGGAATCGTTGCCGGTCCGGTCAACCGGTAGACGGTGAGGTGATTTCGCGTCGCGGTCATTTCGGTCGACAGCGCGAGCGAACGCGTCAGCGAGAACTCGAGGCCCGCTCCGCCAACGCCGCCAAACCCGCGGCTGTACCGGCCTTCGCCCAAGTACTGCTGGTTCAGCCCGCCCGGCACCGAGGGGTCCGTCGGCGACGCGAATGTGTCATACAGGCGCATGTAGGCCGCGCGAACGTCGAAGAATGGACGGAGCGTTCGATCCCACGGCAGCGGTGAAAAGCGCGTGCCGGCCTCCGCCGTCTGCGCGGTGATCGGATCGCCGAACAAAGACGTCGTCATGTCGAGGGTTGCGGACCACTGCTCGGTGTAGCGATACGCGGCGCGCGTTCCGGTGCCCGCGGTGGTGTAGTGTGTTACGCCGCCCGGACTCGGCACTTGGATGGCGTTCATGAACGAATAGCCCTCAGCCGACCACCGCGATCGCTTGTAGGCGAGCGCTCGAGCGACCGGTGCCGCTTCTGGTGGGAGCGCGGCCGGCGGAGGCGCCGTGCCGCGACCACCGCGCGGAAGTCGAAGGACTTGCGCCGTCAGAGCGGCGGGCAACGTCATCACCGCGATCACAACCAACGTTCGAGTGCGCATGGGCGGCCTCCCCGGCGTCGCAGCGTGGAGCGGATCGTGGTCCGCGTACGATTTACACTGGGGACGGCCGCGAAAAATGGCAAGATCGCAATTAGAGAATCCGCGCAGACGTGCACGAAAAAAGTTCCCGTTCGTCACATGTCCGGTGCCGGCGCCGCGACTGCGTATGGAAGGCACGCCCAACATAGTGGGCGCGGGCGACACCAACCATGAAGCTCGCTTCACGCGCTGGTCATCGAGCCCGTACTGCGACTTCCTTGGAGATACACGATGCAGCGGACACTTCGCCTTCGGGCGGTGCTACTTGGCGCACCCATCGTCCTCGCCGCGTGCGGCGACACGAGCCAGATCACGACCGGACCGGGCAGCCGGAACGCCAGTCCCATGGGACCGAACGTGCAGGCGTATGACAAATCTTTCAAGACGCGCGACGACGTGCAGATCGTCCGCGCGACGGGCGACATCAAGGCCGCCGTCTCCCAGTACACCGCGTTGTTGGGTCTCCCCAATAACCTGGCCGCCGTCGGAGACAAGGGCGACGGACATCGCGAGATCAATTGGGACGCTGCGGTGGTCCCAACGAACAACAATGCCTTCCCCGGCAACTTCTTCAATGTGAATTCGCCGCGGGGCGTGGTGTTCACGACGGACGGCACGGGTTTCCGGGTCAGCAACAACGGCTACACCGACGTGAATCCGAATTACGTCGGCGAGTTCAACACGTTCAGCCCGCCGAAGCTGTTCGTCGCGGTGGGCAGCACGACCATCGACATTCAATTCTTCGTCGCCGGGTCGAACACGCCGGCAGTGGTGACGGGTTTCGGGTCGGTGTTCGCGGACGTCGGGCGCGCCCACTCGACCACCATCGAGTACTTCGATGCCGCCGGCAACTCGTTGCTGAAGGTCGCCGCGCCCCGCCGCAGCGACGACAACGGTCTCTCCTTCCTCGGCGCGAAGTTCGCCTCGGCGATCGTCGCGCGAGTTCGGATTGTGGCGGGCGATACGCCGATCGGTGCCGACAATAACGACAACGTGAAGGGCGCGGGACAGAAGCACGATATCGTCGCGACAGACGACTTCTTCTACGGCGAGCCGCACGCCATCACCATCGATCGCTAACGGTTTCGTCGATCGATGCACGCCGCGCCGACGAAGGCGCGGCGTGCATTGACGTCTCAGGGCGTCCTAACCTTCCCGCAACGCGATCAGCGGATCGACGCGCGCCGCACGACGCGCCGGTAGAAACGAGGCGATCGCGGCCGTCACGAGCATCACGATCGCCGCCGCCGCAAAGCTCGCCGCGTCGAGCGGACTGACGGACCACAGCATCTGTCGCAGAAGCTGCGTCGCGGCAACCGACGCCAACATGCCGGCCGCAATGCCGGTGACCGCGAGCCAGAGTCCGCGCGTCATCACCATCGCGATCACATCGATACCGCGCGCGCCGAGCGCGATGCGAATGCCGATCTCCTGCGTACGCTCGGCTGCTGCATTGCTCATCAATCCATAGACGCCGACGATCGCCAGTACCAATGCGGCCAACGAGAACGCGACGAGTAGCAGCAGGTTGAATCGCCGCGGCTTGATCTCGTTGGCCAACAACTCGTCGAGCGTCGAAATCGACACCGGCAGATCGGGATGGAGCGATGCGATCGCGCCGCGCACCGCGCGCGATCCCGACGCCGGATCGCCCGTCGTGCGCACCACCAGGCTCACACTCCCCAGCGGCACTTGCGCGTACGGGACAAACACGCTCGGCTCGGGATCGGATTCCAGCCCTTCCTGTCGCACGTCGCCTACGACGCCCACGATCTGCACCAGCGCCGGCGGTCCGAAGAACCGCAGCGTGACTTGCTTGCCGATCGGGTCCTCGTTCGGGAAATAGCGCC
>Ga0207700_10002746_pt1 | contig 10150 bp, 7 predicted proteins | sample LARL82metaG_FD_184348 | JGI IMG/M metagenome (GOLD analysis project Ga0207700, IMG submission 184348) | Corn, switchgrass and miscanthus rhizosphere microbial communities from Kellogg Biological Station, Michigan, USA - LAR L8-2 metaG... | ecosystem: Host-associated > Plants > Roots >...
CCGCTCTTTTGCAGCTGAGGCAGGCAGGCCTTGATGCAATGGAAGGTGCCGTCGAGCGTGACATCGAGGATCTCGCGCCATTCGGCGTAATCCATCTCGGCGAAGGATCTTTCCCTTCGCAGCGCCGCATTGTTGACGAGGATGTCGATGCGGCCGAACGCGTTGACGGCGGCCTCGGCCATGGCCTGCACGGCCTTGGCATCGGCGACATCGCCGATATGAACCACCGCCTTGCCTCCGGCCGTTTCGATCTCGCGGGCAACGGCCGCCGCCTCGTTGCGATTACTACGCGCGTTGATGAGCACGAAAGCGCCGGCTTCCGCCAGGGCCAGCGCAATGGCGCGGCCGATGTTGCGGCCGGCGCCGGTGACGACAGCTACTTTGCCAGTAAGTTCCTTAGACATCCCAATCTCTCCTCGTCATGCCCGGGCATAGCCGTCCGAAGGGCGGCGTCGCTTCCGCTCGCCTATGACCCGGGCATCCACGTCTTCCTTCGTACCCAACAAGACGTTGATGGCCGGGACAAGCCCGGCCATGACAATCTTAGTTTCGGAACGAACTCAGATCGATGCGGCCATCATAGAGCCTTGCCATGAGTTTCAACGCCGCATCGCTCTGCGGCTTGCTCCAGCCGCCATGCTCGGCATTGAGGATGAATTTGACGGTCACGTCCTGACGCGTCAGCGGCTCCTGGGCGCCGCCGCGCAGATAAGGCTGGCGCTCCTCGAAGACGCGGCCGTCCTTCATGGTCGCCCTGATGTGGCCGGTATAGTTGTTCGGATAGGGATTATCCGGATCGATCACGAATTTCACTTTCGCGGCCAGTGCCAGCACGCGCGCGTCGCGGATCGCGCTGTCGGTGAAGGCGCCGAGGCCGACGCCGCCATGGACGAAGCCGGTTGCGAGCAGATACGGCACCGCGAATTTCGCGGCATAGCCGTTCGGCGGACGCTGCTTGTCGGCGAGCGGCTCCCAGAGCCGGTGCACGGTGCCTTCCGCGACCTCGCAGAGGATTTCAGCGACGTCCTCCGGCTTGATGCCGCGCGCCCCGAGGCGCCGCGCGCAATCGATATAGGGCTGCGCCATGGTCCCGCACGGATAAGGCTTGAACGCCAGCGTATCCGTGACCCAGCGCGAACCGAAATCGCCGTTCAAGGCCGCATAGTCACCATGCGTGGTATGGGCAAAGCCGTTGAACAGCCCGTGCACGCCCTCGAAAACCGTGCGCGGTCCGACAAAGCCCGCACGCGCAAGCAGTGCCGCGCGCAGGCCCGACTGCGCGGCCCAGCCGGCATGCAGCCGCTTGGTCCAGGCGCCTTCGGCAAGATATTCGATGATGCCGCCGGCCATGCTGCCGGCGACGCCGAGCGCATCGACGATCTGTCTTGCGTCGAAGCCAAGTGCGGCGCCGACACCGGCCGCGGCCCCCATCGCGCCGAAGATCGCGGTCGGATGGAAGCCCGCCTTGTGCACGGCCTTCGGCACCACCAGGCTCAGGCGGCACAGCACCTCGGTGCCCACGGCAATCCCGATCAGCGCCATGCGGCCGTCCGGATTATGCCGCTCGCAGGCGGCCAACACTGCCGGCACCACCACGGCCCCCGCATGCACGGGGCCACCTTCGAAGGTGTCGTCGAAATCCTCGCCATGGGCGGCGGTGCCGTTGACGAAGGCGGCGCCTGCTGCCGTCAGCGTACGCCTATGACCGATCGCGGTGCAGGGGCCGTCATCGTCGCAGCCTCGCAAGGAGCTCGCAACATAGTCCTCCTTCCGCGCCGTGACGCAGAGCCCGACCACATCGATCAGCAAATCCTCGCATTTGCGCGCGGTGATCGCGGGCAGCGCGCCCGGCTTCAGCGCAACGATCTTGTCCGCCAGCATCTCAGCGACGGAAATTTTGGGCAATCCGGTGTTCATGATCAGACGTGAAAGATTTTCGAGTAGCGGGACTTGATCTGCTCACTTTGCTGCTCGACCGCGGCGGCATCGTCCTTCATGGTCTTGATGTCCTTGAGCGGCTTGCGGCCGGCCTTTTCCTGCGTGTCCGGGTGCACGGAACGCAGGCCGCCGACGTCGATGATGAGCTGCTGCGCCTCGCGCCCGAGGCAGAACGCCTGGAACAGCTTTGCCGCGTTCGGGTTGGGCGAGGATTTGAAGATGCCGTTCGGCCCGATGATCAGCGGCGAGCCCTCGGTGGCATAGACCGGCTCGACCGGGCGGCCGGCCTCCTTCATCTGGAAGATGTTGTACTCGTTGCCGTCAGCCATGACCGCGCGCTCGCCGAGATCGAGCTTCTTCGGCGGATCGGCGGATGACTGCACCTGCATGATGTTCTGCTTGGCGAGCTGCTCGAAGAAGCTCCAGCCGAGATCGCGCTGCATCTGATAGGTCGCGGTCATGATGGTGCCGCTATAGCCCGGATGGGCCTTGACGATCTTGCCCTTCCATTTGGGATCGAGCAGGTCCGCAAAGCTCTTCGGCGCGTCTTCGGCCTTCACCAAGCTGGTGTTGTAGGCGATGATGGAGAGCCAGACGCGGAAGCTTGCGAACTGGCCATCGACATCGCGATGCTCGGCCGGGAATTTGGCGACATCCTCGGGAACATAAGGCAGGAGAATGCCGTCGCGCTTCCAGACGATGAAATGTGCGGCGTCCGAAGAATTGACGACGTCGACGGCGTGAATGTTGGAAGAATATTCCTGACCGATGCGCTGGAACACCCGTTCGGCCCCGGTCCGCTCGGTGCGAACGGCGATCCCTGGATATTTCGCCTCGAAGGCCTTGGCGACCTTCTCGGCGACCGGCAGATCAGTCGACGTATAATAAACGACCTGTCCCTCTTTCCTGGCGGCATCGATCAACCCTTGCGTGATCGGCTCGGGCGGCGGCGCGTTCGCCAGGACGCGCGTCGAGAACGCGCTTCCGGCCAGCAATGCGGCAGACCCTTTGAGTACGGCACGTCGCGAGAGCGGCTTCTTCATCGGCGTTTCCAATCGGCTGGTTTATTTTTCTAGTTTTATTTCTGGTTTTCTTGGCTATTGGGGTACACCGTAAGGTAACCCTTATTCCAGTAGCCTGCAGCGCGTCTTTCGTCGACAGCCGGCCTCTCCGCCCGGCGAGAGCGACATGCCCCTCGGCGCTGGCCGGGCGCCTATCAAAAGCCGCCAAGCTTCGCCATCCAAAGCTGCGGATTGCGAATCAACCTGACGCAATCCGCCCGACGATGCCCACCAACCGATTGAGTTCCGGCCAAAATTAAGTAGCCTCTCGCCAAGGAGGGGTCATGAAGACCCAACGCGACCGAGCTCTGTGGTCCCTGCGCTTGATCCTGATCGCGTGCGCGACGGTGCCCGTGGCGCTATTCGCTTACGCCGCATGGTCCGGCTACAAGTCCGCCTTTGCCGTGGCCGACGAGAGCATCGCGCGATCGCTCGACATCGCGACGGGGCACGCGCAGGCCGTCTTCCAGTCGATCGCCGTCACGATCAACAGCGTCGACCAGATCACACGGGGACGCTCGGACGACAGTATGCGGCTGGAGGAGTCCGAGCTCAACCAGCGCCTCAAGGAGATGCGCGCCGGAATTGCGGATATCGAATCGATCTGGCTGTTCGATGCCTCGGGCCACGCGATCGTCTCCTCGCTTCTGATCCCGGTGCCATCCGACCTCGATGTGTCGGCCAGCGAATTCTTTACCTCGGCGCGCGATGCCCATGCGCCGATTTTCGTGGGCCAGGTGTTTGCACCCCAGGCGACGGCGCGCAACGTGTTTTCCGTCAGCATGAGGCGCATCGATGACACCGGCAATTTCAGGGGCGTCATCGAGATCTCGATCCAGCCCGCCGCTTTCGAGTCGTTCTTTGCCGGAATTGGCCGTGGGACCACGGCGAGTCTCGCCCTGATCCGCCAGGACGGCTCGATCCTGGCCCGCTATCCGATGCCGACCAGCACCGGCATCAAGCTCGACGCGACATCGGGTTTCTCGACACGAATCGCGCGCTCGCCGGAGGGCGGACGCTTCACCGCGGTTTCCGGCATCGATCACATCGAACGGCGTTTCGCCACGCGAAAACTGGCGGGATTTCCGGTTTACGTCACGGCCAGTCTCGCGACCAGCGACATCCGCCACGGCTGGCTCATGACGATGGCGGGCCACCTTGTTTTTGGGCTGCCGGCAACCGTACTGCTGATCATCCTCGTGCTGATTGCCATGCGCAGGACCGACGCGTTCTACGCCGAAGTGGAAAGGCGGCAGGCGCTGGAGGCGAACCTTCGGCAATCGCAGAAGATGGATGCCGTCGGCCAGCTGACGGGCGGCATCGCCCACGACTTCAACAATCTCCTGACCATCATCATCGGCAATCTGCAGATGACGCTGAAGCGGGAGCACGAGGCCAAGGAGCAGCGGATGCTGTCGAATGCGCTGGCCGGGGCCGAACGGGCGGCGGCACTGACCAAGCGCCTGCTTTCATTTTCGCGCCGCCAGCCGCTCGACCCGCGCCTCGTCGACGCCAACCGCCTGATCGCGGGCTTATCGGACCTGCTCAACCGGACGCTGGGCGAAAGAGTATCGGTCGAAACCGTCGTCAGCGCGGGCCTGTGGCAGACCGAAGTCGACACCGCGGAGCTGGAATCCTCCATCCTCAATCTTGCGATCAATGCGCGCGACGCCATGTCCGAAGGCGGAAAGCTGACCATCGAGACCGGCAACGCATTTCTCGATGAGGACTATTGCCAGATGTTCGAGGACCTCAAGCCCGGGCAATACGTCATGATATCGGTCACGGACACCGGTTGCGGCATGCCGGATGACATCGCCGAAAAGGCGACCGAGCCCTTCTTCACCACCAAGCCGGCCGGCGAAGGCACAGGCCTCGGGCTGAGCCAGGTCTATGGCTTCGTCAAGCAGAGCGGCGGGCATTTGCGGATCTACAGCGAGCCCGGCGAGGGCACGACCATCAGATTGTATCTGCCGCGCAGTTTTGCTGCCGCGTCCGAAGCGGCACCCGCCTCCCTGGCTGAGCGGTTTCAGCAGGGATCGGGGGAGACCATCCTTGTCGTCGAGGACGACCCCAATGTTCGCGCCTATGTCGTCGAAGCGCTGAGCGGCGTGGGCTATCGCGTTGTCGAGGCCGGCGATGCCGAGGCTGCGCTGACGATTTTCGCGTCCAATGCGGAAATCCAGTTGATGCTCACCGATGTCGTCATGCCCGGCATGAACGGGCGCGCACTGGCGGACGCGATCAGGCAGTCGCATCCGGCCGTGAAGACGCTGTTCATGACCGGATATTCGCGCAACGCCATCGTGCATCAGGGCCGTCTTGACCCCGGCGTCTCGCTGATCCAGAAGCCGTTCTCGCAGGCTTCCCTCGCCGCCAGGATACGAAGCCTGCTTGACGCACAGCCGGTGCCCTGAGGCGCTCCGTCGCAGCCGACACGCGGTCGGCTATTTTCTCGACACCGCGCCTTTAGTCTTATTCCTCAGGGCTATCAGCTAGTCTTCCGTCGACAGTGCGTTTGCATTGCGGATAGATTGCCGCCCAACAACGAAGACTTCAGGGAGAGATGAGATGGTCTCAAGGTTCACGCTGATGCTGGCGATGACATTGCTGGCGGCGCCTTGTGTCAGCTCTCCGTCGCATGCGGAAGATTATCCGTCGCGGCCGGTGCGCATCATCGTTCCCTTTGGCGCCGGCGGGCCGGCCGATGTCACCGCGCGCCTTCTCGGCAACACGCTGCAGGAGACCCTCGGCCAGCCTTTCGTGGTCGAGAATCGCACCGGGGCCGGCGGCGTGATCGGCACCGAGGCCGCCGCCAAGGCGCCGCCCGACGGCTACACGCTGCTGATGATGTCGAACACCCAGACCGCCAACGAGTCGCTGGTGCCGGCGGCGCAACGCAAATACGAATTGATGCGCGACCTCTTGCCGATCGCGCCGGTGAACTACTCGGACCTCGTAATCGTGGTGCACCCTTCGGTGCAGGCCAAGACGCTGGCCGAGTTCATCGCGCTCGCCAAATCGCAGCCCGGGAAGCTGAATTACGCGTCTTCCGGCCAGGGCACGCCCTATCACATGGCGGGCGAACTGTTCAAAACCATGGCCGGCATCGACGTCGTGCACGTGCCCTATCGCAACAGCGGCGATGCGCGCACCGGCGTGCTCAGCGGGCAGGTGCAGATGATGATCGATGCGGTGACGACCATGGCGCCGAACATCAATGCGGGCCAGGTGCGCGCGCTCGCCACCACCGGCGCCAAGCGCTCCGCCGTGTTGCCCGACGTGCCGACCGCGAGCGAGGCCGGCGTGCCCGGCTACGAGGCGACGATCTGGCTCGGCCTGATGGCACCTAGCGGCACGCCGAAGCCGATCATCGACAAGCTCAGCGCCGCAATTAACGCCTTCGTGAAGAAGGGCGACGTCGTCGAGCTCTGGAACAAACAAGGCGCCGTTCCGATGTCGATGACACCGGAAGAATTCGATAAATTCCTGCGCGGCGATATTGCGAAATGGGCCGAAGTGGTCAAGAAATTCAACAAAACCTGAGTCCCTCTCCGCATCATGCCGACCATCCGATTTCGCCTCAATGGCGCGCCGACCGAGATCGACGCCGATCCCGATGAGTTATTGCTCGACGTCCTGCGCGGGCGGCTTGGCCTTACCGGGCCGCATTTCGGCTGCGGCGCCGGTGAGTGCGGCGCGTGCCGCGTCATCGTAGGCGATCATGCCGTGACCTCCTGCGATACGCCATTATGGTCGGTCGCCGACAAGGACGTCACCACGCTCGAGGGACTGGGTAGCGAGGCGCAGCCGCATCCGCTGCAGCGTGCCTTCATCGCCGAGCAGGCGATGCAATGCGGCTATTGTGTCGCCGGCGTGCTGATGAGTGCGGCGGCGCTGCTCAGGCAAAATCCGAGGCCGACGGAAAGGCAAGTGCGCGAAGCGCTCGACCGCAATCTCTGCCGCTGCGGCTCGCAGAACCGCATCGTGCGCGCCGTCTTGCGCGCCGCGAACGAGGCGACGGCGACATGAATACCCCAGCCCCTACTCTCCCGTTCAGCCTCGCAGCGAATCCGCGTTTGTCGTCATGGATCAAGTTTGCCGCAGACGGTCAGGTCACGGTTTCTCCTGGCAAGGTCGAGATCGGTCAGGGCATCGTCACCGCGCTGGCGCAGATCGCCGCCGACGAGCTCGATGTCGATATCGGCCGGGTGCGGATGGTGCGCGCGACGACGTCAGCTAGCCCGAACGAGGGCGTCACCTCCGGCAGCCTCTCCATCCAACATTCCGGGCGGGCGCTGCGGCAGGCGTGCGCCGAAATCCGGCAGATATTTCTGACGTCCGCTTCCGAGCGGCTTGGCGTTGCGAGCGACGTGCTGAAAATCGAGGATGGTACGATTTCCGGTCCCGGCAATGTGAGAACCAGTTATTGGGAGCTCGCCGACGAAATCTCGCTCGACCGCGACGCCACAGCGGGCGCAAAGCCGAAGGCGATTTCGGAGCGCGCCCTCGCCGGCCAATCGACCCGGCGTATCGATATCCCCGATAAGGTTTTTGCGAAGCAGCGCTTCATCCATGACACGGCATTGCCCGGCTTGCTGCATGGCCGCGTGCTGCGGCCGGAACAAGCGCGGGCGAAACTCGTCTCCTTGAAGGAAGATGCCGCACGTGCGGTGCCCGGCTTTGTCGCGGTCGTGCGCGACGGCAGCTTTGCCGGGGTGGTCTGCGAAACCGAAGCCGGCGCCGACGCAGCGCTCAAGGCGCTGCGCAAGGGTGCGAGCTGGTCCGAAGGCGAGGCGCTGCCGGATGAGGACGGTCTCGCGGCCTTCCTGAAAGCGCAGCCGGTGGAATCGACCATCATCGACACGCGAACGGCGGCGAGCGCGCCTCCGAAGGCGCGAACGCTCAAGCGGCAATATACCCGCCCCTATATCGCGCATGCCTCGATCGCGCCATCCTGTGCGATGGCGCAGTGGAACGGCGAGGATCGCGTTCACGTCTGGACCCATAGCCAGGGCGTCTATCTCCTGCGCAGCGACCTGTCGCTGGTGCTGAAGCTGCCGATCGAGCAGATCACGGTTGAACATCTCGAAGGCGCCGGCTGCTACGGCCACAATCCCGCCGACGACGTTGCGCTCGACGCGGTGCTGCTCGCCAAAGCCGCGCCCGGCAGGCCAGTGCGGGTACAGTGGTCGCGGGCCGATGAGATGACCCACGGGCCGTTTGGCGCGGCGATGGCGATCGAGGTCGAGGCCGATCTCGATGCGAATGGCGAGATCGTCGAATGGCGACATTCGATCTGGAGCAACGGCCATGCCGCGCGGCCCGGCCGCGGCACCAAGCCGACGCTGCTCGCCGGTTACGAATTGGAACAGCCGTTTCCGATTGCGATCTCCGGCAATCCACCGCAAGCCAATGGCGGCGGCGGCGACCGCAACTCGGTCCCGCTCTATGATTTCCCGGCATGGAAGATCGAAAGCCATCGCCTGCTCACCATGCCGGTGCGCACCTCGGCGCTGCGGACACTGGGCGCACAGGGTAATGTGTTTGCGATCGAGTGCTTTCTCGATGAGATCGCGGCGGAGCGCGGCGAGGATCCCGTCGCCTTCCGGCTGCGGCATCTGAAGGATGAGCGCGCCAAAGACGTGGTCCGCGCCGCCGCCAGGCGCGCGGGCTGGAAGCCGGCCGCGAAAGCCGGCACCGGCTATGGCTTCGGCTATTCCCGCTACAAGAACACCGGCGCCTATTGCGCCGTGGTCGCCGAGATTGAGGGCGACGAGGATATCCGCGTCAAGAAGCTGACGCTCGCGGTCGACGTCGGCGAAGCCATCAATCCAGATGGGGTCATCAACCAGATCGAGGGCGGCGCGATCCAGGCGACGAGCTGGGTGTTGAAGGAGCGCGTGCGCTTCGATCGAGAGCGCATCACCAGCAACAACTGGGCCGATTATCCGATCCTGCGTTTCACCGAAGTGCCTGAAGTCAAGGTCGAAGTGATCCAACGCTCCGAGATCGATCCGGTCGGCGCCGGCGAAGCCGCGCATGGCCCGGTCACCGCGGCGATCGCGAACGCCGTATTCGACTGCCTCGGCGTGCGCGTCCGCAACCTGCCGATCACGCGCGAGCGCCTGATCGCGGCCATGGAAGAGTCCTGATGAGCCAATTGAATATTCTCAGCGGTGGCGCAGCCCATGGGTTGGTCACGAGTCTCACGCCCGCCTTCAAGGCCAAGACCGGCTTCGACATATCAGGTGAATTCGGCGCCGTCGGTGGGATGGCTGACAAGCTGCGTAACGGTGTCGCCACCGACATCATCATCCTGACCCAGGCATTGGTCGGCAAACTCGCCGAAGAAAAGCTTGTCGTCCCCTCTTCCATCACAGATGTCGGCCTGGTCGAGACGGCGCTCGCGGTGCGCAGCGGCGATGCCAAGGTGATTGTCAATAACGCCGACGATCTGCGTGCGGCATTCCTGGCGGCCGATGCGATCTTTGTGCCCGACATCAAGGCGTCGACGGCGGGCATCCATGTCGCAAAGGTGCTGGCGCAGCTCGGCATTGCCGAAGAAGTCGCAACCCGCCTGAAGATCTATCCGAATGGCGCGACCGCAATGGATGAACTTGCCGTCTCCAGCGCGAAACGCCCGATCGGCTGTACGCAATCGACAGAGATCATCGCGACCAGGGGCGTGGAGTTGTCGGGCTCGCTGCCCAAGGGATGCGAGCTCGCGACCATGTACACAGCCGGCGTGACCACCAGCGCCGCGCATGCGGGCGAAGCGCAGGCGCTCATCGCGCTGCTCGCCAGCCCGGACGCGCGGGAGCATCGCGCCCGCGCCGGCTTCCTATGATTTCTGCAGCTGGGTGAGCCCGGTCGGCGGACCGTCGACCGCGGTCCAGCCGCCATCGACAAACAGCGTGGTGCCGCTGACATAGCTCGCGGCATCGGATGCGAGATAGGCGACCGCAGTCGCGACCTCGTCCGCGCTGCTCCAGCGGTTGAACACGGTGTGGCCGGCGTAGAGATTGTAGATGTCGGGGCGCTGCTTGAACGGGCCGGTCAGCGCCGTCTCGGCGATGCTCGGCGCGATCGCGTTGACGCGAACGCCGGAGCGGCCGACCTCGGAGGCAAAGCCCTTCACCAAAAGGCCA
>Ga0207700_10002747_pt1 | contig 10147 bp, 9 predicted proteins | sample LARL82metaG_FD_184348 | JGI IMG/M metagenome (GOLD analysis project Ga0207700, IMG submission 184348) | Corn, switchgrass and miscanthus rhizosphere microbial communities from Kellogg Biological Station, Michigan, USA - LAR L8-2 metaG... | ecosystem: Host-associated > Plants > Roots >...
TGGAGCTGATCTACGCGGCTCAGAACAAGATGAGCTACGGCTCGGTTCGGAATGCCGCGGGAACGTTTGTCAAAGCGGACTTTACCACCGTGTCGGAAGCCGCGGCCGGCGCCGCCAAGAACATGCCTGATGACTTCCGCGTCTCGATCACCAATGCGCCGGGCAAGAACGCCTATCCGATCTCCACCTTCACCTGGCTGCTCATTCCCAATAAACTGGATGGCGCCAAGAAGGCAGCCATCACAGGCTTCCTGAAATGGATGCTGGCCGACGGCCAAAAGGATGCCCAGGGAATGAGCTACGCGCCTCTCCCGAAGCCGGTGGTCGCGAAGGAAGACAAGCAAATCGCGTCTATTCAGTAGATATCCCGATGGGCCACGCTGCAGTCATCGCCGCTCCGAAATCGCGAGCGCACAAATTCGCAAAGCGGCTGCAGGAAGGCGATCAGATTGCCCACGCGATCACCCTGATCTTTGCTGCTAGTATTCTTCTGGTCACAGTCTTCCTGGTCTATGAATTGTGGTTGCACTCGGCGCCATCGCGAGCCAAGTTTGGATTAGGGTTCCTGTTCTCCCGGACGTGGGATCCGGTCGCGGAAAAATTCGGCGCGCTGCCTTTTATCTATGGAACCGTGCTCACCTCAGTCCTCGCGCTGTTGATTTCCGTGCCGCTGGGCGTTGGTGCGGCCATTTTTCTATCCGAGCTTGCGCCTCCGCGTATCTCCAACGTTCTGACATTTCTGGTGGAACTGCTGGCCGCGGTGCCCAGCGTGATCTTCGGCCTGCTTGCGATTTTCACCGTGGTGCCCCTACTCAGGCAATACGTCGAACCATTTCTGAAAAGAACCCTCGGCTTCTTGCCTCTATTCCAGGGCCCCGCTTATGGCGTCGGGTATTTGGCGGCAGGCGTGATCCTCGCGGTCATGACATTCCCCTTCATCATTTCGATCTCCCGCGAGGCACTCCTCGCAGTCCCGCGCGAGCAGCGTGAGGCCGCCTTGGCAGTGGGCGCAACCAAATGGGAATCGACCTGGAAAGTAGTGGTTCCATTCGCGCGGCTCGGGATCATCGGTTCGGTCTTTCTGGCGCTCGCCCGCGCACTGGGCGAAACCATGGCCGTTACCATGGTGATAGGCAACGACACCGCAATGCATGCGTCGCTGCTAGCTCCCGGCTACACCATCGCCGCGATCATCGCCAACGAGTTTACCGAAGCCACCGGCGATGTGTATCTGTCCGCGTTGATCGAACTGGGGTTGGTTCTGTTTGTCCTCACCATGATTCTCAATGCGTCAGCGCGCTTGCTGATTTTGGCAACCACCGCGAGGGGATCCAAACAGGAATGATCAACCGCACCGTACGCCGAAACTCCATGAACAACGTCATGCTGGCGCTTACCGGCCTTTGCACTGTATTAACTGTATCGGTGTTGTTCCTGATATTGGGCTTTCTCTTGTGGAACGGATGGCGCTCCCTGGACTGGAACTTTTTCACGAAGCTGCCGCAAGCCGCGGGTCAGACGGGCGGAGGGATGGCCAATGCCATCGTCGGCAGTGGCATCATGATTCTCATCTCGGTGCTCATTGGCGTGCCCGTTGGATTCCTGGGCGGCATTTACCTGGCCGAGTTCGGCGGCGGTACGCTCCCTTTCCTGGTGCGATACACAGCGGATTTGCTGAACGGCGTTCCTTCCATCGTGATCGGAATCTTCGCCTGGACAATAGTCGTAGTGCCAATGCATCGGTTCTCGGCCTGGGCCGGTGGCTTTGCCCTCAGCCTGATGATGATTCCGATCGGATTGCGCAGTACCGAGCAGTTCTTGCGCACGGTCCCCAATTCCCTTCGGGAAGGCTCGCTCGCTTTGGGCGCCAGCAAGACCCGCACCATTTTCTCCGTCATCGTTCCGGCAGCTAAGCAAGGCATACTCACTGGCATGATTCTGGGTGTGGCGCGCATCGCCGGGGAAACAGCGCCGCTCCTGTTCACTAGTCTCAACAATCAATACTGGTCGGACAAGCTGAATGAACCGACGGCTTCGCTGCCCGTGATGATTTATACCCATGCTATTTCGCCCTATGAAGACTGGCACCGCCAGGCCTGGGCAGCGGGATTGGTGCTCCTGGCTCTGGTGTTGATCGCGAACATCGTCGCCCGATGGATTCTATCGCGAGGCGCGTCTGTTCAAAGAGGCTAATCTGAATATGGGTGCCGCCCCTGAACGAGCCAAAATGAGCCAACCGACCGCGCCGTCCAGACCGTCATCCAGCAAGAGCGAAGCTACTTCCAAGCCCAAACTGCAGACCGTTCAGCTGAATTTCTTCTACGGTAATTTCCAGGCGCTGCACGGTATCAACCTGGCGATCCCCGAGAAGCGCATCACCGCTTTAATCGGTCCGTCGGGCTGCGGCAAATCTACGTTTCTTCGAACTTTGAATCGCATCAACGAGACTGTCAAGAATGCTCGCCACGAAGGGCAGGTCTTACTGGATGGCAGCGATGTACACCAGATGGACGTCACCGGCCTGCGGCGTCGCGTCGGCATGGTTTTCCAAAAGTCGAACCCGTTTCCAAAATCGATCTTCGAGAACGTCGCCTTCGGCGTCAGGGTGAATGGCCTCGCCGGCAAACAATCGATCAGCGATGTCGTGGAGCACAGCCTGAAGCGCGCGGCGCTCTGGGACGAAGTGAAGGACAAGCTGCACCAATCGGCTTATGGCCTGTCGGGGGGGCAGCAGCAGCGGCTATGTATCGCGCGCGCCTTGGCAGTGGACCCCGAAGTATTGCTGCTGGACGAACCTTGCTCGGCGCTGGACCCGATCGCGACCGCCAAAGTTGAGGATTTGCTGTTCAGTCTTAGAGATCAGTGCACGCAGGTGATCGTGACGCACAACATGCAACAGGCGGCCCGGGTGGCGGAGTCAACCGGGTTCTTTTTACTGGGAAGGCTGATCGAGTTCGACAAAACGGAAGTTATCTTCAAAGCTCCGGCGCGAAAAGAAACCGAGGATTACATCACCGGTCGATTCGGGTAGACTGAAAGCGGTTAAAGGAGAGCATTGATCCACTTTAGGGAAGAACTCGACGAGTTGCAGAAGCAACTGCTCGAGATGGCTGGATTGGTGGAATCGGCCATCCATCAGAGCATCGACGCACTGGTTCGGCGTGATGAACAAGCGGCCAAAGAAGTCTTGTGGAAAGAAGCGCTGATCAATCAAAAGGATCTCGATATCGACGAATTTGCCACGCGCCTGTTAGCGCTGTACCAGCCCATGGCGCGAGACATGCGCTTTCTTACGGCGGTGATTAAGATGAACGGCGACCTGGAGCGGATGGGCGACCTGGCTGTTAACATTACCCAGCGCGCGCTCTCGCTCATGCACGACGCTCCGGTTAAGCCTTTGGTCGACATCCCTCGCATGGCCAACTTGGCTGAAGCGATGGTCCGCAACAGTTTGGATGCGTTGGTGAAACGCGATGAGGCATTGGCTCGCAGCGTTTTGCTCTCCGATGACGAGGTGGATCGCCTCCGCGACGCCGTCTATAAGGAACTGGTCGCCTTTATGCAGGAGGAGCGGACCACGATTCCCCGCGCCGTGGACCTGATGTTCATCGCTCACAATCTGGAGCGCATCGCAGACCACGCCACAAATATCGCCGAGGACGTTCTGTTCCTGATGAAGGGCATCGACGTCCGCCATCACGCCGAAGAGCGCCGGCAGGCAGCGCAGGCGAGCTTCCTCGAGCCGCTCCCCGAATAACCTGGCTGCGTAGACGGCGGGCCTGCCATCAGAAAAAAACGTTTCTTGTCATCACTGGTTTTTCCACAGTTCATCTTATTGTAACCATTAGCCTGTTTAGATAGGGTATATGCGGTGCGACCTGCACGTCCACACTCGTAACTCAGGCATGTGTGGTGTACCTTTATTGAGTCGGATCTGTCGTGAGAGCTACAACGATCCACAGGCTGTTTATGAAACCCTGAAACAGCGCGGCATGGAACTGGTGACCGTTACCGATCATGATTCCATCGACGCTGTCGAGCCGCTGCGGAGTTATCCCGACTTCTTCTTGAGCGAAGAAGTCACATGCACAACTCCGAGTGGCACCAAAATCCACCTGGGTGTCTATGGTATCGACGAGAAACACCATAAGGAGTTGCAGCGGCGCCGGAATGACCTTCTCTCGTTGACTTCCTATCTGAACGAACACACGCTGTTTTCCAGTATCAATCACGTATTCTCATGTCTTACCGGCCGACGATCCGACCACGACTTCGCATTTTTCGAACGCTTTATTCCAGGCGTCGAGACCATGAACGGGCACATGCCCGCATCCAGCAACCGGAGTGCCGCCGAACTCGCGCGACGATGGCGAAAAGCAGCCGTGGGAGGCAGCGACTCCCACACGCTGGCGGGGCTTGGATACACCTACACTGATGTTCCCTCCGCCATCGGTGTTGAATCCTATCTCATTGGTCTAAAGCGAGGACGCTCGAAAGTGCGGGGCACATCGGGTGATTATCTTAAACTGACTCGGGCGGTAGTCGAGATCGGCTTCGAGATGACGGGAGAGATCGACTGGGCCACCGCATTGACTCCGCTGCTCCTCGCAGTCCCGCTGGTGACGCTATTTAGTTATGTCAGTGAAATCATCTTTGCCGACAAATGGGCCCGCAGGGTGATGCATGAGGGGAGCCTCGCACGGGTCTTGTACCTGCCTCGGAGTGCTGATTGAATTCTTGAAAGCAGTCCGCACGCTCAACTTCCCTGACTTGTTCTATCCGAAAATGGAACTACTGTTGATGTTCTGCGCCTCCAGCGTTGCCCTATCGGGAAACGTCCTCGTATTGCACTTCTTGAGCGATGTCCTCGCCGGGCCCGCCATCGGCGTAATGGTAGGTTATCTGTACCGCCGGTGCTATCGATCCGGATGGTCTGATAATGCGAGTTGCAGCGTCACGCGATCTTCCAGGCCAACGATTCTCGTGATGTGACCCTTCCCCGTCGTATCTTCGACCAGTTCGATGCTCCCAGGTTCCACGGGGATCTTTTTTCCTTCGGCCACTTCAAGCTCTCCCCGTCCGCTAAGTGTAATCACATATTGGCGGCGGGGAGCGGTATGCCAATCGCTTACCCTGCCGGCCGGTGCGCGATGGAGCTCAGCCCCGAAGACGCCCGGCATCCTAAAAGCGTCGTTGGTGCTGCCGACGGTGAATTTGGCCTCTATTTCTTCGGCATGCGTCTGGCCGTCCTGCCCAGTGTAGAGCCGCGTGATAAAGACGGGTTTGTGTTTTTCAATACCACTCACAGCGCGCACTGTCTGCGCCGGCGATATCAGAACAGACAGGCCCAACAAACCGGCGCCGATGACCCATGTGATTTTTGATTTCATCGAATAGAGCATTTTTCCCTCCTCGCTAACCACCAGAGTCTATCGCAGCTAAGTGTGGGCTGGAAGCCTGCGCCGTGATCCCAGCCGGCCGCAGGCTGGATTGGGCCTCACCGGCGGCCAATCCTCAGCAAAGCGTGCGACGATTGGATATATTTACAACCTAAGCCTAACGTGTACCGGCAGGAGGTATGAAGCAGATGAAGAACGCCAGCACCACGCGGCGGACCGTTATTCGCGGATTGAGTGGCAGCCTCGCGGGAGCGTCTTTGCTCAAGTCCCAACAGGATCCCTTTCGCGATCATTCCCGGGTTCCGGGAATGGACGAACTCGCTACCGCCGTTGAATTCGAACCAGTAGCGTTTGCCAAGTTGCCGCGCGAAACCTACACTTACACGGCTTACGGTTCGGAAGGCGAATTCACGCTGCGCCGGAATCGGGAAGCCTTCGACTGGGTTGAAATTGTACCCCGTGGTGTGGTGGACGCCGGCTCAGTCAAAACAGCTGTTGAAGTTCTCGGCACTCCCATGAACTTCCCGATGATGGTGTCTCCTAGCGCCGGGCATGGCGCGCTTCATCGTGAGGGCGAAATGGGTACACACCAGGGCGCAACTGCGGCGGCTAACACGCCGATGATCATCAGCGCCAACGCATCTTTTCCGGTGGAGAAGATTGCTGCAGCCGCGGCGAGTCCGGTGTGGTGGCAACTTTATCCTCAGGAAGATATGGACCGGACCAAAGAACTCCTCGATCGTGCGTTAACCGCGGGAGCCAAGGCGATCGTAATGACTGTGGATCAACAAGCGTCATACTACGAACGCGCCGTGCATGACCGGCACCTGAACGCTGCTCCCCTCGGCGGAGCGGGACGCGGGCCGGGCGGTGGGGGCGGCGGCCGCGGCGGGCCCACGGCAACCAGCAATCCCTATCGGCTGCCTCAGGGAAGGCTCTGGTACAACTGGCAATATGCAGATCAAGTTCGCAAAATGCTCACGGTGCCGCTCGCGGTGAAAGGCGTTCTCACGGGCGAAGATGCGAAGGCTTTCGTAGATCATGGTTTCGATGCCATTTATGTTTCCAATCACGGTGGCCGTTCTCTGGATTATGATCCCGCCACGCTGGAAGTCCTGACCGAAATCGTGGATGCTGTGCCCGCCCAGGTGCCCGTTCTCTTTGACAGCGGAATTCGGAGCGGCTCCGATATTTTGAAGGCGCTCGCACTAGGGGCGAAGGCAGTATGTCTCGGCCGGGTGATACGGTGGGGGCTCGCGGCCTACGGGCCACCCGGCGTTCAGAGGATTCTCGAAATCTTGCAGAAAGAACTGGTGATGGCAATGGCCAAGAGTGGAGTTCCCGATCTGACCTCGATTGACCGCACGATATTGAGGACTCACTTCCGATGAAAAACACTATGGTGACAAGACGTAAGGCTCTGGGCGGTCTCGGATCTCTCGTAGCCGCTTCACAGTTGGACGCCGATCATCCGCCTAAGCTGATCGGTGAGCCCTCCGGCCGGATCGCGCCGCGCGTGGATCTCGTCAGCGTACTCGAATTCGAGAACATGGCTGAGCGCAAACTGGCGTCTGATGTTTACACCACCATTGCGGGCAGCGATCGTTCCTTCTTCGACCGGATCACTTTCCGGCCGCGCATGATGGTACCTACCACGCACCTCGATTTAACAGTTTCGCTCTTCGGCGAAAAGATGTTCACGCCGGTCATAGCGGGACCGATAGAGCGCCTTCAGAACTATCATCCCGACGGCGAGGTCGGAATGGTGCGGGCTGCTTCGGCAGCCAAAGCGTGGATGGTAGTCAGCGGCCGATCGAGCCTACCGGTGGAGCAGATCGCTGCGGAATCAAAGACAACGCTTTGGTATCAGGTGTTCCCAGAAGAGGACCTGTCGGCGGTGCGGACCAAGATGGATCGGGCAGTGAAGGCCGGTTGCAAGGCGATCTGCATCACAGTCGGTGCGCCGCTTTCGAAGGCCATGGCCCGGCCAGCTTTGAAGTGGACGTTAATCGATCAATTGCGAAAGGGCATCGGCGTACCGGTGGTGATCAAGGGCATCATGACCCCCGAGGACGCCGGTGCAGCGGTGAAACGCGACATTCAAGGCATCGTGGTATCGAATTATGGCAGGGTGTCGACTCCCGGGATGGCGTCATCCATGGAGCTTTTGCCGTCGATCGTGGACGCGGTAGGTGGAAAGGCGTCGATTCTAATCGATGGAAGCTTCCGGCGCGGTTCGGATATCTTCAAGGCTCTTGCTTACGGCGCCACTGCCGTCCTAGTCGGCCGGCCTGTGGCGTGGGGCTTGGCTGCTTATGGGCCCGAAGGCGCTCAGCAGGTGCTGGAGATGCTGCAGACCGAAGTCGCGCGCGATATGGCGCATTGCGGCCGTCCTACGATCAAGGATATTGACCGCGGCGTGGTCAAGCTGCATGAAGCGTAGCACTCGGCAAACGTGTCAGAAATTATACTTCAAGGCGAACTGAATCTGCCGCATGCTGGTCGGCGTAATGGTCTGGCGAATCACGCCGAAGAGAGCTTGTGCGACCGGCCCCTGATTTCCCCACGTAACGGTAGTGGCTCCGACTCCAAACTGCGGATGATTGGCGATATTAAACATTTCGGCGCGGAATTGCAAGTAATGATTTTCGCTGATCCGGAAATCTTTCAAGGCTGAAAAATCCCAGTTCCAGAAGGCAGGCCCGATCAGATTGTTGCGCCCGCAGTTACCGAAGGATGAATACGATCCCGGCGTGGCAACAGCATTGGCAAAGGCTGATCTATTCAGGAAAAGGTTGGGGTTGGATCTGTCCCCATACAACGACGACCCGATGCAATTCAGACGATTGGAGCTCGGAAGAATTGCTACGCCGGCGGCATCCCAGGAGCTGGTATCGAGTGCGGCGCCGCTCTGGGCCGTGAAAATTGTGCTGGTCTGCCAACCGCCCACGACTTGGTTCGCGACGCCCCCTCGGTTCGCGAATCGCTTTCCTTGGCCGAAAGGCAACGCGTAAAGGATCGACGCCACCAGGCGATGGGGCACATTGAAGCTGGAGGGTCCATAATCGCAGGCCCGGCACAGAGCGTTTTCGGGGGCGAAATCCGCCGCCGTTCCACGTATTGCACTGCTATCGTCGAGCGACCTGGACCACGTGTAGCCGACCAGCGTAGTCAAACCGGCCGAGAAACGCTGCGTGACTTTGACGCTGGCGCCGTTATAATTCGCAATGCCCTGCCCGATCACATATTGAATCGCATTCAGTTCGGGATAAGGCGCGCGTCCCGGGAACGGAGTAACGCCGGGAACAGGTTGGTTCTGGTTATTGATCAAGTCGATGTGCCTGCTTTGCACGCCGTTATAGCCCAGCTCAACGGTGGTCGCGTTGCCGATTTGCCGCTGGACATTGAGCAAATACATCATCGAATAAGTCGAGGGGAGGTTGGGATCTACGCCCCACGTCAAACCGGCCGGGCTGATCGTGATTGGAAGTTGCGAGGAATCCACGAAGTTCTGATAGTTCAAAGTAGGCGCGATCTGGAGATTAGGCATGACGGTATCACGGCCACTGAGGTTGCGGTTCAGGTCAAAGACCGAATTCTTACTTTCCTGCGAGTAGAAAATGCCGAATCCTGTCCTGAATACCCATTTGTCATTGGGCGTGTAAGCAATGCCTACCCGTGGAGCGAAGTTCTTGTACTGGGTTTTGATCAAGCGGGCTCCCAGCCGGCCGTCGCGCGTAGTCTGGAGGCCGGGAAATCGGAAATTGATTCCCTGCCAGAAGTCGCCGTTTGTTCCGGTGCGCACATAGAGGGGATGCAGATTCAAATCCTGAACAGCAGGATTGCCGCAGCTCGGCGCACAGCCCCGGAAATCAGGCAAAGATGATCGCAGCAGCTCGGTCACCTCGTTTCCGGCATCGTCGCGCAAGGGCTGCTCCACTTCCCATCGCAGGCCCAGGGTCACAGTCAATTTGGGCGCGACCTTCCAAGTATCGTCTACGTATAGAGCCCACTCGCTGGATCGGAAATCGGTCTGGGCAGCGCTGACTGCCATGTTGATGGAGGAAGGTGTACCCAAGAGAAAATCGGCGCCTGAATAACCCCCGGTCAGGTTATTGGGATTTCCGGTGTAGCTACCGCTATGAGTGAACGAGCCGCGGGTGAACTCGTTGCCGAAGGAAGGGAACTCGTTATAGCGATACTCTCCGCCGAATCGAACCGAATGCTTTCCTCGGACCCACGAGAAGTTATCCACGAATTGGAAATACTTGTTGTCGATCGTATACGGGCCGTTCGTGCTGTTACCGAAACCCGTCAGGTTGTTTGTAAGCCCCACCGCGGGCACACCCCAAAGATCACCTGTGGGAAGCGGAATAGGAACGCCGATTTCCTTGTCCACATCCTCGATTCCCGCCAACTGCTGAGCGATTACATTGAAAATCGAACTGTAGCCGAATCGCGCTTCGTTCACCTTGTTGGTGGAGAATACATGAGTGTTGGAAAGCATCCACTGACTGGCGCGGGTGAAGAGCGTGCTGCCGTCAACTGTCATACCTGGTGTCAACGTAGATTCGTCGGTCCAACCGTAGCGTCCGAACCATTGCGAATTCTGGCTTTGGTTAAAGTCGATTCGCTCGGTCACTTGATTCTTGTCTACCGGCACCCGAGCGTTATAGAGGTAATTCTGTAAAGGCGCAACCGTCTGAGACGGGATATTCGGTAGCGGGTCGAACTTCAGCAGAAAAACC
>Ga0207700_10002748_pt1 | contig 10145 bp, 8 predicted proteins | sample LARL82metaG_FD_184348 | JGI IMG/M metagenome (GOLD analysis project Ga0207700, IMG submission 184348) | Corn, switchgrass and miscanthus rhizosphere microbial communities from Kellogg Biological Station, Michigan, USA - LAR L8-2 metaG... | ecosystem: Host-associated > Plants > Roots >...
TCAAGAAAGCGGCGAATGTTGCGCGCGGCCTGGCGGATGCGCTGCTCGTTCTCGACCAGTGCGATCCGCACGTATCCCTCGCCATATTCGCCGAACCCGCTGCCGGGCGAGACCGCGACCTCGGCCTTTTCGACCAGGAGCGTGGAGAACTCGACGCTGCCGAGGGTCTGGAACGGCTCGGGTATCGGCGCCCAAGCGAACATGGAGGCGCGCGGAGGAGGAATCTCCCAGCCCGCGCGAGCAAACGATTCCACCAGGACGTCGCGCCGGCGTTTGTAGGTCTCGCGCATCTCGCGGATGCAGTGCTCGGGGCCGTTGAGCGCGGCGGTTGCTGCCACTTGGACCGGGGTGAAGGCGCCATAATCGAGATAGGACTTTACCCGCGCCAGCGCCGCGATGATCCGCTCATTCCCCACCGCGAAGCCGATGCGCCAGCCCGGCATCGAAAAGGTCTTCGACATCGACGTGAATTCGACCGCAACTTCGATCGCGCCCGGCACCTGCAGCACCGAGGGCGGCGGATGATTGTCGAAATAGACTTCCGCGTAGGCAAGGTCCGAGAGCACGAAGATGCCGTGCTTCTTCGCGAATAGGACCAGCTCCTTGTAGAAGTCGACATCGGCGACGGCGGCGGTGGGATTGGAGGGATAGCAGACCACGACCGCAATGGGTTTGGGAATGGAGCGGATGATCGCGCGCTCGAGCGCCTCGAAGAAAGAAGGCGTCGGCTCGGACGGCACGGCGCGAATGGCGCCGCCAGCCATGAGAAAACCGAAAGCATGAATCGGATAGCTGGGATTGGGCACGACGACGACATCGCCCGGCGCGGTAATCGCCTGCGCCACGTTGGCGAAGCCTTCCTTCGACCCCAGCGTGGTGACGATCTCCGTCTCGGGATTGAGTTTTACGCCGAAGCGGCGCGCGTAATAGGCCGCCTGCGCGCGGCGCAGTCCCGGGATGCCGCGCGAGGAAGAATACCGGTCGGTGCGCGGCTTGCCGATCGTTTCCTTGAGCTTGTCGGTGACGTGCGCGGGCGTCGGCAGGTCGGGATTGCCCATGCCGAGATCGATGATATCGGCGCCGGCATTGCGCGCCGCCGCTTTGGCGCGGTTGACCTGCTCAAAGACATAGGGCGGCAGGCGCCGAATGCGGTAAAATTCTTCCATGGCCCCGGCTCCTTCGGCCTGTGCGGTCATGCTGTGCGAGCAGGCAGGCGCGAGCCTTCTATCACGGCTTGTCGGCGGCGGCAGCGGCCTTGGCGGCTTCCGCGGCACGGGTGCGGGCCGCGGCCAAATCGTTTTCGAGCTTTGTCTGCTCCGCGTCGCTGAGCACCGTCGTCGGACGCTGCGGCGGCATGTCATGAACCGCAGGATAGGCCGAGGCCGTCGTCGGGCGTTGCGGCGTGGCGTCGGGCAGGCCGCCGAGCGCGGTCGGCAGATGATCGGCAATCGTGCTGCCGCCCGAGCAGCCACCCAGAAGCCCGCCGCCGGCAATGAGCGCCGCAGCGAGGGCGCGCCTCGACAAGGGCCATTGTAAGCGCACGAGGGACATCATGCCGTTCATTGCGGCCGGATTACAGCGCCCCACACCGACCGGCCTCCCCCTCCCAAGCGAAATTGCTGCCAATTCAAAGAATTGCGCGGAAGCTCTAGCCTCGCAATATGACCAAAGCAAGGTTACGGCATGCGGCCTCGCGCGTGCGGCGCTTGCGCGCAAGCGGCGCTGCGAAGCCGGCTGCGCCTTGCGGCGGTTATGGGGTAAACTCCATCTGAGCCCCGGAAAGGCGCCATTCGGCCGGCGCCGAACCGTGAATTGAGGCGATACCGTGAGAGCCCCATCCGAACCGATCAAAAGCGGCTCCGCCGACGTGGAGGAGTTCGCCCACAACATCGCCCGCATGATGGAGGAGGGCGGCAAGGCGTTGGCCGCCTATCTCAAGCCGCGCGAAGAAGGCCGCCGCGACGATCAATACGCCGAGATCACCGACGTGGTGAAAACCATCGGCCAAGTCGCGGATTACTGGCTTCGCGATCCGCAGCGCGCGCTCGAATTGCAATCGAGCCTGGGCAAAGCCTATCTCGACCTGTGGGCCAATGCGGTCAAGCGCATGGCTGGCGAGCAAGTGCAACCGGTCGCCGCGCCCGATCCGAAAGACAAGCGCTTCGCCGATCCCGAGTGGTCGAGCAACCAGTTCTTCGATTTCCTCAAGCAAGCCTATCTGCTGACCGTGCAATGGGCGAACCGGTTGGTGCGCGACGCCGAAGCGCTTGATCCGCATACCCGACAGAAGGCGGAGTTCTACATACGCCAGATCGCCAATGCGATCGCGCCGTCCAATTTCGTGCTCACCAACCCGGAGCTCTTGCGCGAGACGGTCGCCTCCAAAGCGGGCAATCTCGTGCGCGGCATGCACATGCTGGCCGAGGACATCGCCGCCGGACGGGGTGACCTGAAAATTCGGCAATCCAGGTCGGAAATGTTCGAGGTCGGCCGCAACCTGGCGCTAACGCCCGGCAAGGTCATCTTCGAAAACGAGTTGATGCAGCTCATCCAGTACACGCCGTCGACACCAACCGTGCTCAAGCGGCCGCTGCTGATCGTGCCGCCTTGGATCAACAAGTTCTACATCCTCGATCTGACGCCGGAAAAATCCTTCATCAAGTGGTGCGTGGATCAGGGCCTCACGGTATTCGTCATTTCCTGGGTGAACCCCGACGCGAAACTCGCCGAGAAGAGCTTCGAAGATTATATGCGCGGGGGCCCGCTTGCCGCGCTCGACGTCATCGAGAAAGCCACCGGCGAGCGCCAGGTCAACGCGGCCGGTTATTGCGTCGGCGGGACGCTTTTGGCTGTGACGCTGGCCTATATGGCAAGCAAGCGCGACGAGCGCATTGCCTCGGCCACGCTTTTCGCCGCGCAAGTCGATTTCACCCACGCCGGCGATCTCAAGGTGTTCGTCGACGAGGAGCAGATCGCGGCACGCGAGCGGGAGATGAGCGAGCGCGGCTATCTCGAAGGCAAGAAAATGGCGACGGCCTTCAACCTGTTGCGCTCGAACGATCTGATCTGGCCGTACGTCATCAACAACTACCTCAAAGGCAAGGAGCCGGCGCCATTCGATCTCTTGTACTGGAACTCCGATGCGACGCGAATGCCAGCGGCGAACCACTCGTTTTATCTGCGCAATTGCTACCTGGAGAACCGGCTGAGCAAGGACGAGATGGTCATTGGCGGCAACAAGCTTAAGCTCAAAAGCGTGACCGTCCCAATCTACAATCTGGCCACGCGCGAGGATCACATCGCGCCCGCGCGGTCGGTGTTGCTTGGCACGAAATCCTTCGGCGGACCGGTGCGTTTCGTGCTCGCCGGCTCGGGACACATCGCCGGCGTTGTCAATCCCCCCGACAAGATGAAGTATCAGTATTGGACCGGACCCAAATCCACCAGCGCCAACCTCGACAAATGGCTGGCAAAGGCCAAGGAGCACGTGGGATCCTGGTGGCCGCATTGGCTCGATTGGATCAGGGAGCAGGATTCGACCGAGGTGGCGGCGCGCGAGCCCGGCGGCGGAAAGCTTGCGCCGCTGGAGGACGCACCCGGAAGCTATGTTAAAGTCAGGGATTGACGGCTGGACGCCTGCGTGCGGACGGACGGACGGGTAAGCCAGTTCAGAGGAGAGAACTTCAATGCGTCTGAAAATGCTGCTTTCGGTGGTTGTCGTCACGGCTTTCACCGCCGGCCCGGCGCTCGCACAGGAGCTCACCGGCACGCTCAAGAAGATCAAGGACACCGGGGCCATCACGCTCGGTCACCGCGACTCCTCGGTGCCGTTTTCCTATTACGACGACAAGCAGCAGGTCGTGGGCTACGCCATGGACCTCTGCGCCCGCATCGTCGAAGGGGTGAAGAACGAGCTCAAGCTCGCCAAGCTCGAAACCAAACTCAACCCGGTCACCTCGGCCACGCGTATCCCACTGATGGCCAACGGTACCGTCGACCTCGAATGCGGCTCGACCACCAACAATCTGGAGCGGCAGAAGCAGGTTTCATTCACCATCACCCATTTCGTCACCGCGAACCGCTTCGTTTCTAAGAAGTCGGCGAACCTGAAAACGGTCGACGACCTCAAGGGCAAGACCATTGCATCGACCTCGGGCACGACCAATATCAAGCAAATCACCGAGATTGGCGCGCAGAAGGGCCTGAACCTCAACATCCTCGCCGCCAAGGATCATGCCGAGGCGTTCCTGATGGTCGAGACCGGCCGCGCCGCCGCTTTCGTCATGGACGATATTCTGCTCTACAGCCTGGTCGCCGGATCGAAGTCGCCACAGGACTATGTGATCTCCGCCGACGCACTGTCGGTCGAACCTTATGGCATCATGCTCCGGCGCGAGGATGCCCCGTTCAAGAAGGTCGTGGATGAGACCATGATCGCAACCTATCGCGGCGGCGCAATCAACGCGATCTACGACAAGTGGTTCCTCAAGCCGATCCCGCCAAGGGGAATCAATCTCAATGTGCCGATGAGCGATGCCTTCAAGAAGGTGATCGCCAGCCCGACCGACAGCGGCGATCCGGCCGTGTATTGATCCGCTAACCGGATACCAGAGCTCAGCGATCAGGACCACGCGTTCCTGATCGCTGCTATCTGATGGTTATGGGAGTAAGGGGGCCGCGTGAACTACAACTGGAACTGGGGCATCTTTTTCCAGACGTCGCCCGACGGCGTTCATACTTATCTCGAAGACGCTCCTCCTCGGCACCGGCTGGACGCTCGCGACCGCGCTTAGCGCCTGGTGTGTGGCGCTTGCGATGGGATCGCTCGTCGGCGTCATTCGCACCACCCCGAAGCCCTGGCTGGTCAGACTCGGCAACGCTTATGTGGAATTGTTCCGCAACATCCCGCTGCTGGTGCAGATGTTTCTTTGGTACTTCGTGTTGCCCGAGGTTCTGCCGACGCGCATGGGTGATTGGCTTAAGCAGCTTCCCGACGCCTCGTTCTACACTGCCGTGGTTGCGCTCGGCTTCTACACGTCGGCGCGGGTTGCCGAACAGGTGCGGGCGGGCATCTTGAGTCTCGCCCGCGGCCAGGGCTGGGCCGCGCTCGCGCTGGGCTTGACCCCGACGCAGGCCTACCTCTACGTGCTGCTGCCGATGGCCTATCGGATCATCCTGCCGCCGCTGACGTCCGAATTTCTCAACATCATCAAGAACAGCGCCGTCGCGCTCACCATAGGGTTGATGGAGCTCACGGCGCGCGCGCGTGCCATGCAGGAGTTCTCGTTTCAAGTGTTCGAGGCATTTACGGCCGCGACCGTCATCTACATCGTGATCAACATGATGGTGACGTTCGGCATGCGCTGGATCGAGCGCCGGGCGTCGGTGCCCGGTTTCATCGGCGCGGCGCCTGCGGCCTCGATGCACTGAGCCGACCGATGTTCGCCGATTTCGATTACGACGTCATCATTCGCTCGCTGCCCTACCTTTTTTACGACGGCATGACGTTTACGCTCATGCTGACGGCGCTGGCGACCTGCGGGGGCGTCATTTTCGGCACGTTGCTAGCGATGATGCGGCTGTCCGGCTTTGCACCGCTTTCGCTGTTCGCCGGCAGCTACGTGAACCTGATGCGCTCGGTGCCGCTGGTGCTGGTGATCTTCTGGTTCTATTTCCTGGTGCCGTTCATCGGACAGTGGGTCACCGGCGCCTCGCAGCCGATCCAAGTCGGCGCGTTCGTCTCCTCGCTCGTGACTTTCACCCTGTTCGAGGCCGCGTATTTCGCGGAAATCATGCGCGCCGGCATCCAATCGATCCCGCGCGGTCAAGTCGGCGCCGCGCAGGCGCTGGGAATGACCTACCTGCAGACGATGGGCTACATCGTGCTGCCGCAGGCGTTCCGCAACATGCTGCCGGTGCTGCTCACCCAAACCATCGTCCTCTTTCAGGACACTTCTCTGGTCTATGTGCTCTCGATCACGGATTTCCTCGGCGCGGCGTCGAAAGTGGCGCAGCGCGACGGGCGATTGGTGGAGATGTACCTGTTCGCCGCATTGGTCTACTTCCTGATCTCGTTCATGGCGTCGCTGCTGGTGCGCCGGTTGCAGCGGCGGATCGCAATCATCCGCTGAGGAGCGGCCCATGCTCATGATCACGCTCGACAAGGTCAGCAAGTGGTATCCCAATTTTCAGGTGCTGAAGCAGTGCTCGACGGCGGTCGCCAAAGGTGAGGTCGTCGTGATCTGCGGCCCCTCGGGCTCCGGCAAATCGACGCTCATCAAATGCGTCAACGGTCTCGAGCCGTTCCAGGAGGGCTCGATCACCGTCTCCGGGATTTCGGTGAACGACCCCAAGACCAATTTGCCGAAGCTGCGCGCGCGGATCGGCATGGTCTTTCAGCATTTCGAGCTGTTCCCGCATCTCACCGTGATGCGCAATCTCGAACTGGCGCAGATCAAGGTGCTCGGCCGCAAACAGGATGAAGCGGCGGACAAAGGCATGCGCCTGCTCGAGCGCGTCGGTTTGACCGCGCACGCCCGCAAATATCCCGGCGAGCTTTCCGGCGGCCAACAGCAGCGGGTGGCGATCGCGCGGGCGTTGGCGATGGATCCGATCGCCATGCTGTTCGACGAACCCACCTCCGCGCTCGATCCCGAGATGATCAACGAAGTGCTCGACGTCATGGTGGCGCTCGCCAAGGAAGGCATGACGATGATGGTGGTCACCCACGAAATGGGGTTCGCGCGCAGGGTGGCCCACCGGGTGGTGTTCATGGACCGGGGCGAGATCGTCGAAGACGCCCCGACGGCCGAATTCTTCGGCAAGCCGCGCAGCGAGCGCGCCCAGGTCTTTCTATCGAAGATCTTGCAGCACTGAGGCACGGCACGGCCGCCGCGCCCTCCGGCAGATCGGTGAAGGCGCGCAGATCAATTGCTCGTCACGGAAACAGCGCCACCTGCTCAAGCCCGAGCGTCTCGGGAAAGCCGAGCATCAGGTTCATGTTCTGCACCGCTTGGCCGGACGCACCCTTGGCAAGATTGTCGAGCGCCGCGCAGATGACGGCGCGATCCGCGACGCGGTCCTTGGTTACGCCGATGAAAATCATGTTGGAGCCGCGCACGTGGCGGGTCTGCGGCATCTCGCCGAACGGGAGCAGGTGCACGAACGGCTCTCCGGCGTAAGCTCTCGCCAGGATCGCATGCATCCCGTCGGGCGAGGTTTTGAGCCCGCGCACATAGATGGTCGAGAAAATTCCGCGGTTGATTGGAAGCAGGTGCGGCGTGAAGCTGACGACGACCTCGCGCCCGGCGGCCCTGGCGAATTCCTGGTCGAGCTCGGCCATGTGACGGTGATGACCGACGCCGTAGGCGTGGAAGCCTTCCGCCACCTCCGAGAACAGCATTTCCTCCTTCGCTCCCCTGCCCGCGCCGGTCATGCCCGATTTGGCATCGATCACGATGGCGTCGGGGTCGATCACCTTCGCGCGCAGAAGGGGAATGAGGGGCAGTTCCGCGCAGGTGGTGTAGCAGCCGGGATTGGCGACAAGGCGCGCGGCCTTGATCTTCTCGCGGTAGATTTCCGTCAGGCCATAGACCGCCTCCTTTTGCAGTTCCGGCGCATGGTGCTCGTGGCCATACCAGCGCGCATAGGCGGCGGTGTCGGCGAGGCGGAAATCCGCGGAGAGATCGACCACCTTGGTGGCCGGCGCCGCGGCGAGCAAGTCCTTGATCACGGTCTGCGTGGTCGCGTGCGGCAGCGCACAGAAGGCGAGATCGAGCGCTTGCGCCTTCCAGTCGACGCCATCGATCGCCAACAGCTTGGGCAGCGCATAGGGCGAGAATTGCGGGAACACTTGGCGCATGTGCTGGCCGGCGCGGCGCTCGGCGGTAAGCAGCGCGATCTCGACGCCGGGGTGACGGATCAGAAGCCGCAGCAGCTCCGCACCGGTGTAGCCGGACGCGCCGAGTACGCCGATCTTGGCTGTTTTCTCAACCGCTTTGGGCATGGGCCATTCCTTCTCGCAGTCGAATGCGACGGCCGGACGACGAGGATGCGGCAGAGGAAATCAGGACGGTGCCGCGGATCCTCATCCGGCGGCACGAGGGACGATCACGCGCGATCGCGCGCCCATGCCGCGGCGCAGGCCACTCCACGCAGCCTGCGCGACCTTGGCCGCTCCACGCGGCAACGGCGGAAAAAAATCCGGCGGGCGATCATCGTCATGGCCGGCGCTATAGACGCCATGCCGTTCTGCGTCAAGCATTCGGCGCGCTCGTTACCCGCAGCGATGCCGTCAGGCTCCGAGCGCTGCGTCCTGCTCCGTCATCGACATCTGCTCAGAGCGTGGGATTCCACGCCACAGGCGCCTCGTGATAGCCCGATCCGCTCTTTTCGACGTAGGCAAGCGAGGGGAAAGGATAATGGAAGCCCTGGACCAGCATCTTTTCCGCGACCAGCATGTCGTAGACTTTGCGGCGCGTTGCCTCCGCCATCACGGGGTCTTGATCATAGAAGGCGTGCCAGCCGGGGTTGCGCGCGAACAGGAACGGCACGTGCGTGACGTCGGCTTGGACGTAGACCTGGCTCGATCCGGACGCCACGACATGCGAGTTGTGCCCCATGCTATGGCCGTGGGTGGCGACGGCGGTGATGCCAGGAACGACCTCCTTGCCTTCGTCATAGGTCCGCAGCCGCTTCATCACCTCGCCGGCAAAGATGCGGCGGTTGTTCCTGAACAGCTCCTCGATGCGGCCTTTGGGGGCACGGCTCATCTCGCCGTCATCCATCCAGAACTTGTGTTCCGCCGCCGGCACCAGGATCTCGGCATTTGGAAAGGCGAGCGAATTGTCCGCTTTCAACAGACCGTTCACGTGATCGCCGTGGTAGTGCGAGATGATGACGGTATCGACCGTATTGGGATCGATGCCGGCCGCGGCCAGATTGGTCAGGAATTGACCGATCCGCCCCTTGCTCGCATTGAACGCCGCTTCGCCCAGACCGGTATCGATGACGACGAGCTTTTGTCCGGTGTTGACCACGATCGGATTATACGGGGTAACGAAAACGTCCGGCTCCCCGTGCGCCGCCACGAGCGCGGCATTGACCTCCTCGCGCTTGACATTGGCGACAATGTCGTCCGGCAACTTGAAACGGTTCACGCCATCCGCCACCACGGTGACCTCGAAGCTGCCGACCTTGTAGCGGTACCAGCCCGGCGCTTGCGTGCCCGCAGGCGGCGCCGCCGCGCGCGCCTGGTGGCCCGGGGCAAGGGAAATGCCCGCGACAGCCGTGCTCGCAACGGTACCGGTCAGCAACGTTCGGCGCGTGAGATCGATCATGACGTCTCCTCCTGGACAGTCTCTCGAGCGGGCTTTCTGCGAAGCGTTGCCGCGAATGGTACATCATGGGGGCTGGTCGCGCCTAGGTCCTGACGGCGCGAGGGGAGACAGCCAAGCGCCGCTATTCCACCCAGCGAGGCGACCGGATAAGGCTAGGTCATGCGGATCGCCGATCAGCCGATGAGCGCACCGATGCAGCGCGCGGCGCGCACGCGCCCCTTGCTGCTCACATTCATCGCGGCCGTCGTGCTCAGCGCCTCGTTGTTGTTCATGGTGCAGCCGATGTTCACCAAACTGGTGCTGCCACGCTTTGGCGGTGCGCCGTCGGTGTGGTCGGTGGCCATCGTATTCTTCCAAACAGCGCTGCTCGTGGGCTACGCCTACGCCCACTGGCTCACACGCTACGCGCCCGGCCGGCCCTCGGTTGCCATCCATCTCGTGGTCATGGGCGTGGCTATGTTCGCGCTGCCGCTCTCGATCGCCACCGGCTGGGAGCGCCCGCCGGCGGGTGCGGAAGCGCTCTGGCTGGTCGGGCTGTTGGCAGTCTCGATCGGCCTGCCGTTCTTTGCGATCGCCGCCAACAGTCCGTTGTTGCAGGCCTGGTTCGCACGCACCGATCACCCCGCCGCGCAAGATCCGTATTTCCTCTATGCTGCCAGTAACGTCGGCAGCTTTCTCGCGCTCGTCGCCTACCCGACCGTCATCGAGCCGTTCGTGCGGCTCGATGATCAAGCACGCGCGTGGTCGATCGGTTTTTGCCTGCTCGTCGTGCTGCTCGCCGCCTGCGGCGTCATGCTGTGGAGATCG
>Ga0207700_10002755_pt1 | contig 10130 bp, 4 predicted proteins | sample LARL82metaG_FD_184348 | JGI IMG/M metagenome (GOLD analysis project Ga0207700, IMG submission 184348) | Corn, switchgrass and miscanthus rhizosphere microbial communities from Kellogg Biological Station, Michigan, USA - LAR L8-2 metaG... | ecosystem: Host-associated > Plants > Roots >...
CGTGGCATAAAGTGAACCACTCGGACCGGCGGCCACAATGTCCACGTAGCCGGGGGAATCGGGCGTGCCGAATGGAGAATCATAGGTCCAATTGGTGCCGCCACTCAGATTGAACGAAACCAAACGCGGAGTTTCAAAGAAGTTCCAGCTTCCCGCCGCAAACGCTTTGCCATCTTCTCCGATCACGATTCTGTTCACCGTGTTGAGTTCAGGAATGGTAATAGTGGTGCCATCACCGGATGCGCTCGGATTAGGAATATTCTTGATCCATACAGGGTTTCCGGCATCATCAGTTTCGGAGGCAACCAACACTCCGCCGGCCCCGTTGGGCACAACCATGATATCGAATCCATTAGGCCCAAAAGGGTTAGCTGCACATGTTCCGCTGAACCAGGAAAAGATTTCCTGCGCATATTGGTGCCCATCAGAAATGGTGGCGCCATTACTATTCCTTACGGTTCCACTTACGTGGAAAAATGGCAGCAGGAACCCATCGTCCAATACGTACATGAAATGTGATCCGAATTCATCGCATTCAATCAATGAATTGCTTATCTCGTACTGCTTGTAGCTACCATTTGGCTGTATATTGACGAGATTAATTTTGATTCCATCTGTATTGTCTACTTCCTTGTTCATCGCGGCTCCGGAACTATCAACGGGCGCCCAGCATTCCAGTATCTCTGAAGGGCAGTAAATAGCAGGGCCCGAGAGGTTGGGATCATGAGAGTTATTTTGTGGGATCGCCTGATGCGTGTTGGGTGAAGAAATTGATGTACTGATCCTGTCCGACATCGCCAGATTGATTGATCCATCCATGAGAACGATCGGGCGGCTGATGTTTTCTGGAGGAGTCATTCCCGAGGAGTCGTGATCTGTGCCGCTGACGACAAACTGACCTTTGGGCAAGGGTACGCGGAATTTCTCCGTCCCTCTCTGGCCATCCAAGGCAACAAGATGAGAGGCGGCCTCATTGAATTGGGAATTCGAAAAATCAAAGTTGATGAGGGCATAGACGGTGCCATCATAACCGACCGTCAATGGCTCGAACCTATACTGAGGGAACGGGTAGCTCCACAAAGGATGACCGTTGGCGTCGATGGCGTTGATGGATCCGGCGTCAGTATAGACAAAGCCGCCGTTTGGAGTCGGAGCCACGGGATTGAAGAAAAGCGTGAAGTAGCTGGCTTGAGTAGGCCAGGCCCACAGTTGCCTTCCGTTTACGTCGAGCGCACGGATGATCACGTTAAAACGCGGATCGGACAAATCTTCAACAAACGTGGCCGTAGCTGAGCCCACAGCCGGTTGTGCCTGTACAAAATTTGCGGCTGAACCGCCCACGATAGATCCCGGGAGCTGCCACTTGATTGTGCCATCGGGAAGAGCGGGGCCGGCATAGATCGTGATTGTTGTGGACGAGGTGAGCGAGCCGACAGTTGCCGTGACCGTTTCCGTGCCGGGAGCGACGGCTGTAAAAGTCGAGCTCTTATCGCCGGGTGTGACCGTGCCCAACGTCGAATCGCTTAGCGTGAAAGTGGGAAACGGAACTGATTCTCCCAGATTATCTACGAGGTTGAGGTCCACCGTTTCTCCAACTACGAGTGACAAGTTCTGCGGGGAGATGTCTATGCTGCTGCGTTGAGCATTGCAGTCAGTCAGGCAGCGAAATGGCACTTCAAACGGCAAGCCATTGCTGGTCTGCCCGCCCACAATCACGGTGACAATCCCACCCAAAAATCCGGCGGGAACCTGCGTTTCGATCACCGATTCGCTCCATGAGGTCGGGGTAGCGTAGAACCCACCAAAGCTGATGATGCTATCGGCGGGCAGCAAGCCGAAGTTCGCTCCATAAATTTTGACCTTCTGCCCGTTGATGCCAAAATTCGGCGTGAGCGAGGTAATGATCGGGCCCAGAACAACATCGAATTGGAGAGCGTTGGTGGCCCCAGTGCTCGTCTGGACCACTACTTGCGTCGGCCCAAGGCTTATGCCCGAGGGAACCCTTACCTGAATCGCGCCTGGTCCCTGGCTGATCACGTTGGTCTGCAATCCCCCAAATGTCACTGTAACCGGACCTTGCCCGAGGTTCTGCCCGCCGATTGTTACCAGCGTGCCGGGAGGGCCTGCATTCGGTATAAGGCTGGTAATCACCGGGCCAAGATAGGTGAAGGGGAAGCCATTGCTGTTCGCGAGTCCTTGGCTCACGATGATCGGACCGCTGCTGTACCCTCCGTTTAGGGTGGCGGTGATCGTCGAGTTGCTCCAGGAATTCACGGTCAAAGAGTTCCCGCTCAGCGCAACTGTTCCGGCTGGGCTATCACCGAAGTTAGACCCCGAGATTGTCAGCGTAGTTCCTGCGCTTCCCGACGCCGGGCTTACCGTATTGATAACAGGAGAGTTCTGGTCGGTTACAGTAGCAGCCTCAAGGTCTACGTAAGCGAAACCTCCATCCGCGATTATCTGATCCGAAATAATAAGTTTCTGTCCCGCGGAAGCCGCCTGGAACTGGAAAGTAACTACTTTTTCATTGTAGAAGTCTGTTGTGGAGAACACATTGATCCATGGCGTGGCGCTTCCATCGCTAAGGCTGGCGCGCAGCCGGGAGCTTCCAAAGCCAAAGCCCAGATACAACTTGGCCGTGCGCAGGGTCGTGTCTGCGGGAATGGTAAGAGTGAAACCGTTCTTGTATCCCTGCATGAATACCTGAGTTGTTGTTCCGGCTTGCGTATCGGTGGGAACGCCGCCGCTCCAGCTGTAGCTCACGCCACCCCGCGAGGTATCATCCGCGACAAGAATATCGCCATTGGCCAGCGCGGTGATATCACTGATCTGAGCAGCAATGCCAGCTTTGCGATCAATATTGTTTGCGCTGTCAGGATTGCCCCAGTGGACCCAGTCTGTGGTTCCGGTGCTGATGTCAACGTTGGCGGGAACATCAACGGTGGCGCTTAAAGAGCCTCCGCCTTGGATTTCAGCGACCAGAACGGGATCGGTAGTCGCGGCCAGGCCGTTCACATCTGTAGCGGTTGCAGTAAGCACATGATCGCCGGGCGTTACATCTGCGAGGTTGAAGGAATACGGTGACGTTGTGAGCTCAAAGAGGTTTTGGCTGTCGTTGAAAAAGTCAACTTTGGCCACAGCGAAGTCAATTTGTGAAGCGTCGACGGCCGCGCTTACTGGAGAAGGATATGTAAATATTTGCCCGTCTGCCGGGGAAGTGATGGCAACATCCGGCAAATGCGGAAAGAGTTCTGCGGATTCCAAATTTACCTTGCCAATTAAATTAGTGCCATTGCCATGATCGGCGAGAACGACATAGTCAATATTCAGTGTTTGGCCTGGCTGGGTCGCGCGAAAGTCGATTTTGTAGGTGCCGCTTAGATCATTGCCTTGGACCGCATTCAGCGACGAATCAATGTAAGGTGCGCTGCTGTTGTCACTGATCGATGCCGTCAGTTGCGCCTGAGCGCTACCAGCGCCGACGTAAAGCATCAGCGTTTTGGGAATCGCGTCGGCAGCTACACTCAAGTGGAACCCATTTCCGGTGCCACTTATAGAAATGCCGGTCGTGGTTCGTTCTGCAGTGGTGAGCACATCACCATCTGTCCATAAGTACTCAATCTCGCCGTCGCTGAACAGCGCAGGCGAATTCGACCCGATCACGCTCAAATCGCTGAGCAAGAACTGACTTCCCGCCATTCTCACGAGAGGTTGATCGTCCGTAGTGCCCCAGTGTTCCCAGTCCATAGCGAGCGGAGAAGTCAAAGTTACAGCCGTCACAGTCTGACTGAGAGAACCACTTAAAAGCGGTGTCACGATGACTGTAAAAGGCATGCCGTTACTCTGCTGGACGGCATCACTTACAACTATATCGCCGGTCGTAGAACCCGCTGGGATGGTTGCAACAATAGCGGTGTCACTCCAAGCTATTATGTTGAGAAGTTGGGTGCCAATCTGCGCTTGGCCGGCCCCCTGGGTAGTTCCGAAGTTGGTTCCGGTGATTGTGACCTGGGTACCTGCCGTGCCCTGATTCGGACTCAAGGCTGAGATTGTTGGTGCCGGGGGTAAAATGACCGTAAAGTTGACGCTGTTACTATCGGCCAGCCCGCTCGAAACCACAATTGGCCCGCTTCTGACGAATGGCACGACAGCCGTGATGGCGCTGTCTGTCCATGAAATTACGTTCATTCCCACGCCATTCAGCGAGACCACAGATCCGGTTGACTGCGTCCCGAAGTATGAGCCGGTAATGGTGATTTGGTCCCCGGGCGCCGCAGTGGCCGGAGTGACGGTATCAACGTGCGGACCAAACGCGTCTACCACGCTGACGGATTCAAGAGCAACATACGCGAAACCGTCGTCTCGTGTAACCTCTCCCGTGATGGTCAGTTTCTGGCCGGCTGAACCGGCCTGGACCACAAGGCTGTAATTTCGTTCGTTGAACGCGGTGGGGGTGGAAAACACGTCTACGTAGGGCATACCGCTCCCATCGCTCAGGCTGGCACGCAATGTGACCTCACCAAATCCCGAAGCAATGTACAAGCTGAGAATTCGAATTGTCTTATCGACCGGAACGGTAAAGCTGAAACCGTTTTTAAAACCTTGCATGCGCATCTGGGTAGCGGTTCCAGATTGAGAAGCCGTAGGCGTTCCGAAGCTCCAACTGTAATTAACCCCACCAACTGCGGATGCGTCGTAGGAATGCGCGGAGCCATTGGCCAAAGTGGTGAAGTCACTGATTTGCGGACTGATTCCGGCTCTGCGGTCTGGCACGGGACCGCCCCAATGGACCCAATCGGAAGTGCTTGCAGTCAAATCAGTCGGCACGGCAATGCCCGACATGCCGACTAGCATACCGGTGTAACTGTATGCTGCGACTACCTTGGGGTTCGAATAGGAAGTTGCTCCATTGGCATCGGTGGCACTGGCAGTAATGACGTGGTCGCCCGGAGAGAGCCCGCTGATCGAGAATGCAAACGGAGCGCTGGTGGCGTCAAAAACCTTTTGTCCGTCGCTGAAGAAAGATACCTTGTTGATAGGTGCACCGACCTGTGAAGCAACCGCCGCCAGGGGGACATCCGCAGGATAACCCGAAGGAGAATAGAATGCCTGGTTGTCTCCTGGACTGGTCATGAATATGGCCGGCTGGGCAGGTGTAACCAGTGCGGCAGACTCAAGGGAAACGTAACCTGCAACTCCGCTGGCTGCGCCGTGGTCTGCTGCCATCACGTAGTCGACGCTCAGGGTTTGCCCTGGGTGACCGGCCTGAAAGGTTAACGCGTAGGTGCCATTGACATGATGGTCCCCATTGCTTGCAACAATATCAACAGGAGTATCTGTAAATGGCGGTACAGCGTTGTCGCTAAGCGAGGCGGTAATTTGTCCCTGCGCCTCCCATGCGCCGAGATAGAGAAGCAGTGTCTTCGGAGTTGTATCGGCGGGGACGGTCAGGTGGAAGCCATTCCCCACGCCGGTAATCGATACTCCGGTTTTGGTACGGTCAACAGCTGGCAATACGTCACCACCAGTCCAGCTATATTCGATTTCGCCGTCGCTGAAACTAGTGGGTGTGCTTGTACCAATGACGCTGAAGTCGGTAAGGACTCCTCCCGGCTTTCTTACCAATGGAGCATCAGTCGAGGTGCCCCAATGCGCCCAGTCAAAAACCGACGCAGAGGTCAAAGTTACGGATGTAACCGTGTGGCTGTAGTTGCCAAATAGCGCACCGGGCGTCTGCGTTACGGTAAACGAGACAGGATTGCTTGGTTGGGTTCCATTGGTCACAACTACATTGCCTGTAGTCCCACCCTGAGGAACGTTGGCCAGGATTGTGGTATCACTCCAACTGATAATGTCTAGCGGCAAGTTGCCGATTTGTGCTGTACTTATTCCCTGAGTTGGTCCGAAGTTGAAACCTCTAATTGTGAATTGCGTTCCCACAGGGCCGGTACTTGGGGTGATGCCGTTGATGTTCGGTATCGCTGCAAGGGAAACCCAAAGCTGAGTGCGACCGAAGCCGCGCCGTACGTTTCCCACCGAAAGTTCGACTTGAGTGGAGTCTGCGGCTGTGGCGTTTGAGGTGAATCCTACCCACAAATAATAGCGGTCGGCAGGTGTAACGGGCACAGCTGCGCTTGCAGCGCAACCCAAAGTGACGGGCTCGAACGGAAAAGCGACCAGAGCAGTATCACCGGTCATGCTGCAGACCGGGGTTCCCGTAGGACTGTTCAAGAAGAGCTTGAATTCAGGGAACAATGAGCCCGTAGTGCCGGTTGGCTGTGACATCCAGAGAGCGACTCCTGCACCATTCAGTAGATACGACGAATTTGGCAGCCCTGTAGGAGTGTCAAAAGCTTGCATCAGGTATTCGCCGGGTGGCTGATTGATGAGATCGGTGGAAAAATAGTCCTGCCTGGTGAGCCAGAAATTCTGTAGCTGAAGCACCCCGGGGGTGGTGGAGTTTAACGACGTCGCTTCGAAAGCGATGGGCGGCGGCGTCTGTGCTTCTAGTTCCCTCGCCACCACAAAAAGCATTAGCAATCCTACAAAGAATAGAAGGAATCTCGCTGGCCTCAGTTTAGCGGGAATAATAATGGCTCGAAACTGGTGAGTACAGAAAAGCAGAATAATAGAGCGAAGCCGAAGGCTTGCGATCATGGTAATCCTTATCTTCTTGAGTTTGAGACTTATCTTCTCTTTTACCCTTGGAACAAATTTTCTTGTTGGTTAAGCGAACTATAGCGTGAAACCAATTTAACTACAACATATTTGTAGTTCAGTGTACTTGAGAATTGTAGTTCAGTTGGTTTTGTTGCTAAAAAGTGGCAGCCTGTCCAGTGGTTCACCATGAAGCAAAATTAAGGAGACGTCATCTTCATAACGTCTCCTCTGGGTATTTCGTTTTGGTGGTTGTTTTTAAGTTGAGTAACTATGCTTTTCCGGCGCTAAATTCGGCTTGCTCCATCTGCTCGCGTACCGCACCTGCTCGTGGCGCGCGGCTCGCCAGCGCCAGGATGACTCCGGTAAACAGCAGCGTGTCGGCAAAATAGTTGATCCCTTCCACCTGGACTCCGATCTCCGGGTAAGTGAGCGCCCCGATCATGAGCGGTAGATAGATGATCAGGAGCGTAAGCAGGAGCCAGCCGCCGAGACACGCTGCCCCGGGCAGAAGATTTTCCCGGCGCTATATCGGAAAAGCTGGTGGCAGGTTCCATGGTGTTCACTGCGCCCGATCATCCTGTTTCGCTGGACGATGCCTATCAATGGTGGGCCTATATAAAGGGAGCGAACTGGCGGCACCCGCTTGGTTCAGGCAGCGATATCAAAGGCAAGGGCAATTATCCTGTCGTTCACATTGCTTATGAAGACGCTCTGGCTTACGCCCAATGGGCGGGCAAGCGTGCGCCGACGGAAGCCGAATGGGAATTCGCGGCGGCTTGGCGGGCAAAATCTATGCCTGGGGAGATGAACTGAAGCCCGGCGGCCAATGGATGATTAACACTCATCAAGGGCAGTTTCCCATGCATGATGCCGGAGCGGATGGTTACATCGGCATTGCGGCCGTGGCGCAATTTCCCGCCAACGGCTACGGCCTCTATGACATGTCCGGCAATGTCTGGCAATGGACCAGCGACTGGTATCGAATCGACTACTACGCGCAGCTTGCAGCACAAGGCGGTGTCGCACGGAATCCGCAAGGCCCCAACTCATCTTATGATCCCATGGAACCCCGAGCAGCAGAAGCGCGTCTTGCGTGGCGGCTCATCCTTGTGCACAAGTCAGTATTGCAGCCGGTATGTGGTGGGTACCCGTGGCAAAGGGGAAGTGACTACGGGAACGAATCACCTGGGTCTTCGCTGCGTGAAGGATGCAAGCAGGTTCAGCAAAAGGAAACCGGATGCGAAGAGCGGAGCTGCAAGTGCTGATTAAGTGGATTATTGCGGCGTTGTTATCGAGCGCTCTCCAAGTGGTCTTTTAAGAGGCCAGCCACGGTTCCTTTCTCACACTTTTGGCTTATATCTCTCTTATAAGGACACCATGCAAGCTGGCTCCGCGTGTCTTAGCGCTTCAGGCTGGTGCGGGCGACCGTACCATAGGAACTTTCGAAGTATGCCAGTGGAGACTTTTCACCGGTCCTTGCATGCAGCGCCAGGCCAATGACAATCCAGTGGTCACCCATCCGTATCAGTTCTGTTGTAATGCACTCCAAGGCCCCGGGAACGTCGTCAATTAACGGGACTCCGGTGACCCCTGGCCGCCATCTGACGCCACGGAACCGGTCACTCCACTTCCCGGAAAACTGTACTGACAAATCTTTCTGACAGTCACTCAGAATATTAATGCCAAAATGTTTTCCGATTCCACAGTGCTCGAGAATGGTGGCGCGATGATCAATGCACACAAGAACCATTGGCGGTGTCAAGGAAAGGCTCGTAAACGAACTCAGGGTGATGCCATACGGTTTCCCGTCTGCTCCTACCAGGGTAGTTACAGTTACGCCAGTAGGAAATTTGCCGCAAACCCGGCGAAAGTCTTGCACGTCAAAAGGGCTTTCGTTCATGCTCAAACCTCCGGAGACGCGATCAATCCGACTGTGAATAGGTCATCATGTCAGTCCCAAGTGTGGAGATTATGCAACTGGCACAGCGGTAGCCTTGTAGTGCATCTCTTCTTGCCGCCCGTTACCTTCATAACGCGACGCAAGATACTCGTAGGTTGATGGAAGTGTTGCCACCAGGTGTTCCGACCGGCTTCTGAGACTTTCGAATTGCTTCAGCGCCGGCGCGTGGCTACTGTAGTCAAGGATGGGGAGGCCTTCAGTGGGCCGGACGCCGAGGCCCAGCAACATAACACTATAAGAGTATGCTTCAAACCCGTGAAACTGTGGATTGATGGTCCTGTTCGTGGGCAAACGCCGTTTCCACAACTCAAGGTTGTCCGCCAGAGGTTCCGGTATCCTGATGTCTTTTTTTGTCGCTTTCCAAAACGCAGAATCTGCCCTGGTACTGGCGACATAGTGGAGCACAAGAAAATCCCGGACACCATCAATGCAACCAGCAATGGCGCTGTTGTAACTCTTGACCGTCAACGGATCAATCGAGTCGCCGGGAAAGTGATTGACCAGCTCTTCGATGGCATGTTGAATGAAAAATATTCCTGTCGATTCCAGAGGCTCGACAAAGCCACTCGCCAGCCCCACCGCTACACAATTTTTGACCCATGAGTTGCGGTTCCTGCCAACGCGCATCTTGATGTGATTTGCCTTGCAACCCTTCGAGCGTTCCCCCAGGTGCTCTCTAAATTCCCGCTCTGCTTCTTCAGGAGAGATGAATGCACTGGAATAGACGTAGCCCGTTCCGATCCGGTGAAACAATGGTATGTTCCACACCCAGCCCGCGGAAAGCGCAGTGGCAGAGGTGTAAGGATTAATTCCTTCGTTCTGCGGATCGCTCGGCACCTGCATGGCGACGGCGCGGTCGCACAGGAGAGATTCCGAAAATGGAATGAAAGGCTCTCCAAGCGCCTTATTGATGAGCAGGCCGCGGAACCCGGTACAATCCACGAACAAGTCTGCGTCAAGCCGCCCATGAGCCCTCGTTTGCACGCCCAGGATACTTCCGTCTTCCGCCAGCACCACGTCATCAACCTCGTCCAGTATTTCTGTAACACCTCTCTCTTGCGCGTATTTAGCCATGAATTTTGCAATCAGACTCGCATCGAAGTGATAGCCGTATGGGTACTGGACTTTTAATTCGCGCAGTAAAAATGGGTCATTGGGATAATCGGCAACTTGCTTGGCGAAGTGGCTATCGTAGACCCGGCCATCCATGTATCGCGGTGATCTCTGGGCCTCACAAATCGCCGGGATGACAAAACACGCTTCATCAAAACATTTTTCCTGCTCGCCCAACTTCAGCCACCACTCGGCAACGTTATGTCCGTGAACTACTTCGTAGCGCTGAAATGGATGGTAGAAATGCTTGCGCTCAGCATTCCAATCTACAAACTTGATAGCGAGCTTGTAACTGGCGTTACACGCGGGCATCCAGTCTTCCTCTTGCAGGCCAAGGAACTTGAAAAAGAGGTGAATGGTGCTAAAGGTGGCCTCCCCCACACCAATTGTCCCTATG
>Ga0207700_10002757_pt1 | contig 10121 bp, 9 predicted proteins | sample LARL82metaG_FD_184348 | JGI IMG/M metagenome (GOLD analysis project Ga0207700, IMG submission 184348) | Corn, switchgrass and miscanthus rhizosphere microbial communities from Kellogg Biological Station, Michigan, USA - LAR L8-2 metaG... | ecosystem: Host-associated > Plants > Roots >...
CTTGAGCCGGTCCTTGACCTCTTCGAGCAGCGCGTCGAGCGTCAGCCCGGCATCGCCAACCGCAGCCAGATCGACCGGGACATCCTTGTTGATGGCATAGGGATCCAAGGTCGCGTGCGCGATCTTCTTGCCCTTCGGCATCGCCGTGCCAAAGCTCGTGCGGGTGAAGCTGCACCCGATCCCGAAAATGAAATCGGTGTTCTGCAGGAAATGCCAGAGATGCGCCCCGATGCCGATACCGCCCGACCCGAGCGACAGCGGGTGGTTTTCCGGGAAGGCGCTCTTACCGGGCAGCGTCGTCATGACCGGCGCCTCGACGAGTTCGGCCAAAGCCTTCAGCTGCGGCCAGGCTTTTGCGTAATGGATCCCCTGCCCCGCGACGATGACCGGCCGTTTCGCCGCGACCAGCGCCTCGGCGATTTGCGACACCGAGCGCGGATCGGGACCGCTCTTGAGCTGTGGGGTCTTCCGATATTCGGCGACGAGCGCGTCCGGCACCTCCTCGCGCAGAATGTCGGTCGGGAACTCGACCAGCACCGGGCCGGGGCGGCCGTTCTTGACCGTCGTAAAAGCACGCCGCAGCGTCTCGACCGTCGCATCGGCGACGGTCACCTGCTCACAGAGCTTCGTCACATGGCGGAAATTGAGCGCCGCGTTAAAGTTCGGATGCACCTGATTGATGTTGCGGGCATAACCGGCCGGCAACACGACCACCGGACAGGAGTCGCCATAGGATTGCGCGACGCCGCCGAAGGCGTTCTCGGTGCCGGGGCCATGCTGCATGACAAAGACGCCGATCTTGTCGCCCGAGGTCACCTTGGCGACCGCGTCGCACATATGCAGCCCGATCCGTTCCTGGCGGACCATGATCGTGCGGATATCGGCCTCGGCCGCGCCCTCGATGATAGGATTGACCGGGTAGCCGATCAGGAACTCGATCCCCTCTTTCTTCAGGATCTGGGCGATCGCATTGGTGACTTTCATTCGGGCGCTCCTCATTAAATCGGACGGGTCTTCAGGGCTTGGCGGCAGCTTACGGCATGGGCGGGCCGGGCGTATACCGGGTCTTGGCGCGTGAGGACCGCGGGCCTCCGGCTCGCATGCGGGCGAGACGCCCGCGTTCCAATCCCGACGGAGCCCTAGATCTCCGCCTCGCCGCTCTGGCCGGGGAACAGGGTGGCCTTGGTCCAGCCTGACCACGCGCCGGCGACCGGATTGTTCGGGTTGCGGTCGTGGCGCCAGCAGACATTGGCGCCACTCGGCACGTCGACCGCCTCGGTCTTGTTCTTGCGCATCAGGATCTGCGCGGTCGATATGTAGCCGTCGCGGTTCTCGCAATCCGAGCTGCGCGTCAGCACGATCTCGACATTGACCTGATCCCAGTACGGGTTATTGAGCGTCAGCGTCGAGCTGCCGCCCGATTTGGACGAAAACATCGAGCACCCCGCGAGCAGCAAAAACCCCATCGTCCAGCCAAAGCGCATCCGGTCTAATCCCCTGTTTCAACCCCAGAAACCCGCGCCCCGGCGAAAGCCGGGACCTACAGTTCAGCAGTCTCGTCGCCGGGAAAATGGGTCCCGGTTTCCGCCGGGACGCGTAGGAATAATATGCGATTGCCGGAGCGCGTATAGCCGTCTTTGAACTGCTGCAACAACGGGCGCTGGCGCCGCTCCGGCGGCATAACGGCCGGGATTGCCGCTCTCCACCAGCGCGGCCCCGCCGGTCTAAAATGCCGTGCCGCGGCCAAACCGGCAGGAGATTGCATCAATGCCTCAAGGAACCGCCGAGGCGGCACCCCTCGTCATGGTCACCGGCGCGAGCTCCGGCATCGGGAAGGCCCTGGCGATCGCCTTCGCGCGCGACGGCCATCCGCTGCTCCTGATGTCGCGCCATATCGAGCCGATCGCCGGCTTGCCGGAAGACACGGTCTACCGCCAGGCCGATGTCGCCGATTATCGGGCGATCGAGGCTGCGGTGGACGCGGCTATCGGCATACACGGGCCGGTCGAGTGCCTCGTCAACAATGCCGGGATGGCGGATGCGCGGGCCTTCGACGAGGTGGACGAGCCGAGCTATACGCGCGAGCTCGACACCAATTTGAAGGGGGTCTTCAACTGCACGAAAGCGGTGCTCGCCGGCATGCGGGCGCGGCAATCCGGCACGATCATCAACATCAGCTCGATCAGCGACCGCAAGACCTCACCGGTCGCGCTCGCCTATAGCGCCAGCAAGCACGCGGTGCGCGCCTTCGGCGAGTCATTGCGCGAGGCGGAGGCGAAGAACGGCATCCGGGTCATCAACGTCGCGCCGGGTTACATTCGGACGAACATCCACGCGGGCATGCATATCAGCTTCGAGGAATACCGCGCCCGGCTCGGCAACCCCGATTTCATGACCGCCGAAGAGCTGGCCGAGATCGTCATGTTCTGCTGGAAGCAGCCGCCCACGGTCTGCATTCGCGACCTCGTTGTCGCCCCGACCCGAACGACTTTCTGAACCGTCGCACCTGCTTTTGCAGCAAATTCTCAGGGAGACCGGTCTCTCCACACCGCCCAAGCACCCCCACTTCGGCGCACCTGCCTCGATATAGTTCTTATTTTGTTCTCAATCCGGTTTGATCAAGAGGCGGTTCGGAAAAAAATTTCGCGGCGGCTGAAATCCCGGTCTTGCCGCTCCGATGCCAGCATTGATCCCGCGCGGCGGCCTCGCTACGGTGCCGCAAACCCCTGGAATCGCGCCCTGGAGGAGTTCGGCCATGCCCGACGATGTCCGCCGTCCCGTCATCGACAAATCGCGCCTGCCGAGCCGCCATGTGACGGTCGGGCCGGAGCGCGCGCCGCACCGCGCCTTTCTCTACTCGATGGGCCTGACCGAGGATCAGATCAACCAGCCGATCATCGGCGTCGCGACGACGTGGAACGAGGCGGCGCCGTGCAATATCGCGCTGTCGCGCCAGGCGCAGGCGGCGAAGAAGGGCGTCGCGGCGGCGGGCGGCACGCCGCGCGAATTCACGACGATCACCGTCACCGACGGCATCGCGATGGGCCATGAGGGTATGAAATCATCGCTCGTGAGCCGCGAAGTCATCGCCGACTCCGTGGAATTGACGATGCGCGGCCATTGCTATGACGCGCTGATCGGCATCGCGGGCTGCGACAAGACCTTGCCGGCGCTGATGATGGCGATGGTGCGGCTCAACGCGCCCTCGGTCTTTATGTATGGCGGCTCGATCCTGCCCGGCCGGTTCAAGGGCAAGGATGTGACGATCGGCGACGTCTTCGAGGGGGTGGGCGCGCACAATGTCGGCAATCTGACCGACGAGGAATTGCACGAATTGGAATGCGCGGCCTGTCCGTCCGCGGGTTCGTGCGGCGGGCTCTTCACCGCGAACACGATGGCCTGCGTTTCCGAGGCGATCGGGCTGGCATTGCCCGGCTCGGCCGGCGCGCCGGCGCCCTATGACTCGCGCGATGCCTATGCCGAGGCCTCCGGTGAAGCGGTCATGGAACTGGTGCGCCGCAACATCCGGCCCCGAGATATCGTCACGCGGAAAGCGATCGAGAATGCCGTTACGGTGATAGCGGCGGCGGGCGGCTCGACAAATGGCGGGCTGCACATTCCGGCGATCGCCAACGAGGCCGGGATCGAATTCGACCTGCACGATTTCGGCGAGATCTGCAAACGCACGCCCTATATCGCCGATCTGAAGCCGGGTGGGCGGTATGTGATGAAGGACCTGCACGATATCGGCGGCGTGCCGGTCTTGATGAAGGCGCTGTTGGAGGGCGGCTATCTGCATGGCGACTGCTTGACCGTGACCGGCAAGACGATTGCCGAAAACCTGGCGAATGTGAAATTCCCGAGCGGACAGGATGTCGTCCGCACAACCTCGAAGCCGCTCGCCCCGACCGGCGGATTGGTCGCCCTGAAGGGCAATTTGGCGCCCGGTGGCGCGATCGTGAAGGTCGCCGGTATGAAGACCTTGCGGTTCGAGGGCACCGCGCTGTGCTTCGATTGCGAAGAGGACGCGTTCGAAGCAGTCGACAAGCGCCGTTACAAAGAAGGCGATGTCATCGTGATCCGCTACGAGGGGCCGAAAGGCGGGCCCGGCATGCGTGAGATGCTGTCAACGACAGCGGCGCTCTACGGGCAAGGGGTCGGCGAGAAGGTCGCGCTGCTCACCGATGGCCGCTTCTCCGGCGCGACGCACGGTTTCTGCATCGGCCATGTCGGTCCCGAGGCAGCAGCCGGCGGCCCGATCGCGTTGTTGCGCGACGGCGACAAGATCACGATTGACGCGGTCACCGGGACGATCGACGTCGCGTTGTCGGACAGCGAGCTGGCGGAGCGCAAGCGCGCCTGGAAGCCGCGCGTCAACAACTACCAATCGGGCACGCTGTGGAAATACGCGCAGACCGTCGGCGATGCCGAGAAGGGCGCGGTCACCCATCCCGGTGCGCGGTCGGAGACGCACGTCTACGCCGATCTCTGAGCGTCGAGAGTTGTAGCGCCGGCTCCGCGAACCGGAGACAAAAGGGGGCTGGCGCGTGGGGTGGCGGTCCTATGTCTGGGTTGCGATCGGCAGCGCCCTGGGAGGCGTCGCGCGGTATTGGCTGACCGCATTTGTCGCCATCCTGCTCGGCCCGCAATTCCCATGGGGGACGATCCTGATCAACATCATCGGGTCGTTCATTATCGGCTTTTTCGGTACCGTCACCGCCCATCGCTGGCCGGTTTCCTTTGAGCTTCGCGCCTTTGTCATGGTCGGGCTGTGCGGCGGGTTTACGACATTCTCAGCCTTCAGCTTGCAGACATTGGAGCTGGCACGCTTCGGGCGCTGGCTCGAAGCGAGCGGCAATGTCGTGTTGTCGGTCGTGCTGTGTCTCGTGGCCGTATGGATCGGCCACGCACTGGCCGACTTGATGAGCGGCCCCAATCCGGCGTCGGGGACCGAGTAAGCTAATCCGCGAACACCGGCATGCGTGGCGGGTGCACGCGACCCAGCTGACGGCGGAATCGGTGACGCGGTCGTTCCGACACTGACCGAACCGACCACGTATGAGGAACCCTGACCGTGCGGGTAGGATGGAGGCTGTCCCGAAGGCGCGCTAATCTCCGCATATGGCGTGTCGCTTCTCGTCGACGATCTGCCGAGGCTGCCGGAATCCTTGCCGGACGGCAGGCTGCTGTTTCACGTTGCCTTGCCGGCACGGGAAATTCGCATCATCTCCGGCTTCGGCCGGCCGGTCGATTTCGGCCACCCGGTGGACCAGCGGCGATTAGGGGTCGCCTTGCTCGGGCTTTCCTGGGAGCAGGGCGGAGAGACGATCGACACCCCGATTGACTCGCCTGCCTTCATCGACGGGTTCCAGCATGTTGAACAGCCTGCGACTAGCGAGGAGATGTTCCGCTGGACCAACGGCAACGCGGCCCTGCCGCCAAGCCTGTTTCCGCCGTGGCGGGGCGAAACGCATCTGTATCTAAACCTGAAGGAATGGGACGGCAGTTCCGTCGCGAGGCCGCTCGGGTGTGAGGCCGCCGCGCTCAGCGCATTCGACAGCCTGGGCGAGAATTGCGAACTCGCGCTGGCGCAACGGCATTATGGCGTCGAGCTGCCGCTGAGCCTGCTGCGCTGGGCCGGTACCACTTACGAGAACGTTGTGCGCGGCTTGGAGTGTCGGTTCGAGGGGCTGGGCGACCCCGCAACGACGACGGTGGCGTGGATCGAGATAGATTACCGAATCCAGACTCCCTATCTGCGACTGCACACGACCGTCATCGAACCGCGCGACGAAAAGGGCGTCGCCGAGCTGCTGCATCACGGCTGTGCGACGCTGCGGCTTTTGCGGCGTAAACTGCTGCGCGACATCGCAGATGCACGGCGCATCTTTGTGTTCAAAAGCGCCGATCCCGGCTTCGGTGTCGCCGAGATGCGCCGGTTGAAGACGGCGATGCGCGCCATCGGACCGGCCTCGCTGCTTTGTGTCACGCAGAAGGATCGGGCCGAGGCGTGTCGAGTCGAGAAGCTGGACGACGGGCTTTATGCGGGCCGACTGGAAAGATTTGTCATGCCCCACGGGCCGTTTGACGAGTGGGCGGCATTGTGTTCCGAGACGCTCAAGCTGCACCGGGCGAGCTGAGCACGAGCCAGCAAGCGACACGTGCGATGAGCCAGCCCCGACCGAGGAATAACCCTGGCCCCGAGGCCATTGTGAGCGCGGTTTCCGACATGCTGTGCCGGGTTTGCGAGCGGGCCGCGGTCGCCTTACCGCAAGACCTGCTGTTGGCCGACGTTCCGAATATCGACAGCCTGCGCCTCCTACAAACAATAGCGCTGCTGGAAGAGCAATTCTCGATTGAGATCGACGTCGTCGCGTTGGAGCGGCTTCACCGCGTTCGCGATATCGTTAAACTCATTTCAGATGCGCTGCCGGAGGAATGAGTGATGCCGAGCGCGCTCCTGAACGACGAAGCGATCTGGGGGCTGCCGGGCGCCAAAGTCGCCGAGCGTCATAAGGGCGCCGACACGTTTTGCGAGACACCGCTGTTGGAGCTGCTGCGCCAGGGCGCGGCGCATAATCCGGACGCAGTTGCACTCGTCAGCCGCAGCGCCGCGCTGCGATATAGCGATCTGCTGCGCATCGCGCAGAACACCGCGGCAATGCTGGCGGAGCGGATCGCGCCCGGCGAGGCGGTTGCGTGCGTGTTGCCGCGACAGCCGGAAGCCATCGCCGCGTTGATCGGCTGTCTGATCTCCGGCCGGGTGTGTCTCATCCTCGATCCGGCCAATCCTGCGCTGCGGCAGCGTGATTTGCTCATGGACCTCGCCCCGGCTGCCTTGCTGCTCGGCGAAACGCCGCCGCTTCGGTACGACGCGCCGGCGCTGATGCTGACCGATGTTTTGGCCGGTCCTGACCGGATCTGGCGACCCGATGCGGCGCCGGATCCGGACGCGCCGCTCAGCGTCCACATGACCTCCGGCAGCTCCGGTCGTGCCAAGGGAATCGTGCTGTCGGCGCGCTCAGTGCTGTACCGCGCCTTGTCCAACGTGAATGACATGCGGCTGACACGGGCCGACTGTTTCGTGATGCCGTCGGGGCCATTCGCCGCCGCCGGGCTCTCCGCCTTGATCGGCGCCCTGGCGTGCGGCGCGCGGTCTGTCTTGACCTCATTCGCCGAAGACGGCGCCGGCGGGACGCTGAGGCTCATCGAGCGGGAACGCGTCACCTGCGCTGTTTTCCAGCCACCGATGCTCCGTGTGCTGCTGTCGTTGGAGCGAGCCCCGGCGGCGTTTGCGGCAATGCGCTGCGTGCGGATCGGCGCCGCGGGATTAGCTCGTGCCGACCTTATGGCATTGCGCCGATCGCTGCCGCCGGATTGCGCGGTCTGGCACACTTATGCCTCGACCGAGGCGCTGTTCGTGGCGAGCTGGGAGGTCCCGACCGACCACGGCGGTCCGGAAGCGACCGTCGCTGTCGGAATGCTGCAGCCCAACCACGAATACGCATTGCTCGACGAGGCTGACCGGCCCGTCGGCCGGGGCGAACCCGGCGAGTTGGTGTTGCGGAGCCGCTATCTCGCGCTAGGGGAATGGCGTCAGGGGCGCGTCGTGCCGGGCAGCGTGTTGCCGGCTCCGAACCGTCCGGGCTGGCGCTGCTTTCGCACCGGCGATTTGCTGCAGGTGCAGTCCGACGGAATGTTGCGGCTGCTCGGCCGCGTTGACCGCCAGGTGAAGATCAACGGCGTCCGCATCGAGCCGGCGGAGATCGAGGCCGTCTTACGCACCGAGCCGGGGGTCACCGATGCCGCCGTCGTCGCGGTTCCGCGGTCGGGCTCGGTGACGCTGCACGGGTTTGTCGCCTCGCTTGAGCCCGACCCCGCCGCTCTGGGCGTGGCATTGCGGCACCGGCTCGCCGCAAGTCTGCCGATGACGTGGCGACCCGCGAAGCTGACAGTCCTGCCGCAATTGCCGTCGCTGCCTACCGGCAAGACCGACGTCAGCGCCTTGACGCGACTTGCGGCGGCGCCGGAGGACCGGTGATCAGCTTGTAGCAAAGGCAGGCATGACCTCGCGGGCGAAAGTGCGCAAATGCTCGCGCGAGCCGGCGAAGTCGATCACCATGATGTATTCGACGCCGGCCTCTTGCAGCCGCTTGATGCGACGGATGATCTCCTCGGGCCGGCCGATCAGCGCGTCCCGCTCCGTGAGCGCGTTGCGCTCGGCATCTGTCATGCGCTTGCGCGGCCGCCCGAGCGTCGGCGAGTCGCCGGTCGGGGACAGCGACAATTCCTCGACCTGCGCCATGAACTTCGCGCGCAAGGCCAGCGCCGCCTCGCGCTCCTTGTCGTTCATCGCAATGTGCAGCGCGCGGGTCAGCCCGACCATCGACGTATCGAAAACCCGGCCCTGCGCCTCGACGGCGCGGCGATAGATCGAAACGCCTTCAGCGACGGTGTCCGGCCCGCCGCCCTGACCCAGCAAGAGATTATAACCTTGCTCGGCGGCGTAGCGGATCGAGTTGGGGCTGGCGGCGCCAATCCAGAACGGCGGATGCGGCTTTTGCACCGGCGCCGGCTCGATGACGACATCCTCGTAACGCCAGTATTTGCCGTGATGCGAGAAGCGGCCACCGCTCGTCCATGCCTTGCGCAAGAAAGCCAGCGTCTCCTGATAGCGCTCCTCGGCCTCCTCCATCGGAATGCAGAAGCCGTGAAACTCGCCCCAGCGATAGCCCTTGCCGACGCCGAAATCGAAGCGGCCGTTCGACAGCAAATCGAGCGTGGCGGCCTGCTCGGCGAGGAGCGCCGGGTTGTGCCAGGGCAGCACAAGGACCGCGGTGCCGAGGCGCATCGTGGTCGTCTTCGCGGCGAGGTAGGTCAGGAAATTCAGCGTCGCCGAGACCTGGCCGAAACCGGTGAAGTGATGCTCGACGAGGAAGACGCTGTGAAAGCCGAGCTCTTCGGCTTCGCAGATGTAATCGATGTAGTCGGTGTAGATCCGGCTATCGCTCGCCTGCTCGCCGGGATCGGTGCGCGCGCCGCCGAACAATCCGAACCGCATCAAAACTCTCCGCTGCTGCATCGCCCGGCTTCGTAGGGCGGGTTAGCGAAGCGTAACCCGCCATCTCTGGTTACCGGAAAATCGGCCGGTCCGCTGCGCTACACCCGCCCTACGCCGTCCTGTCAACGTCCGTGCTCATGGATCCCGGGCTCGCCGGCTTCCGCCGGCGCCCCGGGATGACAATGGGCTAACAGCCCATTGTCACTTCTTCGCGTCGGCGTAGGGATAGATCGCCTTGCCGGTCGCGTATTTGTCCGGCCACAGGATCGTCTGCTTCTCGTCGGTCTTCCACTGGTCGAGGTCGCTGCCCTTGACGTCGTGGAACTGGATCTGCAGTACGCGCGCTTCTTTCCACTCGCCGTTGGAGCCGAAAGCGATGTCGCCGACGATCGTCTTAATCGTATTCTTGCGCAGCCAATCGGCGAGCTTCTCCTGATCGAGGCTCTTCGTCGCCTCGACCGCCGCCTGCAATACTTGCAGGTTGGCATATGCGAAAGGCGGCAGGTAATAGCCGAGCGGGTCGACACCCTCGCTCCCCGCCTTCGCCTGGTATTTCTTCAGGAAGTCCTCGACGCCAGGGAAATCCAGCGTCTTCGCCGGCTCCCAGAAATCATAGTCGACGATACCGTTGAGCATCGGCCCGAGCTGCTGCTTGATCGAGGCGTACTGCAATCCGACGAGGCCGCCGCCAAAGAGCTTGGCCTTAAGGCCGATTTCGTTGGCGGCGCGCACGATGCCGACCGCGTCGGGCGGGTAGGAGGCGCTGAACACGACATCCGGCGTTGCGGCGTCGACCGCGCGCACGATCGGCGTGTAGTCGGTCGTGTTCGGTGGGTAGGTCTTGTCGTAGACGATCTGCAGGCCGGCTTTCTTCGCGTTCTCGCGTGCGCCGTCGGCGGCGTTGTGCGGGAATTCCGCATCGGCGGCGATAATCGCCAAGGTTTTCGGTTTCGGGTTCTGCGCCGCCGCGACCTCGAAGAAGCCTTGCGAGAAGGCGGCCGAGGGGTTCGGACCGCCGGCCGGCTGCATCGCGAAATAGCGCGGGTACTGGAACTCGCGG
>Ga0207700_10002758_pt1 | contig 10118 bp, 10 predicted proteins | sample LARL82metaG_FD_184348 | JGI IMG/M metagenome (GOLD analysis project Ga0207700, IMG submission 184348) | Corn, switchgrass and miscanthus rhizosphere microbial communities from Kellogg Biological Station, Michigan, USA - LAR L8-2 metaG... | ecosystem: Host-associated > Plants > Roots >...
GTTCGAGAGTGCAAACCTAAACCTACGGAATGGCCACGCTCACCGCCCCATGGAATCTACAAGCTGCGTCAAACCGGCAGCTTCCGCTTCTGATGGGCGCGGCCCTTGATCGCCGTGGTCTCGCTGTGGCCCGCGATCACCCGCACGCCTTCGTCGATGCGCACGGTCACATTGTCCGAGGTGCAGGTCTGCAGGAAGGCGACGCGGTTGTTGCGGCAGGCGGCGAGGATGCGGTCACGCGCCGCCTGCATTTCGGCGGGATACGGCTCGCGCGGAATGGTGCGGTAGCCGAGCGCAAGACTGAGATCGCCCGGGCCGATCTCTGCAAATCCCAATCCCGGCACCGCAATGATCTCCTCGCAATTGGCGACGCCTTCGGGGCTCTCGAGCTTCACGCCCAGCAGCAATTCGCCGTTGGGATTGAGCGGCCAGGGATCGCAGCGCTCCATATAGTCTTCGGTCGACAGACCCCAGATCGGCGCGGCCGTGCTTTCCGAGCCGCGGCCACGCGTGCCGATGTTGAGCAGCTTTCTGCCATCCGAGTCGGTTGCTCCATCCTCGGCTCGCATCGCACCCGCCATCCGCGCTATCGGCGATGGGACTGCAGGATCGACTCCCAACGTGTTGTGCGGATAGCGGCAGGATTCCACGAAGGCCCGCACGGCGTCGGCGCTTTCCGCCTGGCACAGCAGGACGCCGTGCACGCCGCGACCGAGGATCTGGCGAAACTGCCAGGCGTTGTAACGGACGTGCTCGGCGTCGATGCCGTTCACCGGCGCTTCCACGATCACCGCCGGCGTGCGGTGTCCCGAGCGTGTCGGTCCGGCGTCAACCATGCCGCGCATATATTCGGCAAGGCCGGCCATATCGAAGGAGCCGTGCTCCATGCCGACATTGATGTAATCGGCCCAGGTCGCGGCGTCGGTGCGGCCTTGCGCATGGGTCAACACATGACCGCTGTGCGGGCCGTCGTAGTAGATCGCCTGATCCTGCTCGAGCAGCTCGATGCAACGGTTGATCCGCGCCGCCATGGGGCTCTCCAGCGTTTTTCGTTGTTTACTGTGCCCGCGATGGTAGGCACGTTTGTAGGGTGGGCAAAGGCGCAAAGCGCCGTGCCCACCGTCAAGTGCCGTGTCGTGAATGGTGGGCACGCTGCGCTTTGCCCGCCCTACGAGAGCGAGGCTATTTCGAAGCTTGTGCGCCGGCCTGCTCGGGCGCGATCGAGGCGCTGCCGCGCAACGACACCTTGCGCCACCACGTTTCCAACGGTTCCCGCTCGCAGGCGAGCTTCACGCTCATGCCGCCGGCATATTTGATCCATTCGGCGAAGCGGTCGTTTGAGACCGCGATGACCACGGGGATATCGGCGCCGAGCGCGCGCTCGATCAGAAAGGCGAGCCCCTTGCCGTCGCGCTCGCGTTTGCCGAAGCGGTTGATGATCAGAAGGTCGGCGCCGGCCTCCAGCGCCGTGGCGACCCGCACGCCGACGTCCTCGAGTCTGCCGAGATCGAGCCGGCAACCGCTCGCGGCGGGATCGAAGTCCTGCGCCAGCAGCAGTTTCTCGCCGCTATGGACCAGCACCGCCGAGAGGCTGGAGTCCGCGCATTGCCCGGCCTGCACCAGGCCGACAGCGCGAAAACCCTGGCGCTTCACGTCGTCGGCGAACTCGCGCAGGACTGCGTCGGGATCCTGGCCGTTTCCATAGACGAGTGCGGCGAGGTTGCCTTGGGTGTGAGCCATGGTCTGTTTCCTTTGCCGAGACCGATCGCAGCAATGCCCCAGTCTCTCGCTTTATATATCACGGCATATCACGCAATCCCTATAGCCAGTGGCTCCGCGCGACAACAGGGCAGATGTGCGCGTCTCGCCAGTCTACTGGCTTCAAACGCGTTGCGGCTGTCTTCCCGCCGACGTTGCTCCGGAACGCGGCGAGTTCCGCTCGGACAGCACTCGCCGCGTCGCGCTGGATCTTGCGGTAGCGCGCGACTTCGAGGAACACCTTCACCTTGCTCATGCCGCACGTTGTTTTATTCATAATGCACTTGTTTTGCAGTGCACCAGCGCAAGTTGAAGTTTTTCCGAATTTCGCAAATACGTTGCATGCTTGTTGCACACCAAGATGTAATTTCGAACACCAAAAATCTGAAAAACTACAGGAGGGCGTCAATGAGCGAGAACAATTGGCAATCAGTGCGTCTGTCCGGCGCAATCGCGGCGGTGTTGTTTGGTACAATGTCGCTGGCGCCGACGGGTGCCATGGCACTGGACTGCATGTTTACCCCGCCGCTCACAACTCAAACCAAATGCGTGACGGCTGTTATCATTCCCGGGAACCCGCTGCGGTCGTTCGACATCAGCTTCGTCAATCGTGATCGAGACGAATACTATTTCTCCGACCGCTCCAATGCGGCGATCGACGTCATCGACACCGAGACTTTGAAATTCAAGAGGTTCCTCGGTGGATTCGTCGGGATTGTGCTCAATAGCAAGACCGGTGCCGTAGACAATGCTCACTCCGGACCGGATGGTGTCACCGTGCATGGCAGGTGGGTCTACGCGGGCGACGGCAACAGCACGCTCAAGATCTTCGACCTCCAAGCGCCGCCTGCGCTCGCCCTCAAAAACAGCATCAGCACCGGCGGCACGAGCCGGGTCGATGAAATGGCATTGACCACGGACGGCACGCGGCTGCTGGCCGCCAACAACGTGGAGGATCCGCCATTTGCAACGCTGTTTGCGGCAAATGGCGACGATGCCACCGATCATACCAGCAAGATCATCCAGACCACGATTGATCCCGCGATCCTGCCCAAAGGCTTCGGGCTGTCGATGGAACAGCCATCCTGGGATCGCAGGACCAGGCGGTTCTACATATCGATTCCGGTTATCGCCAACAACCCGGCGGGCTGCAATTACGGGCAGGCGTCCGGACCGATCACCTGCAACGGCGGTCTCCTTGTGACCGATCCGACCGCGCCAAAGGCGGTCGAAGGGGCCTTCAATCCGGCCACCAACACCGGGGTGGTCCCACTGCAGGCCTGCGGACCAAACGGCTCCACGGTCGGACCGCACGACCACCTGTTGCTGGGCTGCACCCCGCAGAACAACCCAAGCGACGCCACCACGTTGGTGATCGATGCCAAGGACAAGAAGCAGACTGTCATCAGTCGCATCACCGGCTCGGATGAGGTCTGGTTCAACAAGGGTGATCACCGCTACTATCTCGGAGCCAGCCGGGATTGCACCGTACCGGACACGCCTTGCCCCTTGGCGAGCCAGCAGACGGCAGTGCTTGGCGTGATCGACGCCGAGACGAACGTCTTGATCGAGAAGGTCCCGCAGTCGTCGAACTCGCATTCGGTCGCGGCCGACGCTGAGCGTAATCGAATCTTTGTTCCTCAAGTGGCGCCCGTCGCGGTGGTCGGCTCCGGTGGCGACACGACGAATGTGGGTGCTGGGATCTGCGGCACCAACCAAGGATGCGTCGCTGTCTATCAACACAGGGATCGTGACCGAGACGACCGCGAAGCCGAGAACGACGAAGGTGACGACCGCGGTCGGGACTAGACCGCTGACGGGCTTGCCGTCCGTCGCGCGATGGAGACATGGTCCAGTCACAGATCATGATGCGATGATCGCGTCATGATCTGGCGTTCGAGCCGGATGAAAGGGCAGGGACACGCGGCAGCTTCGGCCGCCGCTTTCGTGTTTAGCGGCTCGCGGCCTTTTTCGGCCTGCCGATGTCGCTGCGGAGCGCGGCGAGCTCCTTGCGGACGGCACTCGCCGCGTCGCGCTCGATCTTGCGGTAGCGCGCGACCAGCGAGGTGCCGAACGGCGTCAGCATGGCGCCGCCGCCGTTCTTGCCGCCGGTCTGCCGCTCCACGGCCGGCTGCCGGCAGATGCGGTTGATCTCATCGACCAGGTCCCAGGCGCGCTTGTAGGACATGTCCATGGCGCGGCCGGCGGCCGAAATCGAGCCGGTCTCGCGGATTTTTTCCAAAAGCAGGATCTTGCCGGGCCCGATCCGCTCCTCACGGGCAAGGTCGATGCGCACGCTCAGCGATGGCAGCGGCGTTGCGGCGGATTTGCTCATGGAAGAGGGCTCACATTCGGTAAGCCCGCAGATTGCCACTACCGCGCCTTGTGAACAAGAGACGCGGGGAGAGCGAATGGCTTCTAGGAGGCGATGCGAACGCCGGCGCCTTGCAGCAGCGCGGTTGCCGCATCCTTTGCCGCGCGTGCCATCGCGGGATCGTCGCGCACGAGATCGAGCGCAATCGAGCCGTCGACCAGAAGCTGGAGCTGGGTCGCGAGCGAATCGGCGTCCTTGACGCCGAGCGCATCGAGCAGGTCGCGAAACCACTGCCGCCGGCTTTCCTTGAAGGCGACGGCGATCTTCTTCACGGCGCGGTCCTTCGGGCCGAGCTCGGCGACCGCATTGACAAACGGGCAGCCGCGAAAATCCTTGGCGGAGAATCGCCGCTCCAGCGCGTCGAAATAGCCGAGGATCTGATCGACCGGCGACTTGTCCGACGGCCGCGTCGTGACGAAGCGGCGCTCCAGATAGGCTGATATCAGCGCATCCTTGGACGGGAAGTGGTTGTAGAGCGTGCGCTTACTGATGCCGATCTCGGCGGCGATGGTGTCGACGCCGATGGCGCGGATGCCTTCGAGATAGAACAGCCGGTCGGCGGTCTGCAGAATCCGCTCTTTCATGTCGATTTTTTCGGCTGCCGGCATTACACAGACCTGTTTACTTTTGGCTTGACAAGCCAGGACGCTTCCAATCTAATTACACCGATCTGTGTAGGCAAGGCTGCTGACGTCGAACAGACGGCAGGAAACGACCAAAAAACGAGGGAGAACAAGAAACATGGCCCTGCTGAAAACCCTTCGCCCCTCGCTTCCGATTCTGATCGGCGCCTCCCTGATGCTGACCTTGAGCATGGGCCTGCGGCAGTCGCTCGGCATCTTCATGCAGCCGCTGACGCACGATGTCGGCATCTCCATCTCCGAATTTACGCTGGCCATTGCGGTGCAGAATCTCGCCTGGGGCTTCCTGCAGCCGCTCGCCGGCGCCTGGACGGTGCGCTACGGCTTTCGCCCCGTGATGATCGTGGGCTCGCTGTTCTACATTGCGGGCCTGATCATGATGGCGGAGGCGCATGGCTTCCTCGCGATCATGATCGGGGCGGGCGTTCTGATCGGGACGTCGCTCGCCTGCACGGCGGCGGCGATTGCGATGTCGGTCGCGGCGCGGGCTGTGCCCGCAACCGTGCGTTCGACCGTGCTCGGCATGGTCTCGGCGGCGGGCTCCCTCGGCGCGCTGCTGTCCGCGCCGATCGGACAGGTGCTGAGCGAGGATCTCGGCTGGCGGGCGGGGCTGACCGGCTTCGTCGTGCTGGCGCTCGCGATGCTGCCGGCAGCCTGGTTCGCCGGCAAGGTCGATGCGGTGCCGCTGCCAAAGCCATCCAGCGACCAGCTCGGCAATGTCTCGGCGGGCACGGCCGTGTCGATGGCGTTCGGCAACGCCTCCTTCGTGGTGATGACCTGCGCCTATTTCGTCTGCGGCATGCAGCTCGTGTTCATCACCACGCATCTGCCGTCCTATCTCGCGATCTGCGGCATGGACCCGATGCTGAGCGCGCAGACGCTTGGGGTGATCGGCGGCTTCAACGTGCTTGGCAGCCTGTTCTTCGGCTGGGCCGGCCAGCGCTGGAACAAGCTCGCGCTGTTCGGCGGCATCTACGTCACGCGCTCGATCGTGCTCGCGGTCTACTTCATGATGCCGCCGACGCCGACGTCGACGCTGGTGTTCGGTGCGTTCATGGGCTTCCTCTGGCTCGGCGTCGGCCCGCTGGTCGCGGGCGCGGTCGCCGAATTGTTCGGTCTGCAATGGCAGGCGATGATCCAGGGGCTGGCCTTCATGAGCCACCAGCTCGGCAGCTTCCTCGGCGCCTATGGCGGCGGGCTGATCTATGATGCGCTCGGCTCCTACAACATGGCCTGGCGCATCGGCGTCGCTGTCGGGCTCTCGGCCGGAATCATTCAGGTCGCGTTTGCGCTGATCCGCCCAACCGCGGCGCCGCCGGTGTTGCGCCCGGCGTAGCCGCTCTTTTGCTCCTGTCTAATTTTCCTGCCTAATTTTTGATCGGCGTTGCTACCTCCGATAGCAATGGTCAGAATCATTGTCGTGTTTCCAACACGAATTCCACAATGATTCAGTGCGGTATCGCGGCGGTATCGCGCGATCTTCAATGGCACGAATCTTGAACATCATTGGCTAGAAAATAGGAAACCGTCACTGACGCTTTCCACCTTGGATGGGACACCAGGGAAAGGCAGGCCGATGAGGCAAGTGACTGCCGATCTTCAGCCGACCGCACTCGACGGCTTCATCGCGACGCCGAGCACCGAACAATTTGCGCCCCTTTACAGCCGTTCGCGCGGATCGCCTTCGCGCGTCCGCCACTCACTCGTACGCACCACTTGAACTTGGAGTTTCGTGAACGACAACTGGGACTTGGAGGAAGACAAATGCAGACAAGTACGTACGCGCGCCACCGGCTTGTGACATCAGCGCTTGTTCTATTGGGGATTGCGCTCCTCTGGCTCGCACTGGGCGGCACCGCCTTTGCCGAGGATGCGGGTCCGCCCGCCTGCGGCGGCAAGATCCTGGAAAAATGCACGCCGAATTCCGGTGACACCGCGTGGATGCTCACCTCCGTCGCGCTGGTCTTGATGATGACCGTGCCGGGGCTCGGCCTGTTCTATGGCGGCATGGTGCGCAAGAAGAATGTCGGCGACACCGTGATGACGAGCTTTGCCGTCACCTGCCTCGTCACCATCCTGTTTGCGGCCTTCACCTACAGCATGGCGTTCCGCGCAGGTTCTCCTTTCATCGGCGGGCTCGACCGGATGTTCCTGAAAGACATCCTGAGCGACATCGGCAAGGGCGGCATCGGCAATCCCAATCCGCTGGCTGCGACCATTCCGGAAGCCGTCTACATCTGCTTCCAGATGACGTTCGCCATCATCACGCCGGCGCTGATCGCGGGCGCCTTTGCCGAGCGCATGAAGTTCTCGGCGATGCTGTGGTTCATCGGGCTGTGGGCAATCTTTGTCTACGCGCCGATCGCGCATTGGGTCTGGGGACCGGACGGCATCTTCAACTCCGGTAACGACGCGGCCTGGGCCAAGGTGCTTGACTTCGCCGGCGGCACCGTCGTGCATATCAACGCGGGCGTTGCCGGCCTGATGTGCGCCATCATGCTGGGGCCGCGCAAGGATACGGGCCCTGCGCACAACATGGTGCTGACCTTCATCGGCGCCTCGCTGTTGTGGGTCGGCTGGTTCGGATTCAATGCCGGATCCGCCGTCACCGCAGGGATGCAGGCCGGCATGGCCATGCTGGTGACCCAGATCGCAACCGCAGTTGCCGCTTTCACCTGGATGCTGGTGGAGTGGGCGCTGAAGGGCAAGCCGACGGTGATCGGCATCTGCTCGGGTGCGGTCGCGGGCCTTGTGGCGATCACGCCGGCGTCGGGCTTTGTCGGGCCGGTCGGCGCGTTTGCGATCGGTGTTGCCGCCGGCGTCGTCTGCTACTGGGGCGTTACCGGTCTGAAGCACATGTTCTCCTATGACGATGCGCTCGACTGTTTCGGCGTGCATGCGGTCGGCGGCATCGTCGGCGCGTTGCTCACCGGCGTGTTCGCGGTCGAGCAATATGGCGGAACGGCCGGCGTGCTGGAAGGCAACCCCGGGCAGTTCCTCAACCAGTGCATCGGTGTCGGGACCGTGTTCGTCTATGACGCCGTGGTCAGCCTGATCATCCTGTTCATCGTCAAGATGTTCGTGGGTCTGCGCGTCGCCGAGGATACCGAGCGCGAAGGTCTCGATCTCGCGCTGCATGGGGAAGTGGTGCAGTAGTTGGGCGCCCATGACCGCCTCCCGCAGCATGCGCGCCGCGGGAGGCGATCCAATTCATCAAACCAATCCGCGGGGGAAATATCAGCGCCCGGTCGAGGGGGACCGGGTGCGCCGGGCACGAGGAGATAGCGATGGCTGAAATCTTCGCACAAGGTGATCTGTTGCTGGAACGGGTGGCCGACGTCGCGCCATCCGGAACGATCGAAGAGAATATCGAAGGTGCAGCGCTGGTGCTGGCGGAAGGCGAGGAGAGCGGGCACCGCCACGCCGTCTGCGAGCGCGTGACCATGTTCCGCGACGACGAGCTGGCGCGCGACATTCCCGAGGGGCTTTACATCGGCCACCTCCAGGTCGCCTCGCCCCATGCACGCCTGACCCATGACGAGCACGCGCCGATCACGCTGCCGCGCGGCACCTATCGCGTGCGCCGCCAGCGCGAGCTTGGGCCGCGGGACGCGCGTGTTCTCCCGGACTGACGTCGCGTTACTGACGGCCGAGCAGAGCAAGGCGCTCGGCCGCTACCGTGCGCGATGGTCCGCGATCCGGCGTTCGACCGAGCCTGCCGATCGCGAGGCGGCAGAGGAGGGCGCGCGGCTTGCTTATCGTGCGGCAGGCCTTGTGCCGCCTGCGCGCTTCGTCTGGTGCGGCAGCCCGCGTGAGCTGTCGCGTCGCACCGAGCGGATTTCGTATGACGATGCGCCGAATGTCCGGTGGGCGCTGATCGACCGCGTGCGGCGGAAGGTTACGGCGCAAATCCGGAAGCGGTTGCCGCGTCGGCTGCTGGCCGAGGTCGACAGGGCGGTCAATCCCGTTGACGCGCTGACAGCGTCGATCACCGAGGCCGTGGTGCAGGCGGCGGAGCGCGAGCCGTTGCCGTTGCTGACGCGCGCCCGTCGCGGCGAGCCGCTGTCGCCGACGTGCGTGCTGCTGGCGCTATCCGGCCGCGAGGGATTTCGGCATGCGACGGCGGGGCCCGATGACCTGTCCTGGCTGTCGACCTTCGAATTTTTGCGCGGCGTGCTGGCGCTGAAGGCCGAGACGGAGCCACTGCTCGGGCTCTGGCAATTGGCCGGGAATGCCGGCTGGATGCAGCCGCATGCGCGGACCTGCTGGCTCTGCGAGCGGCCCGAGCTGTTGTGCACGGACGTGAACGACCGGCTGCATCACCCGACCGGGCCGGCGCTGCGTTTCCGCGACGGCTTTTCGGTCTTCGCCTGGCGCGGCGTCGAGCTGCCGCGCGCGTTGATCGAACACCCGGATCGGATCACGCTCACTGCGATCGACGGAGCGACCAATGTCCAGATCCGTCGCTGCATGATCGAGATCATGACGCCGCGGCGCTATGTGGCCGAGGGTGGCGCCAAGCGTATCGCCGAGGACGAGACCGGCGTCCTGTGGCGGCGGACCTGGCTCGCCCACGACGCCTGGGCCGCGGTCGAGGTAATCAACGCCACGCCCGAGCCGGATGGGACGCGAAAACATTACTTCCTGCAGGTGCCGCCGAATTTGCAGACCGCGCGCGAGGCGGTGGCGTGGACCTATGGGATGGCGCCGGAGGTGTATGCGCAGCTGGTGATGAGGACGTAGATCAGGGCGGGATATCGTAGGGTGGGTAGAGCGAAGCGAAACCCACCATCTTCGCGGAGACACGATGGGTTTCGCTTCGCTTTGCCCACCCTACGGCACCGGTGCGGATAGCTAGCTCCGGTAAAATCGCCACATCCTTAAGAAAGTGCGGTGGATGACATCCGGCGGCTGGTCGAATGGCTCCAGGTTCACCCGCACCATGTTGTTGTGGTTCATGCGCCAGGGCAGGCGCATCAAGAGCCGCCAGCGCGGCTGCTTGCGCCAGTCGACGACCAGCGCGCTGCCGAGCGGAACCGCGAGCACGATCTGCAGCTCATGCACCGTCATCGCCCGCTCGGCGATCTCGACGATGTCGATGCGCTCGATGGCGCGCCACCGGATCAGCCCGAAGGCCTGCAGGAAGATGCCGTATTGGTTGGCGCCGATCGTCGGCCGCCCGGTCTCGAGCAGCGGGATGTTGTAATAGGTGAAGGCGGCAGCGGCCGTCGCCGGCATCAGCCAATAGAGCGCGCCGGTGATCCAGCTCGCCGTGACGAAGATCGCGGCGAGCGCTGCGGTGACATAGACGGGAAAGTAGGTGTCGTCGCGGCTGTAGGCGACCG
>Ga0207700_10002759_pt1 | contig 10117 bp, 9 predicted proteins | sample LARL82metaG_FD_184348 | JGI IMG/M metagenome (GOLD analysis project Ga0207700, IMG submission 184348) | Corn, switchgrass and miscanthus rhizosphere microbial communities from Kellogg Biological Station, Michigan, USA - LAR L8-2 metaG... | ecosystem: Host-associated > Plants > Roots >...
GTTTTAGCCACAGATTGCTCCAGGCGGTGCTTTGCGGCCCGCGCCGTCTCTCGCAGCAGCGGATCTGAATCATTAAGACATCGATTCAACTCACCTTCTAAAGCTTTCAATCCGAAAGTTCCAATTGCATAGGCGCCGCAAGACTTCAGCCAGGGATCGTCGCTGGACACGAGTGCCGCGACGGCATCTACACGGTTCTCGATCGTGGAACGTACCAGCTTGTTTGCTATGCGAGCGCGTTCGCCCACGGTGATCTTGCCATCGAGGAGCGGCACCAGCATATCCCGTAGCTGGGACTTTAGCACGTTATCGAGGAATTCCAGCGCGTTGTCGTGCACCGATACACTCTTGGACTGCAAGCCCAAATAGGCAGCGTGCAGATCAAGGTGGGGATATAAAAGGCCGAGCAGACGAAAGATGCGTTCCAACTCTTGCTGGATGGACTCCGTCAATGCGCGGACTACCGGATCTTGACCGTCCCCAGCGACGCCGAGCTTGTCCAGAATCTGGTACGACCGGTAGTGCCCCAGAATCTCGGCAGCTAAGACCGTCTCCAACGTCTGGATGTCGGTCTCGATCTCAGGGTGGAGGCTGCAGAGCTTGTTGAGAGCGCTGATAATGCGAAAGCGCAGGGCGGTGTCGCTCTCCATGAGGTTGTCCATCAGCACGTTCGCCGCTGTTGGCGTCCCAACCTTCACCAGTATGGCTGGGATCTCTCTTCGGGCCTCGATTGCTACCGAGGAATCGCCGAGATGGTCGCGCAACGCTCCGACGATCGTGTCCCCAACCTCCCCAAGGGCTTTTGCTGCTTCTCCGCCCAGTTCGCGATGGGATAGCCGATCCAGCAAGTCGGGAACCAGCCGCCGCTTGCGCAATTTTCCCACCGACCGGATCGCTTCCCGCGCGACAGCGGTGTCTTCATCCGCGAGCAGCGTCGAGAGTAGCGGGTCGAAAGAGTCCGGGAGCAGGCCCAGTAGCCGGGCCGCTTCCAGCCTGGTCCGCTGGCATTCTGGACCTTGCTCGCAGACCATGGCAGCCAGAATCTCCTGCGCGGTCTCCAGGTTCTGGGCTTCGCCGGGTCGTGCCAGAAATGCCACGATGGCCGAACGCACGGAGAAGTCGGGGAAATCACCCACTCCCTCGATCAGCTCCAGTGGGTCCACATGTGCATGGTAGGTCAGGTAAAGCAGAGCTTCGGTGCGCACATTGAGGTCGGGGTCGCGCAGCAACTGTTCCATGTCCGGCCGCACGGTGTTGTCGCCGGATGCCGAAAGAATAGTGACTGCTTTCCGCCGGATCTCGGCGGAGGGGTGGGTTAGCAGGCCGCGGACTCCGGGGTGCACGGCTCTTTGCCGCTCCACCTCAAATAGGCTCAGCGCGTAAAGGATGTCTTTGGGGTCGGATGCCGAAAGGTTGAGAGCCAGCACGTCCGCAGTCGAACGGTCCAGCACCGCTGTGGAGGTTTGCTCGACGTCGACTCGATGTTGGCCGATACTTTCCTTGAGCGTAGCAACATATTGCCGGCGCGCAACAGAAACTGCAACCAGCCAGCCGCCGACCAACAGCAGCGCAATCCAGCTGATTTGACGTGCAGGCAGATGCAGGGTGGTGGCGAAAATGAGAACGACCAGCCCGGCAAGACCATCGCCCAGGCGCCAGATTACAGTATCGATAAACCATTTGACCTGCAACTTGATCCGGGCGGAAAGCGGAAGATAGAGCAATTCGGTGGTGGACTTGTCGATGGAATAGCGCAGCACCTGGTCGCAACCTTTCAGCGCGAGCGCTGCGCCCAGTGTGCCAAAAACCAGCAGGCCGGCCGAACCAAGGAACACGGTAGCGGGCAGCACGAACAGCGACGTCCCGATACCAAAACGGCGCAGGAACCTTGTCGTGAACAGCATCTGGAACAATAGCGAAATTATTCCTGCATAGAAGTTGAAGTTTCCAAAATAGATCGCGAGTGCGTCTTTGTTTTTCAAGACCTGCTGCGCGATGGCCAGGAATTGCCAGCCCGTCAACGTCGTCACAAGAGAAGAAATGCAGATCACAGCCGCGATTGCCCGTAAATATGGCGAGGAGAACACCAACCGCATGCTTTGGTTCATGTTCCGTGGGCCAGTTTGGCCACTTTCCTTCGCCGTTTCCTGCGCTTCGCCGATGGCGACTTGTCCGCTGCGCCAGATCAGGATCACCAGCCCGGAACAAATCAAAAGAAACAGAGCCATGCCCAGCAGCAAGCTTTCTGTGCCGAAGGTTTTGACTATGGTTTTGGAGAAGAGACCGGCAAAGATCCAACCCGCAATGGCGCCCGCGCCCACCATCCCAAACACGCGCTTCGCCTCGCGCGTCGTCAAGACATAGTTCGCCAGGGTCCAGATCTGCGTCGGCGCCAGCACCCCAAAAATCTTGACCCAGATGTAGAACGCGGGAGCCAGCCAAGTCAGACTGTAATGGTAGTGGGCAAACCCCCAGAACAGCGCACAATTGCTGGCGAAGAACAACATGCTGCAGACCAGTAGATTGAGAAAAGGAACCCGCCGCGCAACCAGCACGTAGCCCGCTACGACAAGCGCCACCAGCACCGAACTGGAAATGTCCGCGTAGGGAAGCTGTTTCGCCGGGAACCGTGCAAGGAATAGGGCAGCACCCGCCACCTTACCAATTACGTAGCTGCTGATCGCCAGGAAAAGGCAGGCGCACAGTAGAGTACCGCGTCCCAGATCCCCGGGATGGATATTCAGCGAGCGCTCAATCCACCGTTTCATCCTCAAAAGCCCTTCGCAATCCTGTTTTTATCTCCGCCGATCCGTTGGCAAAGGCGACTCGTGGAACAGCAGACTTTCCGAAACCCTTGCAAGATCTCTGCAATCGATCTCTGCAAATCCTGCACCTTACTGGGGTGCTCCGCTTCGAAGCGAAGGCCCAGCAGGTTCGACTAACACCACTCGCTGGTCCGTATACTCGGCCGTAAATTTAGCGTCGCCCTGTATTTCCAAGGCGGATGCCCTGCCCCCAGGATAGTAACTACTGAGCATGCCGGTGTCGATTAAAAACACTCTGTTGTCAAAGCGGGGCCGGACGCGCCCGCCCTTCTGAACTGTGTGCCCTACAACGATTCGCTTCGCATTGTAGGATTCCAACACTTTGCCAATCTGCGCGGCACCCTCTTCTTCGCTCCACTGGTCGTAACCGCGAAACCACAGCGGACCGTCAACCCGCACGCTCAGCCAGTCCCCATATCCCAGGAACCCTACGAGCCGGGCTTGCTTTTGCTGATCCGAGGGCACAATCGACTTGCGCTCAGCCGAGAGCTCCGCTTGCACCGTGGCAGAAATCTCCTGAAGAGTAAAGAAAGGCAGAATCACTTTCTGATCGACCAAACCTTGTTTGGCCGAATCGAAGGCTTTGATTTCGTCGCGGATGTGGGAATTGATCGTGTCAAGTTTCAAGTGGGCCAGATTGGGATGGATTCCGCCGTGTAAGAAGATCTCGTCGCCAATTTTGGCCACAGCAGAGTGTTCGCGCAGCCACTTACCGTAGGATCCGTTCGGGCCGAAAGCTTCGCGCTGCTCGACGAATCCGAGAGGGTGTCGTGCCATCCACTCCGCTTCAGTTAGTTCCATGGGCTGGGGAAGTTCAGCTAAGAGCTGTGCGTGACTATTGCGCCATTTCATGTACTCCTTGTAGGCAGATTTCTGGCGCTCCGCGGAATTGCCGTCCGCGTAAGCGGCGTAGTTCTCCGCCGTGACATAGCGAAGATCTCCCATGATATTCATCATCTCGTGGTTGCCCAGCAAGGCGACCACTCGTCCGCCTGCTTTCGGGGCTTCCTTTTCGAGGGAGATTACAAGATCCATTACGTCGCGTGGCTTCGGGCCCCGATCCAAGAGGTCCCCAACTTGAACCAAGGTAGTCTGACCGCCGGTCCAGTGATGCTGCGCGTCGACGAGCCCGGCGCGCTGGAGAATGGTGACAAAGTCATCAAAGTCACCGTGAACGTCGCCGATGGCGACCACGGCCTCGCGTTGATCCGCTGGGGCTTTGGCAGGTTCCGCCCATGCCAGGACGATCGGCATCAAAAACAGGACGGCGGAAATACAAGCGCATTGGCGGGTCGAAACACTAACCGGAGGGCGGACCATTTTTCCAGGCTCCTGGGACCGAACCCTGCCGAACGTGAACGAAAATAGCGAGTTCCTCAGGGCATTCCCCTTATGGAGTGTGCATATTAGGCCCGCTGGGATGAACAAGTCAACAAAATGAATGGGTCGCAGTGTCCTAATATGACAGTGCCAAGCGCCGCCAGCTGCCACCAACGCAGGGAAAATCGTGACGGCCGATCAAGGCTGTCTCGGTGGGGCATGGGCAGAGGGTACTCCGCTTAATCACAAAGATGTCACGCCAAGAATCGTTCAGGGGAGACGGCAGGGCTGTGCCATGTTGTTCGCCATTTGCACGAAGTATTATGTTTGCCGTACCTGGGACATCTTTCGTCATTGCCCACCACTCGCCAGTATGGTACTTTCGGCTACCAGTAAGGACTTTGAGCCCATGCAATCCCCCGAATTCATGGCTTGCTGTTTCTGCAATAAGCCTACGAACGCCGTAAGCCCTGGCCTCGATTCGAGTTCGGTTTGCCCATTCCAACTGCTACGTCAAGCTTGTGAAAGCCAGCAGGAGAAAAATCCCCGCCGCGCGCAAGGCCGCACCACCGAGATGTGAGGCACCATGAAGGTTCGAGCGATTTTATGGACGGTAACGATGGCGTATACAGGATTCCTTCTGACGGGCTTGCGCACATTCAACAGCCTCTCAATCACGGAAGGATTTCTTGGAGCTTTGACAGGATATCTCCTTGCTGTCATGTTCACTCTTCGCCAGAGGCGACGACAAAGGCCGGCTTTAATTGCATATTCCATTGTCCAAATCCTGCCGAACTGGGGAATTTCTCCCGAAGACCGCCGTTCACGCCCGAACGTAAAAGATTGATTCGAAGACGGGCCACCAAGCCACCGCTCCCGTGGTTGACGAATCGTCTCTACTTCCTGTCTTGTCCTTCTCGTGCGCTTGCTCAGGCCGGAGAACGAACGCCTTCCTGATGCACGTACTTGATCACCTCAACGTCGGACATGGCGATTAAGCCGTCGTCGACCATTTGATCCAACGCAGGCAGGAGCTTGCTAATGTTCTCGTGCGTATCTACAACAGACACCATAATGGGGCGGTCGGAAGATTTCAAAAGGTGAGCCCGATGAATCAGCGTGCTGGCGCCATAACCTTCAACGCCGCGATAAACCGTTGCTCCGGCGATGTCGAGCTCTCGGCACTTCTCGACAATTGCCTGGTAGAGCGGCTTACCATGCCACTTGTCGTCTTCGCCGAAGTGAATCCGCAGCATCTTGGCTCTGCCTTCGAGTTTCATACACGTGTCTCCTGACGCCGTTCGGTTTTCTCGTTGTTGCGGGTATACTTGATGACATCCACGTCGGAAAGCACCACCAAACCCTGATTCACCATTTCATCCAGGATGGGCATGAACGCCTTGAGCTTCTCTTCCGTGTCCACGATAGAGAGCAGGATGGGCCGGTCATGTGAAAGACTGAGCGCCGCATCTTTGTGGATTCTCCGATTCGCGCCGTAGCCCAAGATGCCACGATAAACGGTGACACCCGCGATATCGTGAGCTCGCAAACCGCCCACGATGCCTTCATACAGTGGCTTGCCATTCCACTTGTCGTTCTCGCCGATGTAAATCCGCATCAGTTTGGCTTTGGTTTCACTTTTGAGCGCGGGCTTCTCGGGCACAGCCGCTTGCTCTTTCTTTATCTCGGCGGGCTTCACGATGGTTGTGTCGTGCATTTCAATCAACCCCGTGCCGACCATCGTTTGCAGTTTGGGCAGCAACTCCTCAACTTTCTGCGCAGTCTCGATGAACTCAACCTTGATAGGCAAACGGGTTGCAAGGTCAACGAGCCGAGTCGTGTGCATTTGATGATCGGAACCAAAGCCGGCGATACCTCGGGTCACGGTTGCACCCGATACACCCCGAAAGAACAGAAAATCCAGAATGGCCGCATAGGCTGCACTCCCGTGATAGTGCTGGTCCTCTGCAACATAGATGGCGACCTTTTTAGCAGGTCCAGATGTGAGCACTTTCCTGCCTCCTCTACAGCACCGGCTGACAAGAAATTCAGCCGCACGTCCTAGTATCCCACCAGTGTGATCACACTCCACAGACCCGGCACGCGCCTTTCACCAGTGCCACGCTTATGCTGTCTCGCGCGCTAATGTATCTGTCTTCACGGGATTACGCTCCCCGCGACTGCCCCGATCCAGACACCAATAAATCCGACGACCACGCTCAGCGCGATATTTAGCATTGCCGTAAGCAGTTGGCCGTCCTGAAAGAGGCGAAGCGTTTCATACTCAAATGTGGAGAACGTCGTGTATCCCCCAATGAAGCCGATGGGGAGCAGATATCGCCAATTCGGACTCCAGTGCGCTTTGGTGGCCAACACGGTGAGAATCATGCCGACCAAGAAAGAGCCCGTGACGTTGATCACAAAAGTGCCATAGGGAAATCGAGCGCCCAATCTCCCCCCAATGAAGCTCCCCAGCCAAAACCGCAAAACCGAACCTAGAAATCCTCCGACTCCGACCATCAAGTACTTGAGCACGTCGTCGTGTTCCTTTCCTTATTACAGGCTGACTTCATGGATTCCCACAAAACTCGACACCTCGACTTTGTTTTTCTGCGGATTCTTGCCGGGTACTATGACTCCGCGACAAGGCCCGCTTGTCAGGAGTCATCAGCTGTTCCCGGCTCAAAGATGGGACAGCGGTTGGCGGTGAACTCCTTCACCGTTGATCTTCAACATAATTTATAACGAAGCGGACACCAAAGGCAATCAGCTTGAGCCTACTCTCACACGGCACTTCTCGCCGGTCGACTCATCACCTATTTGCCGGAGAAGTTTCGGGAGAAAATCAAGTCGCGCGACCTACAGCCGCTTCTGGTGGGGACGCTGTGGAGACCGCGCCCTGTCTACTTCGGGGGAGATAGGGTGATGGTGGATTTGTACTTGTCCTGAGGCGCGGGTTTGAGTGGTCCACTTTGGCAATTGGCCTGTGCGGATTCCGTCTTGGCTGGGTTCCCGGTGGGAGCAGAATTTACTGCGGCGGGAGCACAAGCGGCGTGAGCTCGCTGCACCGACACAATCATGGGGCCAGGTTGCGAGACTGAGCCGGCGCTGTTTTTCATTCCCATCGTTTGCGTCTGAGTGTGCGTCTGCGGGAGCAATTGATGGTGCACTTCGCCTGGCGAAGGCTGCGACAGCTGTGGAATGCGAGCCCCTAGGCGCTTGCCTGCGCCGCCTAAAGCAGAATTCAGCGCCGAGCCCGCCTTGACCGTCGACGATGCTGAGGCTCCGTTGAGCAGAACCGATTCTGCGGCTGCCTGGCAAAAGGCGGAAGTGGGAGGCATCGCGAGCACCAGCGTCACCGTTGTTCCGAGCAGAACTAGCCGGCTCATGTCTAGATTCCTCCCGCTGCGTGCAGAGTCTAGGACGGTCTGCCCTGGGAGTCAATAGCCCATTCCGGCGCGCGGGAAGATGGCTGATTCGCCCAACTATTGGTGATCCCGAGCCGTGAATGGGATGATGCGCAAGCGGTCCGCGCTGCTGGCGCAGTAACGCGATAATTTTTCCTGCAACGCCTCTGGCATCCGGCTACTCCAAAGGAGAAGGGAAGTTGGACACGTCAATCTTCATCATTGGAAGTTGGAAAGGGAAAAGATATGCAGAATCACAAGTTCGGAGTGCAACGAGACGTACAACGAAGTCAGGCGCTCACTAAAAAGGCTGGCGAATTCCTGATCGGAGGCGATCTTCGAGTTACACGCCTGGGATATGGCGCGATGCGAATCACGGGAGATGGAATTTGGGGCGAGCCTGCAGACCGAGCCGAGGCCGTCCGGGTCTTGCGGCGCGCGGTCGAATTGGGAATCAACTTCATCGACACTGCGGACTCCTATGGTCCCGGCGTGAGCGAAGAAATCATCGCGGAGGCGCTGCACCCGTATCCGGCAGGGCTGGTGATCGCCACTAAGGGCGGCTTTGAACGGCCAGGTCCCAACCAATGGGTTGAGAACGGAAAGCCGGAGCACCTGAGATCAGCTTGCGAAGGCAGCCTGCGCCGGTTGCGCCTGGAGAGGATTGATCTTTATCAGTTGCATCGAATCGATCCGAAGGTGCCGGCTGAAGATCAGCTCGGCGCTCTGAAGGAGTTGCAAGCGCAAGGAAAAATCAAACACATAGGTTTATCGGAAGTGAGTGTGCGACAGATTCAGCATGCGCGGAAGATTGTTCCGATTGTGAGCGTTCAGAATCGTTACAGCATCACCGACCGCGGATCGGAAGATGTTCTGGAGTATTGTGAAAAAGAGAAAATGGGTTTTATTCCGTGGTTCCCACTGGCGGCCGGTCGTGTGTCAGGTTCTGCCAGTCCTATCAGTCGTGTGGCAACGCGATTGAAAGCTACTCCATCGCAGGTGGCCCTGGCATGGCTGCTGGCTCGATCTCCAGTCATGCTGCCGATCCCGGGAACTTCGAGGGTCGAACATCTGGAAGAAAATGTGGCGGCGGCGGAAATAAAGATTGACGCAAACGGGATGCAGGAACTCGATGGCTTGGCGCGTGCCAGCTAGGACCAGCTAGGAAAAGAGCAGCTGTGCCTTTGATTCGCGAACGCGCGTTTCATCGGAGGTGAATCAGAGGTGGAAGAGGAGAAATGCGATGTCCGTCGCCCAAGCCACAACTCAACGCCCTCCGTTGCCGCCATTTACGCGCGAAAAGGCTATTCAGAAGGTTCGACTGGCAGAAGATGCCTGGAACTCTCGTGATCCGGAAAAGGTGTCCCTGGCTTACACAGTTGACTCACGCTGGAGAAACCGCTCGGAATTTGTGAATGGAAGGCGGGAGATCGTCGCGTTTCTCAAACGCAAATGGACGAAAGAGCTGGACTATCGGTTGATTAAAGAGCTTTGGGCGTTCGAGGGTAACCGCATCGCCGTGCGCTTTGCCTATGAATGTCGCGATGACTCCGGTAATTGGTTTCGCTCGTACGGCAATGAGAATTGGGAGTTCGATGAGAACGGGCTGATGCGCTTGAGGCTTGCTTCCATCAACGATCTGCCAATCAAGGAGACGGAGCGCAAGTATCATTGGGCACTAGGGCGCCGTCCGGATGATCATCCGGGACTGAGCGATCTTGGTTTCTAAGGGCGATGCCACCAACGTCTAAACTTTATGACTACGAAACGATGTACCTGGGTCAGCATGGAAAATTCGCTTATGCTTCAGTATCACGATCGCGAATGGGGTGTGCCGGTCCACGATGACCGAAAACACTATGAGTTCCTCGTGCTCGAAGCGGCGCAGGCAGGACTCAGTTGGTCGATCGTGCTCAAGAAGCGTGCAGGATATCGCCGTGCCTTCAGCGAGTTCGATCCGGAGAAAGTGGCGCGGTATACCGAGAAACGAATCCAGAAACTCATATTGGATCCAGCGATCATCCGAAACCGGATGAAAATCGAAGCTGCGATACGCAACGCGCGGGCGCTTCTCGCAATTCAGGAAGAGTTCGAGAGTTTTGATAGCTATTGCTGGCGGTTCGTCGATGGACGACCCAAACTCAACAGGTGGAAGGCAATGCGCCAGATTCCCGCGACCTCAAGTGAATCGGACGCGTTTAGCAAAGATCTCAAACACCGGGGATTCAGTTTCGTTGGTTCGACCGTAGTTTATGCGCACATGCAGGCGGTCGGCATGGTGAACGATCACCTCGTCGACTGTTTCCGATATCGAGAGATTCGGCGGCTGGAGCCTGTCGTCGGGCGAGCCGAGCCGGTAGGGCCGCGCCGCCAGACGGCGCCAGCGCCGTGACCGGTGCTCTCGTTGCGCGCACGCCTGAGCCGGCGGCTCGGCGCGTGTGGACGAATTAAGGACTAGTGCTAAGGAGACAACAATGCAAATGGGCATGATCGGTCTTGGAAGGATGGGCGCAAACATGGTGCGGCGACTGATCCGCAAGGGTCACAGCTGCGTGGTGTTCAACA
>Ga0207700_10002760_pt1 | contig 10116 bp, 9 predicted proteins | sample LARL82metaG_FD_184348 | JGI IMG/M metagenome (GOLD analysis project Ga0207700, IMG submission 184348) | Corn, switchgrass and miscanthus rhizosphere microbial communities from Kellogg Biological Station, Michigan, USA - LAR L8-2 metaG... | ecosystem: Host-associated > Plants > Roots >...
ACAACCTGGACACGCTGCAGGACAACCAGGACGCCTACGCCGCGGTGCACGGCCTGGGCAACGGCCGCATCGAGGTGTACGTGGGCATCGAGTGGCTGCCGCTAGCCTCCCCGGAACTGCTCCGCGACGCCCGCGCGCTAGCCGACGAGCTGGGCACCGGCATCCACATCCACCTGAACGAGTCACTGACCGAGGTGGAGAACAGCAAGGAGCGGTTCGGCCGGCGGCCCACCGAGGTGGCCTACGACGCCGGGCTGCTCGGCGCCGACTGCGTGGCCGCGCACTGTGTGTGGCTGTCGGACACGGAGATCGCGCTGATGCGCGAGACCGGCACCCAGATCTCGCACAACCCCGGCTCCAACGCCAAGCTGGGCAACGGCATCGCCCGGCTGCCGGAGATGCTGGCCGCCGGGATCAACGTCGGGCTCGGCCACGACGCGGCCGAGTGCAACAACAGCCGGGACGCGTTCCAGACGATGAAGTTCGCCTCGCTGATCCACCGGGCCAGCCGGGTGGACGCCAGCCTCCAGCAGGCCCCGGATGTGCTGCGGATGGCCACCCGGAACGGGTCGGCGGCGCTGCGGCACGACACCGGCCAGCTGGTGGTGGGGCGGAAGGCCGACGTGATCCTGGTGGATACGGCCAACCCGATGTTCACTCCGCTGATGCCGGGCGACAAGGCACACATCTACTCGCACCTGGTGTTCTCGGCCAACGGCAGCGCGGTGCACACCACGATCGTGGACGGCCGGATCCTGATGCGTGGCCGTGAGCTGCTGACCATGGACGAGCAGCAGATCCTGGCCGAGGCCAACCAGGGCTTCCTGCGCACGCTCAAGGCCATCAACGGATGATGCAGATCGACGCGCACACGCACATCCTGAGCCTGGCCGCCGACGCCGAGTTCACCACGGAGTACGGCCGCGAGGGGTCGCTGTGCATCTACCGCGCCCAGGGCCTGCTTCCCGCGCACCGGATGCCGACCGAGGAGGAGTGGGCGGCCAGCGGCTACAGCCGCAAGGGCTTCCCGGTGATCGGGCCGGACGAGTCCGTCCGCGACCATCCCGGCTTCGACAAGATCGTGATCCTGGCAGTGTCCCCGCAGTTCCTGGACGGTGAGCTGATCGGCACGGTAGACAGCTACGGCATCACCGGGGTGCCCGGCCCGCCCACCCCGGAGAAGTGCAACGACTACATCGCCGCGATCGCGGCCAGCCGGCCGGACACGTTCATCGGGTACGCCTCGGTCAACCCCAACTACCGCGGCCCGGACGCGGCCGTCCGTGAGCTGGAGCGGGCCGTGCGCGACCTGGGCCTGGCCGGGCTCAAGCTGTACCCGATGTACCAGGACTGGTCACCGGCCGACCCGGTGCTGGCCTTCCCGGTGTTCGCCAAGGCGCAGGAACTCGGCATCCCGGTGATGGTGCACCAGGCCGGCTCGACCCGGATCGACGCCCGGATGGAGTACGCCCGGCCCGCGCTGCTCGACGCGGCTGGCCGGCACTTCCGCGACCTGCGGCTGATCATCGCGCACTGCGGGCTGCCCTGGGTGGACGAGGCCATGTTCATGCTGACCAAGCACCCGAACTTCTACGCCGAGCTGAGCTACCACATCGCCAGCGTGACCACCGAGGAGCTGTTCCGCTTCCTGGTCCACGCCGAGGCGTCGTTCGTCCCGCTGGAGAAGATCTTCTTCGGCACCGACTACCCGGGCTTCCTGTATGACCCGGTCAAGCTCCGGGCCAAGCTGCTGGCGGTCAATGAGCACGCGGACCGGGTCGGCGCCGCCCCCATCCCCCAGGCCAAGCTGGACGGCATCCTGGGCACCAACTACGCCCGGATGACCAACCTCATCCCCGGCTGACCCGCACCCACCCAGCTCACCCACCCAGCTCACCCACCCAGCTCACCCACCCAGCTCACCCAGGATTCGTGATCATGACTTAGGGCCGAATCTTTTCGCCTCTAAGTCATGATCATGACGCTGGGACGGCGTCAGCGGACGGGCCAGGCGGGCTGGGGGTCGATGCCGATCTCTTTGAGCACGCGGCGGTTGATCTGCTCGACCTGGTCGCGGAGGTCGTCCTCGTCGACCCGGGTCAGCTTCTTGTGCTCAAGCAGCACGTCGCCGCCGACCAGCACGGTGTCCACCGAGTGCCCGGTCACCCCGTAGACCAGGTTGGCCACCGGGTTGTGCAGCGGCCGCCAGTCGAAGTCCGAGGTGTCGAAGATGACCACGTCGGCCTGCTTGCCCGGCTCCAGCGACCCGGTCTCGTCGTGCATCCACAGCGCGGTGGCGCCGCTGATCGTGGCCATCTCCACGGCCTGCTCGGCGCTGACCGCGCCCGGGTCACGCCGGGCGTCGCGCGGCAGCAGCGCGGCGAGCTGCATGGACCGGCAGATGTCGGTGTGGTTGGACACGTTCTCGGCGTCGGTGCCCAGCGCCATCGGCACCCCGGCGGCCAGCAGCTCGGGCCACTTGCCGGTCTGCGTGGTGCCCTTGGCCAGCTTCAGCGCCGAGCTGGGATTCTGCGAGATCCGCGCCCCGGAGTCAGCGACGAACCCCACGTCCCGGTCGTCCAGGCTGGTCATGTGGTTGAGCAGGGTGCGCTCGTTGAGCGCGCCGATCGCGGCCATGTGCTCGACCGGGCGGTGGCCGAACGTGGCCAGCTCCAGCTCGACCTCCCGCTCGCTGGTCGACTTGTGCAGCACGAAGAGCGACCCGGCCTCGGCGGCCAGGCCCGCCGCGCCCCGGGTCAGCTCGTCGGAGCAGGTGCCCACGCCCTCGATGGTGACCGCGTCCCTGATCCGCGGATGACCGAACTTGCGCACCTGCTCCACGCCGTCGGACAGCCGGCGCAGCGCCGCCCTGGCGTCCATCTTCAGCCAGTCCGGCAGGTCCGCGTCACCGGCCGGGCCGGCCTGGTCCCAGGTCCACGGCCCGGTGCGGGCCCGGATGCCGGACGCGGCCAGGGCTTCCAGCACCGCGTCCAGATGGTTGCAGCCCGGCTCCTCGAACAGCGTGGTGCCGAACCGGATCATCTCCGCCGCCGCGTGCTGCGCGTGCAGGTACATGTCCTGCTCGGTCAGCGCGGCAAACGAGGGGTAGATGAACCGGCGCAGCGCGGTCAGCGTCTGGCCGCCCTCCGGCATCGCCCCCTTGGCGCAGCACAGCAGGTGCCGGTGCCCGTTGACCAGGCCCGGTGTGATCACCGCGTCCGGCGCGTCGATCAGCCGGGCCGGCGCGTAGGCAGCCAGGATGCTGGCCCGCGGCCCGACCGCGACGATGATCCCGTCCCTGATCGCGATCCCGCCCGCCCGGTAGATCTCCCGGCTGGGATTCATCGTGAGCAGCCAGCCGCCCGCGATCACGGTGTCCACCGGCTGAGCCGGAGAGCGGCTGGCTGGATCGGGGCGGGCTGGTTCCATGGGCCGTCCTTACGCCGTCGGCAACCGATAAGATCTCAGATCTGAGGCTAGGATGCTGCTCTCTAGCCAGTCAATCCCGGGAGTAGAAGCGTATGACCACGTCGGTGTCGGCGCTGCTCCGGGAGCGGGGCGCGGCCATCTGGTCGGCAGCGGTCAGCCATCCCATGGTGGCCGAGATCGGCGCAGGCTCACTGCCGCACGAGACGTTCCGCTACTACTTCGAGCAGAACGTGCGGTACCTGGAGGACTACGCGCGGGCCATCGCCCTGATCATCGGGCACGCCAGCGGCCGCCGCGACATCACCGTGCTGACCCGCTTCCTGGGGCAGATCGTGGACACCGAACTGCCCGCCAACTACTCGTTCCTGGCCCGGCTGGGCGGCCGGGAAGACGCCCCGCTGGCCGCTACCACGTACGCCTACACCAGGCACCTGCTGGACTGTGCGGCCCGCGGGGACCTGGCCACCGGGCTCGCCGCGGTGCTGCCCTGCCAGTGGAGCTACGGGGAGCTGGCCACACCGCTGGCCGCGGCGCTGCCCGCCGACCCGGTCTACGCCGAGTGGATCTCGCTGTTCGCGGGCGAGGGCTACGGCGAGCTGGTCCAGGCCAGCACCGGCCTGCTGGACCAGCACGCCGCGGGCAGTGACGAGGCGCGGCTGGCCGGGCTGGCCGCGGTGTTCGACCGGTCCACCGGCTACGAGCTGGCGTTCTGGGATATGGCCTACACCAGCGGTCAGTCCGACGAGCGCAGGAACTCCGCGGCGCGGTAGCCGATCATCATCGACGCCAGGTTGGTGTTGGCCCGCGGGATCACCGGCAGGATCGACGAGTCGGCCACGGTCAGCCCGGTCACGCCGGCCACGGCCAGCCGGGCGTCGACCACAGTGCCGGGATCGGCCGGGTCGCCCATCCGGCAGGTGCCGCAGTGGTGGTTGTAGGTGCCGACCGCGGCGCGGCACGCGGCCACCAGGTCCGCCGCCCGCCACCAGGCACCGGGCGGAACCCGGACCAGGCCCTTGGCCGCCAGTTCGTCCACGAGCTCCGCGGTGGTGGCGACGATCCCGGCCATCCGCGCCGCGTCCCGCTCGTCAGCCAGGTGCCGGACCTGGATCCGCGGGCCGCCCGGGGTCAGCGTGAGCTGCCCCCGGCTGAGTGGCGACATCAGCGCCGCGGTATAGGACACCTGGGAGGCGGGCAGCGACGGCACGTACGGCCTGGTCTGCCACGGGAAGATCTCGGCCTCCACGTGGTCGCCGCCGAGTTCGCCAGCCAGCTCATAGCGCAGCAGCGCCCCGCTGACCGGGCGGGCCTCGATGTACGCCACGTCGGCCGCCTGCACGTCCAGCAGGCACCACGGGTGGTCCTGCAGGTTCGCGCCTACCCCGTCCAGCCGGGTGACCAGATCGACCCCGGCCGCCCGGAGCATGCTCTCCGGGCCGATGCCGGACCGCAGCAGCAGCAGCGGCGAGCCGAACGCGCCCGCGCACAGCACGACCTGGCCGGCCCGCAGCCGCTGCGCGCCGCGGCGGCCAGTCACGTCGGCCCCCACGCACCGGGTGCCGTCGAACACCAGCCGGTCCACCTGGGTACCGGTCCGGACGTCGGCCGTGCCGCGGACCAGCGGCAGTACCCCGGCGTGCGTACCCCACCGGCCCTCCCCGCGGCGGTTCGTCGGCCACACGCCGATGCCCAGCGCGCCCGGTGCGTTATGGTCCGCGGCGGGCGGGTACCCGCGCGCCTCGCACAGCGTGATGAGCGCGTCGTCCAGCGGCCCGGGGACCAGCCGGGTGATGGGGATCGGCCCGCCGGTGCCGTGGTAGCCAGCCGCGCCGAACTGCTGGTCGGCTTCGATGGCCCGGAAGCCGGGCAGCACGTCGGCCCACGACCAGCCGGGCACCTGCCAGCCGTCGTAGCACCACGGCTGGCCGCGCAGAGCGGCGGCCGAGTTGACCGTGGACCCGCCGCCGGTCCCCCGGCCCTGCGGCAGCGCCATCCCGTTGTCCGCATCGGTGTACTGGTAGTAGTACTCGTCCGGAAGCAGGTAGTCGTAGAGCATCCAGTCCGGTGGTGGCGTGCCCGGGTCCGGGCCCGCCTCGACCAGGGTGACCGATGCCGAGCCGGCCAGTCCCAGTGCGCAGAACAGGCCGGCCGAGCCCGCCCCGATGATCAGGACATCGCTGGTGTCCGGCATAACCGGCCCGACACCCAGTCCTGCTCCAGGTTGGCCAGCTGATCCGCCATCACGGACAGGATGTGCTGGCGCAGCAGGGTCTCCGCACGCTCGCCGTCGCGCGCGGCGATCGCGTCGTAGATCGCCTGGTGCTCCTGCACGGAGTTGCCCAGCCGTCCGGGGATGGCCACGGTCAGCCGGCCGATCCGGGTCACGTGGTCCCGGAGGTTGTCCAGCATCGCGGTGATCCGGCTGTTCTTGGACTGCTGGTAGAGCAGCACGTCGAACTCGTCGATCAGCGCGGTGAGCGCCTCGGTGTCGCCCGCCTCGAAGGCGGCCGCGCTGTCCTGCACGACGCGGGTGAGCGCGGCCATGTCCTCGGCCGAGATGTGCACCGAGGCCTCGCGGGCGCAGTGCCCCTCAAGCAGCTCGCGCACCTCGTAGATCTCGCGCAGGTCCTGCCGGCTGTACCCGGCGACCACCGCGCTGCGGTACGGGGCGATCTGCACGAAGCCGTCCTTCTCCAGCCGGACGAACGCCTCGCGCAGCGGGGTCTTGCTGACCCCGAACCGCGCGGCCAGCTCGGCTTCGCGCAGCACGTAACCAGGCGGCAGCTGGGCGGCGACGATCTCCTGCCGGAGCTTCAGGTACACCGAGTCCTTGAGCTGGCGATGCTCCACGCCGTCGCCGAGCATGCTGGTCATGACTGCCTCCAAGACGGCAGGCGCCGCCCGGCCGGGGTGCCGGCCGGGCAGGCGGCCTGCCGTATTGCCACACTCATTGAGATCTTCGGGTATCAGGATCCGCTCTTCGGGACCAGGTTCTCGTCCACCACCGAGGACGCCTGCACCGACGTCTTGATCAGGTCTTCGCTCTTCATCCAGTTGGCGAAACTCTGCCACGAGCTCAGGCCCATGGCACCGAATCCATCCGGATTGTGCAGCAGTGGCGCGGTCGCGTACACCATCTTCTTCAGCAGCGCCGGACTGTACCCCTTGGCCACCGGGGAGATCGCGGCCAGTGCCGCGGCCGGGTTGGCCTCGGCGGCGGCGGCGCCCTTGCCCAGCCCGGCCAGGAACTCACGCACCATGGTCCGGTAGGCGGCGTCGCTGGCCAGCTTCTTCTTGTTGGCGATGATGACCAGCTCGTCGTACTGCGGCACGCCCTGCGTGCTGACCGGGTAGACCTTGGGGTGCAGGCCAAGCGAGGCCAGCTGGATGCCCTCGACGTTCCGGTACCCGCTGATGATCGCGGCCACCTTGCCGGACACCATGGCCGGGACCAGGCCTTCGTTGACCGTGACCAGCTTGATCTGGCTGAGCGTGAGGTGGTACTTCTTCAGCACCGCCTTGAGCATCTGGGCGGACACCGGGTCACCGTCGGTGCCGATCGTCTTCCCGGCCAGCCCGGCCGGGCTGGTCACCCCGCTCTTGCCCGAGATGATGAGCGAGTTCAGCGAGGTGGGGATCATCGCGCCGACCGCGGTCACGTTCAGGCCCTGAGTGCCGGCGGTGATCGTCTCCGGCTCGTAGGAGATCGCCAGCGGGACCTGCCCCAGGCTGACCAGCTTCAGCGCGTCGGTGCTGTTGGACGGGGACTGGAAGGTCACCTTCAGCCCCTGGGCGGTGAAGTCGCCGTTCTTCTGGGCCAGGTACAGCGCGATGTGGTCGGGGTTCGGGAACCAGTCGAGCAGCACAGTGGTATCGGTCAGCGCCTTGCCGTTACTTTCGGTCGTACCGGAGGAAGATGCGCCGCACGCGGCCGCAGCCGTCACCACGGCGGCGGCCCCGATGGCCAGCACGGCGCGTCGGCCGGCTCCCCTGGCTGCGGTCATGGAATTCACCGTTTCCCTTCTCGTGCCCATGGGCAAGTGATCCGCTCGAGTACCGAGACGGCGATGAACAGCAGAATGGCCTCGAAGGTAAGGATGAAGATGGCCGCGAAGACGAGGTCGGTCTCGAGCTGCGGGATCGCCTGGATCATCACGTAGCCCAGCCCGTTCTGCGAGCCCGCGTACTCGCCGAACACCGCGCCGATCGGCGCGTAGGTGGCCGCGATGCGCAGGCCGGAGAACATCGACGGGAGCGCCGCTGGCGCCTCGACCCGGCGCAGCGTCGCCCACCGGTTGCCATCCAGGGTGCGCATGACCTTCAGCAGATCGGGATCGACGGAGGCCAGGCCGTCGATCGTGTTCACCACGATGGGGAAGAAGCAGATCAGCGCGACCACGATGAGCTTGGGCGTGATCGTGTAGCCGAAGATAATGGCCAGCACCGGCGCGATGACCACGATCGGCACCGCCTGGGACCCGATCAGCAGCGGGTAGACCGCGTTGCGCACGGTCCGCGAGCTGTGCAGGGCAAAGGCCAGCGCGAGGGCCACCACCACGGCCAGCAGGAAGCCGAGCAGGACTTCCTTGGTGGTGACCCAGGTGGCGCTGGCCAGCGTGCCGGACCAGCTGCTGACCCCGGTCCGCCAGATGCGGTCCAGCGAGGGCAGGACGTAGTCCGGCACCCCGAACCAGTGGCTGACCGCCTCCCAGATCAGGGCGATCGCGACCAGGATGCCGGCCGCGGGCAGCGCACGCCGGACCGAGGCGGCCGCGGCCGCGCGGCGGGACCGGGCCGGGGCCGCGCTCGGGGTCTCCGGCGGGCGGGTCGTGGTCGTGCTCATGCCGCCGCCTCAAGCAGGGACAGGATCTCGTCGCGCAGCTCAGTGAAGACGGGATGCCGGATCATCTCACGGCGGCTGCCGGTGGCCGGCAGGTCCACCTGGAACTGCGCGACGATGCGGCCGGGCCGCGGAGACATCACCACGACCCGCTCACCGATCAGGATCGCCTCTTCCACGTCGTGGGTGACCAGCACCGTCGTCCTGGGCTCGGCGTCCAGCGCGCTGCGCAGCCACTGCTGGAGGTCGGCCCGGGTGATCGAGTCGAGCGCGCCGAACGGCTCGTCGAGCAGCAGGACCTCCTTGCCCGCCACCAGAGTACGCAGGAAAGAGACCCGCTGCCGCATGCCGCCGGACAGCTGATAGGGCAGCCGGTCCTCGAAACCGGCCAGCCCGAACCGCTCGACCAGGTGGGCGACCCGCTCCCGGGCGGCCTTGCGGCGCACCCCCTGGTTCTCCAGGGCCAGCGCGGCGTTGCCGAGCACGTCACGCCACGGCAGCAGCAGGTCGCGCTGGGGCATCCAGGCACAGCGGCGCAGCCGGCCGGCCGCGGTGTCCGCGTCGAGGACGGTGATCGTGCCCTCGTTGGGCTCGTCGAGGCCGCAGATCAGCCCGAGCAGGGTGGACTTCCCGCAGCCGCTGGGGCCGACAATGGCCAGCCGGCCGTGCAGCGGGACGTCGAGATCGACTCCGGACACGGCCACGGTTTCGCCGAATACCCGCGCTACCCCCCGCAGCTGCAGCCCGGCGCCGGCCGGGCCGGTCCAGCCCGCCGCCACCGCGCCTGCAGCGTCCGTCTGTGCCCCGCCGGCAGCACCGTTACCGGCAGCCGAACCGCTCGTACCGGCCATCTGCCCCTCGATCAAGAAAAATAGGATCTCAGATCTGCGATTCCAAACAGTGAACCAAATCTCAGGCCGATGTGCGAGATCTTGACATGGAACCGTTACGTCGGCAACGAGGTGTTAACAGCCCTACTGTGCTATCTCCGGTCCAGGCCAGGCTAGGCCGGCGAGTACCCGGAAGGCCGGCAGCACGGTGATTTGCCGGGGGTTTACCAATCGTTCCCAGGGATCGCCCGGGGGCCTGCATGACAAGCTCACTTGACACTCTGCCATGGATCGGCGACGATGCCAACGTGACAAGCAGACTTGACACCCACCCGGGCACCAGGCCTGGCCGGTGAAGAACAACGTCCGGGAGCGCCGCGCCGCCAAAGGGCTGGCCCAGGGCGAGCTCGCCCGCGCACTGGCCGTCTCCCGGCAGACCATCAACTCGATCGAGACCGGCCGGTACACGCCGTCCCTCCCGCTGGCCATCGCCATTGCCCGGTTCTTCGGGACCACCGTCGAGGAGATCTTCCATGCAGACCATGTCTAGGCCCAGCCGGCAGTACTGGGGCACGCTGGCCCTGGGGCCGGCATCGGGGTCGCCTACCTGATCGGGTTTGTGGTCGGCGGCAAGCCGCTGGACGGCGTGATCGCGCTGGCCACCACGGCCGGCTTCAGCGGCGCCATGTACCTGGTCGCGGCCGGCGGTAGGCCGGCCAGCTCAGCCGCCCACGGTGAGCAGCGTCTTGCCGATCGCGGTGCGGGCTTCCAGCGCGGCGTGCGAGTCGGCCGCCTGGGGCAGCGGCCAGGTCTGCCCGATGACCGGGCGGAGCCGGCCCACCGCCAGCAGGGCCAGCGCCCGCTGCGCCAGCTCATGGTGCTCACCCGCCCCGGCCTGGACCTGCTCGATGCCGCGGACCGTCACCCCGCGGCGCTGCGCGGCGGCGGGGTCGATGGCCGCGAAGCCGCCGCTGGCCGCGCCGTGCGCGGAGAACCGGCCGCCCGTGGCGAGCACAC
>Ga0207700_10002762_pt1 | contig 10114 bp, 10 predicted proteins | sample LARL82metaG_FD_184348 | JGI IMG/M metagenome (GOLD analysis project Ga0207700, IMG submission 184348) | Corn, switchgrass and miscanthus rhizosphere microbial communities from Kellogg Biological Station, Michigan, USA - LAR L8-2 metaG... | ecosystem: Host-associated > Plants > Roots >...
AAAGACCATGGGGAGCCTCCTTTACGAAAGCAGCTAAAATCTTACGCTGTTGTCTGGGGAATTACTATTGAACGGAGGAACCGCGAATATTGTTTTACGTGCGCAAGTAACGGAATGAGTGAGAATGTAAGTGCCTAAAGATCTGATGGTTTCAGGCCGGTATGCTTCGCAATGCGAGCAAGCATCTTGGGGCCGATTTCATCTCGATCATGAAATGCCCATATGTAATCGGGGAATTCGCCTGTCTTGTGTCTGAGTTTCTGATGTGATCCGGTCTGATGGACCGGTTGCCATCCAATTCTTAAAAGAGCTCTATAGACCTGCCGTGCTTTTGCGCTCTTCCAGGTACTCACGCCGATACTGAGCTGATGCTGAGAGATTTGGGGACTGATTTGGAGTGTTCAACCTCATCTGCAATCACGCGAAGAGCCAACGCATAGGCATTTGCTCGCGCCTGCTCTTCAGTTCCGCCATAGGCTAAAACCCCAGGGAGAGCAGCGATCTCAGCGATCCAGCGGCCATCTTCTTCCTGGTCAGTCTCAATCAAGAAATGGACTTCGGAACCCTTGGCAGATTCGGGTGGTTTTTTCTTGTCCATATGCCCTGTTTGCGCCTCGAATATCTGGGATCCTTCGGGCTGCGCTAACCTCTCACTACGCTAAGGCTAGACTGAATTTGGAAGCCTGTCTAGTGCGAAGAATTGCATTGGCGCAATAGGATGCAATCGAAACTGTCGAAGCAGATTTGCTAGCGTTACTTCGGCGCGTTACTCTTATCGGCAATGTTGCCTTTCAAACTAATCTATACAGACGACTATTACCTGCCGATTGGCGCGCACGTTTTTCCGGCGGAAAAATACCGGATGATCCATAAGCACCTGCTGGAAAGCGGCGTGGCCGAGCCGGGAGATTTCATCACGCCCAAGCCGGCGCACGATGAAGACATCCTGCTGGTGCATACGCGCGAATACGTGCATAAGCTGAAGACCGGAACGCTCTCAGCCCTTGAAGAGCAGCAAATGGAAGTGCCGTATTCGCCAGAGCTGGTGAAGGCATTCTGGCTGGCGGCGGGCGGGTCGATTCTGGCGGCGGACATGGCGTTGCGCGACGGAGTTGCGTGCAACATTGGCGGCGGATTTCATCATGCCATGCCCGACCATGGCGAGGGCTTCTGCGTGATTCACGACGTAGCTGTCGCGATCAAACGTATGCACCAGGAAGGCAAGCTCAATCGCGCCATGACCGTGGATTGCGACGTGCATAACGGAAACGGCACGGCGGTAATTTTTCCGCCCAGGATCAGGCCGGGCCATCCGCTGCCCAGCGCGAGCGCCAGCAGCCGCGACATTCATACCAAGCATGAAGACCACTTTGAGCATCCAGCGGGTGAGTTGGATGTTTTTACGATCTCGCTGCACCAGGCGCACAACTATCCCGTGGTGAAGCCGCCATCGTCGATTGACATTAATCTGCCGGACGGGACCAATGACGACGAATATCTGGGCTGGCTCGACCAGTCGTTGAGTTCCGCCTTTCGGCATTTTGAGCCGGAGCTGCTCTGCTATTTTGCTGGAGCTGACCCTTATAAAGAAGATCAGCTCGGCGGTTTGTCGCTGACGATCGAGGGCCTGAAGAAACGCGACGAACTGGTGATGAAAGTAGCTAAAGAGCACAAAGTTCCGGTGATGGTGACTTATGCGGGCGGCTATGCGCGGCGCGTGGAAGATACGGTCACCATCCATTGCAATACGGTGCTGGCCGCGAAGGAGATTTTCTCTTGAAGCTGCAACTCGTCCGTCACGCCACGTTATTGCTGGATTATGCCGGCATGAAGATACTCGTCGATCCGATGTTGAGCGACGCGGGAACCATGGCGGCGATACAGAATTCGCCGCAACCGCGACCGAACCCACTGGCGCCGCTGCCGTTTCCTGTCGAACAAGTCTTGGATGGCGTGCAACTGGTGCTGGTAACGCATACGCATCGCGACCACTGGGACGATGCAGCGATCCAGCTTGTGCCCAAAGATCTGCCCTTGCTGTGCCAGCCGGAAGACATGCAAAAGATGGAAGCGGTGCATTTTGTGAATGCCTCGCCCGTGCATGACATGAAGCACTGGAGCCATATCTGTATTACGCGCACACCGGCGCAGCATGGATCGGGAGAGATTGCGCGGGCCATGGCGCCTTCGAGCGGATATGTGCTCACCACCGCCGGAGAGCCCACGCTCTATATCACGGGCGACACCATCTGGTATGACCAGGTGGCGGAGACGATCAAGCAATACAGTCCGCAGGTGATTGTGGCGAATGCCGGCGCAGCGCAGTTCCTGCATGGCGATCCCATTACGATGACGGCCGGTGACGTCGTCCGCGTGTGCCGCGCAGCACCGCAAGCGCAGGTGGTGGCCGTGCACATGGAAGCGATCAATCACTGTTTGCTCACACGGGAAGAACTGGCAAAGCAGGCAGAGAGCGCGGGCGTACGCGTGATCATCCCTGACGATGGTGAAGAGGTGCAGTGCAGGTAGAACATTTCGCCGCAGATCTGCGCAGATGAAACGCAGATAAAAACAAAATTAGCCGCGAATTGCGCGAATGGACACGAATGGGAAGGGTTAGACGGATCGCTTCGAATGATGAAACTGAAAAGCGTCAAAGTCGTAGCTATGCCTTTCACTCAGGTTTTCTCTCGGAGACAATTTTGTTTTGTTAAGCGCGAGAAAGAAAAATCCAGAGCTGCACAACTCTTTTAGGCCTTAGGGGTTCTTACCTAGGAGAGCAAAAGCCATGAAATGCGAAATCTGCAAAACGATCGAGAAACTGGGACTTGATCCGGCAACGCATGATCCATGGATGTGCGCGGATTCCAAATCTCCCAGGCTGGCGTTCAGGAAGGCGCAGGTCGCGATCCATCACTTGTATCAGGAAGTTAGCGCGGTCTTTCAGACGAAGTGGCACCATGCCGGTCACAGACTATGGCAGCGCGCGCAGTACGTGACGCTGGGGCTCTGATTGCCAGGCGGCTTTGGGCGCGGCGCCTCGGCTTTCGCGGAAGTCTGAAATAAAAATCCCTAGTTTCGTATTTACTTTGCTATAATCAGAGGTGCTCTAGCGGTTTTGCCGCGAACCTCAAACCAAGACGCAACGGTTACGGCCGTTGCGTTTTGTCATTTAGGGGTTGCGACCCTCTGCCTGTCCTCTGAGCTTTCCACCCCATTACGCGAAAACCGCGCGTGCTGGGGCCCTGGCTTGGGTGACATTGGGTGACCTTGGGTGGAATTGGGTCAACATAAGGGGTAGGGGAGGGGTGGGCGAAAAAGATCGGGTGATCGCCGTGATCGGGTCATCGGGTGAGCGGAAAACAAAAGGCTTACCACGGATGAACACGGATTTCGGGGATCAGGCATAGCAAAAATCGGGGTCGTTTAACTCGAGTTTGGCGTCAATCAGGCGGTAGTTTTGTTGAATCTTTAAGTCAATCGGTCCACGGATGCTGAAGCAGACATGATGTCCGAAGAGTTACAATTTGAGCAATCAGGCAAGGCGAGAACCAGCAGCACAGAAGCAGCAGAGGCCAACGAATCTATGGACTCCTCGATCATCCGCCAACTCAGGAAAATTGCAGGGAAAGATGCGGTATTGGACCGTCCGGAAGAGCTCATGCTCTATGAGTATGACGCAGGTGTGGACAAGCACCGGCCCGGCGCAGTGGTATTTGCCCAGACTACGCAGCAGGTATCTCAGGTGATGCGGCTGGCCAGTGACAAGAAGATTCCCGTGGTGCCGCGAGGCGCGGGCACAGGGCTGAGCGGCGGAGCCATCGCGCGGCGTGAAGCGATTGTGCTTTCACTGGCGCGGATGAACAAGATCCTGGAAATTGATGTACCGAACCAGCGCGCCGTGGTCCAACCCGGAGTGGTGAATCTGGAATTAAGCAACGCCACGGCAAAATATGGTTATTACTACGCGCCCGATCCTTCCAGCCAGAAGGCCTGCACCATCGGCGGGAACGTGGCGGAAAACTCCGGCGGGCCGCATACGCTGGCGCTGGGCGTGACGGTGAATCACGTTACAGGTCTTGAGGTCGTGCTGCCAGATGGAAAAGTGATTGAGCTGGGTGGCAAGGCGCAGGACTCAACCGGTCTGGACCTGACAGGATTTTTTGTAGGTTCCGAAGGAACCATGGGCGTGGTGACTCGAATCACCGTGAAGCTCACCAAGCTGCCAGAGCATGTAACCACGCTGCTGGCGATTTACAACACCGTGGAAGACGCAGCTAATACAGTGGTGGCGATTACGCAGAGCGGTGTGACGCCGGCGGCGCTGGAAATGCTCGATGGCTGGATGGTGCGTTGCGTTGAAGCCAATGTCCACGCGGGATATCCGGAAGATGCGGCCGCGGTGCTGCTGATAGAACTTGAGGGCATGCGCGAAACAGTGAACGAGCAGGCTGAAGCCGTAAGCGCCGTCTGCATGCAACAGAAGGCAAGGGAAGTGCGCCACGCCAAAGATGAAAAGCAGCGCCAGCTTCTCTGGCTCGGACGCAAGACGGCTTTTGGCGCCGTGGGCCGCGTTTCACCTTCTTATTACACGCAGGATGGCGTGATTCCCCGCACGAAGGTCCCATACACGCTGGCGGAGATCGAGCGCATCAGCAAGCATTACGGGCTGGTGATCGGCAACGTGTTCCATGCGGGCGACGGCAATCTCCATCCGCTGATCCTGTTTGACAGCCGCGATCCCAAACAGACGGAAAACAGCCGCAAGGCGGCGAAAGAGATCATGGCGTGCTGCCTGAAGTTTGGCGGATCGATTACCGGCGAGCACGGCGTTGGCCTGGAAAAAATGGGCCTGATGACGGCCATGTTCACTGAGGACGATCTTGAGGTCATGGTGCGGCTGCGCAATGCCTTCAATCCAGAGTCGATCCTGAATCCGCAGAAGATGATTCCTGATCTGCACTTCTGCCGCGAAATTACCGGGCCGCTGCCTAAAGCCAAATTCGAACCGGTAGCGGGTGTACCGGTATGAGTACCGTAACGTCACCGGCTTCTGTGGATCGCGAACTGGCGGCGAGTGTTGGCGAAGGCAATGTTCAACGCACAGACTTTGAGATTAACGGCGTTGTTCCTTCCGTCGTGGTCTATCCCGACTCAGCCGACGAAGTAGGCGCGATCATGCACCTGGCGAATGATCGCAACCTAGTTGTGGCCCCAGCCGGCGGACTCACCAAGCAACAGATTGGCTGCGTGCCAGAACGAATCGACATTCTGCTGAGCACCACACGACTGAATAAGGTTGAAGAATATGATCCGGGCGACCTGACGATTGCAGTGCAGGCCGGCATGCCGTTTGCCGAAATGCAACGGCAGCTTGGCGAGCATCAGCAGTGGGTGCCATGCGACGCGTCAAGCCTGGAGCATGCAACTGTCGGCGGATTGCTGGCCACAGGCGCCGCTGGACCTCTCAAATCAACATTCGGCCACATGCGCGACTTCTGCATTGGAATACAGTTCGTCACCGCCGATGGCAAAGTGGTGAAGGGCGGTGGGCGAGTAGTAAAGAATGTCGCAGGTTATGATCTGATGAAGCTGCTCACCGGCAGCTACGGATCACTGGCGGTAATCACGCGGGCCAATTTCAAAGTCTTTCCCCGTCCGCGGCAGACTCGGACGTTCGCCTGCTCGTTCCATTCACTCGATGAAGCCCTGCAATTCCGCACTCGGCTGTTCCAATCACCGCTAACGCCCATGTGCATGGAAATTATTTCTCCGGGAGCTTCAGAGTATCTGCAGAACCAGGGAACCGTGCGTGATCCCGATCATTACTCGCCGGAGCAGCCTGTCTCACTGCCCGCTGTGGAGTGGCAGATTGTGCTGCGCGCAACGGGAAGCGACAACATTCTGGGGCGATATGCGCGTGAGCTTGGTTCGGCTGTCACGCGCACACTGGAAGGCGCTGCGGAAGAAGAGTTCTGGGGATGGATCTGCCATTTTGAGCAAAGCGTGCTGGAGCGGCACAGAAATGCCATGGTGCTGTACACGCATCTGGCCATCCAGAATGTTGGTCCGGCATTGCAGGCTCTGCAACGCGTTGCGCCGGATTACAACATGATTCCTGCCGCAGTCGGTCGAGCCGCCACCGGCAACCTGGTGCTGGCGCTGATGCCACTCTCGGTCGATCCGCCTTCGGCCATGCAGTATGCCAACTGCGTTTCCGCTCTGCGCGGAATGCTGCCGCCGGGCTCGTCGGCAGAAGTGGCGCATTGCCCTAAGGAAGCCAAGCCGCACTTTGACGTGTGGGGAACCACGCCGACGGACGTGAATATGATGCGGGCGGTGAAGCGGGCCATCGATCCGAAAAATATTTTGAACAGGGGAAGATTCATTGTCTGAGACCACGGCGTTCGAGCCACATGTGCACGATCCGCATTTGCAGCCGCCTGCAAATTTTGCAAAGGATGCCCCAAGTTGGGAGCTGCTTTCCACCTGCGTCCATTGCGGGCTGTGCCTGAACCATTGCCCCACGTACAAAGTGCTGGGAATGGAGATGGATTCACCGCGCGGACGCATCTACCAGGTGCTGCAGGTGAATGAAGGCAAGATGCCGCTGGGCGACACGTTTGTACAGCACATTGACCGCTGCCTGGGTTGCGTGGCCTGCGAGATTGCCTGCCCATCGGGGGTGAAGTATGGACGCATTGTGGAGCGGGCGCGGGCGCAGATTGAGCAAGGCTATAAACGTCCGTTTATTCAGCGCGTGCTGCGGAATTTCTTTTACAACAAGGTGATTCCAAATTTTCGCACTTTGAGTTTTGTCGCCAAGCTGATGCGGTTTTATCAAAGATCAGGTTTGCAGACATTGGTGCGGAAGTCCGGCTTGCTGAAGCTGATGGGCGTGGCTGACCTGGACAAACTGTCTCCGCAGATCGACAAAGAATTTTTCTTCGGCGAAATTGGCAAGGTCTTTCCGGCGGTAGGCGCGAAGCGCGGCAAAGTGGCGTTTGTTGCGGGATGCATCAACAACGTTGCGTTCTCACACCTGAACCGGGCAACCGTGAACGTGCTGACGCAGAATGGGATTGAAGTCCACGTCCCTGCCGGCCAGGGCTGCTGCGGCGCGTTGCATGCCCATGCCGGATTGCGGGAAGAAGCGCGCGAACTGGCGCGGCACAACATCAATATCTTTCTTGGCGCCGACTATGATGCGATTGTGACCAACGCGGCCGGCTGCGGATCAAACATGAAGGAATATGACGACCTGCTGGAAAACGATCCGGCATATCTGGGCCGCGCAAAGGAATTCAAAGCCAAGATGAAGGACGTAACGGAGTACCTGGCGGCAATTGGATTGGTCACGCCGAAAAGAAAAATCGGGCAGAAGGTGGCTTATCAGGACCCGTGCCATCTGGCCAACGCGCAGCGTATCCGCACGCAGCCGCGCGAATTGCTGGCGGCCATTGGATGTGAGCTGGTGGAATTGCCGCACTCTGACCAGTGCTGCGGCAGCGCCGGAGTGTATAACGTCTCGCAGAATGAGCTCTCGATGAAGATCCTGGAGAAGAAGATGGAAGACGTGACTTCCGTCTCATCTGACATGCTGGCCACAGCGAACGTCGGTTGCATGATCCAGTTACGGGCAGGCGTGCAGCAGCGCGGGTTGAAGACTCCAGTGAAGCATGTGATGGAGTTGCTGGATGAGGCGTATACGAGCAGCTAGCCGCTAGCTACTGGCTGCTAGCCGGACAGGATAGCGGACGCGTCTGGGGTTAAGGGCGAAGAGCCAAGAGCCAAAGGCCAAAAGCCCGATTTATGGAAGCGGCAAATGAAGATCGTGCCGCTGTTCAGAAGATTGATATGGCAAGTCAAACCAAAACCGTAGCCAACGTACAACAGGCCGTGCCTTTCTTCCGTGTCAGCAACATGGAAAAGTCGCTGCACTTTTATGTCGACGGACTTGGCTTTGAGATGACCAAAAAGTGGACTCCCGACGGCAACGGCAAGGTGCTCTGGTGCTGGCTGCAACACGGCGATGCAGCGATCATGCTGCAGGAGTTCCGAAAAGAAGGTGTCAACTCGTGGACCCCGGAAAGCAAAGTGGGCGTGGGCGTTTCCATCAGCTTCCAATGCAAAGACGCTCTGGCTCTTTACAGAGATTTCAAGTCTCGCGGGATCGAGGCGAAGACACCGTTCGTCGGAAACGCGATGTGGGTAACGTCCGTGCAAGATCCCGATGGCTACAAACTCGAGTTCGAAAGCTTTACTGATGTCCCGGAAGAGACGGTATTTTCAGAACCCGAGACTAGTCAATCGAGCTGAAATTGCACCGCACAGCGATTGGTGCGGAAGCAGAAAATGCATACTGAAAAAGGGTGAAGTTAAGGTGTTCCAAAGTTTTACGTAGCGCTGAATTCTGTTCAGAAAAACCGGCAACTTGTGTGATTTCTCTCACAGAAACGGGCCGGAAAAGCGCGCACACTGTTGTTGAATCCTGCAGGGTAACGTTATGCAGGTAACGTTACTGAGCTAATGGATAGTAGGCAGGGTTCTAAGGTCTTTGAGTGATTCGCGGTTGTGTTCACTCCTAGAACAATGGTGAAGCTATGAACAGAGTCGTAAACAAATTCGTGCAGGCCCATGACCGGTATTTGGAACTCGACCGCATTCGCACCGAATGCACCAGCCCCGCGCAACGCGAGTCAATGCACATTGCATTGATGACTGCGTACCTGGAAGTTCAGCACCACGCAAAGCAGATCGCCGGCTTGCAGTTTGCCGACGGCATGGACTTTGCCGAAGTGAACTAAAAGCCGTTTGGGACTGTAAAGTTTGGCCGAAGTGAGCTGAAAAGTCATCCCGCTAGATATCCCTCGCCTCGCAAATTGCGTCTAATAATTATCGCCACTGCTGTACTATGTACACGTGTGGTTGGAATCTCAAGATTCCGGCCTCTGAGAAATCTCCCTGGGAGGTGGCTCCACAATGCCACTGGCTCGCATTCTTACGCGCAATCCGGAACGGACAGCGGACCTTTCTAGCCAACTTAAACAACAAGGCTATAGCGTTGAAGTGGCGCGTCCGGACCAAACCAATCTTGCCCCGGCTGATCTGGAAATAGAGTTTGAAGTCTGCGAACGCGCAGACGTGCTGGACCGCGCCGCTGACCTGGCAACTGAACTCGGAGCCGATGTCGCTGTTGCTCCGGTGTTTTGCAAATGGTGTTTTGCAAATGGCGCCAAAGCCTGCAGCAGAGCCGATCATGTACGGATCGACCGCACCGCAGCCTCAATTATCCGAGCCGGTCCCGTCGCATCCGGTCGTGGATCAGAAAAGCGTAGCTGAGCCGGCGGCCGAAAAGGTAATGCGGCTGGAATCTCAGCCGCTCGTTGAGCGCGATCCCGAGCGCGATTTTGAAGCTGCTTTTGCTCCCGTAATTGAAATGCCCCAGGCCGCGCAAGCCAGTAACCAGGTGATCGACATACCTTTGGTGGAGCATGAGCCAATGCCCCCGGTGGCATTCATGGAAGAATCGCCTGCCATAGAACCAATCGTGGCTGCTCCGAGAGCGGAACAGGAAGTTGAAACCCACCACCTTAAGACAGATCATGCGGCACAGGCTACAGCGGAGCCCATTGTTTTTTCGGAGCCGGCACGTTCTCCCGATCCCATGCCTTATCTGGCGCAGCTGACGCCCTTTAGCGGTCGAACAAACCGCACGGATGCGGAGCGCGAGAATAAGCACATCGCTCCTGCGCGTCGGCAGGATCATGCGCAAATCCCTGAGCGTGGCAAGAAAGTTTTGCAGGATGGAGCGAGAGTCGCGGCACAGACATGGGCCAGCGCACTGGCGCTGGCGGCTTCCACCAAGGCTTCTGTTCGGGATCATTTTGAAGAATACAGAAAGCGGGCGCAGGTCCGCTCTGCTGAAGCACGGGCTGAGCATGCCGCGCGCTTGCTGGATCTGGAACAGCGCCGCGCGGAAGCGCATCAGCGAGCAGCGGAATTGGAACGGGCGCGCGAACAGGCAGCAGCACGGCTGATGGAGCTTGTCCGCCAGCGCGAGCCCGGATTGCCTCCGGAGCGCGTGCGTGAGCAGATGCCCTTTGAGCCCGCG
>Ga0207700_10002765_pt1 | contig 10112 bp, 8 predicted proteins | sample LARL82metaG_FD_184348 | JGI IMG/M metagenome (GOLD analysis project Ga0207700, IMG submission 184348) | Corn, switchgrass and miscanthus rhizosphere microbial communities from Kellogg Biological Station, Michigan, USA - LAR L8-2 metaG... | ecosystem: Host-associated > Plants > Roots >...
GTGCCTGCTCGCCCGCACTTCCGCCGAGGGCGGGTACCGTGGCATGTCGCAGATCGTGTTCCCCACCGGTACCCCCGGCTTCTCGGTCAGCCGCAAGCTGCGCAAGCTCGGCAACAAGTCCTCCGACACCGCCGAACTGTCGTTCACCGATGCCCGGGTGCCGGTGAGCAACACGATCGGCGAGATAGGCCGGGGCTTCCAGCAGCAGATGACCCAGTTCCAGAACGAGCGGATGATCGCCGCGTTCATGGCCGTGGGCGGGATGGAGCGGGCGCTGTCCCTGACCGCCGCCTACCTGCGCGACCGGCAGACCTTCGGCGCCCCGCTGCTGTCCCGGCAGTACGTGCAGTTCCGGCTCGCCGAACTGGCCGCCGACCTGGACACGCTCAAGCACTACAACTACGCCTGCGCCGAGGCCTACCTCGCCGGCCAGGACACCACCAGGTTCGCGACGATCGCCAAGCTCAAGGCCGGGCGGCTGCACCGCGAGATCGCCGACACCTGCCTGCAGTTCCACGGCGGCTTCGGCTACATGGAGGAGAGCTGGGTGTCCCGCTACTTCAGGGACAGCCGGCTGATGTCCATCGGCGGCGGGTCCGACGAGGTGATGCTGCAGATCCTGGCCCGCATCGACGGCTTCACCGGCTGACCCGATGCCGGCACCGATCCTGCCCACCGCCGTCGATCCCGGCGATGCGGCGTTCCAGGCCAACCGGGACGGGATGCTCGGCCTGCTCGGCGAGATCGACGGCCTGCTCCGGCAGGCGTCGCTCGGCGGCGGGGAACGGGCCATCACCAGGCACAAGGGCCGCGGCAAGCTGCTGATCAGGGAGCGCATCGCGCTGCTGCTGGACCCGGACAGCCCGTTCCTCGAGATCAGCCCGCTGGCCGGCTACCAGACCAACTACAACGTCGGCGGCGGCATGGTGCTCGGCATCGGGGTGGTCGAGGGCACCGAGTGCGTGATCATCGGCAACGACCCGACCGACCTCGGCGGGGCCATGACCATGGTCAGCATCCGCAAGCTGATGCGCGCCCTGGAGATCGCCAGGGACAACCGGATGCCCTACCTCCAGTTCGTCGAGTCGGCCGGCGGCGACCTGCGCGGCGGCGGCTCCGGCGAGGACCCGGACGCGGCGATGCGGCGCAACCTGACCCACTTCGCCGAGAGCGGCCGGATGTTCCACGACATCACCGAACTGTCCGCGCGGGGCATCCCCACGATCTCGGTGGTGTTCGGCTCCTCCACCGCGGGCGGCGCCTACCAGCCGGGCCTGGCCGACTACAACATCTTCGTCCGCGGCGGCGCCAAGGTGTTCCTCGGCGGGCCGCCGCTGGTCAAGGTCGCCACCGGCGAGGACTCCGGCGACGAGGAACTCGGCGGCGCGCAGATGCACGCCACCGACAGTGGCCTGGCCGACTACCTGGCCGACGACGAGCACCACGCGATCCGGATGGCCCGCGACGTGGTGGCCCACCTGCACTGGCGCAAGCAGGGCCCGGGCCCGGTCACGGCGGCACCGGAGCCGCCGCGCTACGACCCCGGGGAACTGCTCGGGCTGATGCCGGTTGACCTGCGCGCCGCGGTGGACACAAGGGAGATCATCGCGCGCGTGGTCGACGGCAGCCGCTTCGAAGAGTTCAAGATGCGCTACGGGCCCACGCTGGTCACTGGATGGGCACAGGTGCACGGTTTTCCCGTGGGAATCCTGGCCAACAACGGGGTGCTTTTGTCGGACTCGTCGCGGAAGGCGGCCCAGTTCATCCAGCTGTGCAACCAGACCGGCACCCCGCTGGTGTTCCTCCAGCACATCACCGGGTACATGGTCGGCCGCGACTACGAGCGCGGCGGGATCGTCAAGCACGGCAGCCAGATGATCAACGCCTTGTCGAACTCCACGGTCCCGCACGTCACGGTCATCCTGGGCGCCAGCTACGGCGCCGGGAACTACGGCATGGGCGGCCGGGCGTTCGACACCAGGTTCGTGTTCCTGTGGCCCACCGCCAAGATCGCGATCATGGGGCCGAAACAGATGGCCGGGGTGATGTCGATCGTCCGCCGGGAGCGGGCCGCCCGCCGCGGCGAAGAGGTGAACGAGGAGACCGAGGCCGCCATCACCGCGGCGGTGGAGCACTACGCGGAGGCCGGGTCGCTGGCGCTGTACGCCACCGGCCGGGTGGCCGACGACGGCATCATCGACCCCCGGGACACCCGGACGGTGATCGCCATGGCGCTGTCCGCGTGCCACAGCGGCCCGGTGCAGGGCGCCCGCGGTTATGGGGTGTTCCGACTGTGATCACCACGCTGCTCGTCGCGAACCGGGGCGAGATAGCCCGCCGGATCCTCAGGACCGCCGCCGCGATGGGGATCGGCACGGTCGCCGTGTACGCCGAGGGCGACGCCGGGGCGCCGTTCGTGACCGAGGCGGACCGTGCGGTGGCCCTGCCCGGGCGCACCGCGGCGCAGACCTACCTGAACGCCGGAGCGCTGCTGGCCGCGGCCGCCGCCGCGGGAGCCGACGCCGTGCATCCCGGCTACGGCTTCCTGTCCGAGCGGGCCGACTTCGCCCGGGCGGTGACCGCCGCCGGGCTGACCTGGGTCGGGCCGCCCGCCGAGGTCATCGAGGTGATGGGCGACAAGCTGGCCGCCAAGCGGCTGCTCGCCGACGTGGGCGTGCCCGTGCTCGAGTCCTGGGCGGTGACCGGGGACGGCCCGCCCGACCTGAGCGGCGTACCGCTCCCGCTGATCGTCAAGGCCGCGATGGGCGGCGGTGGCAAGGGCATGCGGGTCGTTGCCGGGCCCGCGGAACTGGCCGAGGCGGTGGCGGCCGCGCGGCGCGAGGCGGCGGCCGCGTTCGGCGACGGCACGGTGTTCCTTGAGCGGTACATCACCGACGCCAGGCACGTGGAGATCCAGGTGCTCGCGGACGGCCACGGCGGCCTGGTGCACTGTTTCGAGCGGGAGTGCTCGATCCAGCGGCGGCACCAGAAGATCATCGAGGAGTGCCCCTCGCCGGCCGTGGACCCCGGGCTGCGGGGACGGATGGGCGCGGCCGCGCTGGCCGCCGCCAAGGCCGTGGGGTACCTGGGCGCGGGCACGGTCGAGTTCGTGCTCGAGCCCTCCGGGGACTTCTGGTTCCTCGAGGTCAACACCCGGCTGCAGGTGGAGCACCCGGTCACCGAGGCGGTCACCGGGGTGGACCTGGTCCGCGAGCAGCTTCTGGTGGCACAGGGCCTGCCGCTGTCGGTCACCCAGGACGGCCTTACGATCGACGGCCACGCGATCGAGGCCAGGCTGTACGCCGAGGACCCCGCCGCCGGGTTCCTGCCCGCCACCGGGACCCTGGTGGACTGGTGCCCGGCCCCTGCCCCGCCGTGCCGCTGGGACGCGGGGGTTGCGGCCGGCAGCGTGGTCGGTGTCGAGTTCGACCCGATGCTGGCCAAGGTCATCGCGCACGCACCGACCCGCGGCGAGGCGGCGCTCGCCCTGGCCCTGGCCCTGCAGCGCAGCCGGATCCGGGGCGTCACCACCAACAGGGACTTCCTCGTCGCGGCGCTGCGCCACCCGGACTTCCTGGCGGGCCGCACCACCACCTCGTTCATCGAGCGCAGCGCCGTCCCGCTGGCCCGGCGGCCGTCACCCGCGGAACTGCGCACCGCAGCGATCGGCGCCGCCCTCGCCGCGCAGGCGGCCGCCCGTGCCGCCGCCCCCGTGCTGGCCACCCTGCCGAGCGGCTGGCGCAACACCGTGATGCCGCCGGAGCGGGCCGAGTACCGGCACGGCCGAGACACCGTGGTGGTGAGCTACGCAAGGCAGCGTGACGGCCGGTTCGCCGTCACGGTCGCCGGGGCCGGCCCGGCCCCGGCAGGTGCACCGGAATCCGGGGAACCCGGCCAGGACGCTCCCACAGACCAGATCACGGTCCACCACGCGGGCGACGGCTGGATCGAATTCGACGCTGGCGGGCAGCGGCACCGGCTGCACGTGCTCGCCGCCGGGGACCAGGTGTGGGTCCAGGGGCCGGACGGCGACGTGGCGCTGACCGCCGTGCCGCGTTTCCCCGAGTCAGAGCGCGGCGAGGCGGTGGCCGGCGGCCTGGTCGCCCCGATGCCGGGGACCGTCCTTGCGGTGCACGTCGGGCCCGGCGACACCGTGGCCCCGGGCCAGCTCCTGATGATCGTGGAGGCCATGAAGATGGAGCACCGGATCACCGCGCCCCGCGCCGGGACGGTCAGCGAGGTCCGCGCCCGGCCAGGGGACCAGGTCAACGGCGGCGACCTGCTGGCCGTGCTGGACGAGGCCACATGAGCCAGGCCATTCGCATCGCCAACTGCAGCGGGTTCTACGGGGACCGGCTGGCCGCCGCGCGGGAGATGGTCGAAGGCGGCCCCATCGACGTGCTGACCGGCGACTGGCTCGCCGAGCTGACCATGCTGGTGCTGGCCAAGAACCTGGCCCGGGACAACGGCGCCGGGTACGCCCGGACGTTCGTCACCCAGATGGAACAGGTCATGGGCCAGTGCCTGGACCGGGGGATCAAGGTGGTGTCCAACGCGGGCGGGCTGACCCCGGACCGGTGCGCCGAGGCGGTCGCCGCGGTCGCGGCCAAGCTCGGCCTGCACCCGGTCATCGCCTACGTCGAGGGCGACAACCTGCTGCCCCGGCTGGCCGGCCTGCGCGCGGCGGGCGCCGGCCTCGCCAACTCCGACACCGGTGAGCCGCTCGGCGACCGCCCGGTGCTCACCGCGAACGCCTACCTCGGCGGGTGGGGCATCGCCGAGGCCCTGGCCCGTGGTGCCGACATCGTGATCACCGGCCGGGTCACCGACGCGGCGCTGGCCCTGGGCCCGGCCGCGTGGCACCACGGCTGGCGGCGCGACGACTGGGACGCCCTGGCCGGCGCCGTGGTGGCCGGGCACGTGATCGAGTGCGGCGCGCAGGCCACCGGCGGCAACTTCGCGTTCTTCACCGAGGTTCCCGGGCTCGAGCACCCGGGGTTCCCGATCGCCGAGGTGGCCGCCGACGGATCCGCGGTGATCACCAAGCACCCCGGTCACGGCGGGATGGTGTCGGTGGACACGGTCACCGCGCAGCTTCTCTACGAGATCGGCGGGCCCGCCTACCTCAACCCCGACGTCACGGCGAGGTTCGACAGCATCGCCCTGGCCGCCGACGGCCACGACCGGGTGCGGATCTCCGGGGTGCGCGGGGACTCACCGCCGGCCACGGCCAAGGTCGCGCTCAACTACCAGGGCGGCTGGCGGTCCACCCTCACCCTGTACCTCACCGGCCTTGACATCGAAGCCAAGGCGGCTCTGGTCGAGCGGGCCCTGTGGGCGGGCATCCCCGGCGGGCGGGACGCGTTCGAGGCGGCCGAGGTGGCGCTGCTGCGCACCGACAAGCCCGATCCGGCGACCAACGCCGAGGCGATGGCCCAGCTACGGATCACGGTCAAGCACTCCGACGAACGGGCCGTGGGCCGGGCCTTCTCGGCCCGGGTGACCGAGCTTGCCCTGGCGTCGTATCCGGGCATGTTCGGGGACGGCCTGGTCAGTGGGGCCCGTGCGTACGGCGTGTACTGGCCGACGACGGTTCCCGCGGACTGCGTAGCGCAAGAAGTGGTCATCGGCGCGGAGCGGACCGTCGTGCCGCCGACGCTGCCGCCGCAGCCGGCGGTGGTCGCGGGGGTGCCGGCCGCCGCGGTCGCCCCATCGCCGGGCGGCGGGGCTCCGGCCGGGGCGACGGCGCGGGCACCGCTGGGGCGGGTGGCCGGCGCGCGGTCGGGGGACAAGGGCGGCAACGCCAACCTCGGCGTGTGGGCCCGGACCGACGCGGGATACGCGTGGCTGGCCGGTTTCCTCACGGTCGCCAGGCTGAAGGAACTGCTGCCGGAGACCGCGCCGCTGCCGGTGCAGCGGCATGACCTGCCGAATGTGCGGGCGCTGAACTTCGTGATCGCGGGCCTGCTCGGTGAGGGGGTGGCGGCAAGCGCCCGGCTGGACCCGCAGGCCAAGAGCCTCGGCGAGTGGCTGCGCGCCCGGGTCGTGGACATCCCCGCCGAGTTGCTGCCATGATCCGTGCCCGGACGATCTGCACGGCCGATCCCGGAGAGGGTGTGCGCGCATGAGCGATGAGGCGGTGCGCTATGCGGTGAAGGACGCGGTGGCGACGCTGACCATGGACCAGCCGCACAACCGCAACGCGCTGACGCCTGCGCTGATGGCCGGGCTCGCGCAGGGCTTCGAGGCCGCGCTGGCCGACGAGTCGGTCGGGGTGATCGTGCTCACGAACAGCGGGCCGGCGTTCTGCGCGGGCGCGGACCTGTCCGGCGGCAGCCCGGCGGGCCCGGCCGGCGGGAAGCGGCGCGGTGGCCCCCGCCGCGACGGGCTGGCCGAACTGCTCGCGGCCATCCAGGACTCGACCAAGCCGGTGGTGGCCCGGATCGCCGGGCACTGCGTGGCGGGCGGCATCGGCCTGGCCGCCGCCTGCGACATCTCCCTGGCCAACGACGCGGCGAAGTTCGGCTTCACCGAGGTGAGGATCGGTGTCGCGCCCGCCATCATCTCGGTCGTCTGCCTGCCCAAGCTGCGCCGCGCGGACGCGCTTGAACTGTTCCTGAGCGGCGAGCGGATCACCGCCGCCCGGGCCGCCGAGGTGGGCCTGATCACCCGGGCCGTGCCCGCTGCGCACCTCGACGCCGAGGTCATGGCGGTGGTGGCCAGGCTGCTGGCCGGTGGCCCGTCCGCCCTGGCCGCGGCGAAGCGGCTGGTCTACACGATCCCGGGGATGGACCGTGAGGCGGCGTTCACCCGGACCACCGAGGTTTCCCAGGCGCTGTTCGCCTCGGCCGAGGCCGCCGAGGGCATGGCCGCGTTCCGGGAGAAGCGGCTCCCGTCCTGGGCCCCGCCGCCTGCCGAAACCTGACCGCCCCGCCCGCTCAGCATCGGCCTGACCTGCAGAGTTCCGCCGCTGAGCAAATTCTCCGCAGAGGTGTCCATCTGCGCGGCCCGGCTTCGTCGTGGGGGTGAGAAGACGATCCCGGACCGTAACCGGGCCATGATCGAGGAGGACACCATGAACCCGAACTTCAACTGGGCGATCGTTGCCGAGCGGATGCAGGCCGTGGCGGCCGAGGCGGACACGGCCTCCCGGGCCCGGCAGGCCCGGCGCCTCCGCCGGGCGCGCGCCGTGCCCGGCGTGAGCCGGCGGCACCTGACTAGCACCGTCCGCGGCATCACGCTGAAGCCTGGGGAGGCGCTGTGAAGTACATGATGCTGGTCTGCGTGGCAGAGGGAACCGAACTGAGCCCGGAGGAATCAGCCCGGATCGGCCCAGACACGGAGGCCTGGGTCGAGGAGATGGACCGCCGGGGGGTCCGGCTGCAGGGCAACCAGTTGCGCCCGGTGAGCGACGCCACCACGGTCTGCGTGCGCGGCGGCGAGGTGCTGATCGCCGACGGCCCGTTCGCCGAGACCAAGGAGCAGATCGCCGGGTACGACATCATCGACTGCGCCGACCTGGACGAAGCCATCGAGGTCGCATCCAAGCACCCGGTCGCCCGGTTCGGGAAGCTCGAGGTGAGGCCGTTCTGGGTGGAGTGAGCCCGGACGTCGGCGAGGCGGTCGCCGGCGCCTTCCGGGAGGAATGGGGCCGGGTCGTGGCCGCCCTGATCGGGATGACCGGCGACTGGGACCTGGCCGAGGAGTGCGCGCAGGACGCCTTCGCGCAGGCTTGGAAGACCTGGCCGCGCGACGGTGTCCCGCGCCGCCCCGGCGCCTGGCTGACCACGGTGGCGCGCAACCGCGCCCTGGACCGGCTGCGCCGTGGGGCCACCGAGACGGCCAGGCTGAGGGAGGCGGCTGCCTTGTCCGTTCCCAGCGATCCCGACCTTGACGATGACAGCGGCATCACCGACGACCGGCTCCGGCTGATCTTCACCTGCTGCCACCCGGCGCTGGCGCTGGAGGCGCGGGTCGCCCTGACGCTGCGCACGCTGGCCGGGCTGACCACCGCGGAGATCGCGCGGGCGTTCATGGTCACCGAGGAGACCATGGCCAAGCGCCTGGTCCGGGCCAAGCACAAGATCCGCGACGCGGCGATCCCGTACCGGGTGCCGCCCGCGCACCTGCTGCCGGACCGGACGGCCGGCGTCCTGGCCGTGCTCTACCTGCTGTTCAACGAGGGCTACTCGGCCAGCGCGGGCGCTGACCTGGTCCGCCGGGGACTGTGCGCGGAGGCGATCCGGCTGGCCCGCGCGCTCAGCCAGCTCATGCCCGACGAGCCCGAGGCCCTCGGCCTGCTCGCGCTGATGTTCTTCCACGACGCCAGGCGCGCCACCCGGATCGACGCCGCCGGTGACCTGGTCCGGCTGGAGGACCAGGACCGGTCCCGCTGGGACGCCGCCGAGATCGAGGAGGGCACGGCCGTCCTGGACGCCGCCCTGCGGCGCGGCCAGCCCGGGGCGTACCAGGTGCAGGCGGCCATCGCGGCGTGCCACGCGACCGCCGCCGACGCCGCGGACACCGACTGGGCCGAGATCGCCGCGCTCTACGGCGAGCTGGTGAGGCTGGTGCCCTCCCCGGTCGTGGAGCTGAACCGCGCGGTCGCCGTGGCCATGGCCGACGGGCCGGCCGCGGGCCTGGAACTGGTCGCGGCGCTGGATGCCTCGGGTGCGCTGCGCGGCTATCACCTGCTGCCCGCCACCCGGGCGGACCTGCTGCTGCGCCTCGGGCGCCGGGACGAGGCCGCCGCCAGTTACCGTGCGGCGCTGGCCCTGGCGGGCACCGACTCCGAGCGGCGCTTCCTCACCCGCCGCCTCGCCGAACTCACCGCCCCCGGCTAGGGAGTCCCGCTGCCCCCTGCGGGGTCTGGCCACCGGCGTCAGCGCCGGTCCGGTACCCGGCTACCGCGTTCCCAGCAGCATCAGCGCGAGCAGTTCGAAGCACACGTGCGCGGCCGCCACCGAGGTGATCTCGGCGTGGTCGTAGGCCGGGGCGACCTCGACAACGTCGGCGCCGGCCAGCGGCAGGCCGGCCAGGCCGCGCAGGATGCCGAGCAGTTCCCGCGAGGTGAGGCCGCCCGCCTCGGGTGTCCCGGTGCCCGGGGCGTGTGCCGGGTCGAGCACGTCGATGTCGATGGACAGGTACACCGGCGCGTCGCCGACCCGCTCGCGGATCCTTGCGACCACGCCGTCGATGCCGATGCGCTCGATCTCCATCGCGTGCACGACGCGGAAGCCAAGTTCGGCGTCCTCGTCCAGGTCGCGCCCGGAGTACAGCGGCCCGCGGATGCCGACGTGCATGCTGTGCCGCTCGGCGAACAGGCCCTCCTCCGCGGCGCGGCGGAACGGCGTGCCGTGGGTGAGCGGCGCGCCGAAGTAGGTCTGCCACGTGTCCAGGTGCGCGTCGAAGTGCACCAGCGCGGGCGGGCCGAACCGCTGGCTGGTGGCCCGCAGCAGCGGGTAGGCGATCGTGTGGTCGCCGCCGATGGCCAGCAGGTGCCCGGCCCCTTCCAGCAGCCCCGCCGCCGCGGTCTCGACCTGGGCCATGGCCTCGGTGATGTCGAACGGGTTGCAGGCGATGTCGCCGGCGTCCGCGACCTGCTGCCCGGCCAGCGGGGACACTCCGAGCGCCGGGTGCCAGGGGCGGAGCAGCCGCGATCCCTGGCGCACCGCGCCGGGGCCGAACCTGGCCCCCGGCCGGTAGGAGGTGCCGCTGTCGAACGGGACGCCGACGACCGCCACGTCACACCGGCTGACGTCGGTGCGCCAGGGCAGCAGCGCGAACGTCGGCGGCCCGGCGAAGCGCGGGGTCCGGCTCGCGTCGATGGGCCCGCGTACCGCTTCGGCTGTCCCGTCCCCCGGTTCGGTCACCCGGCGCCCCTGATTACCGTGCGTCCTGCGTGATGTACTCCGGGCCGGCCGTCGCGGCGCGCTGCAGCGCGGCCGGGCGCCGGGCGTAGACGATGGCGGTCGCCACCACGGCGACGAGCACGATGGCCAGGATCCACGCCCAGAACACGTTGGCCGGCGGCGGCTGGCTCGGCTGCACGAACTCGTAGACGCCGTAGACCAGCACGGCCGAGCCGATCAGCGGAATCAGCACGTGCTTGA
>Ga0207700_10002766_pt1 | contig 10111 bp, 9 predicted proteins | sample LARL82metaG_FD_184348 | JGI IMG/M metagenome (GOLD analysis project Ga0207700, IMG submission 184348) | Corn, switchgrass and miscanthus rhizosphere microbial communities from Kellogg Biological Station, Michigan, USA - LAR L8-2 metaG... | ecosystem: Host-associated > Plants > Roots >...
TCGAGCAGCCCGCATTCAAGTCCGGCAAAATCACCTGCTGCTTGTCACGGCCCAGCACATCGGCGCTCTCCGCCATAAAATGCACACCGCAAAACACGATGTAGTCAGCGTCCGTCTCAGCCGCAATCTTCGACAGCTTGTAGCTGTCGCCGGTAAAGTCCGCGAAGCGAATCACCTCGTCGCGTTGATAGTGGTGGCCCAGCAGAATCGTCGTCGCGCCCAGTCGTTCGCGCGCCTTCCTGATCCGCTCGTCCATGTTGTGGTCGGGAAGTGCCAGGTAGTTTTCCAGGCTGCAGGCAACGCCAGTCTGCGGCGCAGCCGCCGTTTCTTCGTCAAGTATCAGGTTCACCTTGGTCCGCCTTCAGTCCGCTCGGTCCACAAGAACCAGCGAACGGGGATGTTGAAAGCAATTACCGGCTGCAGCGGATGCGCTATCTCTGCCAGGCTGCCCGGCGATATCCACCAGACCAGCTCAGCAACGACCCACCCACGGGGATGTTGCAGCCCTCTGTTCAACTGATGCGCCCGGTTTGTCGCGGACTCAGCAATTCAGTCCCGCGCTGGACGCTTCCATCCCCTCAATTTTACCAAAGCTGCATCCACGCGCGGCCGCAGTGCGTAAAAGGGATGAGGCCAAACCGAGCGGATGTTTGTGAGCACGGTGCGGATACAGTTATCATTAGCCTTCATGAGCGCACACCCTCAGATCCTGCTGGGCACAGTGTCGATGGTCGACTCCATCATCCTGATGGTCATGGCGCTCGTCGTCTTCGGACCCCGACGCCTGCCCCAGATCGGCCGCCAGATCGGCAAGCTCATGTACGAGTTCCGCAAAGCCTCCAACGACTTCAAGTTCCAGATGGAAGAGGAGTTGCGCCAGTCCGAAGAGGCCGAACGGCGCAAGAAGGAAGAGGAGCGCCAGCGTTCCCTGGCCGCTCTGGCGGCATCCGAGCAGGCTTCCGTTTCCGCCGATCCGCCTGTCAAAGCACCGGATTCGCCCTATCCTCCCGAGAGCGTCGAGCCTGTCCTCTATCCGCCAGACACACCGGCCCCGGCCGCAAGCGACCAAACCGTTCCCCGCATCATGCCACCCTCCACCGGCGAGACCATTGCCGCCGCGCGCCCAAACCGCGTGTCAGAGCCGCCAACCGAGACTTCCCCCGACGCACTCCCGTCCCCGTCACACACCACCACCGACAACAACACCCCCCTCGACCACGAAGCCGACTCCGCGGAGGCTCTGAACCAGCATGGTTGATGCCGCTGATGCCATTGGCAAAGCGCGCCTTGCCGTATCCGAGCGCGCCGAACTCCCGGGCATGAGCCTGATGGAGCACCTCGACGAGCTCCGCAAGCGCATTGTCCACTCCGCCATCTACCTCGCTCTCGGTTTCATCGTGGCCTGGCTCTTCAAAGACTGGTTGCTCAACTTTCTCCAGAGACCGCTCCTCAAGATCGGCAAGTCCCTCGTCTTCACCCATCCCATGGACGCGCTCAACCTGTATCTCCAGGTTGCCCTGCTCGCCGGTGCCATCATCGCCAGCCCCTTCATCCTCTTTCAGGTCTGGCTCTTCATTGCTCCCGGTCTCTACCAGAAAGAACGCCGCTTCGTCGTTCCTTTCATGCTCGCCACCGTCGGACTCTTCCTCACCGGCGCAAGCTTTGGCTACTTCTATGTTCTACCCGGCGCCATGAAGATCCTCATCGTCCAGATGGGCCACAACTTCACGCCCATGATCACCATCGAGGATTACAGCAGCTTCTTCCTCTCCATCATCCTCGGCCTCGGCATCAGCTTCGAACTCCCCATCCTCATCTTCTTCCTCGCCATGTTCGGCATCGTCAGCCCCAGGTTCCTCTGGAAGAACATTCGCTACGCCATCCTCGCCGTCTTCATCGTTGCTGCCATCATCTGCCCCAGCCCCGATCCCTGGACCATGTGCATCTACGCCATTCCCATGCTCGCGCTCTACCTCATCGGAATCGGCGTAGCCTGGTACGTCCACCCCTCCCGCAGAAAGGCCAAAGAGGCCGCGGTATGACCCGCCCCTCATTCCGCCCATCCTCGGGTGCCCCATTCATGACGCGCCTTTCTCGCGGCATGAGATCTCAACTTCACACGGGGAGCGCTGCGGAAAAGCTCGTTGCTTTGAAAGGGCACGGCTTCAGCCGTGCCGTGAGCGGCACAATATCACGGTCGGCTTCAGCCGCTGAGGGACGTCCTCTCAACGCTTCGTGGGTGCCCCCTGTCTCGATTTTGAGACGTGGGAATGCAGCTCTATTTCTCCTCTTCCTCCCCATCGCTCTCTCCGCCCAGCAGCACTTCAACGGCGGCAAAGCCTACGAATACGCCCGCGCCTTCGCCGCCATCGGCCCCCGCTGGCCCACCAGCCCCGGCCACCTCAAAGCCGAGCAGTTCCTCAAAACCCATTTCCAGCACGATCAGCTTGAAGAAGACGCCTTCACCGCCAACACCCCCATCGGCCCGGTCCTCATGCACAACTTCATCGTGCGTTTTCCGGGTAAAAAAGATGGCGTCATCGTTCTCGGCTCCCATTACGAAACCAACTATCCCCTGCGCAACATCAACTTCGTCGGCGCCAACGACGGAGCGGCAACCTCCGCCCTGCTCATGGCCATCGCCGACGAACTGCGCGGCAAAAAACTCGACGGCTACTCCGTGTGGCTGGTCTTCTTCGACGGTGAAGAAGCCTTCGAACATTGGTCCGCATCCGACTCCACCTATGGCAGCCGTCACCTCGCCGCCAAATGGAGCGGCGACGGAACCGCGCGCCGCATCAAGGCCTTCCTTCTCGCCGACATGATCGGCGACAAGGATCTCGACATCCAGCGCGAAACCCGCTCCACCGCATGGCTCGTCGATCTGGTCCGCCAGGCTGCGAAAAAGTTCGGCGATGAGCACTACTTCTTCCAGACCGAAGAAGCCGTCGACGACGATCACCTTCCCTTCGTCAATCGCGGCGTGCCGTCCATCGACGTCATCGACCTCGACTACGGCCCCAACAACGCCTACCACCACACCGTGCAGGACACCATGGACAAAGTAAGCGCCCGCAGCCTCGCCATCGACGGCGACGTCTTCATGGAAACCATCCGCCTCATCAACCAGCGGTAAAAATGTAATCGTGTGGCATCGGTTCGCTCTCAAGGTAGTTGGTTCAGCTTTCGATATAAGCCAGCACTCACTTCAATAGTTCCAAAACAAAATCCATTGGTGTCGCAATGGAATATCCAGAGTTGCTCATAATCTGCATCGCAAATGTCTGCGACCCCCCCGCCTGAACAAATGGAACATACTGGTTGACTACTCCAATAATCCTAAGCTTCGTTTGAAATCCCACATGATCCAACTCCAGAACAGGTCCTCCGCTGTTCCCAAAATAGACAGGGCAGTCAAGAATTATGGAATGCCTTTCAGGGATCGTTCCAGCCACGATACCTTTACGAAGAAGTGGCCGATTCGGGTCTAGCTGACGCAATTGTTCGAGAGCCAGTGAATCTGGGTAGCCAAAGACAATTACCTCATGCCCAGGAATGACTTGATCAAAGGCTAAAACGGTTGTATCGCTATCAGCACCGACTATTCCCGTTTTGGATGAGGATTGAACGACAACACCCGGTAGCGGCGATGCCATCCTTCGTCCCCCAACCGAACTTAGGCTAAAGATTCTCACAACAACAACATCCTCAGTCGCATGTGGCTTGATATTCGCATTTGCTTGGAGAATATTCATATCGAGCGTCGCTCGGTTGGGATTTAAATCCGTTGAATCACCGGAGTAAGACAATAGAGCAACCCGTGAATCCAATAGACGGTTCGTTGCAGGGTCGAACAACACATGCTTTGCAGTCACTAGATAAGTGGAATCCTTTGTGCTCAGATAGAATCCAGAGCCAAAGTTTCCGTTTCCGAGTTTGATCAAGACGGGATAAGCAAGATTATCTTCAGGGATTGCGCGTTGTGCGACGACTGCATTCGCCAATGAGGTAAGGGTTATGGTCAACGCAAGGAAACGATTCACACAATTTGACATCCCATCTCCTCTTGAGTACTGTCTTTTGTCACAATGGTACTCTGCGGGTGCCCCCACCCTTCGAGTCACCTTCAACCTCGGGATTTCCATATCAGCTTCGATAGGGTGGGAAACCACGAACGTCCGCCAACCTCGAATCAACAACCCCGTCCCGGCTGTCGCTGCGCTGGCTAGAACAGGTAGAAGTCCCTGCTCTCCTTCGCGGAGCCGTAGCGGATCGTTTCGAGGAAGAAATCACGGATCGTATCGCGTTTCGCTTCTGTCCACGTATCGAAGAGCGCGGGGGCGACTACGAAATTCTCTGCGTGCAGAAGAAGTAGTCGAGAAACGAGATATTTCTGGTATTCGCCACTCGAGGCGAGGATTTCGCGAATATATTCGCGCACTGGCTCAGCATCCGCATCTGTAAAGCTGAAGATTACGACGGCTTCGTCACGGGAAATTGGAAAGATATTGAGCGCAACCCGGGGAGGGTCGTCCTGATAGTGACGGGTGTCGAGATCGAAAAAGGCGCTAGCGGCAATCGCCGGTACCTGAGGTGCAAGCCGGACGATCTCATGGCTCAGGACATTGAAATCGCGATCCAAGAGCGCCAGATCGAGCACGGTCTTATACGTGTAGGTGGAGTGAGCGGTCATCATATGGTCGATGGCCATCATTCCGGCGAGTTCTGGTTCATTCCCCTTGTCAATTCCCGCCTCGACGCGCTGGTGGTACAGTGACTGCGTCCGGACGCCGGCTTCCATTAACGTATGTAACTCCCGGGCCACCGCGCGGTAAGCGTAAAGGAATAACTGCGCCTGATTGGTCTCGCTGAATGGCAGGGTGTCGATGGGCGCAAAAAGCGCGGCGTCATGAACAGAACAGAATCCCTCGAACGTGGTTGCGAGATTGCGACCTACATCGCGCCAGACCAGCGCAAACGAGTCGGCATTGTGGTGGTCGGGGGCGAGCATTTTGACATGCCCGGCGCGCTGGAGCAAATGCATCACTGCGGCGTTTTGAACCGAATGCGCGCGGATGGCGGGATTTTTACATATCTGGGACGGATCGAGGCATCGGTTGACGTGCACACCCAGCGTGCTGAACAACATCTTCTTCCCGAGACTCGGATCGATCGGAGCCATGTCTCATTTTAGGTCCATAGCGAATGGATTGGGGGCGCGTGACCTATCGGGGTCTCCAGCGGTGAAACCACCGTCAACGAAAGATCTGCTTGCGACACGCCTGTCGATTCGGGCACCTCATTTCGATGAATCTCTGGACAGGTGATTCGGACGAGCCTCGTGTGCGGAGCTTTTCTAGTCACAACGAAGCGCGATCACGGGATCGACCCGCGTCGCACGGCGAGCTGGAATATAGCAGGCAAGCAGTGCAATGCCTGCAAGCAAGAGCGAGACCGCACTCAAGGTGGCCGGGTCGGCGGGGCCGACCTCGAATAGCAGACTGCGGATGGAACGCGAGAACAGCAACGATCCAGCGAGCCCGATTCCGCAGCCTGCCGCAACCAGAACAAGCCCCTCGCGCAGAACTATTGCGACCACGGCCGCTCGACTTGCACCCAGGGCCATCCGAATGCCGATCTCCCGGGTGCGTTGGGCAACGGTATAGTGCATCATCGCGAAGATACCCGCTCCTGCGAGCCCCAGCGCAAGTGCGCCGAATAAACTCAAGAGCAACGTTTGAAAGCGGCGGGGCGCATTTTGTTCCTCAAGTCGCGCGCTCATCGCGGTCACATCGGTCAGAACCGCGGAGCGATCTAGGGAGCCGATCGCATCGCGAAGATCTAAGACGCTCGCGTCTGTATACACGACGAGATTCTCGGTGTCATCCAGTGCTTGCGCATGCGTCTCATAAATCTGCGCAATCGGTGAGCGCTCAAGGCCGCTGCTGTGCATATCTTTGACGACGCCGATCACTCGAACCCAGTCATCGTTGCGCCCGCGCGGATCAAATCCTTTGATCCCTTTCCCGATGGGATCCTGGCCCGGCCAATAACGGCGTGCCATGGTTTCGTTGATGATGACCACGGGAGTCGTGTTCTTTGTATCTGCATCGCTGAAGAAACGGCCCCTGAGCAACGGGATGCCCAGCGCCTGGAAATAATCGCCGCTGATGGTCGTCCAGGTCATGGGAGTCCACTGCTGAGGGGATTCGAGCCGCGCCCCTTCCACGGCGCGAAGGCCAAACTTTGCTTCGTTGCCCGAATAGAACAGCGTGCTGATCGCGCCAACCGCCTTCACTTCCTGCAAGTCGCCAATGCGCGTGATCGCATCGCGATAAAGCGCAGCGCGCCGATCGGGTGGAAGTGCGCTGCTGAACCGGAGCGTCCCCGCCAAGACGCGAGATGTGCGGAATCCGGGATCGACTGACTGAATGGCAAAAAAGCTGCGAATCAGCAACCCAGCCCCCGTAATGAGAACGACGGCAAAGACGACCTGTGCTACAAGGAACCCACGCCGCATTCCCAACGAATGGGTTGCACCGGTGTGCCGCCGGTTGTCTATCCGTGCGATTCGGAGTGCCGGCGCTAATCCGAATAGCAATCCGGTTGCGAGTGACAAGCCCAGACTGAATAGCAGCACCGAAACATCCAGGCGCGCTTGTCCAAGCCGGGCGATGCCCTCCGGAGCCAGCACAAGGATGGCTCGAATGCCGACGGCTGCGACGGGTAGACCCAGCGACCCGCCAATACAGGCAAGTAGCACGCTCTCTATAACCAGTTGCTGAACGATGCGTCTGTTACTCGCTCCCAGCGCACTCCGTACTGCAATTTCCTGTTTGCGGTCCGCACCTCGAGCAAGCTGCAGGTTTGCGACATTCGCACAAGCGACCAACAAGACGAGGAGGACCGCTCCAGACAAGATGGCGAGCATAAACGGAACGGTTTTGCCGTGAATCTGTGCTGCCAGCGGGACAAGACGCATGCCCCGGTCTGCGTTGTCGCCCGGATATTGCGCTGCGAGACCTTGGCTGATCACTTCCACTTCCGCGCGCGCCTCGTCGAGGGTCGCATTTGGCCGCAGTCGGCCAAGAATTGGACCGAAACCGTGACCTCTTCCGCTTCGCCGGGTCTGCCACCCCGGTATTGCGGAAGCAGGAGTCCAAAGAAGAGTTTTTTCGGAAGGGAAGGCGAATCCCTGCGGCATGACGCCGACGATTTGTGACGTCAGCCCGTTCAACTCCACCGTCTGACCCAGGACACGGGATGAACCGCCAAACCGCGTTTGCCACAACCGATAACTCAGCACCACCTGGTGTCCGTCGGGCTCGTCGGTACTGAAGGTTCGGCCCAGCACGGGGGCGCGACCCATGAGGCCGAAGAAATTGCCGTAGACCGCTGCATATTCAATCCAGTCTGCTGTGCCGTTGCTCGTAAACGACGCTTCAACTTCTCTGTAGGTCGCCAGGTTCTCAAGAGTTCGAGTCCGTTTCCTCCAATCTTCGAAATTCGGCACGCTGGTGTTGTTTTCGAGGGAATTGTTCACCTTATTAGTGCCCCACAGAATCACAATGTGATCCGGGTCTTGATAAGGAAGAGCGTTGAGAAGAACGGCGTGGACAACGCTGAAGATCGCGGTGCTCGCGCCAATCGCGAGCGCAATGGACAAGATTGCCACGGTGCTTACGAGCGGATTCGAGCGCAAGCTTCGCGCACCATAGCGAAGATCGTGCAGGATGGATTCAAGCCGAATGAATATCTCGGTCTCGTACGTCCTCTCACGCGAGAGAGTTGCGCTTCCGAAACGCCGAAGCGCATCTCTCCTGGCATCTTCGCGGCTCATACGCTCGGCGATATTGTCGGCAGTTCTTGCGTCGATGTGATAACGCAGTTCTTCCTCGATTTCGCTGCTTACCCTTGCGGATCGGAGAAGGTTTGCCAACCGGTTGAACCAGGCCACGTTTGCTCTCCTATGAAAACTGCAGGACGCGAGCCACCGCGCCAGTCAAGGCGACCCAGCTCTCTTCTTCGTCTGCCAATTGCTTTCGACCCAGCGCTGTTATGCAGTAATAGCGGGCGCGGCGATTATTTTCTGAGACGCCCCACTCGGAACGCAGCCAGCCGGACTGTGTCATGCGATGCAGTGCCGGATAGAGAGAGCCCTCTTCCAGCCGAAGTATTTCTCCCGAGGTCTTCTCAATATGCAATGTGATCCCGTAACCATGCATCCGGCCGCCGAAGGCAAGCGTCTTCAGCACCAGGAGATCGAGAGTCCCTTGAAGGCGATCGTTGGTGTGCTTGCGCATCATTCCCCCATAGCCAGCTATGGGAATAGAGTGCCCCAGGGTTCGTTCGTTGTCAAGTCTCGGCGACCACGCGTCGCATCCTTACTAAGCAGAGGCCCCCTTATGAATCAGGATTTCGCAGTAATGATCCTCGGCGGTACCGGACAAGTCGGCGGTGCAGCCGTCGAGGAACTGCTGGCAACCTCGGAATGCCGCGAAGTGGTGATGGTTACCCGAAAGCCCATTGCTCCCCGATCGCGGGTGCGCAACGTCGTTCTTGATACCAGCGCTGTGGACTTTGCTGCGCGCACGGCCGCCCTTGCCCGCGAAGTTCTAAGCCAGGGTCCCGTCAGCGCCGTGAGCTGTGTGGGTGTCGGTTCTGGATCGGCGCGCTGGAGCGAAGAAGAATTACAGCGACTTGAGATCGGCGTCGTCGGTGCCTTTGCGCGTGGCTGCCACGACGCCGGAATCGCCCAGTTCTGCCTGCTTTCCGCGGCAGGAAGCTCCGCCCGCAGCCGGATTCGCTATGCCCGCGTAATGGGCATGAAGGAAGACGCCGTGCGCAGCGTCGGCTTTACCCGCCTCGCCATCTTTCGCCCCGGCATCATTGTCGGCAACGCGCACACCCCGGCGTGGGTCGCCTGGTTGGGAAACCTCGTGCCTGGATCGTTTGGCAATATCGATCAGCGAGTTCTCGGTCGCTCCATCGCCGCGGAGATCGCTTTGCACAATCGCGAGGCTGGCGAAGTTACCCGCCAAAATGCCGCAATGAAAAAACTCGCCGCGCAGTTCAACACCGTGCCTTAGGAGTCTGGCGCAAGAGTATCGGGCAGATGGCCCACCTAAGGCTCTTCCAGGAATCCGGGTGCCCCATCCTAGCTTCGCTAGGGTGGGAAAGCACGAATCCCAGCCTGCCTTAATCAACCAAGGAGACCTTGCACATGAACCCCAATAAACCAAGCCGCACAGCCCTGATGATTGCCCGCCAACGCGCTGCTCATCAACTGCTCGATCATGGCTCAATCCTCCATGACCCCTTTGCCATCAGGATTCTCCGCGAAGATGAAAACGACGTTCTTCAATTTGCGACCAGACACCCGCTGGCCAGCATCGGGCGTCTCTTCACCGCCGCACGCAGTCGGATTGCCGAAGATGCTTTGTCAGCAGCCATCGAAAAAGGAATTCAACAGATCGTCATCCTCGGCGCCGGACTCGATACGTTCGCTCTCCGCAATCCCCTCCGCGCTCCAGATATCCGTATCTATGAGGTGGACCACCCCGCGACGCAGGCCAGTAAACGCGAGCGCCTGGCCGAAGCTCAAATCGCGCTTCCGCCAGGTCTCGTTCTCGTGCCGGTCGATTTCGAGCGCGACGATCTCGGAGAGAAGCTCGCCGCCGCTGGCTTTCTTGGGAACGCGCCCGCGTTTTTCACCTGGCTCGGCGTCGTCCCCTATCTGACCGAGGACGCGATCGGCCGCACTCTCGCCTACATATCGTCCATCCCGAACTCCGAAGTGGTGTTCGACTACCTCGAACCTCCTGAGGCCTTTTCCGAAGAGCTGAGGCAACTGGAAAGGGCGCGGGCCGAACAGCTTGAGAAAATGGGTGAACGCTCCGACACCCGTTTTGAATCGGCTGCCATTGCAGCGATTCTTCGCTCACACGGATTTGCTGACCTCGAAGACATCGATTTCCACCAGATCGCGTCCCGGTTCGGCCCCGCCATTCAATCGCTCGCGCCTGGACACCTCGGCGCTCATGTTGTCCACGCCAGGCACTAAACTCGGCCAGTCCCGGCGGGTGCCCCATCCTAAACCAAGAATGCGGGT
>Ga0207700_10002769_pt1 | contig 10107 bp, 5 predicted proteins | sample LARL82metaG_FD_184348 | JGI IMG/M metagenome (GOLD analysis project Ga0207700, IMG submission 184348) | Corn, switchgrass and miscanthus rhizosphere microbial communities from Kellogg Biological Station, Michigan, USA - LAR L8-2 metaG... | ecosystem: Host-associated > Plants > Roots >...
TGCAGTTGTAGTAAACGGTATTGCCGATGATACGGCCGCCAGTGACGTTGTAGTCGTCGATGCCGTGATCGCCATTATCGTACGTGACGTTGTCTGCCACCAGCGCGTTGTTGCCGCCCGTATACATGTTGATACCGGTGTCCTCGTTGGCGTACGTCACGTTGCCGATGATCGAGTTGCCCGGCGCGATGTCATCGATGCCGTTCGCATTGCGCTGGTACTGGTACGCGTTGTGGTACGACCTATTTCCCTGGACGGTCACGCCGGTCGTCGTACCGGTCAGGTAGATGCCGTGGGCCGAGTTGTCGTGCGTGATGTTGCCCTGGACGAGCCCCCCGGCGACGTTGGCCAGGGATATTCCGGCGGCCGGAGACGATATCGGCGTGCCGGCGTAGGACTCGGTGTTGTTGGAGATGGTGATGTTGCCGCCGCCCGAGACGGAGATGCCGGCAGACGACGTCCCGGTGATCGTGAAACCGTTGATCGTGATATAGCTCACGCCGGAGAGCGCGAAGGACTTCCCGCCGCTAATGGTCACACCCTGGTTCGCGGTGAACGTGATCGGGCTGCTCGCTGTGCCGGAGATGACGGGGTTTATCCCCTGGGTCTCGTTATATGTTCCCGCTTGGACGAGCACCGTATCCCCGGCCTGGAGATTCGCGGAGTGGGAGGCGGCGTAGATCGTGCAGAACGGCTGCCCTTGTGTCCCCGCGAGGGCGCCGTTGTTATTGCAGGTAGCAGTCGTATTCGTGTTGTCCACTATCCACGTGGTGGATGCGTAGGCGGCGGTGCCGCCGGTCAGCAGGCCGGCGACGAGGACCGCGCCGAACAGGCCGGACCAGCTGGCGGCCCGCAGTCGTTTACCGGGCATGAGGCAGCCCAGCAGAGAATCGGAAGCAGAACACGGAACCCCTCCCCAAAAATAGGGCAGAACCTGCATAAAGGTCTTACCGGGCAGCGGGTTCCCGGTGACGACGAAGCGGACAGGCTCAGGCCCAGACTATCGACCCATAGTATTGCCGATTGTATTACCCGCGCGCCACATGCGCTAAGTATTCCTGAATGATACCCAAAATCTTTCGCGGGCCGGGGCGACCCGGCGCGCGCCGACCACCCATGATCAACTCAAGCTGACCGGGAATACCCGATTCCGTGCCAGCGACGTCCCTCCGGGGTATATGGCTGACTGGCATTGTGCCCTGGCGGCATCGTTGTGTCGTCGCTTTCTTCTCCGCACGACGCCTCCTCGCCTGCCCCCAGTTCCGGTCAGGCAACTGCCCCGCCCGCTGGACACGGGCCGGGCAGTGTCGGCGCTACGACCAGGTCACCGCTCATTGGCCCGGGGCCGCATCCCATCAGGGGTGGGCCCCGGGTCTCAGTCTGCCGATGCGGTCACTTGAACGCGACGACCTCAGCGAGCCAGCTCCCGCCGGCGGTCCCGCTGGCAGTGAACGAGCCGGTGCTGCCGGGGATCTGATAGGCACGCCCGAGGGCGTTGGAACCCTGCGTGTAGGTGGTCAGCGTCTTCCAGCCTGAATTCCAGGCGACGGACGTCCCGCCGAACGTCGCCGCCGTCGCGAATACGAACTCACCGGCCTGGCTGGTCGTCGCGGCGCCGGACGAGAACGCGCTCCCGGTTCCGCTGGCGGCGGCCTGCTGGTCCAGGCTGGTGGCGCCGGATACCTCATCGGCCGTGATCCGGTAGCTGGAGGCGGCCGGGAAGCTGACCGTGATCTGGTCGTTGACCGCTAGGCCGTTGGTCGCGATCCCGGAGAGCGTCACCAGCCGGTCACCGCTCGCGTCCGAGATGTCGCTCGCCACGTGCAGCGTGTCGCCCTTGCTGTCGGTGCCGGAAACCGCCCCGGTCGCGGAGGTGCCGGTGAGCTGGACCGCCACGACCATCAGGTCGCCGGCCGTCACTCCTCCGGTACGCCAGACGGTCACCGATCCGGAAGTATGCGAGCTTGTCGAGGTGTTCGTGGCTATCTGGTTGACGTACTTCGCGTTGCTGGAGACAGCGGTGGCGGTGACGTTCTGGCTGGCCGTCGACGTTTTATTGTTGCCGTCGGTCACCGTCACCGTGACCTTGTAGGTCCCTGCGCTCTGGTAGGTGTGGTTAGCGGTCGTGCCGGACTGCGGCCCGACGGTGGTGCCGTCACCGAAGTCGAAGCTGTAGCTGTTGATCGGAGAGCTTCCCGCGGTCGAAGCCGAGGCGTCGGCGGTCACGTTCAGCGGCGCGTTCCCGGACGCGGGCGTCACCGTCAGGGCCGCCGTCGGCGGAGTCTGCTGGCCACCGCCGCCCCCGCTGCCCGGCTGGTATTCGTACGCACCGCGGTCGTAGTATGAACCCGCGGGGTTGCCGGTATTGGGAGTGTTCGGGTCATCGACGCGGGCCTTGCCCAGGATGTCCGCCGCCTGCTCGCCCGAGGCGAGGGAATTCGCCGAATCGATGGCCGGGGATCCCGCGCCAAGCTGGAAGTTCCACGCCGAGGCGTTGACGAAAAGCGGATTGGCGAAGATGCCGTGCGCTTCCTGCCCGGTGGCCGACCGCAGCGCCGCCAAGCCCGATGCGCCGTTGTACGCCTTCCCGGCCCACGTGTACCAGGTGCCCGCGCCGCTCTGGTACACGAGATTGTAATTGGCCGTGGTGCTGGCGGGCGCCGAGTCGTAGACGCCGATGTTCCCGATCCGCCGATTACAGGGATTTGAGTAATACGGCTGTCCGGTGCTCGGGTTGGTGGGAATCGGCGTCGGGTTGATGACGGCTCCGGTCGCGTTGTTCACCGACACGTTGTTCTCGATGTCGTAATTGCCGCTGGTGCCCTCGACGTTGATGCCGTCGGTGCAGTTGTAGTAAACGGTATTGCCGATGATACGGCCGCCAGTGACGTTGTAGTCGTCGATGCCGTGATCGCCATTATCGTACGTGACGTTGTCTGCCACCAGCGCGTTGTTGCCGCCACTGTAAATGTTGATACCGGTGTCCTCGTTGGCGTACGTCACGTTGCCGATGATCGAGTTGCCCGGCGCGATGTCATCGATGCCGTTCGCATTGCGCTGGTACTGGTACGCGTTGTGGTACGACGTATTTCCCTGGACGGTCACGCCGGTCGTCGTACCGGTCAGGTAGATGCCGTGGGCCGAGTTGTCGTGCGTGATGTTGCCCTGGACGAGCCCTCCGTTGAGGTTGCTCAGGTAAATCCCCATGGCCGGGGCCGTGATCGGCGTGCCGGCAAAGGACTCGGTGTTGCCCGCGATGGTCACGTTGCTGCCACCGGAGACGGAGATGCCGTAGGACGACGTTCCCGTGATGGTGAAACCGCGGATCGTGATGTAGTTGCGGCTAGAGAGCGCGAACGCCCTCGTCCCGCCGTTTATCGTCACGCCCGGGTTGGCGGTGAAGGTGATCGGGCTGCCCGCCGTGCCAGAGTTGGCCGGGTTGACAGAGGTCCCGGCGTATGTCCCGGCGTTGACGGTCACCGTGTCGCCCGCCACGGCTTTCTTCGCGGCCGCGGCGATCGTGCAGAACGGCTGTGAGGTCCCGGAGCCGCTGTCACTGCAGTTGGAATTCGTGTTGTCCACTATCCACATGGTGGATGCGTGGGCGGCGGTGCCGCCGCTCAGCAGGCCGGCGGCCAGGACCACGCCGAACAGGCCGGACCAGCTGGCGGCCCGCAGTCGCTTACCAGGCATGACGCAGCCCAGCATAGAACCGGAAACAGGACACGGAACCCTCCCCAAGAAAGTCGGTAGAACCTAAATGAAAGGGTCTTACCGGGCAGCGGGTTCCCGGGAAGGCGAAGCGGACAGGCTCAGGCCCGACTATCCACCGACGTTACTGCATTGTAATGCCCCATGCTGACTACGACAAGCAATCTCGGACATAAACAAAACCTTCTCAAGCCTGCCGGCCGGCCCGGCGGTCAGCCGGCAGCCTCCCTGCGGGTGAATACAAAGTACATAGCCAGCCGATGGCTATCTCAGCGTTATAGCTGGTGACTTACCGTGGCCGCGCTGCGCATTAACTGCGTCATGGCCCTCATTCGTCCCGGCTGGCCAGGGCCGACACGGTGCCGCGTCGGCGCCGGTCCGCCGGACGCGGCCGACTGGCCGGCCAAACTGGCCGCGCAGATCTATTGACATGAAGGGTCAACGTGTTAGCACAATTTCAGCACAAGGACGACCTAGGCCTGGTGGGGGGTTCCGTGATGCTTCGTTCAAAGCCTGGAAAGAGATGGCCGGCGCTGCGGCGCGTGCGCACCATTCTCATTATAGCCCTCGGACTGTCACTCTCATCTCTGGTGCCAGGGTTGACCGGCATCGCCTCGGCGGCGTCGCCGCTGAACGTCTTCGTCGGGTACTTCGACACCCACACGGTCCCGTTCAGCTCGAACCAGCCGAACCCGTGGCCCTACAAGGACCCGTCGAGTTTCCTCGGGACGCCCTGTCCGAATTACCCGAACGATACGACGTGCTGGGACGCCAGTGCGCTCCGGCTGGACAATCCGGGTAGCACCGACGTGACCGGTGTCTCGGCCTCCGTCGTCATCGGGACCAAGACCTATGCCCTGTGGGGATCTAACCTCACCGTGAAGGCGGGCGGGATGCTGGTGCTCACCGAGACCGGTACCTCGCAAAACTCCGAGAATTTCGACGGATCAGACTTCCCGCCCAATTCTTATAATGGCGGGAATACGGCGTCGTGTGTCAATTCCGGGGCTATCCCGATGGTCAAGATAACCGTTGCGGGAACCACGACTACGTACCTGGATAATGGCCAGGTACTCAACGGGCAGGGGGTCGACAGCGGTCACTGCCTCAACGGGAAGTTCGTCTCCGGGCGCATGGACGAGTCGCATTCCTGGGTGCAGATCGGGGCCAGTTCCGCGGTGGCGCCGTCCGCGCCGCAATCGCTGGCCGCTAAGGCCGGCGATGGGTCGGTGAGCCTGACCTGGACGGCGCCAGCCAGTAACGGTGGGGCGGCCGTCTCCGGCTACAACATCTACCGGGGCACCAGCGCCGGCGGTGAGGGCAGCACGGCGGTCGGTACCGTCAGCGGGACGACGCTGAGCTTCACCGATCCCGGCCTGACCAACGGGACCACCTACTTCTACACGGTGAAGGCGGTCAACTCGGCCGGTACGTCGGCGGCGTCGAACGAGGCCAGCGCGACCCCGGCCGCGGTGACGGCGACCGCGCCCACGGCCCCGCAGTCACTGGCCGCCACTGGCGGCAACGGGTCGGTACAGCTCTCGTGGAGCGCCCCGTCCTCCAACGGCGGCTCGCCGATCAGCGGCTACAACGTCTACCGCGGCACCACTTCCGGCGGCGAGGGCAGCACGCCGATAGGCACCGTAAACGGGACGACGACGAGCTTCAACGACCTGTCCGCGACGAACGGGACCTCGTACTACTACACAGTGAAGGCGGTCAACGCCGTCGGGACCTCGGTGCCGTCAAATGAGGCGAACGCCACCCCGACGGCCACCACGCCGTCCGCGCCGACCGGTCTGGTGGCGTCAGCCGGCAACGGCCAGGTGGTGCTGTCCTGGACGGTGCCAACCTCCGACGGCGGCTCGCCGATCACCGGCTACAACGTCTACCGGAGCACAAGCCCCAACGGTGAGGGCAGCACGCCGGTGGCCACCGCGGTCTCCAGCACCTACACCGACACCGGCCTGACTAACGGCACTAAGTACTACTACAAGGTGGCCGCGGTCAACGCCGTCGGAACCTCACAGCAGTCCGGTGAGGCGTCGGCGACCCCGCAGGCTGCCGCGACGGTGCCGTCGGCGCCGCAGAACCTGACCGCCACCGGCGGCAACCAGGCGGTGCAGCTCTCCTGGTCCGCACCGGCATCCAATGGCGGTGCCACGGTGACCAGCTACAACGTGTATCGCAGCACCACCGCGGGCGGCGAGGGCAGCGCGCCCGTCGCCACCGGCGTGACCGGGACGAGTTACACCGACAACCCCCTGACCAACGGCACCACGTACTACTACACGGTGGCAGCGGTCAACGCGGTCGGAACGGGGCCGCAGTCCACCGAGGCGAACGCCACACCAAAGGCGGGCGCGCCCACGGCTCCGCTCGGGCTGACGGCAAGCGCCGGGAACGGTTCGGTGAGCCTCTCCTGGAGCACTCCGGCTAGTAACGGCGGTTCGGCGATCACGGGTTACAACATCTACCGGGGCACCAGTCCCGGCGGTGAGACCACGACGCCGGTGGGCACCGGCGTGACCGGGACGAGCTTCACCGACACCGGCCTGACCAACGGGACCACCTATTACTACACGGTGGCGGCGGTGAACTCGGCCGGGACGTCGCCGCAGTCCAATGAGGCGTCGGCGACTCCGCATGTGCCTTCGGCGGCGGCGTATGTCGGCCGGGTGGGTTCGGCGACCGCCTCGTCGAGCCGGACGAGCATCTCGGTGCCGGTCGGCGGGTCGGGTGTCGTGGCCGGCCACACCCTGGTGGTGAGCCTGCTGCTGTCCAGCACCACGCATCTCACCACCGCGGTCTCGGCCACGGACTCGGCAGGCAACAGCTATGTCGTGGCCCGTGACACCAACGACGGATCGAGCGGGGACCGCACCGTGCTGCTGGTCAGTGTCGGCGTGAAGGCGCTGGCCGCCGGTGGAAGCATCACGCTGACCTACCCGTCGGCCGCGGAGACCCATGTCAGCGTCGACGAGTTCTCCGGTATCACGGGGATCGACACCTCAGCCGGGGCCACCGGGACCACGGCGGCCTTCTCCTCCGGCCCGGCTCCGGCCACCACCCAGGCCACGGACGTCCTGGTCGGTGTGGTGGGCATCGAGTCGGGGAAGTCGCCGACCTGGGCCAGCGGCTGGACCAGGCTGCCGGTCCTTTCGGTTTCCTCTGACTTCCTCGACACCGCCTATCAGATGGCCACCGCTGCGGGTAGCTACGCCGCCAGCGGCGCAACCAGCGGAGAGTGGATGGCCAGCATCATCACCCTCAAAACCAGCTGACGCCGACTTACCGGCGCCGTGGGGAGCGTTCGTAGCGGATGCTACGAACGCTCCCAGGCTCGCACGCGATCGCGGTAGCGGCGCGCGGCCGCGCGTAGCTCCAGCTCGGGGTCGCGGCCCGCCTCGCGGGCTTGTGCGACCAGCTCGAACAGCGCGCGACCGATGTCGTCGCCGGACCCGTCCGGCTCCCCGGCGTCGTCCGCCTCCAGACGCGCCAGGCCGGCAGGAACCCCGGCCCGCGCCGCCCGGCGCTGAAGCTGCGCCGCCAGGGCCAGAGCGGGCTGGCCGAACGGCACTCCGTCAAGCGCGGACGGCGGGCCGTCCGCATCGGCGGGCACCCCGGTCCGTTCGGCCCGTGCCTTCTTCTCTTCCCGCTTGATCTCGTCCCAGTTGCGGTAGACCTCGTCCGCCCCGGAGACGGTCACGTCGGCGAACACGTGCGGGTGCCGCCGGACCAGCTTGGCCACGATCGCGTCGGCGACGTCATCGATCGTGTAGCCGGTGCCGTCGTCGCGTTCGGCTGCGACGCGCGCGTGGAACACCACCTGCAGCAGCACGTCGCCGAGTTCCTCGCAGAAGGCCTGCTCGTCGCCGGACTCGAGGGCGTCGAGCGCCTCGTAGGGCTCTTCCAGCAGGTGCGGGGCCAGGGACTGGTGGGTCTGCCGGGCGTCCCAGGGGCATTCCACCCGCAGCCGGTCCATGGTCGCCACCAGGTCGAGCAGATGCGCACCCGGCAGGTCGGCCGAACCGCGCAGCAGCCTGGCCCCGGCCGGGACCGGCGGGCCGTCGCCCGGCTCGGGCAGCCACACTACGTCCCCGTCCGCGGCAGGCGACTCGGGGGTGCCCTCCACAACCTGGTAAGCGATCCCCGCCTCGTTCAGTGCGGGCAGCAGCGGGTGCCCGGCCGGGGCGAGCACGGCGTCAGCGGACCCCAGCGCGTCCCACGCCGCCCAGCTGAGCAGGCCGGGCGCCACCCGCGGGCTGGTCACCAGGACGATCAGCAAGCCGGCGTCAGCCCCGACTTAGGGGCGGCCTTGGCCGGGCCAGCCGGCCGGGACACTATCCCGGGCGCGGCGACGACCGCGACCTGGCTGTAGTCCAGTCGGCCGAACTGGGGGTTGACCTGGACGTTCAGGGCCTTGGCCGCCACGCAGCGCGCCTTGTTGAGCTTGGCCGTGGTGGCCGACTGAGCGGAGGCGCTGGTGGGCTCCTGTCCACCGTTGACCTGCTCCGCGAACTTGTTGTTGATGGCCTGGTAACGGCCGACCTCGTCGGCCAGGTTCGGCGGGATTCCGTTGGCGACCAGGATGAGGTTGAGAGTGACGTTCGAGATCCCCTGGGCCTGCGCGCTCGCCTTGGCCGCCGAGTAGATCTCGTCCAGCGCCTTCTGCGCCTCCGCGGTGGAGACCGTGATGCCCGCCCGCCGGGCGAGCTCGTCGTTGATCTTGAACCGGATCAGCCAGGTGAGCGTCTGCTGCGTCTGCTGTTCCTGGCTCAGCTGCACGGTGCCCGGGTAGAGCTTGACGGTCTGGCTGAGGTTGGTGACCTCGGTGTCCAGCGTCGCGATCGTGATCCGCTCGTTGCCGACGATCGCCGCGGAGCCCAGCTTGACCGGGCTGCACGCGGTCACCACGAGGCCGGCGCCCAAGATGACGGCGGACACCGAGACAAGTCTCCGAAACACCGGAAATCCCTTCTCACATGGACGTTCACGCCAGGTCGGCGAGTACCGGCTGGATGATTTCGCCGCCCCAGGCCAGCAGTTCAGTATCCCGCAGCGGCTGCCCGCCGATTGGGGAAGTCTTCGCACTGGTACGAGCATCGTACGCAGGCCCGGCTCGAGCACCGTCTCCGGGTACAGGCGCTGCACCGCCAAGCGGCACACCCGGCACGGTCTTCGCCGACCCCGACCGGGTCAGGCTTGTTCTTCATCCACGCCGGAAGGCGCCCGACATAACGTTCCGCTGCCTGAACAGCAGCACGAGGCTTCAGGCCGATATCGCCGCTCCGCTCAGGCCCGGGGCCGGCTGCCGAACAGGCTGAGGGCCACGGGCGCAAGAAGGCTGTCGCGAGGCGAGCGGCGCCAGTAGCCGCATGGTGCGCCGCAGCGGGATCCGCCTCAGGTCAGTTTCGGCCGCGCCATCAGGGCTCACGGCATCATGCACCGCGCGACGCGCCTGTAAGAAGGGCCCTGGTCCGGCGGACCAGGGCATAACCTTTGGTCAGCGAGCGATCCTTGAGGAAGAGCACCGCTTCCTTCCTTCCGCTGGCGATCGTGCCGAATGTGGCTAGCGAGGTTGACCGGCGTATCGTCACCCTCGACAGCGCGAAGGCATCCTGCCGGGGACCGGCCATGATGTTCCCCACCGCGCAGGCGTGGGCGTAGCCGGCCTCATGCGCGACCCGGCGCACCCTCGCGTTCGAGTAGCCGTACGGATACGCGAGACCGGGCACGGCCCGGCCGAGCCCGTCTTCCAGCAGCGCCTTGCTGGTGACAAGTTCGTCCCGGAGAGTACCCGGGCGGAGCTGGTCGAGCTGGGCGTGGGTGTGGCTGTGTGCGCCGATCCCCATCCCGGCCTCCGCGGCCTCACGGATCTGGCTCCAGGACAGCATGCAGCCCGGCCGGATGCCGGCTGAGTGCGGCCCGGCGTCGGCGATCCAGCCCGTCGTCACGAAGACCGTGGCGCTGAAGCCATACCGCAGCAGCACCGGGAGCGCCGCGCCGTGGAAGTCCGCGAAACCATCGTCGAAGGTGATCACCACCGGGCGCTTGGGCAGTCGGCCCAGCTCACCGGCCAGGGCCGACGCCAGCTCCGCGACGCTGATGGTGGTGAAGCCTTCGTCACGTAGGTACCCGAGCTGAGAGGCGAAGGCATCGGGCGTGACCGCCAGCCGGCTAGCCGTGTCCTGACGGCAGGCGATCTCGTGGTACATGAGCACCGGTATCTTCACCGACGACGCTCCCGGCCGTTCACTGCCGCTGCCCGGACTGAGCGGGGCCGTTCCGGCCACCATCCCGACGACCGCGGAGCCCGCCTTCCCCGCTCAGCACACCGACCGCGTACCCGGCGGTGACCGTAGCCAGGCCCGCGACGATCGCGCCCGCTCGGCC
>Ga0207700_10002771_pt1 | contig 10100 bp, 7 predicted proteins | sample LARL82metaG_FD_184348 | JGI IMG/M metagenome (GOLD analysis project Ga0207700, IMG submission 184348) | Corn, switchgrass and miscanthus rhizosphere microbial communities from Kellogg Biological Station, Michigan, USA - LAR L8-2 metaG... | ecosystem: Host-associated > Plants > Roots >...
GCCGTGCCGACGCCGGCTTTGCCGGTGACGGTCAGCCAGCCGTTGCAGCGCGCGGTGGATTCCAGGGCCGGCTTCCTCGGCCAGTTTTCCGCGATCGATCGCGTCGAGCTGCGCGCCCAGGTTGGCGGCACGCTGACCGAGATACATTTCAAGGACGGCGATATCGTGCATAAGGGCGATTTGCTGTTCGTGATCGATCCGCGTCCCTACGAGATCAAGCTCGAGCAGGCGAAGGCGGCGCTGGACACCGCGAACGCCCGCGTCGCGCTCGCCAACAACCAGCTCAGCCGCTCGCAATCGCTCAAGCGCAGTGACTTCGCGACACAGGAAACCGTGGACCAGCGTACCAACGACCAGGATGCGGCGGTCGCCGCGGTCGAGGACGCCAAGGCGCGGGTGCGCGACGCCGAGCTCGACCTGGAATATTCCCGCGTGCGGGCGCCGTTCACGGGGCGTATCGGCGCGCGCCAGGTGTCGCTCGGTAGCCTGATCGCCGGCAGCCGCTCGGCAACCAGCCCGACCACGCTGCTGGCGACTCTGGTTTCGCTCGATCCGCTCTATCTCGATTTCGACATGAGCGAATCGGATTTCCTCACTTTTTCGCGCGAGCGTGCGCACAACCCGGGCCCGCTCGCCAACAAGGTGCTGATCGCCCTCTCCGACGAGGACGGTTTCAAGCGCGAAGGCACGCTCGACTTCATCGACAACGCGCTCGATCGCTCCAGCGGCACCATCCACGCGCGCGCCACCGTGCCAAACCCGGACCTGTTCCTGGCGCCCGGCCAGTTCGCGCGGCTGCGCGTGGCGATCGCGCCGCCCACGTCCGTCTATCTGGTGCCTGACGCCTCCGTCGTGCTCGACCAATCGCAGCGCCTGGTGATGACGGTTGCCGCCGACGGAACGGTGAAGCCGAAGATCGTGACCACCGGCGAGCTGCGCGGCGGATTGCGCGTGATCCGGTCGGGCCTCGAGCCCAGCGACCGCGTCGTCATCGACGGCCTGGTGCGCGCCATTCCCGGCAGCAAGGTCGCGCCGCAGGACGGCGCCATCAAATTCGACGCCGGCGCCGACGGGCAAGGCTGAGGCAACAACACTGACAACACTGGCTGAACGCAGGAGCGCGCCGTGACCCATAGTTTCATCGACAGGCCGATCTTCGCCACCGTGCTCAGCGTCTTCCTGACGCTGATCGGGCTCGGCGCGCTCGTCATCCTGCCCATCTCGCAATATCCGGAGATCGTGCCGCCCACGGTGCAGATCACCACGCAATACCCCGGCGCCTCCGCCGAGACGGTGTCGCGCACGGTCGCGACGCCGCTCGAGCAGGAGATCAACGGCGTCGAGAACATGATCTACATCAACAGCCAGTCGACCGGCGACGGCAAGCTCACGATCACCGTCACCTTCCGGATCGGCACCGACCTCAACGTCGCGCAGATGCTGACCCAGAACCGGGTGCAGGACGCGCTGCCGCGGCTGCCGGAGGACGTGCAGCGGCTCGGCGTGCAGGTGCGCAAGGCAACGCCGAACATCCTGCTCGCGGTACATCTCTATTCGCCCGACGCCTCGCGCGACACGCTCTATATCTCCAACTATGCGACCTTGCATGTGAAGGACGTGCTGGCGCGCCTGCCCGGCGTCGGCGACGTGCAGATCTTCGGCGGCCGCGACTACGCCATGCGCATCTGGCTCGATCCCGACAAGGTCGCCGCGCACAACATGAACGCCAGCGAAGTGCTGGCCGCGCTGCGCGCGCAGAACGTTCAGGTTTCGGCGGGCGTGCTGAACCAGCCGCCGATCGCTTCGAAACAGGCCTATCAGCTCAACGTGCAGACGCTGGGCCGGCTGTCCACGCCGGAGGAATTCGCGTCCATCGTGCTGAAGTCGGACAATGAAGGCCGCGTGACGCGGCTGCGCGACGTCGGCCGTGTCGAGATTGGCGCCGCCGATTACGGCTCGACCGCGTTCATGGACCACGGACCCGGCATGCCGCTGTTGATCTTCGCCCAGCCCGGCGCGAACTCGCTCGCGGTCGAGCACGAAGTGCTCGACACCATGCAGGCGCTGCAGAAGGATTTTCCGCCCGGCCTCGACTACAAGGTCATCTACGACCCCACCATCTTCGTCGGCAAATCCGTCGACGAGGTGATCAAGACCATCTTCGTCGCGATCCTGCTGGTGGTCGGCGTGGTGTTCCTGTTCCTGCAGAGCTGGCGCGCGGCGATCATCCCGGTCATCGCGATTCCGGTCTCGCTGATCGGCACCTTCACCTTCCTCTATGCGCTCGGGATATCCTTGAACAACCTCTCGCTGTTCGGGCTGGTACTCGCGGTCGGCATCGTGGTCGACGACGCCATCGTCGTGGTGGAGAATGTCGAGCGCAATCTCGAGCGCGGCATGAGCCCGAAAGAGGCGGCGCATGTCACCATGAGCGAGGTCGGCGGCGCGCTGATCTCGATCGCGCTGACCTTGTGCGCCGTGTTCGTGCCGTCGGCGTTCCTGTCTGGAATTACCGGGCAGTTCTTCCGTCAGTTTGCGATCACGATCGCGGCGTCCACGCTGATCTCCTGCTTCGTCTCGCTGACCCTGAGCCCCGCCCTCTGTGCGGTGCTGTTCAAGGCACATGAGCCGGGCCACAAGAAGCAGGGCTCCTGGATCGTGCGGATGGTGCAGGCCTTCTTTGCCCGCTTCAATTACGGCTTCGAGTGGCTGTCGACGAGCTATGGCCGGCTGACCAAGCGCCTGGTGCAGATCACCGGCGTCGTGCTGCTGGTCTATGCGGCGCTGATCGGGCTTGCCGGCTTCCAGTTCGCGCGGGCGCCGACCGGCTTCATTCCGGAGCAGGACCAGGGCTACCTCATCACCGTTGTGCAGCTGCCGCCCGGCGCCACGCTCGATCGCACCGAAGCCGTGGTGAAGAAGGCGATCGACATCATCCTGTCGACACCGGGTGTCGAGCATGTCGCACCTTTCGCCGGCCTCGATGCAACGACCTTCACCATCGCCTCTAACGCCGGCACGATCTTCTCCGGCCTGCCGTCGCTTTATAATCACGACGTGCCGGGCCTGACCTCGATGACCGTCCTTGCGGATCTGCGCAAGCGGCTGTCGGTGATCCAGGAAGCCTACGTGCTGACGATCCCGCCGCCGCCGGTGCAGGGCCTCGGCAGCGCCGGCGGTTTCAAGCTGATGGTGCAGGATCGCGCCGGCCTCGGCTCGGAGGCGTTGTCGAAGGCGGCACAGGCCCTCGTCGCCGCTGCCAACAAGGATCCGAGCTTTGCCGGCGTGTTCACCCTGTTCGGCACGCGCTCGCCGTCTGTTTACGCAGATATCGACCGTGAGAAGGCGGAGAAGGTCGGGCTGACGCCGACCGATGTCTTCAACACGCTGCAGGTCTATCTCGGCTCGCAGTATGTCAACGACTTCAACTATCTCGGCCGCACCTACCAGGTGATCGCGCAGGCCGACGGCTCGTTCCGGCAGGATCCGCAGGACATCGCACGGCTGAAGGCGCGGAACACCTCCGGCGAGATGGTGCCGGTCGGCACCGTGGCGCGGCTCAAATCCGTGAATGCGCCCTATCGCGTGCCGCGTTACGACTTGTTCCCCGCCGCCGAAGTGATGGGCGTCGCCGCACCAGGCGTGGCCACCGGCACCGCGCTGCATCGGATGGAAGAGCTCGCGCACGAAGTGCTGCCGCCCGGCATCGGCTTCGAATGGACCGAGCTTGCCTTCCAGCAGCAACAGAAGGGTGTCTCTTCGTTGCTGGTGTTCGGCGCCGCCGCACTGTTCGTGTTCCTGGTGCTCGCCGCTCAATATGAGAGCTGGAACCTGCCGCTCGCGGTCGTGATGATCGTGCCCATGTGCCTGCTCGCTTCGGTGACGGGCCTCTTGTGGCGCGGCATGGCAATCGACGTGCTGTCACAGATCGGCTTCGTGGTGCTGGTAGGACTGGCCGCCAAGAATGCGATCCTGATCGTGGAGTTCGCGCGCCAGACCGAGGAAGCCGGCGCCACGCCGGGCGAAGCCGCCGTTAGCGCGGCGCGGACGCGGCTACGGCCGATCCTGATGACCTCGCTCGCCTTCGTGTTCGGCGTCGCGCCGCTGGTGGTCGCAAGCGGCGCGGGCTCGGAGATGCGGCAATCGCTTGGCACCGCCGTCTTCGCCGGCATGCTCGGCGTCACCGCCTTCGGCCTGTTGTTCACGCCGGCGTTCTATACGGTCGCGCGCAAGATCGGCGGCGGCAAGCTGCACAAGGATCACGCCGCGCCGAAGGCCGAGGCTCATGACGAAGCAGCCAAGGTTCGCCTGCCGCTCGCGAGCTAAGTTTCAGCTCGCCCACAGCGCGGTCGCGATACCCGCGGCCGCGCTGACGATGACGACCACGAGCGGCGGCGCGCGCCACATCGTCAGCAGCACGAAGCCGACCAGCGCGATGCCGACATCGGCGGTGGTTTTCACCGTCGTGGTCCAGACCGGGTTATAGAGTGCCGCGCCCAAGAGCCCTACGACGGCAGCATTGACGCCGCGCATCACCGCTTGTGCCCCCGCGCGCGTGCGGAACGAATCCCAGAACGGCAAGGTGCCGAGCAGCACCAGTATGCCGGGCAGGAAAATCCCGATCAGGCCCAGCACCGCACCTGCGAGGCCATGCGGCTCGACGTTGACGACCGTGCCGAGATAAGCGGCAAAGGTGAAGAGCGGGCCCGGAACGGCCTGCGCTGCGCCATAGCCCGCGAGAAACGCATCGTCGCTGACCCAGCCCGGCGCCACGAACGCCTCGCGCAACAACGGCAGCACCACATGGCCGCCGCCGAACACGAGCGCACCGGAGCGATAGAAGGCATCGAACAAGGCGATGGCGGAAGCGCCAGTGACGCCGCGCAGCAGCGGAATGCCGATCAACAGCACAAAGAACGCCGTCAACGCGACGAGGCCGGCGCGCCGCGACACCGGCATCGCGATACGGCTTGTGGCCGCCGCTTGACCATTCCGACAGAGCCAAAGCCCGGCGATGCCGCCGAGCGCGATGGCTCCGATCTGCGCCACCGCCGAGGTGCTGAAGAAGATGATGAGTGTCGCCACCACCGCGATCGAGGCGCGCTCCTTGTCAGGGCAGAGCGAGCGCGCCATGCCGAACACGGCTTGCGCCACGATGGCGACCGCGGTCAGCTTCAGCCCGTGCAACAGGCCCGTGCCGACCGGACCGGTCAGCGCGCCCGCGCCATAGGCGAACAGCACGAGCACGATCGCAGAGGGCAGCGTGAACCCGACCCATGCCGCCAGGGCGCCGAGATAGCCGGCGCGCATCAGCCCGATCGAGAAGCCGACCTGGCTCGAGGCCGGTCCCGGCAGAAACTGGCACAGCGCGACGAGGTCGGCATAGGCCTGCTCGTCGATCCATTTCCGGCGCACCACGAACTCGTCGCGGAAATAGCCGATATGCGCGATCGGGCCGCCGAAGCAGGTCAGCCCGAGGCGGAGAAAGACGCGGAGGTTCTCCAGCGCCGAGCCGGCGTGTTGTTCCGTATCACTTCCGACCATGGTGTCCCTTCCAGCCCCTTGCATTCGGCCGAGCGACAATAGCGCGATCCGGATGCTCGCGGGATACCCCCTCCTCACGCCGCGCAGCCTGTGTCAGGGTAGGCGCATGAATCTGGTCCGGACCTCCGACGACCTCGGGCTGCGCTCGGCGCGAGACGTTTTCTCGGCCCTTGCGGGAACGTGGGAGCTGTCGCGGACCGTCGGCAACTGGAACTTCCGCGGCAGCGCTGTTTTTCGCGCCGAGGGGGCGAATGAGCTGCGATACGAGGAGAACGGCATTCTCGCAAAGCCTGGTCATGCGGACATCCAGGCCTCCAGGCGCTACATCTACCGATACGAGGCGGACCGCATCGTCATCTATTTCGACGAGCGGCCGGCGCGGATTTTTGAGACTCTCGAGCTCAAACACGCGCCAAACGGAACCTGGGAAGCCGAGGCCGAACATGCCTGCGCTCCCGACCACTACGCCTCGCGCTATGCATTCGGCCCGGATGCCATCATGATCAGCCATGTCGTCCGCGGTCCGCGCAAGGACTACGAGATGGTGTCCAATTATCGGATCGTTTCACGCTAGTGGAGCGGAGCACCCTTGCTACACCACGGGATGGAGAATCCCGGCGATCTGTGCCTAGATCGCCTGCACCTGCCGCAATGTGATTCTGCCCTCATGTCCGCACCTCCCGCCGATCCCGACGACGACGCCAAGATGTTCGATCTGGCGCCGGTTTCGCTCTGGATCGAGGATTACAGCGCGGTCAAGGCGCTGTTTGCGGAGTGGCAAGCCGTCGGCGTCACCGACATCAAGGCCTTCCTCGCCACCAATCCCGAACGCGTGCGGCAGTGCTCGGAACGCATCCGCATCATCAAGGTCAACCGCAAGACGCTGTCGCTGTTCGGCGCCCGCGATCTCGATCATCTGATGGCCAATCTCGGCCGGGTGATCCGCGACGACGCCTTCACCAGCCACATCGACGAGCTGGCCCAGCTCTGGGACGGGCTGACCACCTTCTCCAGCCACACCGTCAACTACACGCTCGACGGCGACCGTCTCGACATCCAGCTCAGCGCCACCATCCTTCCCGGCCATGAAGAGAGCTGGGATCGCGTGATGATCGCGATCGAGGATGTGACCGAGCGGGAGAACGCCCGCCGCCGCCTGGTCACCAGCGAGAACTACGCCTTCGGCCTGTTCGCCCACTCGCCCGTGTCGCTCTGGGTGGAGGATTTTTCCGCGGTGAAACGCCTGATCGACGACGTGCGCATGCGCGGCGTTGAGGATTTTCGCGTCTTCACCGACGTGCACGGGGAATTCGTGCAGCGCTGCATGAGCGAGATCCGCGTCATCGACGTCAACAGCCGCACGCTCGAGCTGTTCGGCGCACCGGACAAGCCCACCCTGCTGCGCAATCTCGCAGGCGTGTTTCGCGACGACATGGAGCCGCATTTTCGCGAGCAGCTCGTCGATCTCTGGGACGGCAAGCTGTTCCAGCAGCGCGAGGTGGTGAACTATGCGCTCGACGGCACCAAGCTGCATCTCTTGCTGCAATTCTCGGTGCTGCCCGGCCACGAACGGGACTGGTTGCGGGTGCAGGTGGCGCTGACCGACATCACCGCGCGCAAGAAGGCGGAAGCCTATCTCGAATATCTCGGCACCCATGACGTGCTGACGCGCACGTTGAACCGCTCCTTCTTCGTCGACGAACTCAACCGGCTCGAGCGCAAGGGGCCGCAGCCCATCACCATCATCATCGCCGACGTCAACGGGCTGAAGAAGGCCAATGACGAGCTGGGACACGCCGCGGGCGACGCGCTGCTGCGCCGCGCCGGCGAGGTGTTCGGCTCGCTGGTCGACAAGCCGGCTTCGGTGGCGCGCATCGGCGGCGACGAGTTCGCGGTGCTGCTGCCCGGCACCGACGGCGTGGTCGGCGAAGCGGTGCTGGCTTCGCTCGACCAGCTGGTCGCGCTCAACAACCAGTATTATCCCGACCACGAGCTCAGCATCTCCGCCGGCCTCGCCACCAGCCGCCCCGGCGATCGCCTCGAGCTCGTCGTCAAGCGCGCCGACCTGAAGATGCTGCATGCCAAGCGGCTCTATTATCTGCAAGCCGACCGCGACCGGCGCGGGACGGGCACGGCCTGAACGAGCGCACGATAGATTCATCACCGCGGCACCGGATGCAGCCGGGCGAGCTGATCGAGCGGCAATTCGGCTTCGCGCTCCGACAGCGGAAAGCGCACGATGACGTCGGTGCGCCACATCTGGCCCCACAATCCTTCCGACGACCATTTTTGCGGCTCGGGTCCGCGCAGGCCTTCGATCCAGACGAGGTACCACTCGGTCATCGGAAGCGTCCTGATAAATCTCCGCTCACCACCAGCTGATCTTGCCGATCGACACCGTCGCCGTGCGCCCGGCGACCAGCAGCAGGTCCGGCGGCACGTCGTCGAGCTTGATGCGCACGGGGATGCGCTGGGCGAGGCGCACCCAGCTGAAGGTCGGGTTGACGAAAGCGAGCAGCTCGCTCGAGGTGGTGCGGTTCTGGTCCTCGATGCCGAGCGCGATGCTCTCGACATGGCCCGACAGCACGCGCGCATCGCCGATCAGCTTCACCTTCGCATCCTCACCGACGCGGATGCGCCGCAGCTTGGTCTCCTCGAAATAGCCCTCGACGCGGAACGTGTCGGAATCGATCAGCGCAAAGACGGCCGCGCCGGCATTGACGTATCGCCCGGGCAGGAGGCCGAAATTGGTGACGATGCCGTTGACAGGCGCCACCACCGTCGAGCGATCGAGATTGAGCTGTGCGACCTCAAGCGCCGCCTTCGACGCGTCGAGCTCGGCCTGATCGACATCGACCGCCTGCTGCCGCTGCTCGACCTGCTGGACGGTGATGGCGACACTGCTCAGATTCTTGGCGCGCTCGAGATCGCGCTTGGCCTGGTCGACCGTCGTCTGCTTGCTCGCGACATCGGCCTTGGCCTGATCGAGCGCATATTGAAAGCGCCGCTGGTCGATCTGGAACAGCTTTTGGCCCTTGCTGACCTTTTCGTTGTCGTGAACGAAGACGTCGCTGACGAGGCCCGAAACGTCGGCAGCGACGGTGACCACGTCGGCACGCACGCGGCCGTCGCGGGTCCACGGCTCGAGCATGTAATAGCTCCAGAGCTGCCAGCCGACGGCAACCGCGACCAGCACCACAACGAGCGTGAGCAGCACGCGGCCGGTTGAAGCGAACAGGTTCTTCATAGCTCTATCACCCGATGTTCTTGAATCGATTTGTGCGGGCCCTTCTTCCTTCTCCCCTTGTGGGAGAAGGTGGCGCGAAGCGCCGGATGAGGGGTTCTCTCGGCAGGCGCGCTCGCGGAGAGAGACCCCTCACCCGGATCGCATCTGCGATGCGATCCGACCTCTCCCACAAGGGGAGAGGTGGACTTCCGATGCTGCTCCACTTCACATTCATGATCCTATGCCAGCGGCAGGAGGCTCACGCCCGCCGCCGTGACGGCGCCGAGCAGAATGACGTAGATCGCTAGATCGAACAGGGCGCGATGCCAGACCAAACGATAAAAGCCGACGGCGCGGAGGCAGCGGTTGATGACGAGGACCTGAAGCAAAAAGGCGATGGCGGCGAAGACCGCGAAGGCCGGAAAATACACGCCATAGATATCGAACTCACCGATCACGATACGCTCCCGACACGGGCGGCTTCGCCTGGGGCCACTTGCGCTGCATCCGCCTGCCCGATCTGCCTCGGTTGATACGCCGGCGCCTCAGGGTAGAGGGTCTGGCGCAGGCCGACAACCGCGGCGATGCAGGCATGGGTGGCTGCGGTGCAGGCCGTGACTTCGCTGACGACAATGTCGATCTTTTGCAATAAATCCTCGCCAAGCCGCGCCACCCGACCGCGCGCCAGGTTGCGGAAATGCAGATCGAGGTCCGCGAACATCACAGCCAGCGCGTCCTGCGCCGGTTTCGACATGCTCGGCGCCATCGATTGCGTCTCGATCATGTTGACGCCGAGCCTGAGATCTTCCAGCGCATCAGCGAATTCATGCCGCGGCCGCGGCTCGAAGCGCGGCTGCCGGTAGAGCAAGAGCGCGACGCGGTCCATCATGCGGCTGACCCAATGCTCGCGGGTCGGATGCGCGCGCCCGCCGGCGACATCGGCAAGATCGCGATAGATCGCCCGCAGCAGGCGCTGCGCGCTGGCCTCGGTGCCGATCACGCGCATCAGCCGGGTCACGATCAGCGCGGCGACGCCGCCCAGCACGAAGGCGCTGTTGGAATTGATGATGGAAGCGAGATCGGCCGTGTAGGCGGTCTGCAGGCCCATCTCGACACAGAAGCCCAGCGCGAGTGCGAGACCGACCGGCGCATAGGCCGGGGTCGCCATCAACAGGCCGGCCGGAATCAGCACAAAGGCGAGCACGGCGCACAGCAGCGGGAAGCCGGTGATCGCCGGCAGCACGAAGAACTGGTAGATGAAGACCAGCGGAATGCACAGCGCCAGGATCAGGCTGATGTTGCGAATGGTCGGCGTCGGATCGTCCTGGGC
>Ga0207700_10002774_pt1 | contig 10093 bp, 12 predicted proteins | sample LARL82metaG_FD_184348 | JGI IMG/M metagenome (GOLD analysis project Ga0207700, IMG submission 184348) | Corn, switchgrass and miscanthus rhizosphere microbial communities from Kellogg Biological Station, Michigan, USA - LAR L8-2 metaG... | ecosystem: Host-associated > Plants > Roots >...
CGTGCGAACAGCTCGCGCAGCGTCGCCTGCGGCTCCGTGAACCGCGCGCGAACGGTGTGCGCCAGCTGCGCGTAGCTGCCGCCCCCCGCGCCGCCCACCCCGAGCCCGAGGATCGTCAGCGCGGAGACCGTCGCTCGGCGCCCGCCATGTCCATCGCGGTCGAAGCGCTCCACCAGCAGCACGTCCTTGCCGGCGGCCGCGGCGAGCCTCACCGGCGCGACGTCCAAGCCGGCTCGCGCAGCCAGGGTCATCGCCACGAACTCGCCCTTGACGACCGGGTAGCGGTCGCTGTCGCGCTCGAACTTCGCGATCATCTGCCGCGGCCCGTCGTGGATCAGGGCTTTCGGTCGGGCGCCGCCGAGCGAGCTGCCGTGCAGCAGCGCGCGGCTCAGCGGCGGCGGGAGCGGGACACCCCGTTCGACCAGTTCGGTAGAGCGCACGAGGTCCTCCAGCGTCGCCTCCTCGGCGTGCCGCGGCACGTACTCGCCGGCGGACAGTTGGAAGTCGAGCGCGCCGCTGCGGTCCGAGCCGGACTCCAGCAGGTACGTGAGGACGCCCAACTCGGCGGTGTCGAGCGCCCCGGCGCCGACAAGCTCGTTGAGGATCACGCGCTGCCCCCAGGAGTCGGGGGCAGCGTCGGCTATGCAGCCGGCGATCTCGCCGCCCTCGGGCTCGATCGGGCCGCGTCGCAGGGGCAGCTCGGGCAAGTAGACGGCGATCGCGTTCTCGCGCTGCAAGTAGCTGCGCCCGTAGGTGAACGTGACGATCCCACCGTTCAGGTCGAGGCGACCGGCGACCACCGGCTCGTGCGCGCCCGGCAGCCAGAACCAGACGAACGCGCGCTCCGGCTCAGAACTCATCGTCGACGTGCCGCGGACGTCGCGCGACCCTGGGCAGCAGCGCGAGCTGGTCGCGGGCGCGCTCGGTCTCGAGCCGCCTTCGCGCCCGGTCGCGGTCGAACAGCGGGATGCCGAGGATCGCGGCGGCCTCCAGCGCGGTGCCCAGCTTGACGCTCAGGTCTCCCCGCTCGACCTTCTGGACCGTGACCGGCGTGACGCCGACACGTTCTGCGAGCTCTTGCTGGCTCCAGCGTCGCCGTAGGCGCTCGGTTCGCACGCGCAGGCCGAGGAGACGGGCCGCTTCGCGCGATTGCGAGGAGTAAGGAGGAATCATGATGATTATTTTATATAGATTAGCACTATATCCAAACTTTTCTTTGCTTCCGGGCAGCTGGCACGGCACGGCCACGCCTGTGCGACCGCCGAATCGTCCGCGGCTGCGCGAGCGGCACCCCCCGCGCAGCGCCGGCGTCAGCCCCGGACCGAGCCAGACCGTGCGAGCCTACGAACTCGCGGCCGCCACGCGCCAGGCCGGCGGGTAGGGCAGCGGGCGTAGCGTCTGCTCCAGCTTCGCCCGCAGCGGCTCGAACGGCGGCGGCAGCGAGAGGCGCTCGCCGAGGTGCGCCTCGTCCTCGTCGACGGCGAAGCCCGGGCCGATCGTCGCGATCTCGAACAGCACGCCGCTCGGCTCGTGGAAGTACACGGATTTGAAGTAGAAGCGTTCGACCACGGGCGTCGGGCGCGCGGCGCCGCTGGCCGCGACGCGCTCGCGCCAGGCCTCGATCTCCTCGATCTGCGCGGCGAACGCGACGTGGTGCACGCTGCCGGCGCCCTGGCGGCGGTTGATCTCCGGCGGCGCCGGGTCGTAGGCGTAGACGCTGCCGCGCTGCTCGCCGCGCACCTCCCAGCCCGCGCCGGCGCGGCGCGTGAAGCCGAGCGTCTCGCTCAGCAGCCGCTCGCTGCGAACCGGATCGGTGCTGTACGCGCGCACGCCGTCGAAGCCCTGCAGGGCGTGCTCGGCGGGGACCTCGGGCGAGTGCGCGCTCAGCGGCGCGTCCGTCGCGCCGGTCACGAGAAGCTCGTGTTCCAGGCCCTCGGGATCGGAGAACAGCAGGCTGCCGTCGGTCAGCTCGGCTTCGAGGCCGTGCCCGTGCAGCCGCTCGCGCCAGAACTCGAGCGCCGCGGTGCAGGACACGCGCCACACGATCCGGTGCACCATGCCGGCGCCGGCGACGCCCGGCGCGGCGCCGGGGTACTCGAAGAACGTCAGGTCCATGCCGGGCGAGCCGTGCTCGTCGCCGTAGAACAGGTGGTAGACCGCCGGTTCGTCCTGGTTGACGGTCCTCTTGACCATCCTCAGCCCGAGCACGCCGGCGTAGAACTCGACGTTCCCCGGCGCGTCGCCCGTGATCGCGCTGATGTGATGAATGCCCTCCAGCTTCATGTGCGGCTGCGCACAGGCTAGCGGAGACAGGGGCGTGCGATGATCGGCGCGTGAAGGACGGATCGCTCATCCCGCGCTTCGGACGCGCGCGGCGCGATCCGGCGCTCGCCGTGCTGGAGGGCTTTCACGCGCTCAAGCACGCCCTGCGCTTCGGCGCCGAGCTGGAGCTGGTCGTGACCCGCGACTGCACCGCGTTGGAGCGGCTCGCAGGCCGGCTGGCGCCGGACCTGCGTGGCACGATGTCCGCCCTCGCCCACGAGGTAGACGTCGAGCTGTTCGAGCAGCTGGCGCCGATGACGCCCACGACCGGCGTGATCGGCCTCGCGCGCCGGCCGGCGCGCGACCTGCGGGCGGCCCTGGACGCCGTGGCGCGCCCGGCGCCGGTCGTGCTGCTCGAGAACCCCCGCGACCTCGGCAACGTGGGCGCATGCGTGCGGGTCGGGGCCGGCGCGGACGCGGGCGCGGTGCTGAGCACCGGCGGCCACGACCCCTGGCACCCCGACGCGCTGCGCGGCGCGGCGGGGCTTCACTTCGCGCTGCCGGTCGTGCGTCTTCAGAGCCTCGGTGAGCTCGACGGCTGCACGCGACCGCTGCTGGCGCTCGACCCCGAGGGGGAACCGCTGCGCCCGTCCACGCTGGACCCGCGGGCGGTGCTCGCCTTCGGCACCGAGCGCGACGGGGTCAGCGACGAGCTGCTCGCCCGCGCCGACGCGCGCCTCTCGATCCCGATGCGCGAGGGCGTCTCGAGCCTGAACCTGGCGACCTCGGTCGCCGCGGTGCTGTTCGCCTGGCGGCTGGCGGGGAGCTGAGCCGGCCGGCGCGCGGTCGACGCGTCAGCCAGTCGCCCCCCGCACCCGGCGCTACGCGCGCGCCGCTTCGACCCCGTCGAGCAGCAGCCAGTTGCCGCGCAGCGCCTGCTCTGCACGAGCGACCATCCTGTCCGCCTGCGCCTCGGGATCGGCGACGTCCTCCATGAGCCGCGCGATCAGCGCGCGCGCCGCCTCGCCGTGCTCGACGTCGAGCTCGCGGTGCAGGCGGAAGTACTCGCCGGCCGGCCCCTCGGGCGTGTGGCCGTAGTGCTCCTCCAGGCCGCGCAGCTTGGTCGCGGAGATCTCGGGCTGGCCGGCCTCGATCGCGTACAGCACCGCGAGGTGCTCGAGCAGGCTCTGGCCTGCCTGCCAGGCCGCCACGCACGCGCGTGTCCCCGGCGTGCTAGGCGCGGCCTCGCGCGCGCGCGCGGGCGTCCCGCAGGCGTCGGCGAAGCCGTCCCACAGCGCGACGTGCGCGGCCTCCTCATCGGCGTGGCGCGCGAGGCCGGCGCGGTGCGGCTCCTCGGCAGCGTGCGCCGCCGCCTGCGAGGCCGCGGCCAGCGCGAGGACCGCGTGGCGGTACTCGCCCGCGTAGAGGGCGAGCTCGCCCGGGCTCAGCTCGCCCGCGCTCCAGCGCTCGTAGAAGGGGTGCTCGAGCACGTTGATGGCGGATCGGGTCTGATCGAGGCGGGCGAGGACGTCCATTTTCTGGGGCTCACTTTCGGATCTGGTTGGCGGTTGGCGGGCAGGAGATCCCGGCCCGGCCACAGAAATCTACGCAGACAGCGGGATCGATTCCCGAACAGGGCTGGATTCTCGTCCGGCTCCTGTGCGAGGGTCGGTCGGGGAGGAAGGCTCGAGAAGGCCGATTGGGTGATTCGATGACCGTAATCCTCGTTGCGGGATCCGCTCTGATCGTGGTGGCGGCGACCTTCGCGGTCGCGCTGGGACGCGTGGCGGCCCAGGCCGACGAGGACTACGAGCGGCTGCTGCTCGATCCGCGTGCGGGCGACGAGGGAGGCTGGCCGCGCGACGGCTACGCCGGGTTGGCCGCGGCCCACGCGACGATCTCGCGCGAGCCGTCGATCGCGGTCCCGTCGTCGAGCAGCAGGGTCGGCACCCAGCGGTTGCCGGTCAGCTCCGCGACCTCGCGCCTGCCGCGCGTCTGGTTCATGAACCCGGGCAGGGGCGCGAAGCCGTAGGACTTGACGACCTCGGGATGGTGCCCCGCGGCCTCGAGTGCCTTGTAGGCGTTCGCGCACGGGTGTCCGCCGGGGCGCGGGGTCGGGAAGGTCCCCCAGCAGACGTATAGCTTCACGAGACCGTCAGCGTCCCTTCCATCCCCGCCTGCCGATGGCCGGGCACCGAGCAGTAGAACGTGTAGGTGCCGGGCTTCAGGTTCACGGTCACGGACTTGGTGCCGCCGGCGAACTTCGGCGTGGCCCCGATCACCGTGCTGCCCTGGGCGATCGTGACGTCGTGTTCGACCGGCGAGGCGTTCGTGAACGCGATCGTCACCGAGCCGGCCTTGGCGCTCAGCGACTTCGTGTCGAAGGACAGTTCGCCGCCGGGCGCCGCCGCCAGCTTCAGCGACGTGCCGGCGCCGGCGGGTGAGGACCCCGGCGCCGGGGTGCCGGTGGTCGCGGTTGGCTGCGCGGAGGTCGTGGATGCCGCCGGCGGCGCGCTGGCGGTGCTCGTCGCTTCGCCGGCGACCGGGGCCACGCTGGCCTGCGCCTGCTTCTCCCCGCCGGCGGTCACGACGGCCATCGAGATCGCGAACAGGACGAGCACGACCGTGACCGCCATCACCAGCCGCTGCTGGCCGAGGTTGGCCGGGAAGGCGGGGTTGCGCATGCCGACGCCGAGCGAGATCGACAGCGCCCACACGACCAGCACCCCGCCCGCGATGTAGAACGGGGTTTTGCTCTTCTCGGCCAGGATCGGGACGAGGTGCATCGCGGCGGCGTGCATGGGGCCGCGAGCCTAGCCGATGCGGCCGGCGGCATGCCTCGTCATCCGCCCGCCGACCCTCGCCTCCGCCCCGGCGCACGGCCCGCCGTGCGAGCGCTCACTCGCCCGAGCTGACCTCGGTCAGCTGCGCCCGCTGCTCGCCGGGTTCGAGCCCCGGCTCCGAGCGCGAGGCCCGCAGCTCGTAGTCGCGCCGGCGGTTGAGGTCCGCCCCGGCGAGCACACGGTCGGCCTTCATCGCCCGCGCCACGCCCTCCGAGAGCGTGCGCGGCAGCAGCACGCCGAGCGCGTTCGTGCGCTTGGCCCGCTTCGGCACCCACACGTCGACGATCTTGTGCTGGAGCGCCTCGACGATCGCCTCGGCGACCTCGGACGGCTCCAGGTTGGTCATCCCGCGCGCCTCGCCGAGGCCCGAGCCGAGCTCCGTGTTGACGACGAACGGCATCACGTAGCTGAGGTCGACGTGGGCGCCCATCAGCCGCAGCTCGCCGCGGATCGCCTCCGTCAGCCCCACGACCGCGTGCTTGGTGGCCGAGTAGGTGGCGCCGCCGGGGGCGCCGAACTTCCCGGCCTGCGAGGAGATGTTGACGATGTGGCCGCGGTCGCGCGGGATCATGCGCTCGAGCGCCAGCTTCATGCCCAGGATCACGCCGTGCAGGTTGATGTCGATCATCCGCCGCGCGGTCAGGTCGTCCTCGTCGATGAAGCGCCCGATCTGCATGATGCCCGCGTTGTTGACCAGCACGTCGAGCGGGCCGAGCCGCGCTTCGGCGCCGTCGAGGAAGGCGGCGAACGACTCCCGGTCGGTGACGTCGAGCGGCAGCGCGACGGCGCTCGGCCCGAGCTCGGCCGCCGTGCGCGAAGCGGCCTCGAGGTCGACGTCGCCGATCGCCACCTTCACCCCCTGTCCGAGCAGTGCCGAGGCGGTGGCGCGTCCGATCCCGCGAGCGCCGCCGGTGATGGCCGCTACGTCTCCGGCGAGGATGCGGGGCTGCTTTGCCATCAGCCGGAACGATAGCGATGGGAAGGCAAGCCCTGCGGCAAGGATGTGGCCTGGCGCCGTCGGCGATGTAGTGTTCTCTCATGGCGTTCTTCAAGCACGAAGGACAGCGGCTCGCCTACACGGAGTTCGGGGGTGGGCCGGCGGCGGTGACCGAGGACGGCGTGCGGGGGCGCACGGCTCGCAGCGCCCCGCAGGATCGGCCGCTGATCCTGCTGCACGGGCTGCTGCTGTCGCAGGAAATGCACCGGCCGCTGGCCGAAGACCTGGCTGCGCGCGGGAACCGCGTGATCACGCTGGACCTGCTCGGGCACGGCAGGTCGGATCGGCCGCGCGACATGTGGCGGTACTCGATGGCGATCTTCGGGCGCCAGATCGTCGCCCTGATGGACCACCTGGAGATCGAGCAGGCGGTCGTGATGGGGACCTCGCTCGGCGCCAACGCCGCGCTCGAGGTGGCGGCGCACGCGCCCGAGCGGTTGCGCGGGCTGGTGATCGAAATGCCGGTGCTCGACAACGGGCTGCTCGCGAGCGCGCTGACGTTCACGCCGCTGCTGGTCTCGTTGACGTTCGGCGAGCCGGCGATGAAGCTGGTCGCGAAAGCCGCGCGCGCGGTGCCGCGAAAAGTCCTGCCCCACTACGGCAACGTGCTGCTGGACGTGGTGCGACAGGAACCTGGGCCCGGAGGCTCGCTCCTGCAGGGGCTGTTCTTCGGCCGCATCGCGCCGCCGCGCAGCGAGCGGCGCACGTTCACCGCGCCCACGCTCGTGCTCGGGCACGGGCGCGACCCCGTGCACCCGTTCTCGGACGCCGGCATGCTGGTCAAGGAGATGCCGAACGCGCGCCTGCTCGAAGCCGACTCGCTGATCGAGCTACGCATTCGCCCGGAGCGGCTGACGAACGAGATCGCGGGCTTCCTGGACGGCGTGTGGTCCGCGAAGAAGGGCGCGCGGGAGAAAGCGCCCGCGCGGCGCGCGAAGGCCAAGCGGACACGCTCCTAGCGCACCCGCTCCGTCCCGGCGGGCGCTCCGTCCCGGCAGGCCTACTTCTTCTTGGCCGCGAACAGTTCGACTTCGCCGACGCTGACGTGCCCCGGTGCGGTCGGCGTGCCGAGCGACTTCTCGCCCGCGCGGCTGATCCACACGGTCACGAACTCGAAGCCCTTGCGCTTTTCTTTAAGCTTCAGCTTGGTGCGGCGCTTGTGGATCACGAGCGAGTGGCTGAGCGCGACCCAGGCGGGGTCGGTGATCGAGGCCGGCACCGTCTTGCCGCTGGCGCCGTAGACCTGCACGGTCATGCCCGGGCTCGAGGTCACGAGCACGAGCGACGACAGCTTGCGGGTGGTGTTGAGGTCGATCAGCACGCCCTCGGCCATGCGCGGCGAGGTTTCCGGGTTCAGCTGCGCGGTCCACGAGGTCGTCGTGTCGCCGTCGATCGTCAGGCTCGGGTCGCCGAACAGCGTGGCGGCGTAGTTGTACGGGTTGTACGTGCTGGCGGCGTTCGTGTCGAGCAGGATCGGCTTCGGCTTTTCTTCGCTGCTCGCCCCGCCGGTCTGGTTGGCGCCTTCTTCTTTGTTGCTCGATTCGCCCGTGCTGCCGCCGGCTTCCGTGCCGCCGCCGATTTCGGCTTCCGGCGCCGGCGTCTGCGCTTTGAGCGGGATTTTCGGCGGTTTCACGGTCGTCCCCACTTCGGGCAGCGGCGTCGTGGCGCCCGGCGTGCCGAGCGGCGGCGCGGTGACCGGCGGCGGCGCCTGTGCGACGGTCGCGGTCCGCACCGCTCGTGCGGGAGCGTGCCTGCTGAGCGCCGCGTACCCGGCCGCCGCCGCGCCCAGCACGAGCGCCGCGGTCACGGCCAGCATCGTGGTGGCGGGGCGCCAGCCGGAGCCGACCGTCCGGCCCTGGACGCCCGCGCCGCACTCCAGGCACCAGTCCTGGCCGGGAACGAGCCCCGCGGCGCACTTCGGACAGGCAGAGCCAGCCGGCGCGGTCGCCGGGACCTGCACGGGCCCGCGCTCGGGCTGCCGAGGCGCCGACGGTCCCGCCGGCGCGGGCTGCGGCTGCGGCTCGGTCTCGGCAGCTGGCGGCGAATCGACGAGCGTTGATGCCACGCCCCGATTCTACCCCCCGTCCGCGCCTCCAACCGGCACTTCGCCGGCAGGCGGGCGCTCAGCTTACCCCCGTCCATGCCTCCAACCGGCGCTTGGCCTGGCAGGCGGGCACTCAGCGCGGCGGCGGCGGGCCGCCGGGGACGATCTCGCGGCCGGTCGGCCGCATGCCCTCGTCCAGCTCCAGCTGCCAGTAGTAGCGGGTGAAGGTGGTGCCGGCGCGCAGCTCTCCCACGTGCGGCTCGATCGTCTCCCCCGAGGCCATGCGCACGATCAGCTCGGGGTAGGTGCGCCCCGGCAGCGCGCCGTACACGGGCGCCGGGAAGGCGCCGCCGAAGCGCGTGTTGACGTCGGTGATCGCGACCCCGACGTCGGGGTCGCGGAAGACCTGGATCGTCGCCGGGCCCGCGACCGCGAGCGCCTCCATCGCACCCCGGCCGAGCTCGATCAGCTCGCGGTCGTCGATCACCTGGCCCTTGATCGACTCGCCGCCGCGCGACTCGAGCATCGTGCGCGGGATCGCGTTCAGGCAGCGCCCGTCGCGGTCGCCCAGGCAGTCGATCGACAGCTCCGGCCCGCGCATCGCGCGCTGCACCATCGTCGGCTCCTCGACGTAGTCGACGAAGAAGCGCGCCTGCGCCGCGTCGTGCGCGAGGTGGATCGAACGCGCGCCCGAGCCGCGCCGCGGCTTGACCATCGCCGGGTACTCGACGCCGTCCAGATCCTCGGGCAGCACGGTCGGCGGCGAGGGCAAGCCCAGGCCACCAAGCAGCAGATGGGCTTCATACTTGTCGAACGTCGCGCGCGCGACCTCGCTGGAGGGCACGAGCGCCGGCAGCCGCCCCTGCTCCCGGGCGCGCGCGAGCAGCTCGATGTCGAGGTCGGTCAGCGGCAGGACCGCGCCCACGTCGTGCTCGGCGCACAGCGCCTGCAGCGCGGGGACGTAATCGGGGTCGTCGATCAGCGGCACCGCGGCGCGCACCGGCGCGGCGTACTGCGCGGGCGCCAGCGGCGAGGGGTCGGCGGCGATCGTCTTCGTCAGGGCCGCGAAGCAGGAGACGATGTCGTAGCGCTTGCCGACGCCGGTGAGCAGGATCGCCCTGCTCACAGCTCACCCTCCCAGCCGCCGGTCTCGCCCTTGTAGAGGCCGCCGCCGCCGAGCACCAGCCGCGGCGTCAGCGCGAGGATCTTCAGGTCGAGCCACAGCGAGCGCTTCTCGACGTACTCCAGGTCCAGCTCGATGCGCTCCGACCACGGCAGCGAGGCGCGGCCGTTGACCTGCGCCCAGCCGGTGATGCCGGGCTTGACCGACAGCCGCCCCCGCTGGCGCTCGCTGTACTGCTCGACCTGGCTCGGGATCGTCGGGCGCGGGCCGACGATCGCCATCTCCCCCCGTAGCACGTTGAGCAGGTTCGGCAGCTCGTCGAGCGAGCTGCGACGCAGCAGCGCCCCCACCCGCGTGATGCGCGCGTCGCCGGCGTCGATCCGCAGGCCGGCGCCGAGGTGCTCTGCCCCTTGCACCATCGTGCGCAGTTTGAGCATCTCGAAAGGCTCGCCGTGCAGGCCGATGCGCCGCTGGCGGTAGAGGACCGGGCCCGGGCTCTCGATCCGGATCGCCACCGCCGACACCAGCAGCGCCGGGGAGGCGAGCAGCAGCCCGAGCGCCGAGACGAGCACGTCGAACGCGCGGCGGATCATCGCGTGCCCTCCGCGGCCTCCCAGGAGGCGGACGTGCCATGACGCAGCCAGTCCCACAGGCCGGCCGCGGGCGAAGCGGTCGTCAGCACGTAGTAGCGGGCCAGCAGCAGCGGGCGTCGCGGCAGCGACCCGGCCAGCGCGGCGGCCAGCAAGAGCGCGAGCTGCAACGCCAGCGTGACCGCGTACAGGAGACCCCCGCCCGCGGCCAGCAACGCCACGTTGGCGGCCAGC